>Ga0137360_10001771_pt1 | contig 12826 bp, 11 predicted proteins | sample Mad1_60_16metaG_FD_104924 | JGI IMG/M metagenome (GOLD analysis project Ga0137360, IMG submission 104924) | Vadose zone soil microbial communities from Angelo Coast Range Reserve, California, USA - Mad1_60_16 metaG | ecosystem: Environmental > Terrestrial > Soil > Vadose zone | place: USA... | reverse complement strand
CGATTACGAACAACAGAAAACACGATGTCAGTGGTTTCACGTATTGCCATTCTACTTACCCGGCATTCGTCAACCGGACTGATGTCGTGCCAAAATCGTCTTGTGATGGTTAGGAAAGGAAGCAATTTGGCATGAGCGACACCGAGTCATGCGACGCGACTGCGGACCGCTTCGCCGGTTGCCTCATCGGACAGGCGCTCGGCGATGCTTTGGGGTTTGTCGTCGAGGGCAGTGGTCCGACTGTCTGTGCTGAGTATGTCGAGTCGGCGCTTCGGCCACGCAGGTTAGCGGGATATTCCTGCGGCCGTTTCCCCCTGGGCCAATACTCGGACGATTCACAGCTCGCGCGGGAGTTAGCGCTGAGCTTTGTGGCGTGTGGTGGCTTTGATCCAAAGGACTACGCGACCCGCATTGCCACGCTTTTCACTGAGAACCGCATCGTCGGCCGGGGAAGGGCCACGGAACAAGCAGCGTACCGAATCGCGCAAGGGTGGCCATGGGACAAGGCTGGCACACCGCGGCCCGCTGCGGGAAACGGAAGTGCGATGCGTTCGGCACCCGTGGGGCTGTTACTCGCGCATGACACGGAAGCGATGATCAGAACCGCGCATGATCAAGGGCGCATCACTCACCAGGATCCCCGGTGTTCTGCGGGCGCGATTGCAATCGCAGGCGCGACTGCATCGGTTGTAGCTCAGGGTCGCGTCGAGGCGTCGACCTTGTGCGCCTCATTAGCCGAATGGACTCGGCCATTCGATCCGATCCTGGCGGCAGCGCTGGAGCAGTTGCCGAACTGGCGAGAGGAGGCCCCTGACCGGGCACTGACGCGAATCGCCGGGATCGGCAGCGAACCCTCCTATTCGGATGGATGGGAAGGCATTTCGCCGTTCGTGACGCCGAGTGTCCTGTGGAGCCTCTACTCCGTGCTTCACTCACACGGCGACTACTGGGAGGCCATCTGCACCGCGATCGCGGGAGGGGGAGCCGTCGATACAACCGCTGCAATGACCGGCGCGATTGCCGGTGCAACAGTTGGACTGAACGGCATCCCACCGGAACCGTGCCGGCTCCTCTCGGATCAAGGGACGTGGGGTTATGAAGCGCTCGTCCAACTTGCCACAGACTTACATGGACTGCATCGCCAGCTTCGCCAAGGCGCGGGCTAACACGGAAAGTTCTTTTTATCCAGCATTCACATTATCGGGCATCAACGACAGGCGCATCCGCGGTGATGCGAGAATCCCTTTCCACTTTCACCAGAGTACCGCGGCGTTCGTAGTTGCTCATAAATTCCGCATTGAGATACGCAGTACCTTTCAGTTTGTGCCACGCCAGCAGCCTGTATTCTCCGGGACGGATTCCGGCAATTCGAAAGGTACCGCCGGATTCGATCATCGCAGTTTTAGCGCTGGCGCGGTTCAACGCGCCGAGTGGCCGGATCGGAACGAGAACGACGGTCGCGCTGTCCCCATACAGCCGGTCGCTTCCATCGTTCAGATGTCCGCTGACTTCCCCACCCTTCGCGTCGACAGTGATATCGAGATATGGCGAACTCGATTGAGGGGTCATCCACGAATGGAGAGCATCGGTCCCGTCCAGTGTTGCTTCTTGAATATAGGCATTCTCGGGCAGGCCTAAAATTTCCATCAACTGATGCTCTTCTTCTGTCACATCCTTAATTGTGAACGATCCATCTGCGGCGACTGACGCTGCTTCCGGATCGACGGGCCGATCGGTGAATGGGTCATTCTTGGTACGGATCCAGACTTGCAGTTTAGTCAAGTCGATCGAAGATGCATCCTCGCGAACCCTGATCCGTCCCTTCAGGTTAATAAGGGCTTCAATATTGATCTCAACATCGGTGAGATCTTCAGAACGAACATCGATTCGAGTGCGACCCGAATTCCCTCTTTTACCTGGAAAATTGGGAACAAGTGTGGACGCAGACATCTCGTACGCGCCGGATGGAATGTCAACGATTTCGAAGGATCGTTCCTTGTTGCTTGCGTGGTTCAGCATGCCAAGAGGCTCGTGACTCAAGCCGTCTATTGGCACCATGTAAATGAACCAGACGGGGTAGCTTTTGTTCGGCTGGTCAATGGTGTTCGTGATCTTTCCGCTGATTCGATGCAGATCCCGGCGGCCGATCGCGACATCAATGCCGAGAAGGCCTGCCCCAGTGTGCACCAACGGCGCCGCCGCCCTCCAATCCGTCGTATTTGGATAGAACGTTGAGGCGAACGTATTGTTTTCCACCCTGATGAAGTATTGGCCTGGGGGCAAGCCCGTGAGTGCGTATCGTCCGTTCTTATCCGTCAGGTCTGCAGCGTTGGGCACAAAGGCCAGGCGGCGCACGCCGTTGAGGTCATAGTCGACCTCAAACGCGCGCACGCGGGCTCCGGAAACAGGATCTTTCGTGTCCTCATCGAAGACGATGCCTTCGATCGCCGGGGCGTTAGAGATCTGCTCCTGGGCGGCCACGATTTGCAGTGCGATTACGAACGACAGTAAACACGATGTCAGTAGTTTCACGTATTGCGATTCTACTACCCGGCACGAAGACGGGGAATCAGCCGCCGATTACGCGAATTACGCGGAAGCAGAGCTGAGGCTGAGTGGACTGGTTGTAAATCGGCATTCGCGTAATTCGCGTAATCCGCGGCTGGTTCCCATTGCCTTTTCGACCGTCATCTTCATTTATTTGGGAAGAAAGCGCTCGTAAGTGGCTTCCTCAGGTTTGCAGTCCCACTTGAGTATTTTCCCGCCCGGAAGCCGCAGATAGTTGTAAGTGACTATCAACGGCTGTAGAAAGTAGACCGGATCATAGTGGGTTATAGTGACCTGCATCATGTCGCCATTGGGAACATAGCGTTCGACCGTGCGCATCTGGTCCGATTGATATAGTCCCGGCACTCCGAGAGTGTCCAACACTCCTGGACTTTGACCAGCAGTTTCAATGACCAGCGTCTCACCGTCATACTGTCCCACGGATCGGCCCATATTGGGATGTTCACGCACGGCGTATGGCGCGTCTTTCACTGCAAGTCCCTTCTTCAGCGGTACGCGCCGGCGCACATCCATAAACTCATAGTTGATTTCCACATAATCCTGGCGTTGCCGAACCTCTATCGGAGGCGAGGGCGTATGCATGATCCGGGTAAAGCTGGCGGGAATACATCGCATGTCCGGATCGTCCTTTTGGTAATCGTAGGCGGCGCGGGCCTTTTCTCCCGCGGGCGTGAGTTTGAGGTTTTCCGTTTTACTTCCCAGCAGGATCCACACGCCGTTCATGTCTGTACGCTTGCCGGCCATGGCGTGAGCGAGCATTGAGTTCGCAATTAGCAGCACGGCCACCATCGCGCTCTGCCGGGTTAATCTGGTCAATTTCATCCAGCGCATCGATTGGCCTCCGCTTAGCAGGTGATCTTCGTTCCTTTTGCAACGCTCTCGCGAAACGCCACAAAACCGCAATCTTTAAGGACCGTTCCATCGGGAAGAGTAGCGGTTCTAAAATACCCAAGATTGGGAAGCCGTTTGCTCGGACTCACGTTGATCGTCACTTTATCCCCCACGCGGATTTTGCTGACGGGAACGGTCCGGCGAAGCAGCGCATTCTTATCCGACCACTCGACAAAGAATTCCGAGACGCCGCCATCGGGTCTGGTAACCTCCAGGGTGATCTGCGAATGCGGGTTTCGAATAGCAACTTCTTTGACCTTGCCTGTGACGTCGAGTGCCTTGCTTCCATCAAAGTTTGCAGCCACAGAATGGTGCGCGAGTCCCACCCCGCCACTTAAGAATAGGGTAGCAGCGATCAGGGCCGCGGTTGCCAGCTTACGATGCATGAGTACCTCCCACCTGCGATTAGAAAATATTGGCAAACTAGCACCGTTCAATGCTCTCGTCAAATGCTCTTGCACGGCAAGCGCCTGCCAATCATTAAGAGGATGCTGAAAAACTCTCGAATGGCGGTTGAATCCAACTGTAGCGGCGCTCTATGAGCGCCGGTTTTCCGGAATCAGCGAAATACGGCGGTCATAGACCGCCGCTACAGCTCGGTCTGCCTTCTCGGAGCATTTTTCCGCAGCCTGTTAATCTTCATCGCCGCTCTAGTCGGCTGCGGCGACCGTCAACGTGCCTGCGGCCTCCGGCAAACATTGGCGTCCGTCTCCTGAACTATCGGCGTTGGTCACCAATCGGCCTGGCTTGGTTGCCGGACACTCGCCGTTCGTCATTCTTTGGAGAAGCTTCGCCGAAAAACGGCCGCCCTTCCTGGTTTGTTTGGCGACGTCGGTTACTCGAGTGTCGGCGTTCAATGTTGAAGGTGCGTTCGAGATAAAAAAAGAGCCATGAAGCAATATTGGGCATTGCTTCATGGCTCCTGAATGGAAACGCTTCATGCGCCGGTGGTGTGTGACGATGGAGGCGGCGTGGACGACGGAGGTTCCGTGGGCGCGGCAGTCCGGGTCTTGCGGCCGAACCGCTTGCCGAGATCCTCGGCCGCAGCTCTTAAGGGCGCCTCCGCAAATGGAGTTTTGCTGACAGCATAAATGGTGCGTGCTGCCGCATAAGCTTCGCCGCCAACTTGCATGACCGTATCGTCAATCTGCTTTTGCAGTTGATCGATGGCCAATTGAATTGGCGCGAGCGCTTCAAGAAGCCGCGCGTCCTTACGCATTTCCTCCAGGAACGAGACCGGAAGCAGGGCCGAATTCTGCGTTCCTATCTCCAAAGCTCTCTTCACGAATATCTGCGTCCTGGGGCCGAGCTTCGGCATTTCCACGCGTTCCGCGGTTGTCAGATCGATCAGGAACGGCAGTGTCTGACGGATGGTTGCAACTGCCGTCATGACGACTTCCTCATCTGTTTTCGAAAGGGTCGCACTTACTCGATTCGGATTCATATGGATTCTCCTTGTGCAATGTTGAGTTGTCAGTTGTTCTTTGTTTTTCGAACCTCCCGAATCTCGGTAACGAGTCGGTTGCTTCCTCATTGGCACGTACGGCTCCAAAACCAACACGCTGGCCTTTCACGATTTATCAATGAGTTACACCGTTCAGAACGGCCGCCGCGGCTCTTTGTTTCAGAAAAATCTGAAACCGTTTCAGAAAAATCTGAAAAACCGGTCGTACTTTTCGATTGAGAGTGTAGATGTAAGGGTTATGATGTAGCCCAGGTAACAAGCCAAAGCAATATGTCTGTGTTCATTGCTTGACAGTGTCTGTTTCCTGGGACTAACCTGACGCCAACTTTTTCAAATCTCAGGAGCGTCCCATGCACAGCGTGAGAGTGCTGGCAGTCCTGCTCTTCCTCGCAACAGCTTCGACGGCCCTTGCGGCAACCAAGGCCATCAAGTTCGGCAAATTGGTCGATGGGAGGGGACGGGTCTTCACCAACGCCGTCGTCATTGTCGAAGGCGAGCGCGTGCAAAGCGTAGCAAGTGGCAATGCGTCGATACCGAACGGCGCTGAAGTGATCGATCTTTCCCGATACACCGGCGTTCCAGGCTTGATCGACGCACACACACACATCACGTACTACTGGGACGGGATTACCATCCCGCGCTACGAGCCTCCTCGCCATTCGGCCGTCACGGCGTTTCTCGCACAGGAGAACGCGCAGAAGGCGCTCGAGGCGGGCGTGACGACAATTCGAAATCTCAACTCTCCCGATGGGACGGATCTGGCGATGCGCGATCTGATAAACATGGGCAAGATGATCGGACCTCGCATGTTCGTCTCAGGCCTCGGGATCCGGATCACTCGCAGTACCGCGCCACCCGCGCCCATCGGCATCATGGCCGATGGAGTTGATGCTGTCATCCACGCCGTGCGACAGGTCATCGCGTCCGGGGCGGATTGGGTGAAGATGTACGGTTCGACCGGTGGCTTCGACGATGTGACTCAGTCTCAGACGTTCACGTTCGAGGAGATGAAGGCGGCGGCCGACGCCACTCACGCGCTGGGAAAGAAGATCGCAATTCATTCCTATGGGCCTGGGGGTGCACGCGATGCCGTTCGCGCCGGCGCCGATTCGCTGGAACATGCAACCGACATGGATGATCAGACGATTGCGGAAATGGTCGCACGAAAGACGTACTATGCCCCCACGATCGACCACAACCAGTACTACGTAGAAAACGCAGACGCTGTCTACCATTTTCCCCCGGGCGCGAAAGAGCGGCTGCTCGATTACATTCAGCGCAATTTTGAAACCGCGAAGAAAGCGTTTCGAGCGGGCGTGCACATGATCTCCGGCTCCGATGCCGTCTATAACGGCTGGGGTTTGAATATGCGTGAGCTCGACTGGTTTGTGAAGATGGGAATGACGCCCGAGCAGGCCCTGAGGACGGCTACTACCGAACCCGCCACCATGCTTGGGCTGGAGAACAGCCTCGGCGCTGTGGCACCAGGCTTCTACGCCGACATTGTCGCCGTTGAAGGCGACCCGCTGGCCAACATCACCGCCGTCTCAAAAAGGGAGAATGTCCGTTGGGTGATGAAAGCGGGCCAGGTAGTGGTCGACAAAACGAAAGCGACGGGAAAAGCGAATTGAGCCCGCTCTCTGATTCGAAATCGGCTGTAGCGGCGGTCTATGACCGCCGGTTTTTCCTGGAATCAACGAAATACCGGCGGTCATAGACCGCCGCTACAGCGAAAACGCTAGTCCAGCGGCTGAACGCGGACGAGGTAGCCATTGTAGTCCACGTACCAGACCGTCACTGGTTTCGTGGAAGCGTCGACAACGGTTCTACGGTTATAAGAAAACGGTTCCGGCATCTGGTAGACCGTCCAATGGTCGGTTTTGGGATTGAATCGAAGCATCTGCCGGCCGTGCAGTACTCCTGCCCACACCTCGCCGTTTTTGTCCGGCATGGCCTCGTAAAAGTCAGTGAAGGGATGTGGAGCAATGGGCGGCCAATATTCTTCAATACGCCCTTCCTTCGCATTGAGCTCGATGAGAGCGCCATCCGCTCCGCCGAACCACGCGTTTCCGAAGGGATCGAAGCCACCGCGTTTTGGAGTCGCGAAGTGAGCGCCGGTGTTCAGATTGAGCCATTTTCCGGTCTGAATCTCCAGCATCTCGGCGGTGTTGCCCCAATTCGCCGGGCCGCTGCCCGCCCAATACTTTCCGTCGTAGGAAATGAGATTGTCGTAGCTGCTGTTCGTCTGGAGCGGGTACTCCTTCAAGATCTTCCCGGTTAAGGGATCGAGCTTGGTCACTTTGTTCGCGCGCGCATCCCACACGAAGCCTTCTGAGTCCAGCGTGAAATTTCCGAAGCTGGGTGCATTGATGGGAGTCGTGCTTTCGATGCGGACCTGCGAGACTTTCCCGGTCTTTGGGTCCAGCCGGTTGAGCTGATGCGCCCAGTTTTCCGAAATCCAGGCGATCCCATTCTTGTCGAATTTAGCGTGGTGCGAGCCGGGCATGGCGCCAGGGGTCAAAGGAAGCGTGTAATCGGTGACGATGCCCGTGCTGGGATCCAGTTTGCCAACGTAACGGGTCTTGTGGCTCGTGTACCAGATGTTGCCCTGCCCGTCGATGGCCGCATCATGAAGCATGAGTAATTGCCGCGGCAATTCGTATTCGGTAACGACGACTCGCGTTGATGGGCCGCGAGGACGCGGAAAGACGCGAAGCGGCGCATCCTTCGAGTCCGGACCCCGGATCCGGGAGAGCCACTTGACGAGCAGCGTGGCTTCCGGGTCCGGTTCTGACATCGGCCGGTTGCGAACGGCTATCGCGGTGCCGGTAAAGTGCATCATGCGGTCCACGATCAGACTCCAGCCGTGTTCATCGTAGCGACTGCGGAAGATCTGCTGCCAGGAGTGGCATCCGGAGCAGTTTTTCTGCAAGGTGGCTTTTTCTTCCGCCGTGCCCGGAACGTTCCACAAGAGCTCCGCGCTGCTGAGCTGGGACTCGAGCTCCGGTGAGGCAGGCAGATTGTCCGTCTTGTCCACCCTTTCGAGCACGATGTCGTCGAGCTTCGCAGCGCCATTGATCGAAACCGAATCGCGCCGGTAAGGTTTGAACGGGACGGGCGTTGCAATGCGCAACGTGTATGAACCGGCTTGCATCTTGGGGAATTCAAATTTGCCTGCGCCGTTGGTATATACCGTGGTACGCACGCCGTTCGGCGCCACCAGCTGCACGCCTATGCCCTCAGGGGAATCTCCGCTCTCGATCCGCACCGCTCCTGTGACGCCGCCGATTAGGCCATTCTGCACTTGCCACTTGTTCGTCTCGGCCCGATACGAGGGATTGGCCGGCGGATTTTCACCTTCCACGCAGCACTTTTCAGAGTGAAAGTAGGCCCGCAGATCCGCGAGGTCGGAATCCGCCAGACTGAAGCGGAATGCAGGCATGCCGGGACCGCCATCCTTGATTTTGGCGGTGACCGTTTCGTCGTTCACCGGGCCGCCGGACCCCAGGGTCTTCCGCTGATAGAGATCCTGCAAATAGGGAGCGGTCTTCGTGTACTTGTTGTGACACATCCAGCACTTGAAAGCGTAGATGACTTCGCCGCGCCCTGCGCCGCTATCGGCCACAATCCGATAGTTGTCCAACAGGAGCGAGCGCTGGAGATTGTCGGTGGGCGCCGCCCTCTGCGGCTCGGGCGCAGCCATCGCGCCTGCGACCAACAGAACCATTCCGATGGTAAGCGCAACAAGAATTGCGCCCGAACGACGATCCATGGAGCTTTGTGTCGGCATAAGATTCTCCTGAACCGAACTGATTTTTAGCTTTCTGGCTGTGGAGAAGAATACACCCAACTGTAGCGGCGGTCTATGACCGCCGGCGATCCCACAAGTTGCCGCAGTGTCGGCGGTCATAGACCGCCGCTACAGTGGCCGTACGCTACACGAGCGGTCCCGGACGGCTTTTATAGCGCTTCACGATCGCGTCGGCGCTCATGTAGGCCAACGCCTGGATGGTGAGCGTTGGGTTAAAGCCGCTCATCGATGGGAAAGTCGAGCTGCCCAGGATGAAGAGGTTCGGGATGTCCCAGCTCTGGCCGTAGCGGTTCACGACTGAAGACTTCGGATCATTTCCCATGCGCGTGCCGCCCTCGTGGTGTGCACCTGGAGCTCCGGCACTCATGGCCGAACGCCACACGTGCGTGGCACCCATCACGCGGCCCACTTCCTCGAGTTTCTTAAACATGAACTCGACGCGCTCGAGCTCGTTCGGCCGCCGCCAGTCGTAGGTCAGGCGGGGCGCCGGCAGGCCCCACGCATCGCGTACGTTCGGGTCAAGGTCGATGGTCTGGTCGGCGTACGGCAGGTTCTCGGTCTGCGCGTTGATCCCCGCATACCGCGCGAAGTATTTGGCGAGGAAGTCGCGATACGCCGCGCCCCACCGAGGGATGCCGGGCGGCGGATTCATGCTGACGGCAGCGCCGATCGGGCCGGCCTCCAGGTCGGCGGGCGCAACGCTGACCTGCGCGCCGCGGATAAAGCTCATGCCCGTGTGGTCGAAATTGTCGGCGTTGAAGTCGTCGAACGTATGCCGCTGCGCGCTTGGCCCCATGTAGATGTTGACATAGCGGTCGTCGAATGCGGCGAAGACCCGCGCCCCGATGTGGGTCATGAGATGTTTGCCCAGGTGGCCGCTCGAATTGGCCAGGCCGTTCGGGAACCTGTCGGTTTTCGAGAGCAGAAGCAGCCGCGTATTGTCGTAGATAAAGGGAGCGAGGATGACGAGTTCCGCTTCGATCGTGTTGTCCGAGCCGTCCGGGCCATAGCAGGCCACGCCGGTTACGCGCCCGCTGTTGTCGCTGTTGACGCGGTAGCACATGACGCCGGTGAGCAGCTTGAAGTTGCCTGTGCGATCGGCCTCGGGTAGCTTCGTGACGAGGATCGACGACTTGGCGCCGATGTGACAACCGAACGCCTGGCAAAATCCGCAATAGGTGCACGCCTGCCGCCCATCATACGCCTGCGAAAGGATGGCGCGCGGCGTCGAAAACGGGTGATAGCCAAGCTTCCGGGCCGCGCCATCGAAGATCTGGCCTGCCTGATCCACGAGCAAAGGCGGCAGCGGATACTCGCGGCGGCGCGGCGCTTCGAAGGGGTTGCCGCCATCGATCCTGCGTCCTTGCAAATTGCCCGCTTTGCCCGACACGCCCAGTTCGTATTCGGCGCGATCGTAGTGGGGCTCGAGATCCGCGTATGTCAGCGGCCAGTCGGTGAGCGAGGAGTCTTGCGGAATCGCTGCTGCTCCGTAGCGCTCCATCGTGTGCGACCGCGCGCGGAAGTCGTCCTCATGGAAGCGCCACGAGACCGCGCCGTAATGAACCGTCCCGCCACCCGCCTGGTTGCCGTAATCCAAGCGCGGGAGGGGATTCGCCCGCTCATTTGCGTTTCGCCGCCAGGTGACGGGCTGGCGCTTCACATCCGGACGCAGATCCCGCCGCTGGAAATAGCGCAATTCGTCGTGCGCACTGAAGTCCGCGGTGGTCAGACGCGGACCGCGCTCCAGGCCTACGACCTTCATGCCCGCTTTGCCGAGTTCGGCTGCAATAATCCCGCCCACCGCGCCCATGCCGACAATAACGACATCCGTCTTTTCCGTTGCCATGGCTTCTTCCCTCCGAACTCTTACTGGCTGCGCCCTATCGGGCTTGCATTCGCAGCCGCTCATTAATCAGGGCTTTTTGGTCTGGGCTTGCAGGCCGATGATGGGCGCGCGGATGAATGCCTGTTTGCTCTGCATGTCTGTCCGCGTAAAAATTGGCTGAGCGCCGGGGAAGCCCACCAGACGCCAGCCGGCGAAGTCCTTGTTGCCGCCGTATAACGGGTCGGCGAACATGCCTTCCATCGTGTGCGTTCGGAGCGTGTTGAAGAACTCCTGCGCTGTGGGCCAGGTGAACCCGGTGGCCTTGCCTTCCTCGAGAGCCGTGATGACGGCGTCCTGTTGTCCAGTGCTCAGGTGCACGAACGGCTCGCGATGAGTCTCGCGGCAGTATTGATCGAGCTGCGCCAGCCCGCGACGGTAGAAATCCTGCAGATCGGCGTAGGCGCCGGCGAGCGCCAGATCGATGTAGTTGAGCACTCCGGCATCGCGCGCGCCCGGCTTGCCCGGTGCCCCGGGCATGAGCCGCTCGGTGAAGGCCGCAACCGTGGCGGCATCGTCGCGGTTGAGGAACGCGCCAAGTCCCTCGCCGTTCGATTGCGAGTGGGGAGGGGCGTTTGTTTCGGGTGTTGATTTTTTGTCCTGCTCGCGAGTTTGCGCAAGCGCTTCAGGCACGATCCCTGCGCCCGCAACGGTCCCCGCACCAACCGCCGCGCGTAGGAATTCGCGGCGAGATGCATCATGTTCGCTCATGCTCATCTCCTTTCTTGGTGGCTTCGCAGCATTTTGTTAATGGCGAGTCCACGCCTCCTTTCAAGGAACGAGAGAAGTTGGGGCGGGTCCACCTTAAATGGAGAAGCCTGGCAGCCCTACTTTGGATCCGTCGGGGCGCCCTCGCCGACGTTGGAGAGAAACAGCTTTCGGCCATCGGGCAACGTGAGATCCCGGCCATTGCCTTTCAGAGTGCCATCCTTCGCCCGGTAGCCATTGACGACGATCGCAGTTCCAGTCTTCAGGGATTCCTTCGTGAAGCCGCGCCGAAAGAGAGCGTTCGGAGTCCCGCCTTCGATCTTCCACTGCTCTATGGTGCCATCCGGCTTTTTGACGTCGACATAGATCCATGCGTGAGGATTCACCCACTCCATCTTCGCGACGGTTCCCTCCAGGTGAATCGGATTGTTGGAGTCAAACTCAGCCGAAAATGAATGATGAGCCAATGCAGGAACGACCGCGAAAAGCACACCCGCAATGCCAATGCAGGCAGCCAGTTTTCTTCCCATCGCTTAGTCCCTCCGCTTACTTTCGTGGTTGCTTGCGAAGATGTCCATACAAGAGTTCCTCCGCAAACTCCACGCATTTGTATTCCAACACTTTTGCATTCTTTTCCAAACGGCGATACAGAGGCATGCTGATCTTCCAGGGTCGCGTAAACACCTTTGGATCCTCAATTGTCGCCTCATACATCAGAACGTCAGGCTTAATGCGCGTGTATCGTTCGACGACGTGTAACGCGTCGCTATGAAAATTCCCCGCCCTGTCAAACCAGGTTTGATCGTTGAGATCGGTCACGTCGGCCACGAGCGTCTCACCGTCCCAGCGGCCACGCGACCACCCCATCCAGGAATCGGTCGGGGCTTTCGCCTGGCTATTCATGCGAATGGTGCGGGTAGCGCTCGCAAATTCGTACGCTATCAAGATGTTGTCCGGCGTCTGGATAATTTGAAACGGAAACGGCATGTACGTGGCGCGAGGCACTCCCGGCATATAGCACTTGATTTCCGGATCAAGCTTCACCCAGTTCTCGGCGTTCTCCTGTTTTTTCCTGGCTGCCCAAGGCTGGTACGGAATCTCGTTGCCCTCAACTACGCCTTGTCCGGCGGGAATGCTGAAGGCTGCACCAAGAGTGGCCACTGGCCCGGCTTCTGCAGCGTGATCCTGAATGTTCCAGTTGGCCGTGTTGACGGCCTGCCACACTCCGTTCAGATCGGGTTTGCCGGAGGCGGTCCGCGGCGCCCTGTACGCTGCCGGCGCCTGAGCGAGCGCGACGGCGGCTGCGCTCACGATCACAACGCTTCTGACCCAATTTCCCATCTGTTTCTCCGGGGATTGACGGCCCAGTATTGCAGGAAATTCAGGGACTGGACAAGAAATTCGTGATAGATTCCGTTGAAAAAGGTGAACCCTATGAAACGAAGACTTCACATCGGCATGATGATCCTGTTCGTGCTGCTGGCGGCAAGTTTCGCTCAGG
>Ga0137360_10001767_pt1 | contig 12830 bp, 6 predicted proteins | sample Mad1_60_16metaG_FD_104924 | JGI IMG/M metagenome (GOLD analysis project Ga0137360, IMG submission 104924) | Vadose zone soil microbial communities from Angelo Coast Range Reserve, California, USA - Mad1_60_16 metaG | ecosystem: Environmental > Terrestrial > Soil > Vadose zone | place: USA... | reverse complement strand
TGCGCGATATTTGGATCGCCATAAGCATTCTTCCCGGGCAGGATCGGGTCGTCATGCAGATTCGGGTCTTCAAACAAGCGCGACACGGCGTCGATTCGAAACCCAGCCACCCCACGGCCGAGCCAGAAGCGCATGGCGTCGTACATGGCGTTCCGGACCTGGGGATTGCGCCAGTTCAGATCGGGCTGTTCCGTGTAGAAGTGATGGTAGTAATACTGGTTGGTGATTGGGTCGAATGTCCATGCGGAATGGCCAAACCACGATTGCCAGTTGTTGGGAGGCTGGTCTGGCCCCTTCCCGTCTCGCCAGATGTACCAGTCGCGCTTCGGGTTTGTGCGCGAAGAACGCGATTCCGCAAACCAGGGATGCTGGTCCGACGTGTGATTGGGAACAAAATCCATGATCACGCGGATGTTGCGTTTCTTCGCTTCGCTGACCAATCGATCGAAGTCCGCGAGAGTGCCATAAAGAGGATCGAGGGCTGTGTAGTCGGAGACGTCGTAACCGAAATCCACCAAGGGTGATGGGTACATGGGGCTAATCCAGATGGCATCGATGCCCAGGTCGCGAAGGTAATCCAGCCGGAACGTTATCCCGTTAATATCGCCGACGCCGTCGCCGTTCGAATCCTGAAAGCTGCGCGGGTAAATCTCGTAAATGACCGCGTGCTTCCACCACGGATCCAGCGCCTTCTCAGGAGCGTGTTCCGCTTTAGGACTTTTGGCCGGAGCTTGCTGCGCCCGGGCGGGACCTGCCGCGAGGCAAAGTCCGATCGTGACGATGGGAAAGATAAACTTCGCGCGATTCAACACGGTTGATCTCCCTGATTCTGTTAGGCCTCGACTGCGTTGCTCAAGGCTTTGCGTCTTGATGAATCTGCAATTGCTCCGCCAACTTAAGTTCGCGCTCCGCTTCTTCCGTCCGGCCTATTTCGCGATAGGCCTGTCCGAGCAGATGGTGCGGCATGGGGTTACCGGGATCCATGGCGATGGCGCGCTGTAAGGCGCGCACGGCAAGGGCGGTCTCGCCCTTCTTCCCCAGGACCTTCCCCATCAGGATGTACGGCCCCGTCGATGTGGCATCCAGCCAGATGGAGCGCTGAAGAAGTCTTTCCGCCTCCTCGTATTTCTGCAATCGGCTATAGGCATCCGCTAGCTTGTAGTACACCGCGGCTTCACCTGGATTCAGCTCCAGCTCCTTCTGAAACTGCTCGATGGCTTCCGGGACGCGGGACTTATAGAGGTAGATCTCACCAAGCAACATATGCACGCGCGGAAGTTTCGGATCGAGTTCCACGGCCTTCTTCGCATACTCCTCCGCAATGGGGGCAAAATCCTGCCGCAAGAGCATCCGAGCGGTAAACAAATAACTGGCTGCCGAATCAGCTGGCACCGCAAACATTTTCGCAAACGCGCCGCGCGCACGCGGATAATCTTTGGTCTGAATGTAGCAAATGCCCAAAACGTAAGACCCGTCGACATTTACGCTGGGAAACCACGTTTGCACTTTTTCGAGAAGTGGAATCGCCTCGGTAGGCCTGCCCACGAAATAATAGGACAGACCCAGCAACTGCACAGCTTCATTGTCCCCGGGATCTTCTCGTTGAGCTTTCTTGAAGCAGACGATCGCGTTCATATAGTCGCTTTTCTTGTAATACGCCAGCCCCAACTCATGCGAGAGCCCCTTCGTCGCGGGAAGTCTTGTCTCCAGTCCATGGAGCACCGCGAGGGCCTCGTCGTACCTGCCTTGCTCCGAGAGCCGCCGCGGCTCACTGAACTCAGACCCGCTCGATTCGGATGGATTGGACTGTGCCAAACCGATCCCAGACGACTGTTGCGCGAACGCCACGTCGCCGAGGGAAATCATTGGAATCATGAATAATAGAAAAGCACCACAATCAATTTTTTGCATGGGGAAATCCATGACCGGTATCCGGGAAAGATTAGACCTCGATTTCTCGCGCTTCGTCAAACGCGCGTTAGAATCACTGCTCACACACAGGAGGCGTGCGATTCAGATGCTGCAACATCTCCTTTGCAACCGCCATGTCCGGATTAAATTCGAGTACCCGCAAAACGCTTGACCGGGCACGTTCGAATTCCCCTGCGCCGCATAAGACGCGAGCCATGTTCATTCCAATAGCGCTTCTTGCCGGGGCTCTCTCAAAGGCGTTTTGCCACAATCTGAGCGGCTCGCGCAAGCGCCCCTGGTTTGCCTCGATCACTCCAAGGTTTGCCGCTGCGTCGATCAAATCAGGCTCTAAGGTGAGCGCCTTCTGGTATAATTCGCGCGCCCGGTCAACTGCGCCGCGTTTCTGCTCGATGAAACCAAGCGCAGAAAGAAGAGCGGGATCATTTGGCGATTGCATCACCGCTATTTGGAGTAGACGCTGGGCTTCCGACTCAGCACCATCCTTCCCAGTCTGTGCCAAGAATGCCCAGGCAAGCGCAAGGTCTCGAATATCTTGCTCCGCGTCCTCGGAATAGGGGAACGGGACCAAACGTGGTGAGTACGGCCTGGTATTTGAATCTAATAACGGTTGCAACGCCTGGGTATCACTTCCCCGCGGAATGCGATGATCTGTGACTTGGGTGTGGGCTATGTCCGTGCTGAGCGACGCCGACATGTGGCATCGGGTGCAATCCGCCTGCTCAGGGTGATGTTTGGCCCCGAATGCTTCACCGTGGCATGCAAGACATTTTCCACGGTAGTAGGAGACACGCTCTTCTGCAGAAGGCGACGCGTGCGGATTATGACAACTGGTGCAAGACATTGCTTCGCCGCTTTTTCTTTTGCATGCGCTCTGCGACAGCGCCTCTACTTGGGTGACCGCACCCAAACTCTTCTGTTCTGTGCTGGCGAGGACGTAATGGCGGACATAATCAGTAAGCAAGTCTCCGGGACGAAAGTCATAAGCATGCCGCCCGGCGCGCTCGACGGCGACGTTGCCCTCAAGGTGGCATTCCATGCAGATGGAATCCCGCCGCGCTGGTGACAACTTTGCGGGATTAATGATCGGTCCGCCATTGACATGAGCAGCGCCCGGTCCATGGCAACGCTCGCAGGCAACGCCGTTATACGCAAAGAGGGGCTCCCGATAGCGGTTTTCCGTCCCCTTCAAAGGCGGTCGCATTCCGCTGACATGGCATTGCAGGCAACTTGGGCTAGCGGGAAGATTTAGCGGGATCTCCTTCACCGCCTGATAAGCAGGAGTCATATCCCAGACATGCTCGTCGGCATACCAATTGACTGGCGATTCGAACAGGAAGCCGCCTGTGGCGAAGAGATAGCTGCGACCGCGGCGCCCTGACCCGATGTAGAAGAGCAGTTGCCGCTTGCCACGGATAGACGCAGCGCCTCGACGCTCGAAGTTTAACCACACATGCCCATCCTCGCTGTAGATGCGATAGTGGACAGCCGATTTCTGGTGGGTGAAATCGCCGGAAATGAGATTCGCCTCTGCGGGGCCGCTGGCGCGAGCCATGGCCGTCCGTTTGTAGGATTCGACTATGGACGAATGGCAGCGTGCGCAAGCTTCGTTGCCAACGTAGCCACCGGGCGCTCCGTTAGTTGGGAGGGGTGGGATCGATTGCCCGAGGAGGCGAGGCAAAAAGAGCAGGAGGCTCGCGAACAGGATCTGAATCAGTTTCTGTTGGTACGACACTGCACAACCCCTCAGCACTTTAACTGATATCGACATTCTGCTTTGCAAGGCGCTTACAACAAAACGGGGAGCCGCTCAGGGCGCCGCGTCTTGGCAAACGCCGGATCTTGAGGGTCGCGCACGTCTTTCTTGCCCCCCGCTTGACTGCGCGGGCACTCTGTGCGAGATCGTACGCGCCGACGGCACGCCGCGGGCGGACGGGAAACCAGCCGATAGTCCCATCGCTAAAATGGCGGTTGTAAGGCGAACTTTGCGCATGTTGGAACGTCCGGTGCAACTGCCTCAAGCCCGATCTTCAATCCCGATGCTCTTGCAACTTCAAGAATATGCAAACTCTCCGTTACTGTTGAAGATTCTTCGGATCGCTGTTGATTTGTTCGAGATTCTCGCGCGCTAATTTGTGATTGGGATCGATCCGCAGGGCGCGCTGAAAATGCTGCTTGGCCTCAGAGAGCTGGCCCGTTTCGGCCAGAGCGCCGCCCAGATTGGCTTCCGCGTTGGCGTCGTCTGGATGCAACCGAAGGGCGGCGCGGTAGTGTTCAATGGCTTCAAGGAATTTATCTTGAGAGACAAGAGCATTTGCCAAATTGTAGTGCGCGTTGAAATTGTCTGGCTGCGCCCGGAGCGCGGCATTCAGATATGGCATAGCCTCGCCGATTCGCCCCGCGGCTAGGAGAGCCGCGCCCAGGGCATTATTGGCGGTAGCATCTTGAGGGCGAAGACGTAGCGCGAGCTCGAAGTTCTGGATCGCCTCGGCTTGCGCGCCGCGGGCTTGGAGCATCGCTCCGAGGTTGTAGTGCGCTTCGAAGTCGGCAGGATTTTTTTCTAGGTTGTGCCGGGCCATGGATTCCTGAAGCAACATGCGCGGATCGAAATCTGCGTTGAGGGAGGCGTGTGGGAGGACCTGAAGCCACAGGTGAGCCATCTCATCGCTGGAGCGATTTCCGGCGGTGACACGGCGCGGAGGGTCGTTTGGGTTGGCAAGATTTTGGCTGGAGTTGTCGTAGATATAGCGCATGGAGATGGTGGTCCCCTTTGGCAAAGGCACGGGATCTGCGTAGTGGTAGACAGCTTGCCAGTTCAAGTTCCATTGCGGAATATGAATGAGTGTTTTCGCCGAGCCGTCGGGCAGAGTGGCGAGCGCTTGTAGATCCTTGCCGAGATAATGCGCGTGGGGATAGATCGCCAGCAGATCCACATCGACCGGCAGCGTAAATTCGTCGGTGACTAAGAAGCGTTTTTCGCCAGCAGGGATGTCGAGCTGCTTGTCCTTTTCCAATTGGAGCAACAGAGGGAAGTGGGTCGCGGGTTTGTCTGTGAAGTACAGGCCAAGATTCGGCTGGATCTTCTCCGGCTTGCCGGAAGGCTGCAAGTGTATGTTTAAAACGAGATCAGTGTCTTTGTCCAGGCGGAGAGACATGCCTTCAGGCTCAGGCTTAGGCACGGTGCCGGGTTTCCAAAAGAGGAAGTGGCTGTCCGGATCAAAGTTTTCGGATTCGATTTTGAGTTCCATGCCGGGGAAACCCGCGCGCGGCTCAGTCTCCTGACGGCGCGCGGATTGATTGCGATCCACCAAAATATTCGCATGGTGAATGACACGTTTGTCCCCGGGCCGGATCTCGATGGCTTTTAGCCAGCGCGTGCGATCGACGGGCGTTCGAAAGATGAAATTCCAATACATGTCGGAACCACTCGCGGGAAGAGTGTACGGTTTTTCCGCTTCGATGATTTCATCCGGACGGCCGAGCTGCCAGCCTGGAACAAATTGTGGGGCGGGTGGCAAATCGGCGGGAGCTCCCTCGACCGTCCCCTGCTCGACCCACTCTTGAATCAGCGCAATCTGCTCGTCGGACAGGCGGAGTTCGTCGGCAAATTTCAACTCTTGCGGCTCCGGCAGCCACGGAGGCATGAAGCGCTTCGAGGTTAGCACGGCGATCTGGCGGGCGCGGGCCTTTGCATCTGCGTAGGTAAGTAGCGGGAAAGGGCCAGCTTCGCCGGGGCGGTGGCACGGGGAACAGTACCGAAAAAGAATGGGAGCGATATCGCGATTAAAGGAGGCCTGCTGTGCGGCAGGCAGGAGGGGCCGCGCGGTGGCACCTTCGTGTGTGGCCAGGGCCGCCGCGGTGGCGGAGCTAAATCCGAGCAGGCATGCAACGATCGTTCGCCCTGAAGAGGTCATTCGAGATCCGCGATGTAGCATCCGACGCCGGGCGCATTGGGTGGCGGTGTTTTCCCGTTGAGAGCGGCTCGGATGGCATCGTCGAGTTCGTGTGTGGTGGCCGTGGGGCGGGCACGTCCGAAATCCTGGTACAAGTCATCGATACGGCCGTGATAGAGCAGGCGGTGATTGGCGTCGAAAACAGCAGCTTCCGGGGTAACCTGGACTTGAGCTTGAGTGACGAGTGCGTGTTGTGGATCGCGCAGGGCGGGGAGCTTGTAGCCGTAGTCTTGTTCATGTTGGCGAATTTTTTCAGCAGAAGACGTCCTGCTTGGATAGACGAGCCACAAGGCAACCTTAGGTCCGTATTGGGAGCTGATTCGCTGAATCAACGGGGCATAGCGGTTGGAGATAGGGCAGTCAGTGCGCACGAAGATGAGCACAACAGGCTTTCCCGAAGCTGCCAAAAAGGGATCTGCCGGGGTGCCGTCGAGATTCAGGGCCGTCTTCTGAGCGGCGGGCGAAGAGGGCAATGCTAGAAGGAGAGGTGCTGCCGCTGCAATAGCCAGGAAGAAAGATAATAGTTGCCGCAAAGTAAGGCTACGACGACGCATGAGTGTTTCCCTGGGGGATTGACACCAAAATCTTACTTCGGGATAGAGCACTCTGTCCAATTCCCAAGCGTTTCGTTGAACCGCTCCGCACAGACTTAGAGTTAAAACGGGGAGCCCGTAAGGGCCCCCCGTCGGGGTGGTAGGGTGTCCTTGTCCTTGTTAGAAGTTCAACTTCAAACCGAACTGCAACCTGCGCATGGTTGACCCGAAGGCCAGGCCCGTGATGTTGCCAGCGCTGCTGCAGTCGACGCAACTGTTGGGGCGATCAAAGTTAACGTGGTTGAAGACGTTGTAAGCGTTAAATTGGAACTGAGTTTTAAACCTCTCAGTGACGCTAAAGGTCTTGAACACGGAGAAGTCCGTGTTCCAGAATTTCGGTCCGCGGAAAGTGTTGCGTCCCACGTTTCCGAAGGTTTCCACCGCAGGCTGGGCCCAAGGCCCGGCTGTCTGTCCCGGAGTTTTGAGTGCGACGCCTCCGGTAGTCTGGAACCAGTAGCCCGCAGTCTCCGGGTCCCCTGATCGAGGGCCGTTCTTCACGGAGCCGACCACATTGGCCCTGCAAGGACCGACGTCGCTCGACGAACTGCAAGAGTCCGGATGTGGAGTGAAAGGCAGGCCGCTACCGATGACGGTAGCGCTGTTGATAGACCATCCTCCAATGAGGAGGTCCGCTGCGCGCCCCAAGTTGCTTGCCCACGGCTTGCCATGGCCAAACGGAAGATCGTAAACCTGCGTAAGGATAAACAAGTGGTTGCGATAGTCGTCATTTGGGCCGTAAGCAACTCTGCGGTCGATGTTGTAGTAATTCGAGTCATAGTTGGTGGAATGCTGAAAGGTGTAGCTGCTCTGAAAGGATAAGCCGCCCGAGAAGCGCTTTTCGACTGTGGCCTGCAGGGAGTTGTAATGATTATCGGCATCGTTCCCGAAATAGTCGATGCCCTGCGTCCAGCCGTATTTGCTGAAGAAGGGCCGACGGTTGTTCTTCGGTACTCCTGTTGCAAAGCCAACTACTGTTGGTTCATTGGCGCCGTAGGCCGGTCCCCCGCCCGCAAAGGTGTGCGTACCCTTGTTTCCTACGTAGGCGAGTGTGGCGGATATAGTGGAAGTAACCTGCCGCTGCACGCTGGCGTTCCACTGGTCCACAGTGGGCAGCCGATTGTTGAAAGGACGAGACCGGGAGAAGACCGCATCGGGCACAAGTGGCCGCCCATTGACGCCGACACACTGTGCTTTGTCGGGAGTAAACACACCACCGACGACACCACTCGGGTCGGTGATCGCATTGCAGTTGCTGGTGGCCAGCGCGCCGCCGAGCTTGGTTGCCGGATCGAATGTCGCCGGACCCTGAGCGAGATTGAAAACGAATCCGCCGGTATTGGAGTTCAACTGCTGGGCGCCGAGTACCGGCAAGTTCTGCGTGATCGCGTGGCCGAAGATAGAGCCAAACACACCGATGTCATAGCTTCGACCATAGCCCAAACGAACTACGGTTTTCGTGTTCGCCTGATACGCGACGCCTAACCGGGGTGCAAAGTGCGTGAAGCTCGTGCTGGTGTTCCCTCTCAGATCCACACCGTTCTGGCCCGCAACGCGCATTTCACCGGTGGCCAGGTCAACCCAGCCGCCTCCAGCCGTTCCGGCTGCCGACTCCGGCCTGTAGATTTCCCACCGCAACCCAAGATTGACGGTTATTTTCGATGTCCAGTGAATGGTGTCCTGACCGTAGAAAAACAGCCGAGGCTGAGTCTCGTATGCATTGAGAGATTGGCTAACGTAGCGCTCGAAGTGGCTGGGCAAACCGAGCAAAAATCCAGCCAAGCCCGCCCCGCCGTCTGCTGTAGTCATTGTCTGCTTCACCGGGTCGAGTATCACCCCCTGAGCAGCGTCGTTATTGAAATCGAACTGGCCTGCGCGGTGAGAATCGCTGGGCACGCGCAGGTTGTAAGCGTAGCGAACATCGGCACCAAACTTGATTGTGTGTTTGCCGCGCAGGTTCGTCCAATTGTTCGCAAACTGATACTGATGTTCTTGCTCGGTGAGGGGGCAGTTGCACTGGTTCACGTGCAAAGAGTAGCCAAAAAGGAACTCAGAAGCTCCGGGTTGCTGAATTGTAAAGGCTGGCATGGCGGAGGTGGTGCTGTTCGTATTAACATTTGGAATGCCGGCGTCTTTGGCGGGCGTCGTGCCAAAGCCGCCAGGACTGACATTCACCCGGTAGCGCATGTAGCCGAAACGGAAGTCCGTCAGCAATGTCGGGCTTAACGTGTAGTCGAAACCTGTGGCGATGCTCTGGTTGCGGACGGATGAATTTCCGGCAAAGTCGCCGACGGAGGGATCGCTCGGAAGGGCATGTCCGCCGAGATCTACGCCGAAGAGACCCGGACCGGAGCGCTTAAACTGTTGGAAGCTGTAACGCCCGAAGACGTTCACCTTGCTGCTGGCTACGAAATCCGAACGCACATCGAAGCCATTGGAATCGAGGGTGTTGTTGCCGGAGCTGAAAAAGTTATCGCCCAGCAGCGTAGAAGGTGTGGCATTGGGTGTCGCTTTAAGCGCGGCTAATAGGTTTTCCGCCTGCTGAGACAGTCGACCCGATGGAATAACGTTGCCGGGAAATGCTCCACAGAAGTCTCCCGTGGGACAGTTGGGATTGCGCGCCCCTGTTGCTGTGTTAGTTGTCCAGCGGTCACCCGCCGCTAAAACGATGGGATTTCCACTGGCGTCCTTTGCGATAGTGGTGTGTGCCGCATCAGTGGTGGCGAAAGGATCGTAGATGGTTTTGCCGAAAATGCTGAGATCGGCTCCGGTCCCGGCGGTGATATTTCCTCTTTCGAGGGCTGTCGGTACACGGTCTGAAGACGTGCCGCCAACGTGGCTGCGCTGGCCCTGGTAATCGCCAAAAGCGAAAAGCTTGTTCTTCCGAATGGGTCCGCCAACAGTACCCCCGAACTGATTCCAGTTTCCGCTGGGAACGCCACCCTTTGCGGGCGACTGAGTAAATGGATTACGGGCAAAATTGGAATTGGAGCGCTCAAAATCGAACGCCGATCCGTGGATCTCGTTGGTGCCTGATTTGGTCTGCGTCGTCACGATGGCGCCAATGGCCTTGCCGAATTCAGCGTCGTAGTCCTGATGAATAATCTTCGTTTCGTCGATGGCGTCGAGATTCGGATTGATAACGATAATCCCAAGAATCGGATCCTGATTGTCTGTGCCATCCAGTTCGAACGCTGTGCCGGCAAAGTGCTGCCCATTCGTTTCGATCTGCTGCGAACCTTGAGGGTTTTCGCTGGCGGCGTGACCCCAGTTAAGACGCTGCGCCCCAGGCGAGAGCAACTGCAAGGTCGTAAAGTTTCGATTATAGATTGGAAGGTCTTCCACGGTACGGGACTCAAAGATCGTGGCGACGTCCGTCTTTTCGGTCTGAAGCTGTGGAACCTCGCCGGTGACCTCGACCGTTTGCGTGACCGCCCCTACCTGCAACTGGGCATCGACACGGACAACGGTATCCACGTCTACACGAGCGCTTGCTACGTCATAGGCCTTGAATCCCGGCGCCTCAATATGAACCTTATAGTTGTCCGGGATCAAGTGCGTAACGGTAAAGCCGCCGCTCTCGTTCGACACGGCCTCTTCCGTTGTGCCCTTCGATATGTTGGTCACGATGATTTTAGCGCCCGCCACCGCATTGCCCTGCGGGTCCGTCACCGCTCCGGTGATGCTCCCATACACCGCCTGACCCGTGGCCGTGCTGGCGCCGAATCCAAGCGCGAGACAAAGAACCAGAATCCATCCTAGAATTTCTTGCTTTTTCATGACACCCCTCCTGAGCACCCTTACTCTTCGAATAGAACCGCTCGCCGCATAAACGGGGAATCCGCCACTCTAGCCCGATTGGTTCAACAGGTACCAAGCCCGCGCCTTGATTGCACTGGGCACACTTGGCCGCTCTTCAAAATAGAAATGGAATAGATGGCAACCTGTTGGACCCAACAGTCCGCGGCGAACAGCCCCCAAACTCCTCGACCCTCGGTCTCTTCGTCGCCACCGCAAAATCATTACTATTGAGCCCTCTCTACACAGATAGGCCCGCACCCAAACGAGGGGCGACGAAGAATTATGATGCCTTCTATCAGTTTTTTGAGTTACGCGGATAGTGTCTATAGGTCTGATACGGTTACGCCAGATAAGTTGTGATCTCACAAAGAGATGCCGTGCGCGTTACCTTGGTGTTACAATGCCCGGACGGTGGGTCCCGTGACTGAGAGAGCTCAATATCTCGGACAAATCGAAAAACTTCTCGGCAGCCAAACGCTCCATGGCTCAGAGTCCCTTTGCAAGCTGCTGCGCTATCTGGCAAACCATTCCTTGGATCATCCCGCTGCTTCCCCAAAAGAGTATCAAATTGCGACCGAAGTCTTCGGGCGCCAGAAGGACTTCGACCCGCATTTGGACTCGATGGTTCGGGTACAAGCGGGGCGCCTGCGCGGCAAACTCGCTGAGTATTATGGTTCTGAGGGAGCGGAGGATACGATTTTGGTCGAAATGCCCAAGGGCAACTATGTCCTAACGTTCCATCTGCGCTCCCCTGGTACGGGGCACGACCATACAGCATCTTCCCATGAAGCTTCAGACGCTCTGCCGGGTAATGGCCAGCCTTCCCGTAAATGGTTCGTTGCCGTAATCGTACTGTCGGTCTTCCTGGCCGCCGCTGTTGCTGTCGCCACGGACCGATTTCTGACGCGAAGGACCGCCGAAGCCCGGCTAACCAGCGATAGCGCGGATTTACCGGTGGCTTTTCACCTTTTCTGGAGAGGGTTTCTTACCGGGCCGCAAGAGCCGTGGGTCATCTTCAGTAACGCAGCCTTCGTCGGCCGGCCGTACACTGGCATGCGCTACTTCAATCGTGCTAGGGATTCCAGCGCGGTAATCACGGATCACTACACCGGAGTCGGCGAAGTGCTGGCGGTACACGCTCTAGATAATGTTTTCGGAAAGCTCCATCAGCAAATTCGCGTGAAGCGCGGCAGCTTGTTTTCCCTGGATGACGCAAAAAACAACGATCTCATCTTCATCGGCTCGCCTTCGGAAAATCTGACCCTCTTGGAGTTGCCAAATATCCAGGAATTCAACTTCCGGCAGATCACTTCTGGGCCGCGCATGGGCACCATGGAGATCATCAATTCTCATCCGGAATCAGGCGAGCCAAAAGAGTTTCTCCCGTCTCTGCCGGACGAAACCCTGGCGGAAGACTATTCCGTAATAGCGCTCAAGCGCGGATTGAATCCTGCACATTCGGTCTTGATTCTGGCAGGTGCCACTACGATCGGCACGCAAGCTGCCGTGGAATACGTCTGCCAGCAGAATTCTTTGGAAGAGTTGCTCTTGCGGCTCTCCGTTTCGAACTCGGGCGAGCTCAAGCCGTTCGAAGCGGTAATCCGCGTGAAAGTCGCCCGCGGAGTGCCCGTGGGCACGGAACTCGTTGCGCTCCGTAAGAGCCCTCGATAGCCTCATTCGAAAGAACCGATCCCCACTCGATAGAAGCGCCTCATCCCAAAGAATTCTGTAGCTTCTGTTTCGCTATTTCTTTGGAGACGGCGGCGGAGTCAAGCGAGGATCGAGTTCTGCGGCTTTTTGAAATTCTTCTTGCGCCTCTTCGGATTTGCCTTGTTGACGCAAAGCCATCCCCAGTTCAAAGTGCGAGGCCGCATAGTTCGGCGAGGAACTGATCGCGGCGCGGAATTGCGAAATGGCGCCCTCCAGGTCTCCCGCGTTGAGAAGTCTGCGCCCCGAATTTGTTGCGAAGAGGGCAGCCTGATCGCTGGTCTTCTGTTTTGCCATTTCCATTCCGGTGCGGCTTTCCGCGGCGGCACCCTCTGAGTCTCCGAGTTGCCGGAGCACGGCTGCCAGAGTTGTATGAGCGCCCGCAAACTCCGGGTGCAGGCGAATCGCTTCCCGCAAAGCAGTTGCAGCCTCTTGGAGTTCGCCCTTCTGCTTCAACACCGTTCCGAGCGTGTAATAGGCCTCGGCATAGTCCGGTTTGGCATGAACAGCTGCGTGGAGTTCCTCCGCGGCTGCAGCAAAGTCGCCTTGCTGCCAAAGCGTCACCCCCAGCGTGTAATGCACATCCGCTTGCCCGGGATCCAATTCTTCTGCTTTGCGCAGTTCGGACATGGCCTCCGGCAGCTTGTCTTTCAATTTGAACGCGAGCCCGAGGTCGTAGTGCAGCGTTGCATCCTGGGGGGAAAGCTTGAGTGCCGATTCGAATTCAGAAATGGCGGCGTCGAAGTCTGCCACTTGCAGATGCGCCGCTCCCAGGTTCCCTTTGTATGCGCTGTCATCGGGCCGCAAACGGACTGCCGTTTCGAACTCGGCGATCGCCCCATTGCCGTCA
>Ga0137360_10001758_pt1 | contig 12869 bp, 13 predicted proteins | sample Mad1_60_16metaG_FD_104924 | JGI IMG/M metagenome (GOLD analysis project Ga0137360, IMG submission 104924) | Vadose zone soil microbial communities from Angelo Coast Range Reserve, California, USA - Mad1_60_16 metaG | ecosystem: Environmental > Terrestrial > Soil > Vadose zone | place: USA... | reverse complement strand
TGGGTAACCGAGCGTGGCGAAGATTTTCCCATGTATCCGAAAATCGGGATGATTCATGTGCGCGGATTCAATTGCTTCCGGAAAACTCAACGCCAGCTCGCGAAAATCATTCGTTGTCATTGGCACTCAATGTTTTCAAGCTCCGGCATTTGTTCGGTCCAATGCGAGCTGCCGTAAGTAAAGGAAAAACGGCAAGCCAAGCGACACACCAACTATCAGCGTCCCAATCGCCGGCAACCAGAGGAGTTGCATCCGCAGACGCTTGCCTTCGCTTTGAATAAACAAGATCAGCACGATTGCGGAAACGATCACATCCATCGCGAAAAACGCGCTGATCCGGTTAGCGAACAGATCACGAATGAAGAGCGGCATGTTCAACGCGTGATGCTCCACGATCCACGGCAAAAATTGCGAGTACGGTAGGATCACTCCAATCAGGGCGAACGCGAGATAGAGGTGGCGAATTTTCATTGCCAGTTTCTTCCAGCAAATCACAGACGGCGTCGAGCTTATTTCCCCGCTTCGCCAAGCCACATCACGACATGAATAGGAGCGCGAGGAGATTACCGTTACAAGTAAAGCGATGGCGACGCTGCGCGTTCACGTTGTTCCAAATGCGAAGGCAGCCAAGGTCGTGGGCGAACATGGCGGCGCGATCAAGGTGAAGCTACGCGCACCAGCAGTGGAAGGGAAGGCTAACGCCGCTCTGCGGCGTTTTCTTTCCGAAGAATTGAAGATTTTCGAGCGTGCAATCGTACTAGAGCATGGCCATAAGTCGCGCGACAAACTGATTCGCATCGATGGTCTGAGCGAAGAAGACGTGCGCCGCCGCTTGCTTGGCGCGATCTCAGAAGCATCGACGGCTACTCGGTAATTATCTTGTCCGACCACTCGACCAGTGAAACGAAAATTCTAGGATTGCCAAACTTGGCACCGTATTCACCGAGATCTGCTTCTGTTACGCCCCTTGCGCGAGAGCATGCGCCGCATGCGTAAATAGGTATCTTCTTCGTCACAATCTTACTGAGAACTTCAGACAACGGCGGCCACCCAACAGGTACGACTGAATTAGCTACTGATTTTCGCATCAGAGATACCGCTTCGCCGAGAAGAAAGATTTGAACTTCGTGGCCGGCTTCAGAAAGCGCATCGCCATGAAGAAATGGAAATGCGGCTTTCGTCGGGTCGTCCGATCCCCAGGCACTCTTGATAAATATTTTTAGTTTCGCCGCTCCAGCAGTCGCTGGCGCCGCAGTTGCGAGAAACGGAAGCGCTGCAAGATGCTTCAGAAACGATCGCCGTATCCATATCGCCCGATCTAAACAGAAACAGACTGCATCAAGCAATCCATTTCGGACAATATTAGCGGCTACGAGTTTGGCGTGCGGGCTTGGTTTGCTCCGGCGGCTTCGCTTGAGCGGTTGCGGCTGTATCACGATAAAACAAAACGCCGTGCGCTCGCAGATTGGTGATCAACGCGTGAAGATCATCCGACAACTTTTGATCGTTTAGGAGAGTCGCCACCAAACCTTTACCTTGTGTGGCGCTGCGCAGCACTTTGCGCGTGTCGGCGATCGCATTCTGTAAGATGTCGGCTGCTTGTTTTGCAGAAACCATCGTCGAATCCGCCTGCTGGATAACTCCATCCAATTTCTTGGATGATTCTGCCAGCGCCCCGGTAGCCTGGTTCAAATGTTCCAAGCTCGACTTCAGATTCTCCATGTTCGCGGAGGAGAGCGTGTCTTCGTTCAGGCGGTTCACCGTCGTGTCGATCTTTTGCACCGTCCCGCGGAGATCGGTCACAAGCGCGCCGCCTTCGCGTGTGAGATCGTCAATGCCGGTTTCTCGCGTGCCGTTGATGTAGGTGTTTGGCGCCAGAAAAGCTTTCGGCTTCCCCGGCGGCATCATCACGTTTACGAAGCGATCGCCGAGCAACCCGGAACTTCCGACGGTGAATTTGCTACCTTCAGGAATTTTAATGTACTCATAAATCTTCAGCGGTACGTCCACACCCTGGCCTTCGCGAACCATTCGGGGACCACCTGAGACTTTCCCAATTCTGGCCCCGGCAAGTAAAACATCGGAACCTTTTAGCAGACCGCTCGCGTCAGTGAAGCCCACGGTGAGAGCGTAATACGTTTTAAGGCCTTCTCCCAGTCGACCGAATTGCACGACGAGCGCGCCTAACATCGCCAACCCGACGAAAACAAACACACCAACTTTGAATTCCAAGCCTCGCTCGTGCCGATTCATTGAACGCTAATTGTCGATCTTACCGTTGATTTTCGCAAGGTAGGGAGGGCAGTTCACCAAATTGGATCATCGCAGACGTTAATATGCGGGGCTGCGAGCGATTACGGCCAACTTGCGAAGGCTTTCGGAGTCAATCGCCCCTACCGTCGGAGCGACCGAGCAGAAAATCCTGGATGAGTGGATCGGGGGAGTGCTGAAGCTCATTCGCAGTTCCGCGAAAATAAATGCGGCCTTCGTGCAAATAGGCAATGTGGTCCGCAACATCAAACGCGCTCTTCATATCGTGGGTGACCACGACGCTGGTCATTCCAAAGCGTTCTTGCAGCCGGCGGATCAATCGATTGATGCTATCCGCAACAACGGGATCGAGGCCCGATGTCGGCTCATCGTACAAGACGCACGAGGGTCGGCGAATGATGGAGCGCGCGAGACCGACGCGCTTTTTCATTCCACCACTCAAACTCTCTGGCATCTTATCTTGGTGACCTTCCATTTCAATGACCTCGAGCATTTCCTCCACTTTCGCCCGCAAAGCCTTGGGGTCCCGTTCACCTGCCTCACGCAGTGGAAAAGCGATGTTTTCCTCCACGGTCATCGAATCAAAAAGCGCGCCGCCCTGAAAAAGAATGCCTAGCTTTGTGCGGATTGCTCCGAGCTGGCGCTCGTTCATTCCAATGATGTTTTGACCATCGATCCAAATTTCTCCCGCATCAGGCGTCATCAATCCCACGAGATGTTTAAGCAAAACGCTTTTTCCGCCGCCGCTTCGTCCAATAATCGCGAGTGTCTCACCAGTTGCGACCTCAAGATCGACGCCGCGTAAAATTTCCTGCTGCCCAATCCTTTTGGCCAATGATCGGACTGCGATCATAGGCGACGAATTACCCGGGGTAAGATGAGGTTTAGTGGAGGGCTTTGGAGATGGTGGCGCTTCGATCATCGCAACGCACAACTCTCAACTCTCAACCCTCAACTCTCAACTCCGAACGCTTTCGGGCTCAGCTGCCACACGGCATTACTGGTATCCCGCGGGATAAATGATGTTGAGCAACATCGTGAGGAAGAAATTGCAAATCAGCACCGCGAGCGAGGAGTTTACTACCGCTTCAGTCGTCGCGCGGCCAACGCCGACAGCACCTTCGCGCGCGCTCAGTCCTTTTTGGCAACTGATAAACACAATCAGGATCCCAAAACAAAATGCTTTCGACAGCCCCATGATAATATCGCGACTACGCGTCCACTTCACCATGTTCGCCACGTAATAGGTGCCGTTAATGTCGAGCATGAAAATCGCAACGAAATAGCCAGCAGCAATGCCGACAGCGATACATTCCGCTACCAGAAGCGGCATAGATATCATCATGGCGAGCGCACGCGGCACGACCAGATAATCGGTCGGATAGACTGCGAGCGCTCGTAACGCATCGATCTGCTCGGTAACTTTCATTGTGCCGATTTCCGCGGACATGGCTGCTCCGACGCGCCCGGCGACCATCAACGCCGTGAGCACAGGGCCAAGTTCGCGACAGATCGACACCGATACCACAGCACCGGTAGCCGATCCCATTCCGATCTTGTGAAATTGAAAGTACGTTTGAGCTGCGAAAACAGCACCGGTAAACCCACCCGTGATCACGACAACAAGCTGCGAAAGCAATCCAATCTCGACCATCTGGTTGAGAAATAATTTCCAGCGGAGCTTGTGTGTGAAAAGGGAACGAAAGGTATCGGCCGCCAGCAGCACAAGTTCGCCCAGGTACTGAAAGAACGAGAGCAGCGGCGCGCCCAGAGCGTTGAAGAATCGGACCATTATTAACCGTGACTAGTGACCAGTGCACTGCAGAGCGCAAGAGTTGTTTAGGACTTCGCCTGCCACGCCGGCGAAGCAGGGATATTGGAATCTAGAATTTTTGCCGGGAGAGCTTCCAATTGCGCCTCGCGGCAAGCTGCGATAAAAGATGTCCATCAAACGAATGAGACGCGCTATTCAGTTTTTGCTGGCGGGGAATCTATTGCTGAGCGCGGCGTTTTTAAGCAGTTGCCAAACCATGCCGCAGGGCATTCAGCAGGCAAGAATCGAGATGGCGCAACGCATCGCGGCCGAACCAACCGGCGATTATTTTATCGGGCGGCGTTATTACAAACCTGATTACAAGTTTTGGGGCTATGTCCGGCGGCCGGGTCAGCCATGGAGCACAGCGGAGCTTGTGATGTTAAACGAAAAACAGAAACTTGCGCCCGACCGCGAACGCCTCGAATTCGGGAGCGACAATAATTACGAATACAAACTTTACGGCTCCTTCAGCGGCGACAAAGTCTATGAGCCTGCGAGCAACGGTATTTATCCGGAATTTGTCTTGAAGGGCTACGAAGTAATTTCCATGAACCCGCCGCCGATTTTTAGAAGCCAGTTTCGCGGTAACGCCAGCGCCACGGATCTGCGTTACGTTGTGGAAAAACCGGAGTGATCATCTGGTTATTGTCATTCCGAGCGAAGTCGAGGAAGCTCTGTTGCTTGTGGGCCTTGACTTAAACAATTAGAGATGTCTCGACTTCGCTCGACATGACAAAGCCGCCGCGCGCTTCGGATAAAAAAGACCCTCTGGTCGAAGAATTCCTACATTACCTCGCAAACGAGCGAAACGCGTCGCCGCGCACTCTTAAAGCATATCGCAAGGCGCTGAGTGCTTTCAGCGCAGAGAACAGGTCATCGTGGAAAAAATGTACCGCCGACGATTTTCGCGATTACCTCTTCACGCTCATGAAGCGCGGTCAGGCGCGTTCCTACGTGCGACTGCAATTCTCCGCGTTCCGCACTTTTTATCAGTTTCTGGCAGCTCGAAAACGGCTGCGACGGAATCCCATCCGAGAAGTGCAATTGCCAAAAATTGAAAAAAAACTGCCGCTGGTTCTCACACGCCAGCAGGTTGAGGAGCTTCTCACAGCGCCAAACCGTGAGACCAAGAAACGCGCCGCCCCCGTTTGGATGCCGCTGCGCGACGTCGCAATCATGGAATTATTCTACAGCAGCGGCTTACGACTGAGCGAACTGGCCAGCCTTGATGTAGCCGATCTCGATCCTTATACCGAGTCTGTGCGCGTATTCGGCAAAGGCCGGAAGGAGCGCGTCTGCCCGGTCGGATTGCCCGCGCTGGAAGCGATTTCGCGCTATCGCGCCGCTGCCAATGTGCATGCAGGCCCGCTCTTCATAAACAAGGCGCGAACGCGAATGTCCGTGCGCTCAGTATGGCTCGTGTTAAAGCGTTATGTGCGCTACACATCCATTCCAATTTCAATCAGCCCGCACAAATTGCGGCACAGCTTTGCGACGCATATGCTGGACCGCGGCGCCGATCTGCGGAGCGTTCAGGCGTTGCTTGGACATGCCAGCCTTTCCACAACACAAATCTACACGCACGTCACCGTTGAACGGCTAAAGAAAGCCTATGCGGACGCCCATCCGCGGGCGTGATTTTCCTGCCGCGCCTTAGCTCGCCGGCGCAGCCGCGTTACTCTGTGGCTGCGATTCCGGCACGTGGAACGACAGCTTCCCATCACCCGCTTCAACTTCGACTTTGTCGCCTGGTTTCACGTTGCCGCGAAGCAATTCTTCCGCGAGCGGGTCTTCGAGAAAACGCTCCACCGCACGGCGCATTGGCCGCGCTCCGTACTGCGGATCGTATCCTTTCTCGATGAGAAATTCCTTCGCGCTTTCCTTCAACTCAATATGGACGTCCTTGGCTTTGATGCGCCTAAGTACTTTATCCACCTCCAGATCGACGATGCGCAACAGCTCCGGCTTCCCGAGCGAATGAAACACGATGAGTTCGTCCAGCCGATTGAGAAACTCGGGTTTAAACACACGCTTGGTCTCATCCAGAATTTTGTCCCGCATCGTATCGTAATCATGTCCGTCGCGCGGCGCACCGAAACCCATCACCGTTTGTTTTTTCAATAACTCGGCCCCGACGTTTGAAGTCATGATAATGATCGTGTTCCGAAAATCGATCTTGCGTCCTAACGAATCGGTGATTTTGCCGTCTTCGAGTATCTGCAAAAGCAAATGCATCACATCGGGATGCGCCTTCTCGATCTCATCAAAGAGGACAACCGAGTACGGCCGCCGTCGCACGGCTTCCGAAAGTTGGCCCCCCTCTTCGTACCCGACGTAACCAGGCGGCGACCCGATCAAACGCGACGCGGTGAATTTTTCCATGTACTCCGACATGTCGATTTGAATCAACGCATCCGAATCACCGAACATGAATTCTGCGAGAGTGCGTGCGAGATACGTTTTGCCGACGCCGGTCGGGCCGAGAAAGACGAATGAACCGATCGGGCGTTTTGGATCTTTCAAATCCGCGCGCGAACGGCGCAAAGCCTTGCTGATAGCAGTAACTGCCTCGTCCTGACCGATGACGCGCTGCTTCATCTCGCTCTCCATCATCAAGAGCTTTTGTGTTTCCTCCTGCTCCATGCGCTGCAGAGGAACGCCAGTGACTTTCGAGATGATGTGCATCATGTCGTCGGCCGTCACGACCACTTCTTTTTCTTCCCGCTGCTCACGCCATTTGTTCAAAATGGCATCGAGCTTTTCCTTGGTTTGCTTTTCCTTATCGCGAAGCGCGGCGGCTTTCTCAAAATCCTGCGCCTTGATTGCTCCTTCCTTTTCCAACCGGATCTCTTCTATTTCCTTTTCGATGTCCTTCACGTCGGGCGGCCGCGTCATGGCATTGATGCGAGCACGCGCGCCGGCCTCATCCATTACGTCGATCGCCTTATCGGGAAGAAAACGCCCCGTGATATAGCGATCAGAAAATCTGACGGCAGTCTCCAATGCTTCGTCCGTAAGTTTCGCTTTGTGGTGCGCCTCGTATTTGGGGCGAAGACCTTTCAAGATTTGAATCGCTTCATCAACCGTCGGCGCATCCACCTTTATCGTCTGGAAACGGCGTTCCAGCGCTGCGTCTTTCTCGATGTACTTGCGGTATTCATTCATCGTGGTCGCGCCGACGCATTGCAATTCACCACGACTCAGCGCGGGCTTGATGATGTTCGACGCGTCCATCGCGCCTTCGGCCGAACCTGCTCCGACGATGGTGTGCAACTCGTCGATGAAAAGGATCACATTCTTAGAACGGCGGATTTCGTCCATCACTGCTTTAATCCGCTCTTCAAACTGACCGCGGTATTTTGTTCCGGCCACCATCAGGGCGAGATCGAGTGTGATGACGCGCCTGTCGTGTAACAATTCGGGCACGTTACCGTTTGCAATCTCCTGCGCTAGTCCTTCGGCGATGGCCGTCTTGCCAACGCCTGCTTCGCCGATCAGGACTGGATTGTTCTTGGTCCTCCGGCAAAGGACTTGTATCACCCGCTCGATTTCATTGCGCCGGCCAATCACGGGATCGAGTTCTCCCTTCCTCGCCAACTCAGTCAGATCGCGGCCGAATGCGCGAAGTGCTGGAGTCTTGACGTCTTTCTTCGCCGGTTCGACCCCTTCCTGCTCCGATTCAGACGGCGTGAAGTTTGGATCGAGCTCTTTGAGGATCTCGTTGCGCGTGCGTTCGATGTCGAGTTCGAGACTCTTGAGCACTCTGGCAGCGACGCCTTCGCCTTCTCGCAAGAGTCCAAGCAAAATGTGTTCCGTGCCGACGTAGGAATGATTCAGCGCCTTGGCTTCCTTGCCTGCTAGCGCCAACACTTTTTTGACGCGGGGAGTATAGGGAACGTTACCAACAATCTTGGTTTCCGGTCCCGAGCCAACCTGCTTCTCCACCTCCATGCGAACGGTCTCAAGATCGAGACCCATTTTCTGCAAAACGTTCACCGCCACTCCCTGGCCCAGCTTAATGAGTCCCAAGAGCAGATGCTCCGTGCCGACGTAGTTGTGGTTAAACCGGTCGGCTTCCTTGCGAGCAAGCGCCAAAACCTGTTGAGCCCGCGGTGTAAAATTATTCATTGTTCGATGGCGCGTTAGTCGAACCATTGCCCGACTCCCTTGCCATCTTACTAATATCAGGTTTGGGAAAGAGTTTCAAACGCTCGCGGATAATCTGGGCGCGCAGATGGTCGCGTTCTTCGGCATTCAGTTTCTGTTGGGAGCTTTTTTGCAAATGCGCTGGCTGCGTCTCGATAAACAATTCATCGATCTGCAGGCGCTGGTCTTCGGGAAACGCGCCCAAATCCATGCCGAGTTTAATGACCGAGAGCAGGTTAAGCGCTTCTTTCGACGGCATTGCGTGCGCGTAGGTCAAAACTCCGTATGCGCGACCGATCTGATCGCAAAGGGTATTCGGCTTTTTCTGGAGCAAAATTTGACGCGCGTCATGTTCCTTTTCGATGATTGTTTCAATCACTTTGCTCAGGCGATTGATGATCTCGTCCTCTTTCTCGCCGAGGGTGGTCTGATTTGAAATCTGAAAAAGGTTGCCCATCGCTTCGGTGCCTTCGCCGTAGAGCCCCCGCACTGCGAGGCCGATTTTACTCACCGCTTGAACCACTTGATTAATCAGCTCGCTCAGCACAAGACCTGGCAAGTGGAGCATCGCAGAGGCGCGCATGCCAGTACCAACGTTCGTAGGGCACGCAGTGAGGTAACCCAGCCGCGGATCGAAAGCGAAATCCAGTTTCTTCTCGAGCGCGCTGTCGATCTTGTCGACGAGTTTGTACGCCTGTTTTAACTGGAGTCCCGAGCGAATCGATTGCATCCGCAGATGATCTTCTTCGTTGATCATGATGCTGACCGTTTGCCGCCGATTCACCACCACCGCACTGCCCCCGCCCTTGGCGGCATGCTCGCGACTGATCAGATGACGTTCCACCAGCACCTGCCTGTCCAACGCCGAAAGATCCTGCAAGCTTTCGGAGAATGATTCCTGCATTTCCGGCAGTGCTTCTACATGCGACCTGATCAGTTCCAGTATCGAATTGCGTTCCGCTTTCTTCGCCCAGCCCGGAAAAGGGCGGTGCCGCAGATTGCGCGCGAGGCGCACCCGGCTGCTGATTACCGTTTGATGATGCGGCCCTTCGCCGCGCAGCCATTCTCCAGCAGTACTCAGCATGTTTGAAAATTTCATGGCGAATTGGAGAGGTCGCTTTCAAGCTGTTTAATTTGGTCGCGCAACGTGGCCGCCGTCTCGTAGTTTTCGTCGGCGACGGCTTTCTGCAGATTTTCCGCGAGCGCGCGCATCCGGTGACTCAGCGCCATGGCGCGCTGCGCGCGTTCCGGCAATTTCCCCACATGTTCGGTACCTTTGTGCATCGCTTTCAAAAGCGAGGTCAAACCCTCCGCAAACGTGACGTAGCATTCGCTGCAACCCAAGCGTCCAGTCTTTTTAAAATCAGCCTGACTAAAACCGCAAACGGGACATTTTTGCGTGGTTGCCCCCTTTTCGATCTCTTCCGCTGCGCCGATGCCAAGGAGCAGATCGGCAAGAGCAAAGCTCGTGGGGTCCTGGACGCCTTTTTCTTTCGAGCAGGCTTCGCACAGATTCACCTTGTGCATTTTGCCTTCCAGAATCTGTGTCAGGAAGACCGTCGCATCATTGCATTTGCAAACGTCGCACAACATCTCGCTTAATTAGACCCTGATATTTTGGAAACATTCAACCCTGAATATTCCCCGACCTTCTGGCTCAGAAGCGACTTCGCTCAACGCTAGGCGAAAATGGGCGTGCCCGTTTCACGTGTCATTTCCCGGAAGCGCGCAATTATGCGTTTAGTGATGGGGCCGGGTTTGCCGTTACCTATCAGGCGCCCATCGGCTTTAACAACAGGAACGATCTCCGCAGCAGTCCCGGTAAGAAAGCACTCGTCGGCCACGAAAACATCATGTCGCGTAAAGTCAGCCTCCGCAACGCTGAGACCGCATTCAGCTGCAATCTCGAACACGATCGAGCGCGTTATCCCGCGCAAGGCGCCGGCGGTAATGGGCGGCGTGAAAATTTGATCGCGCTTAATGATGAAGACGTTATCAGCGGTGCATTCGGCGACGTTGCCCGCGTCGTTCAACATAAGCGCTTCGTCAGCACCGGCCAGGTTCGCTTCAATGCGAGCCATCACATTGTTCAAGTAATTCAATGATTTCACCGCCGGATTCAGTGACGCTGGATTACTTCGGCGCGTCGCGCACGTCACAATGGATAATCCTTTTCGATAAAAGTCCTCGTGATAAAGCGCGATTGTCGCCGCAATGATTATCACGCTCGGACTTTTGCATTGCTCTGGATTCAAACCCAGATTGCCAATACCACGTGTCACCAGCAAACGAATGTAACCATCGTGCAAATGATTTTGCCGGATGGTCTCAAGCACCGCTTCCGTCATCTCCTCGTGTGTCATTGGAATTTCCAGGCAGATCGAACGCGCTGAATCCCACAGCCGTTCAAGATGTTCTTCGAGGCGAAAGACTCGTCCGTTGTAGAAGCGTATGCCCTCGAAAATTCCATCGCCGTAGAGCAGCCCGTGATCGAACACGGAAATCTTGGCATTCGCTTCCGAATAGAATTTTCCGTCAATATAAATCTTCGCTTCCTTTACACCCGTCGTCCGGCGCGGCCGACTTTCAATCGCTGGCTCAATTGCGTCCGCAGCAGTCGGCTCGTGAATCTTCGGTTCATCTAATACCGTCGCATCTGTCGTTTTCATAATCGCAGGAAAATCTCTGATGTTTACTTGCGTAATTCAAGCAGCAAAATGTTGCGTTGAAATGGCGCTGTCATGTTGAGCGAAGCGAAACATCTCTGTCTATTTCCGTTGATGGCTTGATTTGATCCGAGATTCTTCGCTTCGCTCAGAATGACATTGTGCCGGCTCATTGCAAGACTCCATCTTTGATGTGCAACTGGCGGTCGCCGCGTGTTGCCAGACGAAGATCGTGCGTCACGACAAGGAGGGTCTTCTTCCGATCGCGCGCGAGATTTAACAGAAGGTCCATAATTGCATCGCCTGTTTTCGAATCGAGATTTCCGGTCGGTTCGTCGGCAAAAACGATGTCGGGGTTGTTCGTCAACGCCCGCGCGATGGCGACCCGCTGCTGTTCCCCGCCGGAAAGCTCTGCTGGCAAATGATGCATGCGATCAGCGAGGCCAACCGCAGCGAGGCTCTCTTCAGCCTCGGCTCTGCTTGCCCGACGGCCAATCATCCTCGGCAGCAGGACGTTTTCCAATGCAGTGAGTTCCGGTAACAAAAAGTAGCCTTGGAAAACAAAACCCATTCTTTCATTCCGCAGCCGCGCCTCTGCGGAGGAGCCGCCAGAATATAGACGGCGTCCTTCGAATTCGACGATTCCCGATTCGGGACGTTCAAGACCGGCCAATGTGTAAAGCAGTGTCGTCTTCCCCGCGCCGGAAGCGCCAGAGAGAAACACTGCTTCGTTACACTCGATCTGCATCGAGATACCGCGCAGGACTTCAATTCGCCGGGCGCCCATTCGGAATGATTGGAAAAGATCCCGCGCGACCAATTGTGGAGTTGTCGTTTCCATCGAGGAACACTCGCCGTCATATCTGCCGCAAACACGATGCGAGCACAAGAGCGTCTCGCTCATGAGCTAATATCCGTACGCTAGAAAGCCGCCATCGAACAAATCCATGGCGGCTTCTTAGTAACAGAAGTTCGCCACCACCACTGATTGAGGATTATTCGACAGCAGGATTCTTCTAAGCCTTCCTCGCAGCCAGTTGCAACAAAAGCCGCCGACGAAACAAGTCGGCGGCGGCTTTTCAATGATAAGAGTCTCGTTATGCCATTCCAAGCGATTGTAGTGTCGGCTCGTCGATGGTGGACGTCGTGTAGAGCCCGTGATCTCGCTGATAACCTGCGATCGCACCACGGGTCAGTGGTCCAAGTAAACCATCCACTTCGCCCTGATAATAACCTTGCTGTTGCAGCGCCGCCTGCACATTAGCAATCACCTGATCTGGCGGCAGGCTATTATACCCGTAGATGGGGCCGTCCCAAGCGTAATACGCGTTTGGATTGTAGCCCCAAGCAGGGAACCAATAACCGGCGTTCCAGTAATACGGGGAACCGAACACAAACACGATCCTATTGTGATGGCTGTGCCACCAGTTCTGATCGTGCCACTCGGATTTGTAGTTCCGGAAAACGGTATAATTTTGGCCCTGCCAGTTTTGGCTTCCTTGGATGTGTTTGCCTTGCTGGAACTTCACAGGTGGGGCCTTTGCGGTATTTGGCTGTTTTGGAACATTGAAGTGCTGAGGCTTAAATGGCTTGCCCGTTGCTGCCTTACCTTTTGCCGCGGTCTTTCCGGCCGTCTTCGTAGCAACTTCTCCCGGCTTTCCTGGTCCCGCTACTTTTCCGCCCTTCGCTGCCTTGCCTGTTTGCCCTTCATGAGCTGCCATTGAGGTTTGGCCCTTCTTACCCTTTTGTCCCTCATAAGCTCCCATTGAGGTTTGCCCCTTCTTGCCCTTCTGCCCCTCATAAGCTCCCATTGAAGTTTGGGTCTTCTTGCCTTTCTGCCCCTCATAAGCTCCCATTGAAGTTTGGGTCTTCTTGCCCTTCTGCCCCTCATAAGCTCCCATTGAAGTTTGGGTCTTCTTGCCCTTCTGCCCCTGATAGGCTCCCATTGAAGTTTGGGTCTTCTTGCCCTT
>Ga0137360_10001757_pt1 | contig 12870 bp, 9 predicted proteins | sample Mad1_60_16metaG_FD_104924 | JGI IMG/M metagenome (GOLD analysis project Ga0137360, IMG submission 104924) | Vadose zone soil microbial communities from Angelo Coast Range Reserve, California, USA - Mad1_60_16 metaG | ecosystem: Environmental > Terrestrial > Soil > Vadose zone | place: USA... | reverse complement strand
GCAGGGGGTGTAGTGCCGGTCGTTGGCACTGGCGGGTCGTTGCCTTGCCCATCAACAGGGGCTGGAGGAGATGCAGGGGGTGTAGTGCCGGTCGTTGGCGGCGCTGGCGCGTTGTTGCCTTGCCCATCAGCAGGAGCTGGAGGAGATGCAGGGGGTGTAGTGCCTGCCGTTGGCGCTGCTGGCGCGTTGTTGCCTTGCCCATTGAACGTGGCGGAGATCACGACGCCATTGGCATCCGTTTGCGTCGCCACCGGGTTCGGCATGTTGAGCAGTTGTGGACAGTTGAGATTGTTATAAGACGCCTGGAAACGTTGTGCCAGGAAGGTAAAGAGGTTGTTGGCTGCAGCGGCATCAGGACTCGGTGCGTTGGTCGTCAGCGGCTTATCCAGTTCCAGGCGCGGTATACCCGTTTGCACCAGGTTCTGACAATAGGTGGTACCGCTTGTCTGTTGGTCATTGGCCGCGGAAGTCTGATCCACGCCCAGACGATAGCGATTGGTTTTGGCCACGCTCGGATTGTTAGCAACCGTCGTCATGGGGTCGGTGAGGGGCACTAACGCGACCGGTGCTTGCTGGTCAGCAGCTGCCTGTAACTCGTCTAACGCCAACGCAGCGACCGGGCTATTGTTGTCGGCCAGGTTCGGTGCTTGCCAGGCTTGACACCCCAGAGCCGGATCAATGAAACTGGTGAGTAACCGGTTATCACTGGGATTAGCTATGGGTGTTGCGTTCTGTAGCATCGCCTGGTTGGCTGCTGAGAACTGCGCGGTCTGACCGTTAGCTGCCAGGTATTGCGCCTGGACGTTGTCGCTCTGGTCCTGGTCCACCACACTGAAATCACGCACGGTCGGACATGACTGTCCGTCCTTGGCCGTCTGCAATGGTGGGATACTGACCCTGTGCGCAGCGACACCTTGTTTGACCGCCGCAAAGAAAGCAGGCGCGTTACAGTAGGCAAATTGGGTGAAAAGAGATTGACCCAGGCCATTCACACAATGAGCCTGGGCTAATGTGTTCCTCTGGGCACCTTGGAGCAGCAGGTTGTTGGCATTAAAGCCGAACCATATCCCGACGATCGCTCCCCCTGGCAACTTTGGCACGCCTGGCATAACCGCGGGCTGTGTCCCCTCGTCGATGACCAACGGATTGTAGACACTGAACGCGCCTGTGGTGCGGTCGTAAATCACACTTTGCACAAAGGCGCTCTGATTGGTGTTGGACTCATTACAGGGCCCATTGGCCGGATCGGTCGCCGTCAGTTGATAGGGGGTGGCAAGACCTCGTGCAGTCAGTGGATGAGCGGGTACGATCAACGTGCAATTGGCATTGACGGTCGCAGCACGCGATCTCAGGGACGGTACCAGGAAAATAACAACTCCCACAAGCAGCACCATCACTGAAACGAGCACTTCAACAAGCACGAACGGCGACAACTGCCTGCGCCTTCTTGCAACAAGGGGATGGCGTCGCAACTTTGGCATGATGTTCTTACTCCTTTAACTATGTTGTTTGCGAGTGCGCTGTGCAGCTCTTAGTACAGGACATAAGGATGCCCGGCTGACCATACATATGGAAGTCATACAGCCTCATAGGCGACTTTGTATCGCACCTCTCACCAACTCCAGCCCACCAGCGTGGAGTTGGTGAGAGATGAGCACCTGCCCACTCTCCATTCCTGCGAACCGCCTGACAGCGAGCAATGCGAAGATGTACCTGTTTCTGTTGACCTGCTGTTCTACCAGTGTTGCCGCTGGCGAGCAACGGTCACAATTTGCCATACCATTCCTACTCCCTGACCATTGGCCTGGCCAGGAGTCATATCGCCTGAATACGTATAGAGGGGATGGCCCTTGTACTCGACCTGCTTGCCATTCGCCGTCATGTGTACCGTCAAAGCTCCCCCAATGGGAGCTGTGCTCATCACCGTTCCATTGCTCAAGAGAGGAGGCCATGCGTGAGCACATGGACCTGTACAGCTCGAATCCGGTGCGGGATCAGAGGTGCGCTCGTACAGCGTCATCCCGTGAAAGGTTGTCAAAACCGTCACCATGCGACCATGGACATTGACCCGTTTCGTGCTGATGAGCGTTTTGGCAGGAGTAGGGGTCATCTGGACGCCCCCCTGATTGTTCTGATTACTGTTCGTCTGGCTGCCATTCTGGGTGTAATTCGTTTGAGCAGTCATCGTAGCGCCAACACTGGCGCTAGTCGTCCCTGTATTTGCAGTTCCGCTCTGGGTGTTATTCGTTTGAGTGGTCATCGTAGCGCCAACACTGGTGCTAGTCGTCCCTGTATTTGCAGTTCCGCGACAAGCGACGACGAAGACCATGAGTAGTATGCCCAGCAACAAAGAGCGCCGAATGGATACCATAAATTGTCTCCTCCTTTGACTTCAGTCGATTGTCTCCTGACGAACATCGCGTTCATTGACAAAGAAGAATGCCGATTAAAACGCGACTTTTTCCTCTCAGAGAGAGGTCTCACGGAGAAACTCTATGAAATGACTTGAAACTCATTGAAACGCAATGAGCTTCCTTCATACGGTTTGGATACTACCACATCCAAATCAATCCATTTGCATGTTTGCCCTGTAAAGTGGTATCAAAGTACCAGGTTGTGGTTAAGATTACTCAACCAGGTTTTTCAAAGCAAATGCTCAGAAGCTTTTGGGGATGAGGCTATCACTGAAACATCCTTGGGAGCAGTAACTGCGCGGCAAAAATAAGATGCCAGATCACCAGGCCAATAGTGAGCAAGGCTAGTGAAATATGAAACACGCGCCAATAATGAATGATATAGCGGTAAAATTGTTCGCGCTGCATCGCACGATGTACATCTTGTAGTGCCGTGATTTGCTCCTGTGCGCCATGCATCGCTCCACCAGGGAGGGTGCTTTTCTTGTCTGGAACGAGAGGGCGACGAGGCGCGTTGCGGTCCAGTTCTTGTGGGGTTGGCTCAAGCGAGACATATGCCAGGTCCCAGGGAGTGCTTAATTTAGTGGTAATAAGGGAGGACTCATTCGGCCCTGCATCTTGCTTCGGCACAAGCAGGGGGGCAGATCTAGGAGCATTGAGAGTGAAGCCATACGACTTCTCTTGTGTATTGTCAGTGACGATGGCCTGCAGCTTTTGCGAGATGGTTACAACGCGATCTTCCCCCTGTACCGTAAGCACTTTAGCTACCTCACCAGCAATCAGCCGTGGCATAAAACGATCCAGGACGCGCCCTACAAGCCCACTCAGCGTTAAAGCAATCATTCCAAACAAGGCATAGGTACCAGAGATCGGGTTGAATTGGCCGAACGAGTGCATCAGCAGCAAGGCCAGGCCAATAATGGCAAAAAACATATGCCAGTTTAAGGAGCCATGAAGTTGGCCTATAGCACGCCGACGTAAGCGGCGACGTACGCCATAAAGCACAGCAGCAAGTACTAGAAATATTGTACCTAGAGTGGCATAGCTCAGGCCCACAAGGCTATCGGGAGCAGTATCATTCCCAGGCTGGTTGTACCAGACGTAAAAAGCACCTCCCAGACCGATCACAAGCAGCGCCACTATGAAACCAATAACCCACGAGCGCCTGATAGAGCAAAACAGCCAGGGATAGCCTGTCTCACCAGCTGGTGGGGGAGCTGCATTGGGAGACAACGGCTCATGATCCATGTTGGGTGTAGACATCGGTTCTGTTCCTCCTACTCCGAACGCAGTAAGCGCACTTTCAGCCACATCATCATCGCATCACGGTGTAGTCCCACGGGACAGGGTGCAACGCAGGCTCCACATTGATAGCATGAACGGGCGAAACGAGCTACAGGAGCCGAAATCGTGCCCGAGAGCGTTTCACGGTTCAGCACATCAATAGTGACAGGTTCAGCCAGCGCTGGGCATGCCAGCAAACACTCATTACATCCAATGCAGGCATGTATCTCCTGAGCTACTTGTGGGCCTGTTTTATGGAGAAGAACAGGCTTCAGCTTCAACATCTACTCACCTCCTGATCACCACAAACTGTTTTTTTCTACCCTTTGATACTTTATCGCTGCTACGGCCAGACGCTCGTGAAGAGGAGTATGATGGAGGTCCTGCAGATGCTGGCTCATGGCCTTTGCCTGGAAATTCAATGCCTGTAGAAGGGCTCATTTCTTCTGTCATTCCATGCAGTGTTGGCTGATTATAAAGTGGAATGAGCACCGGGTTCTCTAATGGCTCGGTCTGTCGGGTTGCCCCTTTTGCAACGTGATCGATCACTGGATTGGATGGGAGCACATATGGTGAATGGGCCTTCGACTCGGAATGAGTTCTCTGGTATGACTGAGCTAGAGGTACAGGGTTGTGAGCCCAGTTGACAATGGGTAATTTCCCTGAAGTAACCATATCCAGTACAGCCTTTGACTCTTGCCGAGAGAAATGTTTGCGAGCGTCAAAGCTGTCTTTGAGCAGAGCTTCTTTGATCTCACGAATAGAAAGCCCTTCATCAATAATGCGCTTAATTGCGAGACTATCAGGTTGCGTTGGGCCCAGTGAGAGGTAGCCGACTAACTGGTCACCAACAATGGTCAAGCGACGGTAGCTTCTCTTATTGCCATCAGTTAATATCATCATATCCTCAGTATGCTTCTGTGGATTGCCCACGCTGAGCATATAGAGTTCACCCAACTGGGTAGCGTGCCAGGGAACTCCAAAGGGCTGTGCTGCTAACTCATGATGACCTGTCATCGCGGCTGCTACAGTACGCCCTTGTAACACCGCCGCGTGCCACAGTGGCCGTGTCTCATAGATGCCTGTTTGAGGATTCTTAAGAGCAGCAACGGCGCCCGCAGCATAGATATCACGTACAGTGGTACGAAGTTGATCATCCACCAGAATACCGCTGTTATGCATCATGGGGATGTTACAATGTTCGGCTAGCGTGGTAACCGGCGTTGTACCGGTACAGGACAGCACCAAATCGCAGGGAAGCATGTCATAGTGGTTTGTAACCACACCTGCGACGGAGCCCATCCTGCCGACGATACCGATGGCTTGAGTATCAACATGTACTTTAGCACCTGCATGCTGAATGTGATTCAAGACGATCTCAGAGGCGGGTTCGTCAAGTGTTCTCGATAAGACGGTTTTCCCGCGAATGAGCCAGTGAACCGCAATGCCCAAATATAACAGACTCATCACGGTTTCTATAGCATGGGCACCGGCACCAATCACGACAACCTGCTCTACTTCGGGTAGTCGACGGCGCAAGTCCAGATAATCTTGCAGACAGTGAAGGGTAAGCACCCCATCAAAATTCCCTCCTGGCATGGTGGCGGGAAGAGCATTGGGGGTACTGCCCGTTGCAATGAGCAGTGAGCCATAGCCAAAACCATATCCCCCATCCAGACAGACAAATTTGCCTCGTGCATTGATCTCCTCGACACATGCGTTGACGACCTGAATGCGCCCGACACGCTCAGTTCCCGCGGGGTATGCCAGGAGTTGCTGCTGTGTCAGTTTTCCGATGGCAAACTGCTTGAGTGCAGGTGTATTGATGGTAGGATGGCTCTGCTGGCTGATGATGACGATACTTGCATCAGGCGCGAGATGGCGTGCTTCTACTGCAGCGGTGAGGCCAGCAATGCCATTCCCTATGATGACGATATCTGCTCTCTCTACTTTGTAGCGTCTATTCATTACAGACACGGTTCCTTCCCTTCGTATACAGACCTCTATTCGTTCTCAATCAGGGTGCACAACACCGTGAACTGAAATGAGTTCTCGTGATGCGTTTTACTACACTGTGACACCTGGTATGATCTTACAATAGAGCTATGGACATATTTGCATGTATGGCGCTTTTGATAGTATCAAAGTACCGAGTCGTGGTTAAGAAAATGGGTTCAAGGAAGGGTTGCGATAAAGTCTAGCTAAGTAGTACTTTTCCACCACTCGACAGACGCTATGCAGGGGTGGGTAGTGATTCAGAGTATCATCTGTATCAGGTCATCTCTTTTCAACGCGCATCAGAACGTTTCACCGTACACCAACGGATGCCGAAGCGTGATTAGCAGTTGGTAGCCGCTGGTGTGACGCTTTTTCTACGTATCGTCATATCGTCTGCTTTCCCTGAAAAGCAGATGTCAGCAGGACGGGATGTTCGGTACACACCGAAGCTCCCCGCCACACTTGAAAGAGGTTGAGGAAAACAAATGCTTACCACAGCACAAGATACCAGGCCGTTAGCACCTTCTCTACACTCACATCCACGGCATCGTCGCTTCTGGCCATGGCTGCCCGTCGGCCTGATTGTTCCGACCCTGCTCGCCCTCATAGCCGGCGGAGGAACTCTCTTGCCGCTTACAGGTGCACAGGCTGATGTTGCGATGGATTGCACCTTGATCATTCCAGCTCATCCCTTGACAGCTCAAGGGTTAGCAACACCCTATCAGTTGGCTGCCGCCACTTCAGCACAGGGTCCTTGCCATGAGGCCAGTAGCGATCAATCGGCCTTTGTCCAGGCCGCTATCTTGGATCCTGCTACTGGTGCTATTTCTATCTACAGCCCGCTGGTGATCGATCAGGGCACCCAGCCAGCTATCCAACCGACTGTGCCACGCCTTCCGCAGCATGCCGTGGTGGGAATCTGGTTTGGCTTCAACGCCAATAATCTGAAACTCATCAGAAACAACACCACACGAAGAAAGCACCTGTTCCTCCGAGGGGATCTGGTAGGTGGGAACTGCGTGAACGGTCTCAATGGCTCTATCTTTGGGCAGTTCTCCTATTGTAATGCGCCAGCCTTCTTCCGGGCCGCCAATGCCGCGATCAAAGCGGGGAAACTGACTCCTCCAGCTTTGCAAAAGGCTCAGGACAGCTTGCCCTGTCCTACGACGCGCGATTTCAGCGTAGTAGACCAGGATCAGAGTGACAACGTGCAAACCCGGTACCTGGTCACTGCCACTGGTCAGACTGCGCAGTTCACCGCGGCCAACCAGGCCCAGTTGCCCGGCGCGACCACGCTCTCCAATCCCAGTGATAATGGGTTGCTGACCCGTTTCCTTGATCCGGCGCTCGGCTGTCAGCCATGGCAGGCACCAGACCTGGCCAACAACAATGCGATGGTTTCTGCATTGGCGTTAGACGAGTTGCAGGCTGCGGCTGATCAGCAAGCACCGATAGCGCTCGTTCCCCTCACTGACCCTATGACACTCGACGGTACCACTCAGAGTCTGGCCAAAACGAATCTCTATCGGATTGGCGTTGATCAGCCACCTGCGGCCGATATGCAGCAGGCCAGTGGGACGACCTATTGTCAGAATCTCTTGAACACGGGTCTGCCGCGCCTGAAACAGGATCAACCGTTGACGAGCGCAGCGACGACGCCCATTGCCGCAGTGGCCAACTCACTCTTCACCTTCCTGGCACAACGTTTCAATGCGTCGTATACCATCCTGAATTGTGCAGCTCTGCTCAATATACCGAATCCGGTGACGATCCAAACTGATAGCAATGGTGTCGCTATCGCAGCTACCTTCGCCACCGCCACGGCAATGTGACGCGATAAGCGGCCCTGACCCCTTTGTAGTGAGGCCAGGGCCGCTGCATCCCCCTCGCCTTCAGGTAGAGGTTAGGCCAATACATTTCAAAGAAGAGACCGTCTCGCTTTGTCATCCTTCGCTCCGCTCAGGATTGTCTCGAGACCATGCCAGAACAGGGGCAAACTGGTCGCTTGGTTGAGAAGAATCTCTCCTGATGTATACAAACAGCGAGATACGTCTCTTGCAGCAAGCAAGCAGTTTGCCCCCGGATTGGAATGGTCTCCAGCTTCAGGGGGTCGAAGCTGGTGTACTCTCAGGTGCTTCCTGATTAGCAATCTGCCATTGAAAGAGCGCGGCATATCGTCCACGACGCTTCCAGAGCTCGTCATGTGTGCCCATTTCCACTAGTTCACCATCATCCATAACGAAGATGCGATCAGCGTGGATGACGGTGCTGAGGCGATGAGCGATCACTACAGTCGTACGCCCACGTCGGTCGACCGACAGCGCCTGGAGGATGCCGTGTTCCGTCGCACCATCCAGATTGCTCGTCGCTTCATCGAGTAAAAGAATGGGTGCATTTTTCAACAAGGCGCGAGCCAGAGCAATTCGTTGGGCTTGCCCGGATGAAAGATTGCCACCGCCTTGTGCCACCTCTGCATCATAGCTTCTGATCAATTTCGTGATGGACCCATAGCCGTCGCCCACGTGTGCTGCATTTTGGGCCACTTCCCAAGGTCCATCGCTCATGAGAGCAATGTTGTCTCGCACCGATTGCTGCAATAACTGCGCATCCTGGAAGACGGCGCTGATTGCTTGGCGAAGATCCTCTGGAAGCAGGCGGCGTGTGCTAACACCATCAATGAGGACATCCCCCTCTGCCGGGAGATAGAAACCCGCGATCAGATTCGCCACGGTCGTCTTGCCTGAACCCGTTTCACCGACGATGGCAACCGTCTCGCCAGCTTCGATGGTAAAGGTGATGTTCTTGAGCACGTGCTGACCGCGTTTGTATCCGAAGCTCACCCGCTCAAACTCGATACGGCCCTGCACGGGAGACAATGGTAGTACATTGGTCACCCGGTCTCGCTCCGACGGGAGCGTGCGAATCTCTTCTAAACGTTCCAGATTAATCAACGCGGTATGGATCGACAGCAGCGTATTGGAGAGCCGTTGCACAGGGACGAGATAGAAACTGACCATACCAAACAACACCAGAAGTTGACCGGAAGTGATCTGCCCGACTAGCACGCGACTGCCACCGTACCAGAGAATGCCCCCGGTGATTAGTGAAGCTACCAACCAGCCCCAAGCTGCTGGCAACGCCATGGCCTTACGCAGGTCGAAGCGTGCCTTGATCAAAGCATCGAGCTTGGTTCCCAGTAGTTGTTGGTAGCGGTGCTCCGCCGTGAAGATCTTAATCGTGCGGAGCGCATCAAAGGTACCAATGATTTGCGCGCCTAACTCCTCCAATCCTGCTGCCCAAGCGAGCTGCGCTTCGTTGACTCGATTGTTCAGCATCAATGTGACGATCAGTGCTAATGGCACTGCGCAGCCAGCGATGAGAGCGGCTCGCGGGTCATAGAGGAAGATAACTCCCAGTGCAGCCAGGAACATCAGGCTATCGGCGAGGAGGAGGACGCCACTTTCAGAGATAGCAAGTTGGACCTGCTCGATCTGGACAATTCGCATCACGAAACCGGGCACACAACGTGAGTCAAACACCTTTAGAGGGAGTTGCAGGAGCCGCTCGATATACTGTATACCGTAGCCGTGATGGATGGCCTGACCGACCCGTGCCGCGAGCCACAACTGCCCAAGTCGCAGCATAGCCTGGATGCTACTGAGCAGGATAAGCCCTATGCCAAGCCCCACGAGTAATCCCGTCTCTCGATGAGGCAAAATGCGGTCAACGAGGATTTGCAGAAAAAAGGAAGCAGCCAGACCGAGCGATGTTGCCAGCAGCGACCAGCAAATGATGGTGATCAAACCCCCAATGTGGCGCCCCACAAGCCACAGCAAACAGGAGAGCGCGCCAAAATCTGGTACCCGTGGTTGAAGGGCGGGTGTGGGCCGATACTCGACCAGATAACCGCTCCAGACAGCCTCAAATGCTGCACGCCGTAGCGTCTGCACACCACGATTGGGGTCCAATACCACCACCGCGTTCGGTGTCCAGCGGCAGAGGACGAGATAATGTCCTTCTCTGCCTTGCAAATGGACGATGGATGGCAATGCAACCTGCTTCAGCGCATCGTAGATCGCGTGTGCTGGTCGAGCATCGAAACCGATCTCCCGGCCACCGTCGCGCAGTCCAGCGAGAGTTGTGCCATCTCTGTCGGTCCCAATCAGGGTGCGTGCCTGCTCCAACGAGAGATGGTGGTGGTAATAGCGTGCCACGGATGCAAAAGCCGAGGCTCCACAGTCCTGAGGCTCGGCAACATGTACCCATGGAATGCGTCGAGAGATCCGCCATTCAGTCAGCATGCCGTACCTCCTGTTCTTCTGGCGGTATTGAGTACTCAACCTTCCCGGCCAGGAGCATTGTCGCGAGGTGTTCATAGATCGGCAAGCCCGCTAGCCGTGCGACGAAGTCAAATTGTCCGTTCGGGTTGATCTCCAGGAAGACGTAGTCTCCCTGGGGCGTGAGGATCATATCGATGCTCCCGAAGACTAACCCCAGTCGATCCATCAATCGGTGGATCTTCTGGGCAACGTCGGCAGGCAGATTATATGGTTCGTGTAACGTATTCGCGAAGTCGTAATGACGCCAGTCATCTCGTGAGCGTTCACTACCTTGCGAGTGAATCGCGCAGGCGAACAGCTGCCGTCCAACCACCACGATCCGCAACTCAATCTGCTTGGCAATGTAGGGCTGAAAGATCCCTGGCGTCGGCATGAAGCCCTCCGCTTCTACCAGATCCTCGCTGTTCACCCGGTTGGTAAAGAGCTGTCGGGTGAGCCATAAATCGTCATCCTGCTGCGGTTTAATCGTTTGAAGATAGCCCCGGAAGGGCTTGTAAATGATCGACCCGCAGTGTTCCTCATAGAACTCCTGGACGATTGGAAGACGGGTTGTGTAGAGGGTTGGAGGAATACGGAAGCCAACCTCAGCAGCTACCGCAAGTTGACAGCATTTCTCTTCAAACGCTGTGTTCCACGGTGGGGGATTGACGCAAAACACGTGATGGAAGGCGAGGGTCAGCGCAACGCCTTTGTGGAAGGCTACCCATTCATTCTCGAAGAAGCGCCATTCATCCCGCTTCGCAAACAAGGGACGAAATCGGCTGAGCAACGGTTCGGGACGCCAGCTCCGCCAAAGCCAGGCCGATTGCACCTCCTCTAGATCAATCTTTCGGTCTACCAAACACAGAGTCCTCCTCACCCCACCGTTTGAATCGTTGCTGATAAAGAAGGAGGACGGTTGTTCCAGCATCGACTGGGAGATAATTACCAGATCGGCTCCCTGGTCCTGTAAGAACTGGCTTAGGCGAAGAACTGTTCGGTCGTCCTCGAATCGGGTCAAGATGAGAATCATGCAGGGTTCCTCATATTTTTTAAAGAACCGGATGAACAACCAGACGCATCGTTCTGACTATCCATCCGGTCATCTAGTAGTTCACTAACAATGTGCGGGGTATTGAGAGACTACTAATCCGAATCAAAATCGTCAACGCACTGCGACAAAGTGAAGTTTGTAAAACTACCATCTCCGACAGGAGCGGGACCGGAGCAGCCAACCACATCGTGGATTTCGGCGGCCTCTTCTTCGAGGTAGCGCAGGCCAAAAATGCTAGGGAGGTCAGTTCGAGTAGGTTTCGGCTCTACTGTCTGACCAAGGGTTTGTGTCGTGTGTAACACAGTACATACCTCCATTGTGTTCGACTGAATACCAGAGAAACAACATGTAAAACCGATTCTGAGACACCCCACACCCCGTTGCTGATCATGCTTGGCTCACAGGAGAGGATACGCACATACTGGCTATCGCCCTTTACAGAAAAACAGAGAGGCGAGCAACCTCTAAAGGTCAGTTCCTTCTATAGTACTGCATATTTATTTGATTTTCCTGTAAAGATGGATAACGATATATGCCGAATATTTATGCAAACGCATATTCTACAGCAAATCCATGCATACAGCACAGCTGACTGTGTGACTCTGTGACCAGACCAATTCCAGTCATCTCCTGTTCTGAACCGAGTGGCGATCAGTTCCAATCATCATTATCGATCTATCATAAAGTACGTTTCTATGTTACGGCCCAGTGCTACGCAAGCTTTTTAACCATTGTACGTAAACGTGACGTGAACGTAGGCTGCAAGCGCATTGAACTATAAGATTACCAGCGCCTACGAGACATGAGTGACGCACGAAATGAACGTTAACGTTTCAACGCCTCCATTCACTACCAGTTTATGTCTGAGAGGGAGTGGCTACAGCGTAGTGGAGTCGCCTGATGTGCTATCACAATCGCCCCTCGCTTGTTTTCTCACCCTGGTATACTGAACATAAACGAAACGAGCACCAGGCCAGGTCAGGCACATCCACCCTCTCACCCGAGCCTCGCACCCCTCAACCGTCGTCCCACCACCAATAGCCCTCATTCAGGCGCCCTCAATCCCCCCGAAAGGACATTGCACATGACCTTCGAACCCATCAACGATCGCCTCCTGCACCAGCTCGAACGCTCACGCGGCCTCTCACCTTCCTCCTCCAACAGGCACAAGCCGCCCAGCCACGATCACTCCCCAGGCGCACCTGCCCCATCTGCTGGCTCCCCTGCTCCCCTGCCAACAGTCCACCTCCTCTCTGACATCTCCAGCAAACCCCTCAGCTGGCTCTGGCCCGGTCGCATCCCCCTGGGTCACCTCACCCTGCTCGATGGCGCCCCCGACAGTGGCCTCTCCCTCGTCGCCCTCACCCTGGCCGCCTGCATCTCCAGCGGCTCCCCCCTTCCCGACGGCACACCCACCCAGGCAGGCAACGTCATCCTCCTCGCCCCCTACGACTGCGCCGCCGACACCCTCAAACCGCGCCTGCAAGCTGCCGGAGGCGATCCCGCCCATGTCCTGCTCTTGCGTCCCCTCCTCGAGGATGCTTCGCATGCACTCGCCCGCACTCGCTCTTTCGCTCTCCCCCACGACCTGGACCACCTGGCCGTCATGATCCGCTGCCTGAACGCCCGCCTGGTCATCCTGGATCCTGCCAGCGCCATTGCTGGCCTGTCGCGCTGCCTGCCCGCCCTCATCGAACTCGCCCACCAGACCACCTGCGCCATCTTGCTCACCCGCTGCTTGCGCCAACCCCCTACCGATCCCTTGCACGCACCCGGCCCACCTTCTCCCTTGCTGGAGGCT
>Ga0137360_10001754_pt1 | contig 12898 bp, 11 predicted proteins | sample Mad1_60_16metaG_FD_104924 | JGI IMG/M metagenome (GOLD analysis project Ga0137360, IMG submission 104924) | Vadose zone soil microbial communities from Angelo Coast Range Reserve, California, USA - Mad1_60_16 metaG | ecosystem: Environmental > Terrestrial > Soil > Vadose zone | place: USA... | reverse complement strand
CTTCACGGCCCCTCGGTATTCCGTGAAATGGCTCTGATGCAGGAGGCCGGGTTGACGCCGCTGCAGGTTTTGCGTGCGGCGACCGTCAATGGCGCGCGGGCCGCGCGGCGCGAATCGACGGTTGGAACAATCGCCCCCGGTGCGGCGGCCGACCTCGTGTTGCTGAATGCCGATCCTACGGTCGACATCAACAACGCAGCCCGCATCTATCGTGTGTTCCGCAAAGGCAGGATGTTCGACCCGGACGAATTGATCGTGTCGATCCGCTAGACATCGCAGATCTGACCCCCAGTGCGGAACTGATGCGCGGCCCTCGAGTTTCCGATTCTTGAACTGCGCACTTCACACCAGCGACGGTCCAATCCGCTACAGTTCGAGGCATGCCCGCGTTCGATCAGATCACGCTACGGTCGGAGCGCTTGCTGAACGCTGGATCGTCAACGGCGAGGTGTCCGAACCAGCGCTGTTGGCTTGCTTAGAAGCGACTTCGTCGCGTGAAAGGAACAACATGCCGCTCGTCAGGATCGATCTTTCCGAGGAAGCCGCCGAGACGCTAGGGCAGGACATCGGCGAACTGGTCTACCAGGCGATGGTCGACGTGATCAACGTGCCGCGCGACGACAAATTCCAGATCATCACCTGGCACGGCTGGCACCAGCTCGTTCACCCGGAGAAATACCTTGGAATCGAGTACTCGCCGGGGATCGTGTTCATCCAGATCACGCTGAACCAGGGACGCTCGGTGGAAATGAAGAAGGCGTTCTACCGCAGAGTCGCGGACGACCTGCACTCGAAGCTCGGCGTGCGGCTGCAAGACATCGTGATCAACCTGGTCGAGGTGCCGAAGGAAAACTGGTCGTTCGGCAACGGCGAGATGCAGTACGCCTGAAGCGCGCCTCGCTTCCGGCTCGAGTCCGCCCGCTATTTCGGCGTCACCGGATTCGTCACCCGGTACAGCTCGCCGCGCGAACCGTTGTCCGGCAGATCGAACACGCCCGTCAGGATCACGCTGGCGCCGTCCGGCGTGATCGCCAGGTTCGGATCGTGCGGCGCCGGCAGGTCGACCTGCTTGATCAGTTTGCCATCGGGGCCGAGCACCGCGAAGCAGGCGCCGTCCCAGAAGCCGACGAACAGGTTGCCGCCGCGATCGATCCTCAGCCCGTCCGGCGTGTAGGTCCTGCCGCCTGCGGTGGGCAGTACCTCGGATAGCTTCAGGAACTCGCGCCGTCCGCTCAGCGACCCGTCGGCAGCGACGTCGAACAGCAGGATCCGCGAGGCGAACGACTCGGCCACGTACAACAGCTTGCCGTCGGGCGACAGCGCCAGCCCGTTCGGCGAGTGCAGGTCGGAGGCGACCGTGCGCAGCTTGCGGTCGGCCGAGCGGTAGTAGATCCTGCCGACGATCGGCCGCGGCTCCCACGGCCCGGTGCCGCTCACGTAGACCCCGCCCTTGCCATCGAGCGCGAAATCATTGGGCTCGCGCAGCCGCTGGCCGGTTTCGTCGTTTTCCGCCGTTGCCAGCGTCTTGCCATCGAGCGAGATCGTCACCAGCTGCCGGCCGTCGAAGCAGGCCACCAGCAGGCCCTCCGGTACGCGCGCCAGGCCGGTCGGGCCGCAGCCATCGCGGTGCCAGACGATCCTGGCCGACGTCTGCTCGAGCCGCACGACGTTGTGGGCGGCATAGTCGACCAGGTACAGCGTGGCGCCGACGAAGATCGGCCCTTCCGGCGAGCGCACGTCACGCGAGATCACTTCGGGTCCCGCCTCCGCGCTGCCCTCCTTCGCGCGGTGCGCTTCGGAGGGGAACCGCGCTACGGCGGGCAAGCCCGCTGTGGCGCATAGCGCAAGCAGCACACCCGACCAGCCGGTCGTGCGCCGTACCTTCACTCGCGCGTTCGGCGCCCGGCTCACGGCTTGACGGTGCCGGCGTCGGCGACCCACTGGTCGACCCGCTGCGGGTGTGCACGGACGTAGGCGACCGCCTCGTCGTGATACGAGCTGTCCTTGGCGCGCAGCATCAGCGCCTCGAGCTCGGGAATCGTGAGCTTGAACTTCTTCAGGAACGCGGCGGCTCTCGGGAAATCGGCTTCGAATCCCTTGCGGGCCACCGCATGGATCGCTTCGGTGCTCCCGAGCGAGCCCTTGGGATCGGCCAGGTAGCGCACCGGGTAGCGCGCGAACATCCAGTGCGGCGACCAGGTCGTGACCACGATCCAATCCTTGCGCTTGATGGCCCGGTCCAGCGCGACGATCATGCCGGCGTCCGAAGCGCTGAGCAGCGAGTAGCCCGTCAGCGCGTAGTCGGCCAGCGCCCGTTCGGAAGCGCGCATCAAACCAGCGCCGGGGTCGATCCCCTGGATCCGGCCGTGCAGCCTGCTTCGGACCTCGGGCTTGCCAAGGTCCGGGATGCTGCTCACCTCGCTCTCAGGCACGTAATTCGGAACAGCCCAGCCGAGCCGGGCGTGGTCGTACAGAACGGCCAGATCCACCACGTCGCCCGACACCTTGTCCCAGTACGCCTTGTGCGTGGTCGGCAGCCAGGCCATCAGCATCACGTCCAGATTGCCGCGCGCGACCCCTGCGTATTGCAGGCCAATGTCGGTCATCACCAGTTCGACCCGGTAATCGAGCCGCTCCTCGAGCACTTGCCTGGCGATCTGGGTCACGGCCTCCGCATCGGACCACGCGGTCCAGCCGATCCGGATCGCGCTGCGATCGGCCGCCTGGGCGGCGCTGGCGGCGAGCGCGCCGAGTGCAGCGGCTAGCCACGCCGCACACGAGTGCGCGATCGTCCCGCCCGCCTTCGCGCGAGGCGCTTCGGCGGGCAAGGCCTCCGTAGCGCGGTTCCCCTCCGAAGCGCACCGCGCGAAGGCGGGCAGCGCGGAGGAGGGCCTCATATGTTGGAGTCCGGAAAGGCAGCCTTGCGCCGTGCGATGTAATCGTTCAAGGCTTCGTCGACCGCAGGGTCGATGGACGGGGCCTCGTATTCGGCCAGCATCTTCTTCCACACCGCGTTCGCGCGCTGCGCCAGGTCGCGCCCGCCCTCGGATTCCCATTGCTCGTAGCTGTTGTTGTCGGCGATCGGAGAGCGGTAAAACGCGTTCTCGAAATTGGCCTGCGTGTGGCTGCATCCCAGGAAGTGCTTCCCGGGCCCGACCTCGCGAATCGCCTCCAGCGCCTGGCCGTTCTCGGAAAGATCGATGCCCGCCAGCAGCGTGTGCATCATGCCGGCCTGGTCTGCGTCCATCACGAACTTCTCGTACCCCATTGCCAGGCCGCCTTCAAGCCACCCGGCCGTGTGCAGTACGAAGTTCACTCCGGCCAGGCAGGTCGGCAGCATCGTGTTGGCCGACTCGTACGCGGCCTGCGCGTCCGCGATCTTGGACGCGCACAAGCCGCCGCCGGAACGAAACGGCACGCCCAGCCGGCGCGCCAGCGCGGCCATCGAGTACAGCACCAGGGCCGGTTCCGGCGTGCCGAAAGTCGGCGCGCCCGACTGCATCGACAGCGACGAGGCGAAACTGCCGAGCACGACCGGGGTGCCGGGATTCACCAGTTGCACGAACGCCATCCCGGCCATCGCCTCGGCCAGGGTCTGCGCAGTGACTCCGGCAACCGTGACCGGCGCCATTGCGCCGGCCAGGATGAACGGCGTGATCAGACAAGCCTGGTTGTTGCGCGCATAGACCTTGGCTGCGCCGAGCATCGTGCCGTCGAAGGTCAACGGTGAATTGGCGTTGATCAGGCTCAGGATCACCGTGTTCGGTTTGCCGCTGACCGGATCCAGATAGCGGTCACCGAACGCGATCTTGGCCAGCTCGACCGTGTCGGCGGCGCGCTCGGGCGCGGTGACCGAGCCCATGAACGGCTTGTCGCTGTAGCGGATGTGTGAATACACCATGTCCAGGTGGCGCTTGTTGACCGGCAGGTCGACCGGCTCGCACACCGTGCCCCCGGAGTGGTGCAGCCACGGCGACAGGTAGGCCAGGCGGACAAAATTGCGGAAATCCTCGATCGTGCCGTAGCGGCGCCCGTGGTCCAGGCTGCGCACGAAGGGGCTCCCGTACGCGGGGGCGAACACGGTGCATCGGCCGCCGATGTGCACGTCGTGCTCGGGATTGCGCGCGTGCTGGACAAATTCGCGCGGCGCGCTGGCCTGGATCAGCTGGCGGCACATGCCGCGTGCGAAGCGCACCCGTTGACCCTGCACGTCGGCGCCGGCGGCGCGCCAGATCTGCAGCGCCTCCGGGTCGTCGCGAAACTCGACACCGATCTCGTGCAGGATCGTTTCCGCATTGCGCTCGATCAGCGCCAGGCCTTCCTCGTCCAGCACTTCGTAGTACGGGATCTTGCGCGTGATATACGGCACCGAGACGCTGCGGCGCGCCAGGCGCGCCGCGCGCTTGGCATCGCGGCCGCCCGGGCGGCGGGCGTGCGCAACTGTCGTGTCTTCGCTCATCGTGGTCCTCCGTTTCAAATGCGCATCGGTCAGCGTTGTGCGGTCCGATAGTTTGGGTGCTCGAACACGGGTACCTGCATCGGCTCCAGGGGCCTGCGTGCGCGGATCAGATCGGCCGCCTTCTCGGCGATCATGATCGTCGGCGCATTCAGGTTGCCGCTGACCACCGCCGGCATCACCGAGGCGTCGACCACCCGCAAGGCCTCGACCCCGCGCACGCGCAGCTCGCCGTCGACCACGGCCCGCGAATCGGAGCCCATCGCGCAGCTGCAAGACGGGTGGTACGCGCTTTCGGCGCGCGCCCGCGCGAAGGCATCCATCTGGGCGTCGGTGACCACGTCCGGCCCGGGCCGCAACTCCCTGCCGCGGAACGGGTCGAACGCATGCTGCGCCAGGATCTCGCGCGTCAAACGGACGGCGGCGCGCATCTCGGCTCGATCGCCTTCGGTCTGCAGGTAGTTGAACTGGATCGCGGGGTGCTGGCGCGGATCCGATGATCGCAGCCGCACAGAGCCTGAGCTGGTCGGTCGCATCGGCCCCACGTGTGCCTGGAAACCGTGCTGGTCGATTTTCTCCTTGCCGTCGTAGTCGGCCGCGATCGGCAGGAAGTGGTACTGCAGATCCGGGTGCCGCACTCCGGCACGGCTGCGGATGAAGCCGCCGGCTTCGAAATGATTGCTGGCGCCGGGCCCGGTGCTCGTCAGCAACCAGCGCAGGCCGACCGCCAGCTTGGCGAGCGGCTTCTGGGTCGAGTACAGCGACACCGGCTGCGTACACGCGTGCTGCACGTAGATCTCGATGTGGTCCTGCAGGTTGGCGCCGACGCCGGCAAGGTCCGCAATGACCGGCAGGTCGAGCCGGCGCAAGGCGTCGGCCTCGCCGACGCCGGACAGCATCAGGAGCTGCGGCGAATTGATCGCGCCGCCGCTCAGGATCACTTCGCGCCGGGCGCGCGCGAAGCGCACCGCGCCGCCGCGGGCGTATTCGACCCCGACCGCGCGCCGGCCTTCGAACACGACGCGCAGCGCCAGGCAGCGCGGCAGCACGCGCAGGTTGGGACGCCACATGGCCGGCCGGAGATAGGCGCGCATCGTGCTCCAGCGACGGCCGCGCAACGTGGTCTGGTCCATCGGGCCGAACCCTTCCTGCCGGAAGCCGTTCATGTCGCGCGTGTAGGCATAACCGGCCTGCTGGGCTGCTTCGACGAAGGCATGAAACAGCGGATTGCGCATCGAGGGCGTCGTGACCGCCAGCGGTCCGCCGGAGCCGTGGTAGTCGTCGGCTCCCTGCAAGCGGTTTTCGCAGCGCATGAAGTACGGCAGGCAGTGCGCGTACGACCAGTGCGCCAGTCCCGGCCGCTGCGCCCAGCCGTCGTAGTCGAACGCATGGCCCCGGATGTAGACCATTCCGTTGATCGACGAAGAGCCGCCCAGCACCCGGCCGCGCGGGCAATACATCCGGCGTCCGTCCATCGCGGGCTCGGGTTCGGTGTGGTAGTACCAGTTGTAGCGGTCGTTCGCGAGCGGCACCGAAAACGCCGCCGGCATCCGGATGAAAATGCTGTGATCGGGCCCTCCGGCCTCCAGCACGGCCAGCTGCACATCCGCGTCCTCGCTCAAGCGGTTGGCCAGCACGCAGCCGGCCGACCCGGCCCCGACGATCACGTAGTCGAATTCCTCGCTGGACCGCATCGAGGTGTCATCGCCTTCAGTACGGGCAGGCGATGCGGCCGAGCTCGACGTACACGCTCTTGACCCGCGTGTAGTGCTCGACGGCGGCGTGCCCGTTTTCGTGACCGATACCGGATTGCTTGAAGCCGCCGAACGGAACTTCGACCGGCGTCACGTTGTAGTTGTTGATCCAGCACACGCCCGCGTCGATCCGGCCGATCACCCGGTGCCCGCGCGCCAGGTCGCGCGTGAAGACTCCCGCGGCCAGTCCATACGGCGTCGCGTTGGCACGCTGCACGACTTCGTCCTCCTCACGAAAGCGCAGCACCGACATCACCGGCCCGAAGATCTCCTCGCGGACGATCTCCATCTCGTCGCTGCAACCGACGAACACCGCGGGCTCGAGGAAGCAGCCGCGCGCCAGCCGCGGATCGGCCGGCCGGCGTCCGCCACAGGCCAGGTGCGCCCCGGCGCCAAGGCCCCGTTCGACGAACCCGAGCACGCGTTCCAGGTGTTCCCGGCTGATCAGCGCCCCGACCTGCGTGGAAGGATCGAGCGGATCACCCAGCTTCAGCCGGGCGACTCGCGCCAGCAGCTGCTCGACGAAGGCATCATGCACGGCCTCCTGCACGAACACGCGCGTGCCATTGGTGCACACCTCGCCCTGCGTGAAGAAGTTGGCCATCATCGCGCCCGCCACGGCCTGCTCCAGGTCGGCGTCGTCGAACACGATCATCGGTGACTTGCCGCCCAGTTCCATCGTGACACGCTTCAGCGTGGCCGCGGCATCGGCCATCACGCGCCGCCCCGTCGCGCATTCGCCGGTCAACGACACCTTGGCGATCGCCGGGTGCCGGGTCAGCAGCTGTCCGGTGCGCGCATCGCCCTGCACCACGTTGAAAACGCCATCCGGCACGCCGGCGTCGCGATAGATCTCGGCCAGCGCGCCCGCCGTGGTCGGCGTCAGCTCGGCCGGCTTGAAGATCATCGCGTTGCCGCAGGCGAGGGCTGGGGCCGACTTCCAGCACGCGATCTGCAGCGGATAGTTCCAGGCGCCGATCCCGGCGCAGATGCCGAGCGGCTCGCGCCGGGTGTACACGAACGCGTCGCGCAGCTCGTGATGGGCTCCGTGCAGCGTCGCAGCCAGTCCCGCGAAAAATTCGATGCAGTCGGCCGCGCTCGGCACGTCCACCGCCTCGGCCTCCTGGATCGGCTTGCCGGTGTCGATCACCTCCAGGCGCGCCAGCTCGCGTGCGCGCGCGCGCACGATTGCGGCCGCCTGGTTCAGGATTCGGCCGCGTTCGCTGCCCGTCATCGCCGACCACTGGGCAAAGCCCCGCGCGGCGGCGGCAACTGCCTGCTCGACTTCGGCGGGCCCGGCCAGCTCGATGCCGCCGATGCGCTCGCCGGTGGCCGGGTTCAGGTTGTCCAGCACGACGCCCGACGTGCCCGGCACGAAGCGCCCGCCGATGCAGCTGCTGCAGTCGCTCACGGGCCGGACGGCTGGCGCCGGGCCATCAGGTTGCGCGCGCGCTCGCGCCAGCTGGCCTGCGGTTGCGCGGAGCTCGCGCCGAAGCTCTCGGTGATCCGGTCCAGGATGATCGCCAGCAGCACGACGCTCAGCCCGCTCTCGAAGCCCAGCCCGATGTCCAGCCGCTGAATGCTGGCCAGCACGTCGTTGCCGAGGCCTCCGGCACCGACCATCGACGCGATGATCACCATCGACAGCGCCATCATGATGGTCTGGTTCACGCCCGCCATGATCGAGGGCATCGCTCCCGGGATCTGCACCTTCAGCAGCAACTGGCGCGGCGTGCAGCCGAACGCGAGGCCGGCTTCGACCTGCTCCTTGTTGACCTGCCGTATTCCGAGGTTGGTCAGGCGCACGGCAGGCGGCATCGCGAAGATCACGGTGGCCAGCACGCCCGGCACCTTGCCCAGGCCGAACAGCATCGCGGCCGGGATCAGGTAGACGAACGCGGGCATCGTCTGCATGAAGTCGAGCACCGGCCGCACCAGGGCCGCGACGCGGTCGCTGCGGGCCATCCAGATGCCCAGCGGAATGCCCAGCACCAGGCTGATCACGGCCGACGCCGTAATCAGCGCCAGCGTGCTCATGGTGGCGGGCCAGAATCCGGTCGCGATGATGACGAAGAACGAGGCCGCGCAGAACAGCCCGAATTTCCAGCCGACGCGCCACGGCCGATGGCCGATATCGCACCGGCTACGGCCCAGTCCGGCAATGCGACCAGGACGGCCTCGATCGCCTCGGTGAAAGCGCCGATCACCTTGCCGAGGTTCTCCAGGGTCCCGTTGTCGTGGGCCAGCACGAAGTTCAGGAACTGGCTGACCCACTGGCCCAGCGGTAATGCGTCATGCATTGCGGGTCTCCTCATCGCACAGGTGCTCGAGCAGAATGGTCTGGGTCACGGCCCCCATGTAGATCCCCTTGCCGTCGATCACCGGGAACGGGTGCGGATTTCTGGCGACCTGCCCCAGAACCTCGCGAAACGGACTGGCGCCGGCCAGTGCGGGCACGTGATCAAGCAAGGCACCGGCCAGATCGGGCCGGCTCTGGCCCAGGCAGCGCAGCAGCGAATCGATCGATACCACGCCGATCAGGCGGTGCGCTGGATCCACCAGGAAGCCGTAGTGGCGCTTGATCGACCGCAGGTGCTCGATGGCCGCGCCGAATTCGTCCGGGATATTGCTGGGCACCGGGAAGATGGGCACCTGGTCGGTGCGGGCAATATCGCCGACCGTCAGGTGGCGCGTCAGATCGACCCCCCGGAAAAACGCCCGCACGTAGTCAGTGGCAGGATTGCGCGCGATTTCGTGCGGATCCCCGACCTGCACCACGCTGCCGCCCTCCATGATGGCGATGCGGTCGCCGATACGGAACGCCTCGTCCAGATCGTGCGAAACGAACACGATGGTGCGCTTGTGGTCGCGCTGCAGATCCAGCAGCACATGCTGCATTTCGTGCCGCTTGAGCGGATCGAGCGCAGAAAACGCCTCGTCCATCAGCATCAGGGACGGATCGACCGCCAGGGCGCGCGCCAGCCCGACCCGCTGCTGCATGCCGCCCGACAGTTCGGACGGGTGCTTGCGCGCAAAGGCGGTCAAGCCGACCTGCTCGAGCACCTGCAGGGCGCGCTTCTCGCGCTGGGCCTTGTCGATCCCGGCCACCTCGAGACCGAACGCAGCGTTGTCCAGCACGGTGCGATGCGGCATCAGCGCAAACGACTGGAAAACCATGCTCATGTCGCGCCGGCGCAGATCGATCAGCTGCCGGCGGTCCATCGATGCCACGTTCTGCCCGTCGACCAGCACCTCGCCCGAAGTCGGCTCCAGCAGGCGATTCAGCAGGCGGATCAACGTCGACTTTCCCGAACCGGACAGGCCCATGATCACGAAGATCTCGCCGGAACGGATCTCGAAGGAGGCATCCTGCACGCCGACGATCTGACCGGTGCACCGGAAGATCTCGTCCTTGTGCAGGCCCTGCTCCAGCATCTGCAGCGCAACGGCCGGCCGATTGCCGAACACCTTGACCAGGTTGCGCACGACGATCTTGGCCGGTGCGCAGTTCTCCCCTGTTCCGCCTGCGGCAGAGGGGCCGGGGGTGAGGGCAGCGTCCATCCGGATGTCAGTGGGTGCCACCGACCGAATACAGGCCGACGACCCCGAGCACGATCAGCACGATGCTGCCGATCTTCAATAAGCTGGCGCTTTCGCGCAGCACCAGGATCCCGATCGCCGCGACCAGGATCAGGCCGAGCGCCGACCAGATGGCGTATGCGACGCTGACGTCGATCGTTCGCAGCGCGAAGTTAAGGCAGGTAAAGGAGGCGCCATAGAACAGGAACAGCAGCACCGACGGCAAAGAATCCGTGAATCCGTGCGAGAGCTTCATCGAAACGGTGCCGGCCACTTCGAGCACGATGGCGGCCGCCAGAAACATCCAGTCGGCGGTCATGGAACTAGCATGGCCCCGCGCCCTCGGCCCCTGGACGGTCATCCGCCCGCGGCCGAAGGCAGGGTGAGGGTCGTGTGCGACGGCAGAGGCACTTGGGCCCTGATGCGCCGGCGCAAGACGGCAGGGACAGGCTCGCGCCTGGCGGTGCGCTTTGACCTGTGGCGGCGGCTGGCTGCATCTTCCTCCCACGGAATCGCCGGTGACTCGTCCGGATTATTTGAATTAACCATAGCGCCGGTACCCATACCAGCCTGTTCTACATGCGACATCGATCGTAGCGCGCGGGACACCCGCTGCGCTCGACGGAATCGGCGACAACCAAACGGTGTGCGCGGCGTGCGGCGGACCTGAAATCGGCAAACCAGCGCCCCGCCCGGGTGATTCAGCGCCGGTGCGGCGCGCTGGCGGCGGCGGCATCCTCGCGGCATTGCCGCTGCAGTGCCGCCCAGCCGTCGGCTCCCAGGCGCTGCATCGTGGCGATGTTGGCCTGGAAGATCGCCTCGGCCTGCGGGAAGGCGGCCACGGCGCGGTCGATGCTGTCCTCGCGGATCAGGTGCAGCGTCGGATAGGGTGATCGGTTCGTGGCGTTGCTCACGTCATCCGGCGCGCTGCCCGCAAACCGGTACTGCGGATGGAAGCTCGCTACCTGAATCACACCCTCGAGGCCCAACGACCGGACGGCGCCCTCGGCCGACTCGAGGAAATCGTTGTAGTCGCCGAAGTCGGTCAGCACCCACGGGTGGATGAGCAGCGTGGTTTCGATCGACACCTCCAAGACCTTGGCCAGGCAGTCGAGCTCGTCGATCAGGCAGGCCAGCAACGCCTCGGGACCGGTGGCGTTGCTCACCACGTAGCGCACCCGCCCCTTTGCCTGCGGTGCCTTGGCAAAAGGGCACAAGTTCAGCCCGATCACGGCACGGTCCACCCAGGCGCGGGTTTGCGCGATCACGATGTCAATCATCGGCGTCTGCGTCCGGGTTGCAGGAACGAACTGTCGATGTGGATGGCTCAGGCCGCTAGGATATATGCACCGCCTTTGGCGATTGCACTCCTGCAGGCGGATCGCGAGTGAACGCGTTGGCAGCGTCGCATTCTGGCATCGGCGGGTCGTGCCGGCAGGGCTGCCGGGCTGCCCGCAAATCTATGATGCCCGGCAGTGGCCGGCGTCATTGGCCACCAGAGCGGCCGGCGAGCGTCGGCGTGGAATCGGAAACCTGGCATGGCACAGTTCGACAAGCTGTTCGAGCCGCTGAAGATCCGCAACGTGGTGATCCGCAACCGGATCGTCAGCACCGGACACGCCGAGGTCTATTCCGACGCGGGTCTTCCGTCCGAGCGACAGATCCGATATCACGCGGAGAAGGCGCGCGGCGGCATCGGCCTGACGATCTGCGGCGGCTCCTCGTCGGTCTCGATCGACAGTCCGAGCGCGGCATGGAACGGACTGGACGTCAGCCACGACCGGATCGTTCCGCACCTGAGCCGCTTCGCCGAGGCCGTCCATGAGCACGGCGCCGCCCTGATGATCCAGCTCACCCACATGGGGCGGCGAAGTCGCTGGGATATCCAGAACTGGCCCCACCTGGTGTCGCCCAGCGGGATTGGCGAGCCGGTGCACCGGTCCAGCTGCAAAACGATGGAGATCGAGGATATCGAGCGGATCGTGCGCGACTTCGGCCAGGCAGTGCGCCGTTGCAAGGAAGCGGGTCTGGACGGCGCCGAGATCTCGGCTGCCCACCAGCACCTGATCGACCAGTTCTGGTCGCCCCGGACCAACAAGCGGGCCGATCGCTATGGCGGCAGCTTCGAGAACCGGCTTCGGTTCGGCGTGCAGATCTTCGAGGAGATCCGGCGCGTGGTCGGCGACGACTTCGTGGTGGGGATCCGGATGTGCGGCGACGAGTTCCATCCGGACGGCCTGGACCAGGCCGAACTGCTGAAGATCGCGCGCTTCCACGCAGAACACGGGCTGGTCGACTTCATCGACGTGATCGGGTCCGGCGCCGACACGCATGCGATGATGGCCAACATCGTGCCGAACATGGCGTATCCGCCGGAGCCGTTCCTGTACCTGGCTTCGCGGATCAAGTCCGAAGTCGACGTGCCGGTGATGCACGCGCAGAACATCAAGGACCCGGTGTCGGCGGCGCGGATCGTCTCCGAAGGGCACGTGGACCTGATCGGGATGACGCGCGCCCATATCGCGGATCCGCACCTGGTCAACAAGCTGCGCGAGGGGCGGTCCGACGAGATCCGCCAGTGCGTCGGCGCCAACTACTGCATCGATCGCAACTATCGGGGCGCCGACGTGCTGTGCATCCAGAATGCGGCCACCGGGCGCGAGCGCTCCATCCCGCACATCGTGCCGCGGGCTGCCCGCAGCCTGCGGGTGGTCGTGGTGGGCGGCGGCCCGGCCGGCATGGAAGCGGCGCGCGTGTGCGCACAGCGCGGCCACTCGGTGACGCTGTTCGAGAAGGCGCCCGCCCTCGGCGGCCAGATCACGCTGGCAGCGCGCGCTCCCGCGCGCGATCAGATGGCCGGGATCACGCGCTGGCTGTCGATGGAGCTGCAGCGCTTGAGAATCGATCTGCGGCTGGGCCGTGCGGCCGATCTGCAGTCGGTGCGCGCGCTGGCGCCGCAGGTGGTCGTGGTCGCGACCGGCGGCGAACCGGACCTGGCCGGGCAGCCGCTGTGGCGCGCGCACGAAGGCAACGTGGTGTCGAGCCACGCGCTGCTGGCCGGCGCAGTGCAGCCGGCCGCCAGCGTGCTGCTGTACGACCGGCACGGCGG
>Ga0137360_10001744_pt1 | contig 12931 bp, 18 predicted proteins | sample Mad1_60_16metaG_FD_104924 | JGI IMG/M metagenome (GOLD analysis project Ga0137360, IMG submission 104924) | Vadose zone soil microbial communities from Angelo Coast Range Reserve, California, USA - Mad1_60_16 metaG | ecosystem: Environmental > Terrestrial > Soil > Vadose zone | place: USA... | reverse complement strand
ATACGCGGCGGGCGGAGCGAGGTTGTCACAACGGCAGACGAACGCAACAGATTGATCAAGCAAAACAGCTCCGCCAATTCGGAGGTTTTGTCCGCCACATGTGGCTGTACAGGGAGCGTGGAATACTTCAAAAAAACCTTACAGACATTGGACTTACGACTCAATGGAGGATATACAAACGTACACACTATAGAATTAACGCAGAAAAACACACCCCCTAGCGATGCAAAAGATGATATAACAGCAGGTGAAACGAGCAAACATCACGTGATAAAATAAATCGCAACGGTCTGGAACGCACGGCAACACGTTGCAACGACAAGTAAATTCTTTAATTCTATATACATGTCGATCTGAATGCACGAAGCCGGGATGAACTAGTATGCACAGAACATGAAGTAGGTATCACTAGTAAGAAAGTTTGATAAACTACATAAGAATACATGTAAGTTGCACAGAGGCGTACCAGGTCGAAAGACAGGGACACAGAAGAAATATATACGTGAGGGATACCAACTGGAATGACAGAGACAGACACTGTGCCTTTTCATCACATTCAAGTCGTAAATAAACATGACAGTACCGCGGAGGACAGGGGCACTAAACGGTTCCGTTGCTTAAGAGTCAAGAACCTTCAACGTACCAACTTCGTAAAGTTCTTCAGGCTCACGATTGGACATGACAGGTTTATACGAAAACAGCTAAATATCAGTCAGTTCGATATCGATTTCATAACTCCAGCAGCGGACAGTTGGTACTTACAGGATGTTGTTGCAACCAACACTTGGACACGGTAGATAATAAAGAAAAGAAAAGCGACTCCAACTAATTTCGGAAGCTTTGTTCGCTACACGTGGCCATAGAATACGTCAGACAACTTTACAGGCGACAGACTTACGGGGTTTTGATGCCTCGGGATGCGCGGATACATTTAATGTAGAATTAACATGGAAGAATACATTCTTCGGTGATGCAGATGATGGCATGGTACTGCAGACGAAACAAATGAGTCACGTGGCGAGACGATTTGCAACGGTTCGGAACACATGGCAACAACAACCCCACACAGTGTCGGCTGTGCGTCAAATTGCCGCTTCTCTCCTTGCAGCGTGTGATTCTCGTCCTGCCACCTACACCACTGCAGTAATCCCTGAAGTGACGCTCCTAACATATCTTGTATAATGCCCAACCAACTTGACCAACTTCACTCTTTGGTATTCGGCAGCCTAGGTCAGTGATAATATGTGTACAGTCGAGACGTAAGGAGCTGATACTTCCCCAATATAGATGCACCTACTGTCGCTCTCAATGACAATGAATCCAATCGCCAGATTGTTTGCGGCAATCCCAGCTGCCCTCTCACCACCGGCGACGGGAACCTCTTAAAATGCAGTCGATGCAAATTTCGTCATTATTGTGTGAGTATTTGTTCTTATATATGCTAACATATACGAGTTAACTCCGTTTTCAGAGTACCATCTGTCAGTCAGCTCATTGGCCAGCCCACAAGGACGAATGTGCTGTCATGACTGCAGATTTTGATGATCCTGCCGCGATATTTGATGTCAAAGCCAAAACCCAATTTCGGCATTTTATCGACCGGTACAGCCGCTTTGTAAATTTTCTCGTATTTTAAACTCTCGACCATAGTTGTAACTATATATTTATTCAGTTCAAGCTATATGCGATGGTCCTGGCCAGTAATGACTTTCCCGGCACTAGCGGAAATCCATATCAACCCACATTCTGGCAAAGTCATCGATTGAAGGTGGACTTGATGGGTCGCACAGATGCGTCCAATGCTCCACGAACAATCCGAGTTGAGCGCGTGTACATTGTCGATGCAATTGGATACGAACAGCGGGTTGGTTGGGGCTTGTGGGTCGACTATACTCTTAAGTATATTCGTTGCGCCAACATCCTTTCCGACGGAGTGGAATTCGACCGTGTAATCCAAAATCTGACCATACACGGAGATCCACAGCAAACAGAGCAAGTTCTACAGTTGGCACATCGATTTGGGGCGGCTGACTGGGCTACAATCAAGGAACGTGTGATGAGAGCGGTGGATGGGATTAATAATCAGATATGAAAGTGGATGTTCGCTTTTTTGCCTTGGGGATCCATTATCCCTTTTCAGGCAGCGTCGTTGGTATTCAATCGGTTCAATCTATCTATTAAAATTGACGATACTTCTGCTGCGGGTTTTAATCTCCCGGAGACTTCCCAATTCACGTACGCCGAAGGCGTCCGGCCTTGTCGTTAGGCATCAACCGTGTATTAGAGTATTGCGAGGACATTGGGGGTCGTATGGGTGCATATAAAACACATTGTTATGTATATAAGTGACGAACGAAGGTCTTTTAGCAAAGTTATAGTTTAATAAAATTTAAGGGTGTAGAGGGGGCGCATTAGAGGACCAGGGCGGGGCCCCCGGTATGTATATACGAAGTTATCACGAGTGAGAAGGGTTGCTTCTGCTACGTGAAACCGTCTCCTGGGTTTTGTCTTTTTCTGCTGGGGTTTCAACGCTAAAACCACAAAGAAAATATGACTGGATCCCCTTCCCGGGTGATCCTTGAGTTCACACGCATTGAAACATGCCCAGCTGAGAACGGCAGTGCGATGCTTTGCCCATTTGGCAATGGTGTCGTCAATAACGACGAAGTGACTCGGGCATTCAACGTGACAGGCCCCTGTTGACGAGGCTAGGACCAGGGCCCTTCTATTGCACAGAACCTGTTGCTAATGTCAGAAAGTTGCAACACTGATCAGGTCAACAATGCAAATCTTATGAGAAATTCACGCCTTTCTCTGGCAGTCGCGGTCCTGTTCATTGGTATTTATATTTCAGGTACTCGAATTGAACAGATTCTACTTACGCAGTACTTATACAAATACGAGTCCAGAGGTATGAACTTTGTAAATATCAAATTTCAACATACGCGTCTGCAACCGGCACAAACCGATAATTTTGCTGCTCCAGTTCTCCTACATTGATTGCAGATAGCACCATGTGTCCCGGCATCCTGCTCACTAGAATATCGAAAAGTGCCTGCCTTGGAGGTGAACCAGTATCACACGTCCGAATCAAGCAGATGGAATCACGTGATCGTGAGAAGTTGAATTTACATTAAGGGCCCGCCGCCGCAATGGTTTAGACTTTCCTTTAACCACCACCGTCTTCCAACAGTCGCTATAACAGCTCGCACATCGACCGGGGCTGCAGACCCTGTCGAAATGCTTGCGTAGCACTGTTGATAGGCACTGGTACGTTCATACAGGGTGATTCCTGTAAGAACAGGTTCATTTAGTTCCGTCAGTGTAAAAACCGACAGGACAACGTACTTGCGGGAACACTGATACGTGAAATTCTCAGTGGAGTTGGTATAAAAACCAACCTGATAACTTACTTGCGAGAACGCTAGTATGTGACATTCTCGGTCGAGTTGGCTTAAAAACCAACCAAACAACGCACTCGCGAGAATGCCTGTGCGTAAAACTGAACTGGCATAAAAACCAGTTTGGTAATGCACCTGTGAGAATACAGGCGCGTGCTCCTTGGAATTCGTGGTTGGGTCGGCATAACACCTGACCTGACAAATAGACCCCTCTTACCCACCGTTCACGTTGAGACACTGCCGGTCGGTTAATGGGTCGGTGTAAAGACCAACTGGGGTGAGAATACCTCTGGGTTGGTGTAATACCTGGCCCGATGAATAGACCCCCTCTTACCACCGTTTACGACAAGACACCGCCAGTCGAGTCTGTTGGTTCATTTTGCCACCACCTGTGTCGAAACACCAATGGTGAGTTACTAACAGTTTGGTGGTTACAAAATAACCTAACAACTTATCAGGAATCCGTTCCGTTATCCCCTCCGCGGTACGTGACACCACCAATTTTATTTTGCTGCACATGCCAAACGCTATGCGCGCCAAACCAAAACCAACACCTCCTGCGCAGTACAATATGCGTGTCCCAGCCGTTCCGTTATCCCCTCCACGGTATGTAACATCGCCAATTATATCTTACTATACATGCCAAACCGACACCAACAGCATCTCCTCCTGCACAGTACAATATGTCTGTCCCAGCCATTCCGTTATCCCCTCCACGGTACGTAACATGGCCAATTTTATCTTACTATGCATGCCAAACCGACACTAACAGCGTCTCCTCCCGCACAGTACAATATGCGTGCCCCAGCCATTCCGTTATCCCCTCCACGATATGTGACATCGCCAATTCTATCTTACTATGCACACCAAACTGAAACTAATAGTGTCTCCTCCTGCACAGTACAATATGCGCGTCCCAGCCATTCCGTTATCCCCTCCACGGTACGTAGCATCGCCAATTCTATCTTACTATGCATGCCAAACCGAAACCAACAGCGTCTCCTCCTGCACAGTGCAATATGCGTGTCCCAGCCGTTCCGTTATCCCCTCCATGGTACGTAGCATCGCCGATTCTATCTTGCTGTGCATGCCAAACCGAAACCAACAGCGTCTCCTCCTGCACAGTACAATATGCTCCGCTATCCCCCCACGGTACGTAGCATTGCCAATTCTATCTTACTATGCATGCCAAACCGAAACCAACAGCGTTCTTGCACCGTCCATAACCATTTTACAATTACATTTTAACTTACAATCCCTTCTTTGTTTTATCCTTTGCAAATGATCAAGTGGCTGGCCACCCTTGTTTATTTGCATTGGGTATCCTCTTTTTTGTTTCGATCAGATTTGTTTTTTTTATTACTTGCAACATATGTAACCCAAGGCAAAGCATGTATAGCTATATAATCTGTTTTTCCTGGTAGGGATATAGAGGGTACGCAATATACGCCGATCAGTACAGATGCCTGTATAGATCAGAATAAATCAGACCGATAAGCGCCTACGTCCATATTCGTTGGCAATAGTCTAAAGCCAGTTCGGCACAAATCCCCTCCGGCGGCAAATGCCATCAGTCAGGCAGATATAGTAAGGCACGCGATGCAACACAATGCAACACAACGGAACTCGTTGCAGCGCAGTGTAGCACCCATATATATAGTCACATGAGCAACAATAAACAGGAGCGACATACAACTGACTTATCCCAGTAACCCGACACCATGGTCACAGCCACGTGGTTCGAATCTCTATTCGGTGTTAGTTAGGAATTTTTTTCACGAGTTACTTCCAACCATTATCAATGGCACGCACAAAACAGACTCCCCGCTATTCAACTGGGTTAAACGCAACCCGCGATCGCTCTTTGGTTGCCAAGGCTGTCCCTGGCGACAAACTTGTAAGTCAACTTCAAAGTCTTTCAAACGAACTTACTCACCCAGCCCACACTTTTTGGCTTCTTTGCAGCCAATAGTACGTGTAAGGATAAGGTTTTAAAATTTTTTGTTCCTTTCTTTTCTACTAATTCTGTCAACTTACTTGCAGACACAGGGTGCATCGGGAGTTACTGATAATACTGGGGACACCGTGAGTGTTGTCTGTAGCATGGTCTTACTTTACTGAAAACATGCGTTTAGATCTGTACGTTTTGCAACAACGGCGGGAAAGTGGTAAATTGCGATATATCAGGCTGTAACCTTGGATTCTGCGATTCGTGCATCGTGAACCTCCGCAGCGGCATATCAGACAAAGAGGTAGCGCAACTTGTATTCGAATGTCCATCGTGCTTCCGCGCACGTAACAACTCACGTACAGCTATTGAGTTGGAGGCGTACAAGGTACGTTAGCATTGATAAACTTCCAAAGTCATTCTTACACAGGAACTAAATAGCCTTGGGGTTCGGGTGGCCACAAGATCGACAGCAACGCCTTCGTGAAACCGACCGTCTCCACCGACCGTGCTTCGTACCCACGTGTTGATACTTCGCCCCTGGCGATCTTAGTGTTCAATCTGGAAGGGTTATCTGTTCGCGGTCTCCCACAACAGCAGGTCATCAATCACCTGGAAGGATATTTCGTCGAAGATCGTGAAGCCAACCTCATTGTGCATACATTCGAGTTTGCGCTCGATTCTTCATCCATAGAAAATTGGACAAAGCAGCTAAGTCGTGTTGTGAACGAACTCGAAAAGTGAGTGTTCGGGTTGGCTGGCGTCGAGCCCGCGGTATATTCATTCACTATTGATTTTAGGAAGGATGTCAAGAGGGTTGGGATAATTGTACACACACACTCGGACCCGGATACAGGCGATTTACACGCTCGAAAAGATGCAGCATGCACCCCAGATAATGTGAGTGTCGTATAATTAATTTTATATACATGGGTGACGAATCAAACGCAACAGTTCCTGTCGATTCTGCTGGGTGGAAAACTCCACCCCTTCATCAAAGGTGCCGATTCCGCCATACTTGTATTGCTTGTATGTGGGGGACCTTTTCGCAACCAGAACGCTCGATTCGCTCTCGAAAAATATATCGATAAGTAAGTACAACAACAATACTTATCACAACCAATGGATTGTTAACAAGACGCGAAATCAACAGCGATCTATATCACGCTGTCATCGGCTTCACCTGCATGGATTTTGTACCGCACAACACCGGATCATTCCTCACAAAAATATTCCATAGGCACTTTGTGAACAGGAAACCGATCAAACAAACGATTCGAACATTTTTATATGAAGAGATTTCGATGGGTGCCCATTCGGAACTGATGGTCTATTATGGCCGTATTCCCAACGACGCGAAGGGAAAGAAACTGGCCGAATTGGCGAGAGGACGAGCGTGGGTTGTTTACAAATATTCGTGGGCCCATCTCAGCATGCGTCCGTTCACCGTTGTAAGGCCAATTCAGTGCCTCACATGTCGTCGACTCCACACGATCGAAAGCAGCGCACGCATCGACAAGGCCTACGGCAACAAACACGTTGTCGTTACCCTACTGTGTTCAGCCTGCGGAGCGCTTGCAGCATACGCAATGAGTCCAGGACTCTGCGTACTGGAAGATAGCAGGCCTTTGACATCTGTTGTCGATGTGCCAAACTGGTCTTGCAAGACACGCGGAGAATGGTGTTTCGAGGTCGTCGAACCGGCGGTGGAGGTGGAGTCGGCTTAATGAATTCATCAAAATTAGCCGTACGTACAGCAATTTCAGCGTAGTACATATATCTCCTACAAGTCACGTAGGCAATTTTTAAGAAAATACGCAATCGCTAGAGACTCGAAATTAGGCACCGTAGCAGCAAGATATGCCTGTGCACATATATAATCGGATATCGGATACCTCTAGTCTTCTCCACTCACATAGCGTAACTGTCACGTCAGAAAGATCCACTGTTATCCCCACCCAAGCCACGGCCTATTCGTTTTTTTCCTCTACCGGAATCCGCGCAACTGAGAATACGCAGGCATGAAAAGAAAACGTAGTGTCGTGAACCATGGGCCAGGTATGCAAACCACGAGAACAAGGTGAGCAGCCAATATCCCGAAAATCTGCATCATCTGATTTTCACGTATCCAGCGACAACGATATCCCCTCCCGTGAGATGTTACTGGGTAAACAATTTCGCCGAAGGCTGGAATACCTATCTCAGTTGCATGACAAACGGCAAGTAGACATGCTGCCTTTACACCTTCACCGTTTTATTTTTATTCACTTCTGTCTCGGCTGTCCTCATCGTTAAAAAACTTCGGATGAAACGCTTCTCACCTGTAGTATTTTAATACCCCTTGCGGTACCGGCAAGGATGAACAACGAAACAAAACCACGAATGGAACGCATGAATACTGAATTCAAGTGTTTCAAAAACATCATCAAGACGATCGCCGAGGCGTTTACCAATCCAAGTTTGACATCTTTCTCTAAAACCGTTCAGAAAACACGTTAATCAAATATTCGGATTGCAGTATACATAGGCTTTGACGCTGTAGAGTTTAATCAGAGACATGTCAACAAAAAATCATTTCCAAACCCCAACATTGGTCTTGTAAACGTACCTGCAACTTTTGTCGACAGCCGAGGCAGAATAGTGATATGGCATCTCCCGGATATCACGCCTCAGAATATACATGTACGTATTTCAAACCGCTTCACGTGATTCACCTGACACGCGAACCAAGGACGATGCAATGACAGCTACTACTTACCTCGCCAAAATCCTCGACAGTACCCGCAAACACCCAGTGGCTGGAAAGAGTGTTTCTTGGCGTGTCCATGCCAAGAACTTTGCCAAGAACAGTCCTACTCGAATACACGTGAGTGGCGTCGAAACGTTCTCAGCTGGCTGGTACGCCCAGGGACATAACGTAAGTTCGTGGTTGCCTTATGTATCTGGTTTATAATATTCATAGAATGATATAATTTGCTCAGCGACTGACTGACCAGCTGCTGGCATCATGTAGCCTCAGGGATAAAGAGAACTCCGAAGCAACAGCCTCGTGGCTTGCAGGTACAACCGAATACGAGATTTTGATGAACATAATACTCCTCCTCATACATCCCGACCTTCATCGCGTTGGATTAACTGTCCTTGAAAGGCTGAGGGACACAGAAGAGACCAAGGACATTGCATCTCTCTGGGTGTCATATTTCACAGGAATCGCCGTTATCAGTAACCGAAAGACGCCCAGTCATAATGACACCAACGGACGTCCAGAATGGTACGATTTACTATCGGTCAAAGGAAGCAACGTTCGACCTGCACGGTTGGAATTTAAAGAGTTGGGTTTAAAATTAGACTACGGACCTAAAACCGTCGTGGGCGCATGCGGGCAGATCTTCGAGCACAGTGTCGATTTTTGGGGCGAAGGGGATAGAATCTGCTATGCTCACTTTATGAGGGATAAAGTTAGAGCACGATTCGGTGTAGATCCCGGCGGTTGGGTCATGCAGGATCTGTATGCATCAAGCCTTTCCGAGGCATTCCGTAAACACAAAAACTTCATCTCCTAGTCGAGTAATAAATATATATAGACAGTAAAGGAGTAGATGTCCGATCACAGATACGTGAATACTCATAAGAATAAGTCGACGCAAATATCAAAAAATTGATAATATCGAACAGGCACAATTTTGCGCAGCAGTGCAAAGTGCCAGAACCTATCATTACATGTATCCGAAGGGAAGTAGTAATGTTGAGGTCGGCACATTCACCCTGCAGCAGATTAAGAACATATTCATGCCACAGGCCAAAATTAATTATGATGTAACACCCATGTAACGACAGACGGCAGTAACGACAGACTACTCAGGAGGTAAAACGCTGAGGCACAGCTAATGTAAATGAAGACGATATGACGGAACGAGAAAATGAGTAAGGACAGACTGGTATAAAAGGAGCAACGACCGACGATGGCAATCAAATATGGATACGACACGTTGAGGATGCGGTTGACAGGATAACAGAACACAGCGTGCAATTATTTCTTGCCTGGAATACCCAAAACCATCGCCCACTGAATGTTGAAAGAGACGTTAACCGGAGCTCCCCTGCCCCAAGTGTTAACCGTATAGGCGACGACCGCGCAAGCATGCGAAGGAATTTCCGTGGGGAAACGCTTAAGACGATCCAGATCTGCGAGCAATTCATAAAAGTTACCGGTGTATTTTCTAGCATCGTAGATGGGAACTGAAGGGCAATTATAATATGCTGAAACAAGGATATTCAGAAGGACCACCTACCAATATCGTGACACGCTAAAACCGGCGAGGTACCGCCACCACCAGGGCCACGAGAGAAACGGTTGGAAGCACTCGGGCGACGATTTCCACTTCGAAAAGTGGATGGCGAAGAAACAGCTGGAACAAGACACATTGTTCAACGGCACTCGAAAAGAAAATCAGAATAAACAAATAAATCGGACATACAATTATCAGAGCTATAAGTCGTTGCAAATGATAGGTTATCCATGTAGTATTGAGCCTTGAATTCGCGGGCGTGTATGACGTGACCGATGGCACCGACAAGGCGTTCCCACTCCCCTTCGATGCAAGCACCTTCAATGACCTTTTGAAACCTGCCAGTAGACGACACTTTGGCATCTTGCAAATTGCAGTCTTTGACAACGATGGTTGACAGAAAAACAATAGGAGCGCCACCGCCAACTGCATGGAAATGGGTCGAGCTACCCATGCCAGTGGAGATCTTCGCAGGGTCAGTACGAGACAGGTTGGCGAATTTGGGTGAACCGCCAAACGTAACAGCTTGGTAAAGCAACCTGAACAGCCAAAAAGTTTTATGCACATGTTATAGACAACAAAGAACAAAAACTTACACATTGTCTATTTTCGGGATTTCGGTTTGAATTCCGGTATAGCAAGGCTGGCCAGGACCTTCCTTGTTCGACCATGATATAATACAGGCAGCTCTGGCAACAAACAAATTAACCAACATCCATAAAGTCATAATCCAGAAAAATACATACTTGATATTGGCCAAACCTTTGTAAGAGTCTTTGAGTTCCGGGTCTCGGTTACCAGCGTCGCACTCATCAACGTCAGGAGAACTTTCGCTACAGAATACAAAGTCAACACCTTCTAACAACCACAGGAACAATTTTGAACACCTTGTAACTTGATCCTCTAGGTAGGTGGATCCTTCGTCGGAACTGTTATCACCTCTACTTGCAGGGATCTTCCCCTTACCCATTTTGTCACCTTTAGCTGTAGATAAACTGAGGCAAGTGGCATCAGAGAATGTACTAGACACACGGGACAGATACGCACCTATTGCGAGGAGTAGCCTTGTTATTGGCGAACGTAGATGAACTTGCACAAACAACATCAGACATCGCACCAGACACCCAGGGTGCATGCACACCTTTTGCGAGGAGTAGGTTCATCCTCATATTCAAACGGAGATTGCAGTTCATCGCCGTCGTATTTTGAGCTATTTTTCGAATTTTTATTCGACACCGTACCAGAAGACGTCCTGGGCCTTTGACTCGAACCCCTGCGCAGTTGCAAAAAGATTACATATAAAATATTGTACAAAGGATTTAAAGATACATACCCAAACACGTCATCACCTTCGTCGCTTTCGGCTGACTTCGAAAACCTGTTTTTGCTGGCAGCAACAATATATACATACGCCAAACTCTCCGGATAAGAAGCTACTTACAAAGGCAGAACAACTTCAGGTTTCTTCAGAGCACTTTTGAGAGGTGTCACAGACTTGGCAGCATTGTCAAATCGAACTCTTTGCATCGGGGCCACGCGTTTTACGGGACTATCAAGCATTCTAAAAGCAAAACATCAATAACATGGAACAAAGTTAGATTACATTAGACACCTACTCAAAATCCTCGTCGTCGGTAATGGGAGAAGTCATGGCAGAAGCAGAGCGCTTCCTGCTTATACATTTCATTTTTTAATATTCAGAAAATCACAGGTCGACGAACCTGGAGGAGGAAGGGGTCTTTGGGATAAAAGAACGGCTGATTACAGCGTATGCACATAAGTTAGACCGAATACACAACATCGAACCATCGCATACCTTCGAGTTGGGGTGGTGACGACGTCATCGTCAACTATGGACATTGCACTTTTGGTGCTTTTGGTACTCTTTATGCTCATTGCGCCATCGCTATCGTAAGCGGAAATGCTGAAGGAGAAGGGGGGGAGGGGGAAGTCACAAAAGAGAACACCAAACATCAGAAACAGAAACACACTCAACATCGTCTTCGTCTTTTGCAACTTTAGCGGAAAGACGAGACCGAGACCGAGAGCGACTGGCCATGCTGGATGGTGTATTATCCGATTTAAAAAAAATAACACACACAACAGAATCATCCATACCTGGTAGAGCTTTTCACGCTTTTCATATCTTCGTCGTCTGAGATGTCAATACTACAAAACCGGTGGTCCGGTCAGGCTCGAGGCATATATAACAACAATGTAAACTCTTACGACTGTTCAACACCAGATCTCGAAGACCTCAGAACCTTCTTAGCAGAGGAGCGGCCACGAGGCTGACTGCAATAGTTCAACCCAGATAAGTCACAGATAAAAATCTAAAAGGTATACTCACGGAGTATTGGTGCTAGCCTTACTAGTAGCGGCCAAGGCAGATTTCCCGTCGTCATCAGAGATCTCGATACTACAAAGTTAACAGATCAGCCAATAAAATCAACAAGGCATAAAAGTAGCTTACGCATCGTCGGCCTTGTATTCTACGGACTCCGAAGAACCTATGGTTTTTTTGGTGGAAGGACGACCACGGGGACGACTGAAAGAGATCAGCCAGGTTGTAAACCAAAATCCACAATGTGTACTGACTGAGGATCAGTGCTGACATTTGGAGCAGATGTTTTGCCGTCATCCGATCTACTCGTGTTGTGAAGTCAATAGTTGAACCGGACATGTGTGTAAAACAGAACAATAACTCACGCTTCGTCAGCCTCGTCATCGATAAACTCAGAGGATTTTACGATCTTCTTGGTTGAAGGGCGACCACGGGGGCGACTGGAGGCGGCAGAGTTGGATTTCTTAGCAGCAGGCATATTTTCAGAAGAATGCTATACGGAAATGTCGAGAAAGAGAGGTCAGAGGTGTGATGGCTGAGAAATAGAAATCTAAGGAAGAAACCAGGACGTGGTCGACAGGAATGACAAGATACCAGACTCTTTAAATAAAAATCAGCGGAGCCGTATGCGATCACGGCAAAAAAACACGACACCTAGATTGGACCCGCTCAAACATATAAAAAAAAAGCGAAGAAGCAAAGGCCACCTATCTTCCTGCACCAACTGCAGGTCCACACCAAATAAGGCTACGGAACGCAATGCAACATAATGCAACGCTCAAGGAAGCTAGAACCACCAGGTTAACCTGCTTCCTGCGTCAACCAAATAAGGCTACGGAACGCAATGCAACGCTCAAGGAAGCTAGAACGACCAGGCTAACCCGCTTCCTGCGCCAGCCAAATAAGGCTACAGAACGCAATGCAACACAATGCAACGCTCAAGGAAGCT
>Ga0137360_10001742_pt1 | contig 12936 bp, 18 predicted proteins | sample Mad1_60_16metaG_FD_104924 | JGI IMG/M metagenome (GOLD analysis project Ga0137360, IMG submission 104924) | Vadose zone soil microbial communities from Angelo Coast Range Reserve, California, USA - Mad1_60_16 metaG | ecosystem: Environmental > Terrestrial > Soil > Vadose zone | place: USA... | reverse complement strand
TGCGTCCGTTGCTGTGGGTGTCGAAGAGTCTCGACAAGCTGGCGTCGGCGCTTGCCGCCATGGGCCACTCGACCAGTCCCAACAGCGTGCGCAAGCTGCTCACAGAGATCGGCTTCTCGCGGCAAGTCAACCGGAAAGCCGACGAGGGCGCGAGCCACCCAGATCGCAACGCTCAGTTCGAATACATCAATGCCGAAGTGCTTGCGGCTCAAGCGGCCGGCCAGCCCGTGATCTCCGTGGATACGAAGAAAAAAGAGCTGGTCGGCAACTACCGCAACGCCGGCAGCGACTGGCAGCCGAAGGGCGATCCCAAACGCGTGAAAGTGCACGACTTCGTAGACAAGGAACTCGGCAAGGTCGCGCCCTATGGCGTGTACGACATCACCGCCGATGCGGGCTGGGTCAGCGTCGGCATCACGCACGACACGGCCGAGTTCGCGGTGGCGTCCATCCGCACCTGGCTCGAAAGGATCGGTCAGACGCGCTATCCGAAGACACGCGAGCTGACCATCACGGCGGATTGCGGCGGCTCAAACGGTGCACGTGTGCGGCTCTGGAAAGTGGAACTGCAGAAGCTCGCGGACGAGACCGGCCTCACGATCAAGGTCCGACACTATCCACCGGGCACGTCGAAATGGAACAAGATCGAGCATCGCTTGTTCTGCCGCATCACCCAGAATTGGCGCGGCCGGCCACTCACGGACCGTGCCGCCATCGTCGAGCTGATCGCGGCGACAACGACAAAGACCGGGCTCAAGGTCGAGAGCGCCCTCGACACAAGGGTCTACGAGAAAGGCATCAAGGTCCGCAATGCAGAGATGAAATGCCTCGACATCCGTGGCGATGCGTTCCATCCTGAATGGAACTACGCAGTCATCCCGCGCATACCAAAATCGTAGCAGTTATCATTGCGGATGTCCTTAGAGCCGCGAATGCTATCCCTCACAAAACGCACGAATGGCATCCTGCAGCGCCTGCACGTTGGAGAACCCCAAGGCTGCGGCCGCGGCATCGAGGCCTTGGCTCCGTTCCAATAACGGAGTTGGTTTAGCCGACGCGCTCAGCCTGCCACTGCTTCTTGTGGACGACGCCGACGATGCACTGTTGCGGGTCGGCCACAGCTGCTCTGACCTGCTCGCCGAGTTTCGGCCGGGCGCCGAGGTCGGCCTTGTGGAAAACGCGGGGTGGGGGCCCACGCGGGATGCAGCAGGGAGGGATGCATGGGCATGCCAAGCCGGACCGCTCCGTATGAGAGTTCTCGGCGTGGCTGGCGAAACACCGCATGAATTCTGTGCAGCCGTTGCAGAAATATCACAGACATTTCCTGCCTTGCCCGTAATTCTTGTACGTAGTGAGTTGCGAGATTCTCGGGGGGGGTCGCGATGTTGAGTCGTGCTTGCGCTGGCGCTCTGGGCGTTGCATTCGCCGTGTCTGGTTGCGCCATCCACCCGCTGCCCGAGGATGTGTCGGGCGTTCCGACTTACGTCATCGTCCGACAGATCCGCTGCGAAGCCCGCCAAGCCATTATCGAGAATGCGATCGGCTGGCTCGGGTCGGCTGCGCTGACTGCCTGCCCGGCGCGCGTATTCGCGGCCGGTGCTCCCCAGTAAGCGGACCCATACGGGGCGGCCGGATCGGGCAGCCTTGGGCCATAACCGGTCGCCAGCCTTTCTGAGGTGCGGGAATTGGGATGATCCTGCCTTTCTCACTTCCCGATGGTCTGTTTCAAGAATGGATCGATTTCTTCCCACTGCGCGGAAATTGGAATGCTCCCGATGGCCTTACAATTGGAGTATGAGAATGGCGGCTGCGTCGGATCGTGGATCGTGAAGCAGACGCAGCTGTTGTCGGGGCTTGTACGCTGCGGAGAGTGTGGGGGGAGCGGCTTTGCGTATCGCGTATGGGTGCGCAGCAGGCGCAAGGCGGAGCCGTGCATAGTTCATCGGACGGCGTACAAGTGCACGCAGGTAGATCACTGCCGCAACCCGGAGGTTAAAGCGGCGCTCGTCGAGGGGTGCGTGTTTGCCATGATCCAGGAGACCATGCCAACCTTTTTCCATACTGAATGGTCTGGGGAACAAGGGCACGATCGACCGAAAGGGTATGACACGTGCTTTTTTTATGGTCACTTCCTTAAAGGCCATGTCAACAGCCTGTCAGGCGTGGACATCTTAGTTCGTATCCTTTAGCAGTCATGCACCGAATATAAACTGAACTGTTGTGACACTCCAAATTATCTCTATCAATATTATGTCTGTTCCTGAACTCCTCCATACACATAACGAACACGTTCCCTTTATCGGTGGGCCTAATATTCGGCTTCTGCGCTTGAGCAGCACAACGTGCCCCTGCGGTCCGCACGAGGTGGTCAGGCAGATACCACTTAGGATTATCCTGAGCCCAGACCAAACCCGCTCTCATAACCAAAAGGATAGTCAAGAAGGTGATTTGAGCTGTCCGCATTTTCGGCTCTCCTGACAAATATGTGTGAGAAATATGTGTGGGCGAAAAGACGACGATGCTGACGGTCTCGTAATTTCTCTGGCTAGTCAAGCGAATTTGTGTGACGGACCGGGGCTCCGCGCCCTGGACACCCTCCGTGGCCGCGCACGCCAGAAGCCGACAGGGCGGAAAAGCGAAAGGGTGCAGCCATGACCGGCCGAAGTGCCGCGTATGGCGGCGCCGCCTTCGCTTGGGCTGTCAAGCACGACATGGTCCCGCCAATCCCTTTGCGGATTTGCCGATCGCTAAGGGCGCCGCCAATTGCGAGCGCGTACTGAGCCGACGCTGATGACAGTGTCCGGTCGCGACTGCGATCGCAAAATTGTGGGTATGACCTTTACGACACAGCACCTGGCGGATGACGGGTTTGGGTCAAGGGCTACCTTCCCAAATGCGCTAGCGCCACGGTCGCTGTACCTCAGATAGCTGCCGACTTACTCCACTGCGCAGTCGGCAGAGGCGGGCAAAGCCGGCTGTGCGCTCCAGCGTCTAACTTCGACTGCAGTCCGCAACATAACCGACAACACGACATAATCTGCCCAATTGCCGGCGACGCCGGGAGGCCGATCGGTTCAAACCGCCCCCGCCTCAGCGAAGAGCATAAACCGAACAACATCCTGCGACGCGAGCTGGATGCGCAATGCCGCCCGAAGCGCGCCGAGGCCGAACGCACGCAGGTCCTCGTTGAAGTCGCTCATCCGCGGGGACAGGGCAAGCGCCTCAACGCCCGCAGCTTCGGCGCGTTCGGTCAATGCCGCGAGCGCCATGTCACCCGCGGCATCGGCGTCGCGGGCGATGTAGAGCCGACGCAGCCGCCGGGTTACCTCTAACCACTTGAGATCACGGGAATAGGTGAGGGAATCCGAAAGCTCGTCATCAGCTTGGAAGGCTATTGGCAATCCCAACGAAATCAACGGCTGTTTAGACTTTTCACGGGCCTAAAACCCCCTCCTTTGGGCCAAAGTTTATACCGCTCCGCGCAAGCGAAGATCGGCCACGGCCCCGACCGGAAAGCCCGCTTTACGACTGCGACCACCTCGACGCCTGCGCCGGAAGTTGCTTGGAGCCCGATGAGGTCCCGGAGGATGATCTCAGACCGACTCGCATGCCCGCACGGCCCTCGCCCACAAGGCGCTCACGATTTCGCCGTTGTGCGCCGATGCCTATGTGTTGCTCGCCGAACCCGTGAGACGCTAAGATGGGCGAGAGGAATTCCGAAGGGAGGATTGCCACGTTGACACGCTCGATTGCGATGGTCGTCTCGGCGGCGATGGTTTTTCTGGCGATCGCGGTCAGCAGCCGCGAGGCCGCCGCGCAGGATCGGCTGCCGCGCGTCGCGCAAGGGTTGCTGCTGTTCGAAAGGAATGTTCTTTGGGAGGCCGTCTCAGTCAAATGGCGGGGCCGCCGCGACGGTTGGATCACCGACGTCCGGGCTGCATCGACGCCTCGTGCGCTGGCGCATGATTTGGTCGAGCTCGAGACGGCGATGCGCTGGAGCTCGGTCGAGGAGTCCTGGCGCAGGCGGCGCGACAGCTGGATCGACGAGATGAAAACGGCCGAGACGGCGGGCGATGTTGCGAACGGTTTGCTTGAGCTCGAAGCAACGACGCTCTGGTCGGCGGTGAGCGGCGATTGGCGCAGGCTTCGCGACCCCTGGGTCGCCCGCCTCAAGGCAATCCAGTAGAGGGCGACTTGCCCGGCGGCGGAACGAGGTCGCCCGAGTCGAGCTCTGCTACCGCTCTCCCGATCGACGAAGCGCTGCCGGAGATTAGGGAGCGGGGAACCACCGATGATCGATGACAAGATGATTTTCCGTGCGGCGATCGTTTGCAGGGATGCGGCTGGAATCCGTCCTTTGTGAAATAGAAGGTCGGATCAACGATGAGAAACCACTCATCGGCAAGCCGCTCGAACCGGAAGCTGGCGGCATGGTGGCGTACATAGCCTTGATCTTTCGGGTTCCTTTTGTTCCCATAGACGCTCACGACCCTGGCGGAGGTTTCGTTGACGTTGGCGACGTACTTGTAGCTACGCGATTTGTAGATCTTGGTGGCACGGAAGTGAAACAGCCGTTCTTTGCGCAAGTAAGAGAGCTGCTCTGACGTCTGCCGCTCGATCGTCCTGCGCAGCAGGTCGATCATGTCATTCGTGTCGTCGAGATCGTCGTTAAACGCGAACAAGTTTTGTCAACCGCATCGACCTGATCGAGGTCGACGATCGCGCGCGTAGCGTAGTCTCTTGGGTCGAAAAACGAGACAAAGCGCCTTTTGCGGATAACCCAATCGAACCGGGTGTTATCATGCTTGACCAGTTCGGGGATAGCGTCGCGTCCGCTTCCGAAAGGCGATGAGGCAAGAAAAATCTCGTTCGGAAGCCCGACGCGCAGCAGATTGATGATCGCTTCTTCACCCCGGTTGAGGGGCGGGAGATAGACGCCCGGGCGTACATCGATCAATCGTAAGCGCGCCAATGCCGATCGGCGCAACGCTCGTCGAATACATCGGCGTGCTTGTCGAACTTCAGGCGGCGTTCTTCACCTCTTACGCAATCGGTTACGTCCTTCCAGTAGGCGGATCCGTCTGATTGACGCAATACGACGATGATAACCGGAATATTGGAACCACGCCAATATTTGAAGATCGTCTGGCTTGAGCAGGTATTCGAAGCTGCAGTCGGTCTCGCGGATGTATTGGCCGCTTTCTGTGGCTTTGACCTGGACGCCAAGGAATTTGCCAAGCGGTGCACCAGACTTTGGATCGCGCAACTCGATAGTCCCGTCCGTTTCGGCTTCGAGCCGGCCACGCGGGTCATAGATGAACCGCATTTCGAGGACGAGCTTCTTTATGGCGGTCTCGCCGAGTTCGCGCAAGACTTGGCTGTCTGTGATTCGTTTGGTCATCGCCTGATCATAAGAACTTTTCGCTGTCCTGCGACAGAATTGTTCTCGTTATGTTTAGGGACGTCGGGTTTTGCACATTGAAATCGGAGTGTTGAGGCGTCAGCGCTGGCGACCGAGCTGTCGTGAGCGCGCTTTCGGCTCGCCGTCAGCGTCGGCCCTGAACTGCGCCAAATTCGCAACCGCAGTAAACAAGAAGTCCTGTCGATTTCCGATTATTCGTCTACGGCCTGTCATGCTTTCTGGACAAAGTAACTCTTTATAACGCGGCCCCTAATCACGCGCCCGTCAGCCGCGGTACAGTGGTCATACCAGTCAGGATCAGTATCGCTTGCGCGGCGGCTCGGTGCGCTGACAGGTGGCCCCAATGTGCTGGGTGCCAGTGTCTGGGTGCGTGAAATAGAAGTCCAAGATTCCGCTGTATCGATTGAGAACAGTCGTCTCTTCCAATCTGCCCCAGCTGAACGACCAACTGATTGTCGTGTTGGTGATTTCTGCCCGATTCCATCCGCGATCGTCCGCTGGATGGTTAGACCTCTTCACGAGCTTCCGTCGAAGTCGACGGTGACATACGAAGTTCCTATCCTGTCGCTGCAGCGAAGATAGAGCATTTCCGCGCTCGCCGGCGCGGAGAAGCTGATAAAGTTGAGGAGGAGAATTAAGCCCACACGTCCGGATGGTGTTTGTGGCAAAACCGATGCAGCTAAAATGCCGGCTCCGACGGTTCCCGGTATCCATTGCATCGTTTGCACTCCTATCTCATGGGCGGTCTGAGCCCGCCTAAGGTCTCTCAGGCAATCCAAAGAGGGGCTCTCGCAACGCGGTCGGATGGCCGTCCCTGCCCTGAAGAGAGATGCCCTGCAACGTTGGCGCATGAGCAACTCATGTGGTGCATGCAGTGCCAAGCGTTTCGGCGATAGCCGCTGTGATCGGGAGCTTGGTTGCTGCTTCTACCCATAGATACTGTCCGGCAGGATTGACCTCCAGGAATACATGGCGTCCTTCAGGAGTCACGATGAAGTCGAAGGCCCCATACACCAAGCCAAACAGCTGCACTAGTGCATGAATCTTCGCTTCCACGTCACTGGGGAGAATGATGGGGTTCTCTTCAATATCGAACGGCTTGTGCCGCCAGTCGATCTTTGTCGCAGCGCTCGCCTGCGAGTCGATCTTTCCGCTGAAGATATGCGAACCAACGACCGTTGCTCGAACTTCGTAAGCTTTGGTCACGTATTTCTGAAAAATTCCAGGGCTCACTCGAATGAGGTCGAGCTTTTTCAGCTCTTTCTCCGTCAGAAGGCCGGTATAAAGCGCCTTCCCCGGTTCGAGGTTCAGACTCTGGGAGTGAGCTTTATAAACAAGGTGTCCCGCGGATCGCGCGGCAAACTCACGTGCTTCCTTCGGGTCATTGGTAATCACCGTGGGCGGAACGTCCAACCCAACCTGACAGGCGGCGTACAGCTGGGCCGGCTTGGAGTTGGCTCGTGCGTGGCAGTGCGGATGATTGACCCATAAGACTTTCATGGTCGTGATCAACGCATCGAGCGCACGCTGAGCTTCCTCTTGTGCGAACTTCGAGTCCTCACCACTCATGCTACTTGGGAAGCCGGAGGGTCGAAAACCCCGGCACCAGATGCTTCCGACGGTGTCGAGAGGCACCTTGCGCCCGTCAGTTGAAATCTCTGCACCGAAGTGTGTGTCGTAGGTGCGATAGGTCAGACTGGAGCCCAACGGGAATCGATCGAGATTCCAGCGGATGCAGGGTATGTCGCGCCGTCGTAATTCAGCGAGCAGGAAATCGGCCGTGGGTTCGAACTGCTCCGTAATGAGAAGACAGGTCTTGGTCACAAGTTGCCCTTCCAGGACCAGAGAGCCGGCCGCACGCCGAACCTGTCCGCGCCTTGGTCAGCTCTCTGGTCGCTCGCTTGGCTCTGCACTGCCTTGAGCGAAACAGATTCGGGGGGGCGCGGCTGGTGGCCTGTCACTCGGCTGAACTATCCGCAATTGTCATCGCACTTCGGGCAGTTCGGGCATCCAGCAGTTACTGTCGCACTGATTGTCGCCACCTTTTGTGAGTCGAGATATATCGGGCGCCGGCTCCCAGGATCGACCATCATCTGCAATTCCGGATCGTACGTCATTGGCGGAAGTTTTATTGGGCCTGCATCGCCCGCAAACTGCTTTGCGAACACACTCTCCGACCCGGCCACTGCGGCGATGGCTGTTCCTGCTGCGCCCAGTCCGAACAGCCGCAGAACGCGACGCCGAGCACTGTTGAACACATGTTCTTCGCTCATGATCTTACTCTCCCTCGGTTAACGCTAACGATACGCATCAGAACCGGCACATTCCTCTTACGAAACTAGTACCTTGGTTGAGCTGACACGCAAGTCCTAGTGTGCGTTATAGTTCGATATCCATTATCGCAATTGTACGATAGGGCCCCCGAGATGCGGTCGAAGTTGTAGGTACAATTCCACGCGTTGGGTATTCCGCGCTCAGCTCGCTCATGCTGGGTCCAGAATACATTAGTTGTACTAATGCGCGCGCGGGAAACGATCGTCCATTCGCTGCCATCCAGCGAATTGCGTTGGGTAAATTTCACTGATCCAATGGCATAATTGATGTCGATAACGATGCCGAATGCGAGTGGATTCGCCGGATTCGTATTCGCACAGGCCAAGGGGCTAGCTTGGGTCTCCGCAGTTGCTGAGATGATTCCAAAACCAACAATTGCGGTTGACAGCTTCCGTTTCAGGGCAACCCTTGTCTCAGCTATCCGATGAGCTTGGCGCACAGTACTCTCCCACGCCCAACCGAGCTCGGAAGGCGCGGCACAGAGTCCTTGCTGTGAAGTCATTAGACACCAGCAATTCTTTGGTCGTATGGCGCTGCCCGCGCTAGATCAGGCCGTGCCACGCTCAGAAGCGGAAATCCTTGTAATAGTAACCAATCGGCTGTTCGGCCGCAATCGCGAGCCACCGATTCGTGCGGGCAAAACGCTGAAACCCCAGCAGGACGATTCCAGAATCCTTTACGAGCTGGGAAGAAAAAACTTAATAGAATCAACGACTGCCTGCTGCGATGTGGGTCAAGTGCCAATCGAACATGCACAGCACTTTGCCCGGTCTGCAGCCGGCAGGCGTCTTCGCGCCACGGTCCTACCGAACGTTTCAATCGGCTGAAGAGGGCATTCCTCCTCCGTTGGTGGCCCGGCAATAGCCAAACTGTCGTACCCCGCGCGAAGCCGGGGGAACGGCCATTTTTGGTCTAGAACTCGCGGACCATGTCATCACCGCGGACGGCCGACGTTGGGTCGAGCGCGGCCTCGAGAACCGCACGATGGAGCGGCCATCCGCTGGAGTCATCAAGCCAGCCGAACTGGCCGGTTGGGTTCACCTCCAGGAATAACAACTCTTCGTCACGTGCGATAAAATCTAGCCGGCCGAACCGTAGCCCTAGCCGGTCCATATAAGAGCCAATGCTCTCCGGGAGACCTGCCGGCAAGACCCACCGCTGCCATCGATCCGTGCCGGTGCCGATCAGCGTGCGCCAGTCCTCGACGCCGAGCTCGGCGCGTGTGCGGTCCATCTGAAAACCGAAGCACCTACCCTGCACGTAAAGTACCGTGGCATCGCGAGAACCGTGCCCGATCTCCTGAGTGAGCCACGGTGCGCGCGGCGAGAGACGCTCCGCGTCCACCGACTGCACGAAGATATAGCGATCGTGGGCCGACCCCAGCGCCTCGGTTGCAAATCGTTTCACCATTCGCCGCCCGGCGGGCCACCGGAACCCCCAGCCGACCGTCCAATCCGGGACCGTGAAGAACGCCTGAGCGACGCGCATCTGCATGAGGCGACCGGCGCGGCGCGGCGCTGACGGATCGACAAGGCGAAGGAGTCCTCTCGCCCTCGCCCACTCCGCCAGCTCTCGAACGATAGAGTGCAGTTCCGCCTCAGTGGCTTCCCGGTCCTCGGCAGTTCCGCCTTGCCACGTCGGCGTGTCCCGAAGCGTCGGGCGCCGCCAAAGGCAAGCCGAAATGTCTCCCGAGGTCACCATACGTTCGCACGGATCCCGGATGGCGAAACCATCCGGTGTCCAGGCAAACCGATAGTTCAGCCAGAGGTCAATATTGAAGCGGAAAACCGGCTGACGGCGCTCCGCGCAGAGCCGGACCAGCACATCAGCCGATCCGTCTATACTGTTCGAAAGGATGAGGAGCACGATCGCCTGAACGGGTTGGTGTCGATCAGATAATTCGTCACCTGCTCAGTCAAATCTGCAATCGGGGACTTGGTCCGCCTGCCCAGCGATATTTGTACTCCTTGGCCCTGTATCACAGACTGCAGTTTGTGTTTGGGCCAGCTTAACTTCAGTCATGGCGCCAGCCTGCTGGAGCTTCCAATCGTACGGCGCGTCACCGACTTCAACAGCGCGGGGGCGAATCGCCAGTGAGATAGGTGTGATGTCCATCGGGCCGGGATTGGGAATAGCGGCTAAGATCAAAACACTTGCAGAGTTTATCATGATGAAACTCCAGAACGGGCGAGGAACGCATTATGGTGGCTTTTTTGAAAACGTGTTGTCAAGCTTCAATCAGGCCCAGAACGCCCGCTGGATGCGAATTAAAGTCTCCCGCTGCAGGCGACTGAAGTTAGCGCGATTCGACCGGGGGGACGGGCAAACCGGCAGGGTCTTGCTTCAACCGAAATCCTCCGCGCTTATGGAGAGCTCCCGCCGGGCGCACTCGGTCCCGCGTCCCGCCTTCGGCGGCGCTATGCTGACGCTCCTGCGGGTGCGCCGCGCTGCGCGCCTTCGGCGCCGGCCGGAGCTCGACGGCGCTTCCCGCCCGCTTCTGAGAGCGGGCTCCTGGCAGCCTTCATTTTGCGAGTGAAAGGCCTGGCGCCTTGCCATTTTACGGCCGCCACCCCGCCGCATCAGCAAAGGGCGCGCCATGCTATCGAGAGCGGGGCCACCCGGCGTGGCTTTGCTGATCCGGTGGACAAGCAACATAAGCGCGCTCGCGACGACCGTCGCCGAACGCTGGACGGTTAGGCTGTTGAAACACTATCGGCCATTCTATTTCAGCCGAGGCAGCGATGCGCGAGCAGCCCTACGACGGCCAGACCCTCTTCGGCCCATCCCGTAGCCGGAAATACCTCAACGCCGCCGAGCGGCAGCGTTTTCTAGCAGTGACCTGTATCAATGTTCAGACACCCCTTGACTCCGCACAAGATAGTGTTCACTTTTTGTTCTTACGGTTGTCGAGACCTTAGGCGCGGCTTATTCGCTCGGCTGGCGCGTCCCCGTCCGCTGTGTGCATAGCCGCGAGGACGGCGCTCATTCCAAATCGAGCCGCGAATGCATAAACCGTCTGCGGCGTGGCGGCGGGGAGCGCCGCGTGCACCCCACCTCGTCGATGCAGCTCGGTGATCGTCGTCGGACTTCAGCGGAACGTCCGGCAATACCTGTGTGTGCTCCTGTCGCGCCGACTGCAGCACCCACAATGGACATTCGCGTGACCTCTGTTGGCGCGTCCCGATCGACGATCTCCGCTGCCTCGGTTGTCTTGGCGCGTTCGGGAAACCGAGATAATCTAATCTGAAACGCCGCCGGTGGAGAGAAAAAATGAGATTTGCACGATCGCTTTGGTTGGAGGGCGCGTGTTTGACGGTCGCGCTCATGTTCCCTGAAAAGCCTGCCACTGCCCAGCTGTCCCAGAATTGGACGTGGTGCGTAAATCAGAACGTCTCAGCGGACCTAGCGATTAGCGGCTGCACGGCTGTGATCCGGTCTGGGAAAGAAAGCCCAAAAAATCTGGCCAGGGCTTTCCACAACCGAGCCAACGCGTACAGCGACAAGGGCGATAAGGACCGCGCGATCGCAGACTACAATGAGGCGATCCGGCTCGATCCGAAAGATGCCAGGGCCTTCAACAACCGCGGCACCGCGTACAGCGACAAGGGCGACAACGATCGCGCCATCGCGGACTACAATGAGACGATCCGGCTCGATCCGAAATATGCCAGGGCCTTCAACAACCGCGGCAACGCCTACGGGGCCAAGGGCGACAACGACCGCGCCATCGCGGACTACAACGAGGCGATCCGGCTCGATCCGAAATTTGCCATGGCCTTCAACAACCGCGGCAACGCCTACGGGGCCAAGGGCGACATCGACCGCGCCATCGCGGACTACAACGAGGCGATCCGGCTCGATCCGAAAGATGCTACGGCCTTCAACAACCGCGGCCAGGCGCACAGCGACAAGGGCGACAACGACCGCGCCATCGCGGACTACAACGAAACGATCCGGCTCGATCCGAAATTTGCCATGGCCTTCTACTACCGCGGCAACGCGTACCACCACAAGGGCGACAACGACCGCGCCATCGCGGACTACAACGAGGCGATTCGGCTCGATCCGAAATATGCCACGGCCTTCCACAACCGCGGCAACGCCTACGGGGCTAAGGGCGACAACGACCGCGCCATCGCGGACTACAATGAGGCGATCCGGCTCGATCCGAAATTTGCCATGGCCTTCAACAACCGCGGCACCGCGTACAGCGACAAGGGCGACAACGACCGCGCCATCGCGGACTACAACGAGGCGATCCGGCTCGATCCGAAAGATGCCACGGCCTTCAACAACCGCGGGAACGTGTACGACCACAAGGGCGACAACGACCGCGCCATCGCGGACTACAACGAGGCGATCCGGCTCGATCCGAAATTTCCCACGGCCTTCAACAACCGCGGGCGATTGTTCTTTCGCAACGGCGATTTCCTGAAGGCCGCCGCCGATCTTCTGCGCGCGAATGACCTGAAACCCGATGCTTATGCGATGCTCTGGCGCTATCTTGCGCTCGGGCACATGGGGCAGGGTGGCGCAGCCGAGCTGTCCGCCAATGCGACACGGCTAAAGACCAAGGACTGGCCCTATGCAGTGATCGACTTGTATTTCGGGCGGCGCTCGCTCGACGAAATGCGCAAAGCCGCCAGCAATGCCGACGAGAAGTGTGAGTCCGCGTTTTACGCGGGGGAATGGGAGCTCCTCCGTCGCCACAAAGCCGAGGCTAAGGCGTCATTGCAAGTTGCGGCCGATACCTGCCCGAAGACCTCTGTGGAACACGGTGGCGCGATTTCGGAGCTAAAGCGGCTAAGCCAATAGGTGCATAAACTCCTGCCTATTGTAGCTCAGATGTCTGGAGGTGGCCGACGCTGTGGAAAAAAGATTTTGGGGGGATCTCTGAGCAACGTTGATTCAAAACGAGCGTCCAAAGCGCAAGTTCGATTCAAAAGTCGACTCCGATGATTCGATTGTTGCGTGCCAGTAGGACGCCGCGGACTTTTTCGACAGCATCGGCCCACTGCTTCCGTAGCGCGGACCTTGCCGGCACGGAAGCCATCGGATACGACGGCAATTCGCACACGGTCAAACCCAGCAATCGGCTCGCGGCGCTCGCCGGTCGCCGCTGCTCGCACTTCCATCCCGCAGACCGCGGTGACGCGTTCTTCGGCCGGCGTCGGGGTCTG
>Ga0137360_10001741_pt1 | contig 12938 bp, 11 predicted proteins | sample Mad1_60_16metaG_FD_104924 | JGI IMG/M metagenome (GOLD analysis project Ga0137360, IMG submission 104924) | Vadose zone soil microbial communities from Angelo Coast Range Reserve, California, USA - Mad1_60_16 metaG | ecosystem: Environmental > Terrestrial > Soil > Vadose zone | place: USA... | reverse complement strand
CTGTAACAGGACGTCTAGAACGCCGTTCCAGCGAAATCTTCCATCTCTAAACGCCGGTGGCATAGTGCCGTCAGACCCCACATTATCGAAGCAAAAGATCCCTGCCCGAGACGCGCGGTCGGAGGCGCGGATTTCAGCGATGGAGCCGGTGCGGTTGGCCAGCTTGAGCCAGCCGTTCATTACTGAACCTACGAGCACGCAAAACATCAGTTCTCGCGGCGCTCGCGTGATGACCCAGCAGGTCTGGGAGCCGGGAAGCCTCTTGCTCATCAAATCTCTCCGCGGCGACTTCTGGGCTCGGGCGCGTGTAGTTTATTGGAGATCTTTCTCAAGCAGCAGATTTGCCATTGGACTTGAGTTCTTTGCGCGGGCAGGCAACTGGCCAACGCAAAATTAATGACCGGCTGTTTTCTGGGATGTCTCGTCCTCCGAAGAAAGCCTTCTCGACTCTCACCGTTTCGCGTTCTGGGATCAATCTAGGGGTCAGGCCTGCTTCACAAGTGCAGTGATTCGAACGGTGTAGGTTTGACTCACTTCATACCGCGTGTGCGTGTGCGCACCGTTTCTGCTAAATTGTTAAAGCGCGTTCATAGCGGAGAGGTGTCCGAGCGGTTTAAGGAGCACGCTTGGAAAGCGTGTGTAGGAGAAATTCTACCGTGGGTTCGAATCCCACCCTCTCCGCCAGTTTTTACAAACAAAGCGTCTGGGCTTTAGAAGTGGCAGGAAGCGGCGCCGCGCTTTTCGAGATAGCGCTGGTGGTAGTCGTCGGCGCGATAGAACGTGCCGGCTGGGGTGATTTCCGTCGCGATCGGCTTGCGGAATTTGCCGCTGGCTTGCACCGCGGCCTTTGATTTTTCCGCGGCGGATTTTTGCTCCGGCGAATGGAAGAAGATTGCGGTGCGGTATTGCGAACCGAAGTCAGGGCCCTGGCGGTTTACCTGCGTGGGGTCGTGCATTTGCCAGAAGGCGTCGAGCAACTTTTCGTAGCTCACCTGTGATGGATCGAAAGTGACGTGCACGACTTCGGCGTGGCCGGTTTCGTCGGTGCAGACGTCTTTGTACGTCGGGTTTACCGTGTGACCGCCGCTGTAGCCTACCGCAGCGTCGACCACTCCGGGGATGCGGCGAAACTCCGCTTCGATCCCCCAAAAGCATCCTGCTCCGAATGTTGCGGTCTCGGTCATGGGCACCTCCTCTTGTCAGGTCCATTCTACCCGGATTTGTACACGCTATTCGATGCAGGAGTCAGGTGCCGCGATTCGCTGCGCTTCGGTATTTGACGGGGCGCGGCGTTTCGCGAGAGCATGAAAGTTTTGGAGAGCACGGGTGAAATGAACCTGAGTCACAGGGTGGCGTCGCTGTCGCGGCGGCTGCTAGCAAAGAGTTAGGGTGGGCAATGGCAGAGGAACCGGCGCGGGAAGGCGCGCGCATCGCGATTTCCTCCATAGGGCAAAGAACACGCTATCGCGGCGGATGGCGGACTGCTGCGGGGTCTCCTGAAGCACATGATTGAATCCGGGCGCCGCTTTAATCTAACTGTGCTACCAGGCTCCTTCGCGATCGTGCGTCTAGCGGCAGATGCGCCCTTACCGCGATGGGCGATGCAGGGAGGATTTTTCTCAGTTACGCGAACTAGCGATGAGCTTTCGGTCGCGTGCGTTGCGGATCAGGTTCCTGGGGATGTTGCCTCGGAAACGGGATGGCGCGCGTTAAAAGTAAAAGGCCCGTTTGCCTTGTCGGAAATTGGAGTCTTGGCCGCGCTGACGGCTCCGTTGGCTGAGGCGAAGGTAAGTCTCTTCGCCATTTCCACCTTCGATACGGACTATTTGCTGGTCGGCGAAAAACAGCTCAGGGCCGCAATCGCCGCACTCAAAGGCGCCGGGCACTGCATCGAGGAAAGCGGCGCTGCTGCGTCTTAACAGGATGTCATGGGAGAAAAAAAGAATGATGATTGCATGGTGTCGGAGCACGAATCGAATTCGCCGGGCAATTCTGACGCTGGCCGTCGTTGCCTGCATGGCGAGTGTGTCCACGCACTTGCGGGCGGACGAACCGTACGCGCGCAATCGCGACTACGATTTGCAGCATTCGCGAATCGCGCTGCGGTTCGATCTGGAACAGAAGAAGGTGATCGGGGACGTCACGCACACCCTGGCGATTTTGCGCGACGGTACCTCGAAAATCGCATTCGATTCCGTCGGGTTGACCATTCAAAGCGTCACGGTAAACAAGGCGCCCGCGAAATTTGAAAGCACTGCCTCAAAGCTCATCGTGCCGCTGCCCGGCGCCGCGCACGGTGGCGAAAAATTTGATGTGGACATTCGCTACGAAGGCAAGCCGGCGAAGGGTTTGTACTTCATTCTTCCGGACAAGGATTATCCCAACCGGCCGAAACAGATCTGGTCACAAGGCGAATCGGAAGACACGCGCTACTACCTTCCTACCTATGACTATCCCAACGATCGGCTGACGACGGAAACGATCCTGACGGTTCCCGCTTCGTGGATCACGGTGGCGAACGGCAAGCTCATCAACGCTACGAAGGCCGGCGACGACATGAAGACGTGGACGTGGCGCGAGTCTCTGCCGAGCTCGACATACCTGATCACCGTGGTTGCGGGGGAATTCGACGAAGTGAAGCAGACTTGGCACGGCCTGCCGGTAACTTATTACTCACCGAAAGGACGCGGCGACCGCCTGCTGCCAAATTACGAGCGCACGCCCGCGATGATGGAGCTATTCAGCAAGAAGCTCGGCGTGGAGTATCCCTGGGAGAAATACGCGCAAGTGATGGTGGACGATTTCGTCGCGGGCGGGATGGAAAATTCCAGCGCCACGACGAACACCAGCGGTTCGCTGCGCAACGTAAAATTGATACCGGAATTTCCCGGCGACGAAGACCCGCTTATTTCGCACGAGCTGGCGCACCAATGGTTCGGCGACCTGGTCACCTGCAACGATTGGGGAAACATCTGGCTGAACGAGGGATTCGCAACGTTCTTCGAGATGGTGTGGACCGAATCGCACTATCCCAAAGAGCAGGCGGACTACGAGCGGTGGAATGCAGTTCAGGAGTGGATCGCCCAGGCCAGCCTATACACCAAGCCGACCGTGCGGCACGATTTTGACGACTCCAGCGAGTTTGACGACAACGCTTATGGAAAGGGCGGCCTTGTGCTGTATATGCTTCGCCAGCAAATTGGCGAGGATGCTTTCTATCGCGGCCTGCGGCGCTACCTGGAGGTCTATCGCGGCAAGAACGTGGTCACGGCGGATCTTATCAGAGCTATTGAAGAGGCAAATCACATCGATGTGCAACAGTTCTTCGACGAGTGGATTTACGGCGCGGGCGCGCCAAAGTTTGACGTCGGCTACGCGTATGACGACGGGAAGCATCAGATTGCCCTAACCGTGAAGCAGACACAGAAAGTAGAAGGCCGCGTCGGCATTTTCCACGTACCTGTGGATGTCGAGGTTACGACTGCATCAGGCGCGAAGCTGCACAGAATTATCGTTTCAAAGGAGGCGGAATCTTTCCTGCTGCCTTCTGACAGCGCTCCCTTGATGGTGCTCTTCGATAAAGGCGGGCAGATTCTGAAATCGGTGGAATTCCACAAAGAAAAGATGGAATGGTTGTACCAGTTGAAGAACGCTTCGGAACTTGCGGACCGCGCCGAAGCGGTGCAGGCGCTGGCAAAATTGAAGACCGATGACGACGCGGTGGCGGCTCTCGGCAGCGCGCTGAACACAGACAAAGCGTGGGGTCTTCGCGATATTGCCGCTGACGCGCTCGGGCGCGTTGGCAACGCCGCGGCGGGGAAACAGCTGCTGGACGCTCTAAATTCCAACGAACAGCCTTACGTCCGCAAGAACATTGTCGCCGCACTCGGTAACATCAAGGATGAACCAAAAGTTGTGGCGAAGCTTTCGGCCATCGCTAGCGACGATGCGTCGTATCGCGCGCGCGCCAATGCGCTGCAATCGCTCGGCAAGCTGAAAGCACCGAACGCTCTTGCGGTGCTGACCGGAGCGGTTAACGCGGATTCGCCCGACGATTTTCTGCGCAACGCCGCGCTGCGTTCGCTCGGCTATCTTGGTGATGACAAAGGAGTGCCGCTGCTTCGCGAATGGGCGGCACCGGGCAAAGCGATCGAAACTCGCCGAGCGGCCATTGCCAGCCTCGGCCGCCTGGAAAAAGGCAACAAGGAGATAACCGCGCAAATCGCCGGCTATCTCGCGGAATCCCATTACCCCGTTCGCTATGCAGCCATCTACGCGCTGGGCAGCCGCGGCGACGCATCGGCGATCCCTGCGTTGCAAGCGCTGCTGAAAAGCGATGATCTAAGCATCGAAATGGCGCCCACCGTGAAGCAGCAAATCGCGCGGCTCCAAAAAGAAAAAAATGCCGAAGCGGCCAGCGGCGAAGAAAGTGACAGCGAGAAAAGCGGTGATTCTAACGAGCAAGGAATCGCTCAGCGCCTGGAAAAACTGGAACACCTCCTTCAGGAAATGAATGACCGGCTGAAATCGATCGAGAGCCGCCTTTCCCAGAAATAAGACGCGCGAGCCTCGCGGTCTAGCGATGTGCGTCTCTTTGCAGCTCCCCGTCTTGTTAGGGCCGTGAAAGGAGAATTCGCAGGTCCCGCAGATTGTTTCCCGTGGGGCCGGTGACGATAGCGTCGTCCAGTCGCGCGAAAAAAGTAAACGCGTCGCTCCGCCGAAACGACTCTCCGGGATCCAAGCCCGCCGCCATCGCGCGGGCCAGCGTTTCACCATCGGCAACTGCACCTGCGGCGGGACTGTTGCCGTCAACCCCGTCTGTGCCCGCGCTGAGCACTGCGACGCGGCGCCCGACAATATTCGGCACGCAAGCAAGCACGAATGCCGAATTTCTTCCGCCGATTCCATCGCCGGTCACCGGCGAGCTGATCTCGCCGTCGGCGATCAGCGCCACACGGCGGCTGGGATTAGCCGCCTGCAACACACTGAGCTGCGCGAGCAGATACTCCGCGGCCTCCCTCAGTGGCCAATCATCGGTCGAATTATCGCAGCAAGTGAAAAATCCCTTCGCCTCGGAGGCGTGGTGCGCGGGATGAAACAGATCGTCCATGCCCAGGAGCAGGATAAAATAGGCGTTGGCGAATGCGGGATCGCTTTGCTTCGGCGTCTCGCTTATCTTTCCTTCCTCCACGCAACGGCGCAGCGATGGGGGAAATTGTTGAAGCATTTTGAATTGCGAGACGATGCGCTCGACGTCCGCGCTAGTGGTAGGGTCCGGCAAAGTTGGACCCGAGGCCAAAGCGGACTCTTGATCTGCTGGCACGTCGGTCACCGCCAGAGTAATCTTTGTGGCTCGCCCCGCCGCCGTGGCGAGGCGGCCGCCTTTTACCGCGGAAACATGCTTCCTGACTGCGTTCATCGCGGCAATGGGTGCGCCGCAGGTCACGAGCGTGCGATAGAACGTCTGAACGTCTTCCAGCGTCAGCAGGGAATCAAGGGGCAATTCCGCGAGAGCCGATCCGCCGCCAGAGAGCAGGAAGAATACGAGTGTCGTTGAATCGCATTTTCTCAGCAGCGCGAGGGCAGCTTCGGCGGCCCTCCAACTGTCAGCATTCGGGATCGGATGGCCTCCGACAAAATACTGGATGCCCGGCAGCGGACCGTCTGGCGGAGTTGGGGCAGACGCGATTCCTTCGAACGTTATGTTCTGAGGCAGCAACGCACGCAAGCCGTCCAGCATGGCGTGCGCCGCTTTGCCGATGGCCACCACGCGGATTTTCGTGAAGGACTGCAAGTCGATCGCGGCGTCGGCGCAACGCAGCTGCGAGCCTTCGAGGAGCAGCTTGCGCTGCATCGCCGCAGGGATGTCAATAGCCGCCAGCGTTTCGTGGAAAATCAGGCGGGCGAGCTGTTTCAGGTCCGCCATGCATGGATTACCGGCACGCGCTTCAGCTTGCTTTCAGAACTTCGGGATTCAGAATGTTCGGCGGGCGCTGGCCCTTGAAGAGCGCCACAACATTTTGCGCGGCCATGCAGGCCATCTTCGTGCGCGTCTCAAGTGATGCGGAGGCAATGTGCGGGGCGAGAACCACGTTCGGGCGCTTCAAACCCGGGTTAATGGCGGGTTCGTTTTCGTAAACGTCCAAGGCCGCGCCTGCGATCTTTCCGTTCTCGAGGGCCTGCACCAGCGCTGCTTCGTCCACCACGGGACCACGCGAGGTATTGATCAAAAACGAAGTGGGCTTCATTTGCGCGAACGTCTTGGCATTGAAGAGCCCGCGCGTCTCCGGCAGCAGCGGCACGTGCACGCTCACAAAATCCGATTCGCCCAGCAGCGCGTTCAAATCGCGGCACTCCACGTGGAAGCCCCTCTCAACGTCCAGGGGCGCGCGCACGGAATCGTAATAGATAACCTTCATCTGAAAGCCTGCGGCTCGGCGCGCCACGGCTCGTCCGATTCGGCCAAAACCGACCAGCCCAAGCGTCTTGCCCCAAACATCGGCGCCCACCAGTTGATCGAGGTCCCAGCCTTTCCACTTGCCGGAACGCGCCAGCGCTTCGCCTTCACCCAGGCGGCGAGCCACAGCCATCAGCAGCGTCCACGCAAAATCGGCGGTGGTTTCGTCGAGCACGCCGGGGGTATTCGTAGCTGCGACGCCGCGCCTGGTGCAGTCGGCTACCGTGATGTTGTCGTAGCCCACGGCAACGTTGGCCGCGATGCGCAGCTTCGGCGCCGACGCCAGCAGTTCTTCATCTACTTTTTCGGTTAGCAGACACACCAAGCCTTCTTTGTCGGTTATACGGCGAAATAATTCTTCTTTGGAGATGCGCTCGGACTGCGTCCAATAATCGACCTCGCAGCTCGCGTCCAGAATTTGTTGCGCCGCCGGAAATAGCGGCCGCGTCGCCAGCACTTTCGGTCTCGCCATATTCGCCCCCTCGCAATCGCGTGGAACGTTACACCTACAGAACCCGAATAAAAGACAATATATATATCAAATCCGCGTTCGGCGCGTCTTGCCACACGTAGGTCTGACGGAATCCTTCCTGCAGAAGAGTTCGCGTGATTTTCCGTTCGTCCATTGGATGATTCTAGCGAACACCGGGCAAATCGGCGCCCTAAAAACGGCTACGCCCTCCCCGCGGCATTGGGGACACCGCAGAAAGGGCGCGTCCGTCTTCAGGAGAGAAGACCGTCAACAAATCACAAAATCAGAAGCCCGGCGGCGGTAGCGGTACATCTGTGGGCACCCCAGCCGGCGCAGCGCCGGGAAACCCTCGGCGGCGATTCCGCGGACCACCCGGCCCACCTTCTTTCACCGTGAAATCTGCGGGCACCGTGAATAACGCCGCCGCAGGCTCGGCGCGCTGAACATTGGTTAGTGTGTAGGTCGTGGTGCCAAATCGCGGATCACTGCGCGTGCTCTTCACCACCATCTGCAAGTCCGGCGAATACCAGCGCTCGAACACGATCTGGATTGGTTTGTCGTTTCCAATCTGCCCTGCCGGAATAGTGCGCGTGATGCGTGTACCCTCGGCGTTCACGCCGTTGATCGATTGCGTACCGAGCGATTCCTTCTGCAACTCGCCCGAAGCTCCTTCTTTGGCCATGCGCTGCTGCATCTTTTGCTCGAAGCCCTGGTTCCCATCAGCCCACGCGCCACGCTTGCCGCCTTTGGGAGTCATCCTGTGCGCCACCTTTTGCTCCGGCTCCAGCAAGTAATGCGCACCGGCAACAGGATCACCGATCGTGATCATCGTCCTCGCCTTTCCGGAGGTCTGCAGCGGCCCGAACCCGGAAAGCGTGGTTTCCCGGCGGGACCGGCCCTGGCTGTCGCGATAGAGTGTGCTCGATGTGGTGCGATGGATGGTGGTCCCATCCTGCAGCGTCTGCGTGGTTTCCGAACTGGCCGTCGCTGAAAACGGCGCGCCTTTAACAACTTTCCCGGGATTCAATCCTTCAAATCCCATTAACTCGATCCGTTCGGCGAATGGGCCTGCGGGTCCGCGTCCCGGTGGAGGCGGCGGTTGTTGCGCCCGGAATGTTCCCGCAGTCAGCAGTAGAGCACCGCCCACAAGCGAGCAGGCCCAAATTTTACGATTCATTTTTTCTTCTCCTCTTCTCTCCTGCGGTTCTAAGCTTGTGCCTCAAGAATTCACACGCGCGCTATGGCGATTGCGGCAACCGCACCGCTTTGGGCAGCCCGTCCTGGCCAACCAGCAAATCCACCTGAATCCAGTCGCTCACGCGCTCTTCATTCACCGGCAAACCCAGTGCGTTGAGTGCGCCGCGCTGCATGCCTACCCGCACGATGGCAGAATCGTCTACGTCCTGCGGCAAGGAGCCGGGCAGTAGAGTAAAATCGCCCGCTTCGTTGCCGGCGATCAGGGTCGGCTCCTCGGATGTGTCGCCCGGCGTCACGGATGGAGGCAGCGCCTTCGTCTTCACGCTATTTCCGGCGGAAACGGCGTTGCCGTGAGTTTGCGCGAGTCTCCAGTTCCACCAACTCACGCCGGCGAACAGCACTGCGGCGGCCGCCAGCGCCCAAGCCGCAAGAATCGCCGCAGAGCGCGCTTTCGCCGTGCGGTGCCGCATGCCAAATTCCTGCCGCAGCCGCATTTCAACTCGCTGCGGCGTTTCCGCGTCTCGCGTCGTCTCGCGCAACGCTTGCAATGCGATACGCGCCTCTTGCCAGGATTCCTGCAGCGCCGCGCAGTTCGCGCACTGGGCGGCATGCTCAGCCACGGCATTCCTCAAAGCCGCGTCTAGCTCGCCCATCCGGAGCGCGCTGCGCTCAAGACCGACTGCTTCAAATTCTTCGCACTTCATGATGCACTTCCTTTTTGTCCCCTACGTTGCTGCGCTGGCGCGCCGGGGCGCATCCCTCAAAATCTCCAGCTTGGCCATCAAGAGTGCTCGGCCGCGATGCAGCCGCGAGCGGATCGTGCCGATCGGGCACCCGCTAAGCCGCGCGGCTTCCTCGTAACTCAGTTCCTCGAGGTCGCACAACACTACCGCTTCGCGAAACTCCGCGGGCAGCTCCAGTACCGCCGCGCGCACGCGCTGGCTGCGCTCCTGTTGCTCGGCCCAATGCACCGGAGTAAACGCATTGACGGCTGCGTCGGCCGCACGAACTCCGTTACCGTTGTGCGCTTCGAGCGATAGCTCTCGCGGCAGTCGCTCCAGGTGTTTCATCACGCGATTCCGAGCGATGCCGAACAGATACGCACCGACAGCTCCTCGACTAGCGTCATATTTCCTCGGCTCGCGCATCAATGTCATGAACACGTCCTGCACTACTTCTTCGGCCGCCCAGGCATTGCCGGTCATGCGCAAAGCAAAGCGATATAGCGGTGCCTGATGGCGGCGGTATAGCAACGCAAACGACTCCTCGTCGCCTTTGGCCGCGCGCCGTAGCAAAACGTCGTCCCTGTCTAGCTCCGGGATACTCGTCTCTCCTGGTACGGCGTTCGCGGCAAGCGGGGCCTTCCCTGCGCTCTTTCATAAATTCCCGGCGGCTAGGAAAAAGGTTCCCGTCGCCGGGCACTTTGCGCCGTCGGGATCATGGTCATGCGTGAATTGGACGTTTGATCCGGCTGGCGAGTGTCAGTTGTGGTTGGCTTGCAGCATCAAGCCGGCTTGGCGGCTGGCGGCCGGAACATCTTAGCCGTGATGCGAGTGACGAACCGCCTGGGTACCAGCCGCTGCGCATGCGCCCCGAGGTAGTTCCCCATACCAGAAATTACGTAGCTCTTTCCAGCGGCCAGCGCCCGCAATCCAACGCGCGCAACCTTCTCCGCTGTTTCCCGATTCTTCACCGCTGCAACCAAGCCCGCCTGGCCGGCTACTTCGTGGAATTCCGAGTCCGTCGAGCCTGGGCAAAGCGCGCAAACGCGAATGCCGTAGGGCCGAACTTCTTCCGCGAGTCCTTCGGCAAACAGCAAATCGAATGCTTTCGTGGCGGCGTAAGTGGAAATAAAGGGCACCGCCTGAAACGACGCAGTCGAGGCCAGGATCAGCACGTCGCCGCGGCGTCGCTTCAGCATCTGCGGCAGGTATAGACGCGTCAGGTGTATCACCGCGCCGCAATTCACCTGCACCATATCGAGCAATCGCTGCGTGTCCACCGTAGCAAATTCGCCGTAGCCCCCGAAGCCCGCATTATTTATCAGCAGCTCTATCTCAATCTGCTTCGCAAGAGTGAAAGTGAAAATCTGCTGCGGAGCATCCTGCTGCGCAAGGTCCGCCGCGAAAACCTCCGTGCGAATTCTGTGCGCTGCCGACAGCTCTTGCGCCAATTTTTCCAATCTCTCTTTGCGTCGCGCGGTCAAGATTAGATTCACCCCGCCGCCCGCCAATTCCCGCGCCAGCGCCACGCCGATTCCCGCGCTCGCCCCAGTCACCAGCGCCCATTTCCCCGCCCATGGTCCGCTCATTCGCCTCTCCCAAAACAGACTCCGAGCCTATCACGGGCGGCCGCTGAGGTTTGAAGCCAACCTTGGAAACCAAAGGGATAACCAAAGGGATCCACTGAAGGTCTTTCAGGCGCGATTCTCGCTGGCGAAGCTGGGATGACCTCAGTCGAATTGCTCTGATGCTTTGTAACGGCTGCACAATCTAGGCGCTCTGCGCGCGAGCCAAGCCGGCGTCCTCCGCTGCCACTTGCCCGACGACGGACCAGTCGCTCCGCTCATGCCCGCGCGCCAGGGCCGTAAGGAACCGGTCGTGCAACACGCTGGCGATTGGCATGGGCACTCTTTGCGCATCAGCGGCCTCCAACACAAGACGCACGTCCTTCAGCCCAAGCGGTAGGGCAAAACCCACCTGATCGTGCTTGCCCTCCACGATCAAACCGCCGTAAGTCTTGTACACGGGCGCGTTGAAGAGCGTGCTGGTCAGAAAATCTAACAGCGCCACCGCATCGACGCCGGATTTACGCGCGAACGCTAGAGCTTCTCCGAGCGATTCCAGCACGGTCGCAATCAGAAAATTCCCAGTCAGCTTGACGACGTTCGCCTTGGATGGCTGTTCGCCAATCACAAGCACCTTCTGCCCTATGGCTTCCCACAAAGGCTTGCACCGCTCGACCGTCGTACTCGGGCCGGCTGCGACGATGGCCAACTTTCCTGCTTCGGCCGCCTCCGGTCGGCCAAATACCGGCGCGGCGATAAAATCCTGTCCCGCGCGAATATGTTCGGCTTCCAAACGATCGCTCAAGGCCACGCTGATGGTGCTCAACGAGATGTGCACGCCACCGTGCGCCAACGATTTCAGCACACCGTTATCACTGAACACCACCGACTCTACCGCCGCGTCGTCGGCCAGCATAGTCAGCACCGCATCGCCGTGGCAGGCATCCGCAACGGAGTCCGCAACGGCCGCGCCATCCTTGCGCAGCGCCTCGGCGCGCTCACGCGTGCGGTTGTGCACCGTCACGCGATGCCCGCCGCGCAGCAAGCTCTTCGCGATTCCCGCTCCCATCCTGCCCAATCCAATCAGTCCCACATCCATAGTTCCTCCCCGTCCACGCTGGCATGCTCGCGCCTGCTCGCTCTATTCTGGCACGATCGCCGACACTTCGGTCCCTCGGTTCGGTCCCTCGGTGCCCCTGCTCGGATTGTATTCCTGAAGGCAAACTCTAAGACTTGAGGGAAGGTCAGGATGAAAGTAATCTGGTAATCTTGGGCAACCGAAACTGGCGGAGAGGGTGGGATACTCACCCAGGCCTATTCGCTATCCTAACATGTTTTCAACAACATGCGTGACAACCGCATGAACATTGGCGATTTCTACGATCTCGCTTTTTTCAACTCTTTCAATCCTTTCGCATTAATAGCACCAATTTCGGGCCAAAACAGACACCAAAGACACCAAACAAAACACCGGGAGCGCGACGCATCCCACACTTCCCACAAGCCGACTTCCCATTACGAATCCCGAGCCAGGACAGATTACTTCCGGATTGCCGACTATTCGGGAGTTGGCAAGCGGCATCAGAGAACGTGGCCGTGGCAGCGGTTATCCTTGGTAACCGACGCTGAGACTCTACAACTCACCTTAAAGAGTGACTCGCGGGGGAATGCACGCGTTCACTACCAGAGCAGGGGTGTATTCGCGACTCTCACGGTTTAGGTGCACGTTCACCTTCAACTGCGCGCGATTGTTTCTGAGCTCGGGAGAGCCTGCATAGAGCGCGCGCATAGACTTCGATCGTGCGCGGAACCACGCGATTGTGCACGAATTGTCCGTGGCGGCGGCACTCGATCAGCCCGGCATGCGACAGGATTTTAAGATGATGCGAAACCGTCGCGGCCGCGACCCTGCGCAGGGTCACAATTGTGCTGGAGGTCATTTCCTTATTTCTGGCGATGACCTCGAAAATCAGCAGCCGCGTTTCGTTAGCTAACGCCTTCGAAATTCTTTCAATATTGGAGCTGTCCATAAAGCCCAGTTCATGCTTCTGCGACATGAGCGTACTTCCGTGGTCGCTAGAACATGAACAGGATCTTGCCGCTGCGATTCGATTTCAAGGATTGCTTGAACGCTTCCTTGAACTGGTCGAGGGGGTACACATGCTCCACTGCGGCGGAGAGCGATCCATCAGCTACGAGGTCTCCCAGCTTCTGATAAATCTCTTCGATCTCTGTGCGCGGCGCGTTGCGTATCCAATTGATGAGCCAAAATCCGTGGAGGCTAAGACCACGGTAGATGAACTCTTTGGGCGGCATAGCTGGGAACTGCCCACTTTGAAGGCCGTAGACGACAATCGAGCCGCCAGGTTTAAGCGATTTGGCCAACTCGCCCACTGGGGCTCCACCCACCGCATCGAGGACGAGGCTAAGTTTCTTCCCGTCGAGAGCCTCCTCAATATCCTTGTGTAGGTTGCCGCCTTGGAGGACTACGCGGTCACCTCCCCACTGCCGCACCTGTTCGGCAG
>Ga0137360_10001737_pt1 | contig 12949 bp, 18 predicted proteins | sample Mad1_60_16metaG_FD_104924 | JGI IMG/M metagenome (GOLD analysis project Ga0137360, IMG submission 104924) | Vadose zone soil microbial communities from Angelo Coast Range Reserve, California, USA - Mad1_60_16 metaG | ecosystem: Environmental > Terrestrial > Soil > Vadose zone | place: USA... | reverse complement strand
GGGGCTGAGGGCGTCATTATCGCGCAGGGCGGCAACATTGGCGGTTGGAGCCTCTACGCGAAGGGTGGCAAGCTCAAGTACTGTTACAACTTGCTCGGCATACAGCAATTTTACGCCGAATCAAGCAGCCCGCTGCCTCACGGTGAGCACCAGGTGCGTATGGAGTTTGCCTATGCTGGTGGTGGCCTCGGCAAGGGTGGCACCGTGTCCTTGTTCGTGGATGGCAAGAAAGTCGGCGAGGGCAAGGTCGGCGGCACGGCGGCCATGATCTTCTCTGCCGACGACGGTTGCGACGTAGGAGTTGACACGGGATCTCCCGTCTCGCCGGAGTACGGATCGCGCGGGAACGAGTTCTCGGGTCGCGTCAAGGGTGTTCAGCTTGCCATCGCCGAGGATGCTGTAAGCGTCGATCATCTTGTCTCGCCGGAGCAGGCGGTCCGCGTGGCGATGGCTCGTCAGTGAATTGTTCCGGACGGGGCGGCTCGTAACCGGGTTGCCGGTCACCGGACGCGTCAGCTACAACGCCCCGTGCAAAGCATCCTCCCGGTTCCGGATGGATAGTTGGCGCCCAGGGACCTTCGTTGGACTACGCGGCTTACTCCCGGTAAGTCGCACCATCGGAAGGGAGTCTCGCACACCACTTGGTAGTTGGTGTGCCCGTTCTGGCAGCCCACTTAGGTCTCTCCAGCGTCGCGTCGATGGTGCTCGTGCCGCTGGGCGAGCCCAACTCGCCCGTGGCCTGCTGTGCCATAACCGGTGCTATGCGAGCGTGGCAACGAATAGAAATGCCGCCACTTTGCCACAGAAGGACATTCCTCTGAAGTTTCTAAGATTCAAGAAAGACGACCTTCTGCAACTCACTGTTACTTTTGCCAGTTAAAACTGCTCAGCGGTTTGTGTGAGTGTGGATCTATGGGGAGAAATTCAATGAGTAAGAAATGGTTTACGCCTATTTTGAGCTTGTCGAGCACGATTGCACTCTTTTGCGGCGTCATCCTTTTGGCGGCTTTTGAGCTCGGAGCGCAGGACAAACCCAAGCGCGAAACGATTCAAGCGACAGCCGTGGGTCAGCAGAGGGCTTCGGGAAAAATGTTCAGTGTGACGGTAAACATCGATTCGTACTCCACGCCCGAAGATCAGAAGGCGCTGATCGATGCATTCAACGCCGGTGGCCATGATGCCCTGGTAAAAACTCTGAGAACGATGAAATCCAAGGGAAGAGTCGCGATCACCGGCACCCTGGGGTACCAGATTGCTTATATACGATCGTTCGAGACCGAGAATGGCCGGCGGATTCGACTGGTCACGGATCGTCCCATCCAGTTCGCTGAGGCTTACGTAAGTGGCCGCTCCAAGGACTATGACCTATCGGCCCTGGAGATCAATCTCAATGCAGACCCCAAGCAAAGCGACGGAGGCCTAATCGTCGCCGGGAAGTTTAAGGTCGACAAAAGCCAGCAGGTTTCCTTCGAGAGCTATGGCTCGGGGCCTTGGCGCTTGGTGAACATCATGGAGCGGAATTGAACTGAGTTGATAAAACGGGGGGGCGCTTTCCAGAGGGAACAAGCAAGAACCGGCCGCCGCGCAATCTCGCAAGAATCCGCGCAAGCCGGGCAAGAAAGAATTCTCTCAATTCGAGGTCGAGGGCCATGAAATCTAGGAAAAGATTATTGGTAGCTGGTTTGTTGGTCTTGCCGATACTGGTTGCAACCGCTGCATTCACTCAGAATGCGGCCACAAACCAGGACACGAGTGCAACCAGCGATCGCGAACTGAACCTGCGAGCCTATACCGAGCTTCTCAGAGTCGATGTTAAGGCGAAGCGAGTTGCGATTATCACGGAGATCATGCAGTTCAACGATTCTGAAGCTGCGACCTTCTGGCCACTTTTTCGCGATTATGACTACGAGTTGTCCAAACTCGGCGATGCCAAACTGCAGCTCATCACGGACTACATCAAGAACTACGACGACATCACGAACGAAAAGGCGGATGAACTGGCGAGCGGCGCGTTCGCTTTGGAAGCGCAGCGGGCCGAAATGAAGAAGAAGTACTTCGACATCATGAAGAAGGCTCTTTCCGCAAGGACCGCCGCGAGGTTCTTCCAGGTCGAAAACCAGATACAGCAGGTGGTCGACCTCCAAATCTCATCGAATCTGCCGGCATTGCAGTAGGCGCTCCGAAAGGCGACGGCCCATGTCTCAAACACGAAAAAGCGAGCAGCCGATGGAGGGCTTAAGGAAGCAAATTAGGGGAGGAAGGGTAGCGGCACTACTTCTCTTTTCCGGCATGGCACTGGCGATCCCGGGATCGGCCCAACAGCGCATGGTGACCGTGCCGGCCGGCACCTCCCTCTTGGTGCGGATGGTGGACTCGGTCGATTCGAGCAAGAATGCAGTCGGTTCTCGCTTTACTGCCAGTCTCGAAACCAACCTCCAGGTAGCCAGTGTAGTGGTAGCCCCCGCGGGAACAAAGATTTATGGCCGGCTCGCTCAATCGAAGGAAGCTGGACGCGTGGGAGGCAAGTCCGAACTGCAATTGGAATTGACGGATATCGTTATCGACGGCACGGCGTACCCGCTTCTAAGCAGCGACTACAGCGTGCAAGGCAGCAACAGTGGCAAAAGAACAGCAAAGCGCGTGCTGGGTGGAGCAGGTTTAGGTGCCGCGATCGGTGCCATCGCCGGAAATGCAGGGAAAGGTGCTGCCATCGGTGCGGTCGTGGGAACGACAGCGGCTGTGGTGCAGAAGGGCGCAAAAGTAAGCGTCCCGAGCGAAACATTGCTCGAATTCCGTCTTCAGCAACCTGCTTCTTTGCCGGCCCGTTAATGACGGACTTAGAGATTTGCAACACCACACTGTAAATGGTGTCTCAGGAAAAACTGTGAAAACCAACTCGGAAAACTTGCCGGTGAAGGAACCGCTAGTCAACAGAGCCCGGCTGGGCAGCTCCGAGGCCTTTTCCGAATTAGTGCGGACGCACTCCAAGCACATTTATTGCATATCGCTGAGAATTTTGAAGAATCATGCGGACGCAGAGGACAACCTCCAAGACGTACTTTGCAAAGTATATAAGAACATCGGCCTGTTCCGAGGGCACTCCCGCTTCTCCACATGGGTTGTTCGCATCACCATAAACGAAGCCCTAATGAAGATCCGCAAGGATAACTTCGCGCGAGCCTCAGGCCAGACAGATCTGCCGGCGGGATACGATGAAAACAACTTGGTCCCGGAAATTAGGGATCAGCATCTCGACCCGGAGCGCCAATACATCGTTGGCGACCTTGCAGAGAAAGCGTTTCACGGAGTGCATCCGTCGCTTAGACAAATGTTCATTCTGCATAAAGGAGAAGGATGGACGCATCGCGAGGTGGCAGCGGCGATGGGAATCGCCGTTGCCACCGTTAAGTCACGTATTTTCCGAACGCGTGCGCAAATGCGAGACCATCTCCAATCCATTTGCTGAATTCAACTCTGCGATGTGCAGGAAGCCAGGCTTACTTGCGGTCCACCCTCTAATGCGCGGCAACGTGACTGGTCACTGCTTTGCCTTGAATGCAGCGTTTGTCAAACGGCCTACGGGGCGGATACCGCTCTTCCCTTTTTGAGCCGTTCCAATTCAGGGGCTGGAATGACGAGTTCTGTAAAACCACAATCCAAACAAACCACGACCTCCTTGCACACGTAGACGGGTGGGAGGTTTGCACTCTCTACGCCAGGGAAACTGGCTGACAGTTCTCCGGTGAGCTTTTGAAGGTTCGCCGAATCGCACATTTTACAGGACACGTCCTACTCCAAACTAAATGCGCACCATTGAGAGTAGGGGTCTCTAAGTCGTCGGTTCACAGACCCCCAAGGCGCCCTTGCTGAGGGTTGCATCTTAGCACGTACTGCCGTTTTTATTTCATTCGCCATTCAAGTCTTGGGAATCTACATCTTGAATGATCCATTTCACAATTCTCGCGATCGAATCCATGAATTTCACCCCCCCAAGGGGGACTTGCATCACTCTCGGCGCCGTTTTTGCCTCTGCTATTGTTGACACTATACAGGAGCTTTTCCTGCGGCTAGGCTCGACACGTGCTCGGACCAGTTGCGTCTGAGAAGCAAAAGTTGTTTACGGCCCCTTCGGAATAGCGCAAAAAGCCTTTTTCGCGCCGCGCATTCGATAGGCGGACCCATTGGGCAAGGTAAGAATACTCTTAGCAGACGACCATCGTCACTTCCGGATGATCGCGGAAAGTCTACTGGCATCAGGTTGCGAAGTTGTCGGGAGCGTGCCGGACGGCCAATCTCTGTTTGACGCCGCGAGACAGCTTAATCCCGATGTCATCGTCACAGATATTTCCATGCCCATTCTTGGTGGCATAGAGGCCAGCAGGCAATTGAGCGAATGCGGCTGCACGGCGAAGATCATCTTCTTGACGGCTCATTGCGACGCCGATTTCGTCGAGGCCTGCTTAGCTATTGGGGCAGTCGGGTACGTGTTGAAGTCTCGAATAATCACCGACCTCATTTATGCCGTTCAAGAAGCTCTCGCAGGGCGTATCTTTATTTCTCCACCCTTCTCCTATCTGCCCGCTCCTTGAGCGGTCCCGATTCAGCCGTTTGTACGCGTCGCAACTGCGGTTCGCCCGCCTGCGTTGCGATTTGGGCTTTGCCCTTGAAACTGAAGAGTAGGGCCGCAGTCCAAGTCGACATGTACAATTTTCACTGGAAACATCGCGAGTGTCCGGGGCACAATATCTGGAAATCTTGAATCCTCAAGGCTTGCCGGAGCTTCATATGCCAGCGCTTCGCCGGTTGCCGAGACGGCAAGGACCTGTCCAGAAAGCAACCACACCTTTTGATCCCCGGGCTTTTTTGGCGAATGCTGGAATCGGTAGGACTGTTCATCAGTAAGGCCCGAAACAAGCCATCTTTTCGCAAGGAGATCCCGCGGACGCTGTGTTTTACATTCAGAAAGGCAGGATGAAGCTCAGCGTGCTCTCCGAACAAGGCAAGGAAGCGACTATCGCCCTGATAGCCCCAGGCGACTTTTTTGGGCGAAGGATGCATCGCTTCCGATCAGCCCATCCGCATGGCAACTGCTACCGCAACTACAGACTGCACTGTCCTGAAGATTGAAAGGATCGAGATGCTACGCACACTGCACGAGGAACACCAGCTCTCCGACATGTTTGTTGCGTACGTAATTCAAGGTCACAACCACACTCAAGCAGACTTGGTCGATCAATTGTTCAACTCAAGCGAAAAGCGGTTGGCACGAGCGGTTTTATTGCTGGCCCGAGTTGAAAAAAAGGACAGACCAGAGGAAGTGATCCCTGGCGTAAGTCATGAGACTCTGGCGGAAATGATTTGCACAACCCGCTCACGCGTGAATTTCTTCATGAACAAATTCAGAAAACTCGGCTTCATAGACTACAACGACAACTACGGGTTCCTAGTTCCCTTCTTGGTGTCGCTTGGTGTCGTCCTGCACGACTAGCTCACCCCCCCGACTACCCTAACAACGATAATCGCTCCTCATCTCAAGAAGCACCCCCGTGGGGACCATGTGGGGACCATGTTACAGAAGTGTGCAATTTTGAACAGACAGACGTTCGTTTCTTGCTTATACTTAGTAGCCCATATCTACTATGATGATTTGGACTTCCCATGCGGCATCAGAAGGCGGAGGTTTCGTTATGAATTGCCTGTCATGCGCGTCGAACTACCAGGCGGAATTTGCTGCTGAGATGATCATCCATTTCTCCGGCATCGAGAATCTGGACAAGCCCGGAGTTTGGGTATTCCCGAGACTTTTGGTCTGCTTGGACTGTGGATTCTCCAGGTTTACCCTCCAGGAACCCGAATTGCCGGTCCTTGCAAGCGGCGCTTCGGCACGCGAAACGCTAACTCGGGAGAGGTTTCTTGACCGTCTCGCACTCCAAGGCAGGATTGCGCTTCGACCGGGTAGTTGAAAAATGTAGTTTCCCTATGTGCTGCTGACAAACCGTTTTCCTGAGATAACGGATTCCACGGCAGCAAGCAGTTCGCCTCCCGCCCTGTTTTTCACAACGTAGCCCCAAGCACCCAGGTCGAGAGCTTCTTGTACCACTTCAGCAGAAGACTCCTGACTCAAGAAGATTATTTTGGTTTCAGGGACAAGCTTGCGAATTTGCCGAGCGGCCTCGATTCCATTTAGCGATGGAAGTGCGATGTCCAGGAGGATCAAATCCGGCTTCAGCTCCGCTGCTTTCTGGACCGCTTCTAGCCCGTCTGAAGCCTCTGCGATGATTTGCAATTCCGGTTTTCCCGCCACAATGGAACGTGCAAGTTGGCGAAACGGTTCGAAATCATCGACCACGAGAAGCCGTAATGATGACAAATTTGCCCCCAGCGGAAATCGCGCGGTGTATTGTGCGCCGAGTTCCAACCCCTTCCAATGGAGAAACCGTCGCCTATGCACCGCGAACCGCAAATGGTTGCGGGTCGTTCAATTTGTTGGGGACATTTGTCGAATCGTCAGCCAGCCGCGAGATTCGGTCCATATGAAATCAAACCACTCGCTGACGATTACGATGTGGGGCGCGATACCGCAAAATACTAATACATTTTACGAATTCAAGCTACCAGGGAATCTAGGAACTAGGAACTTGCCATAGAAGCTTCCCTGCATCAGATGATCTTGTCCGAACAAACCTCCGCCTGGTACTCTCAGCCCGACCCTAGTCCCGAGGGCCGTGCCTCCTCAAACAAACGCCTGGTTAACATAATGCCACCACACGTTGACAGAATCGGAACGCGGGCGTATATCTCACAACAACTGGTGCCGGTTCAGGGGAGCTATGGCAATAATTCGAGGCGTATTTTCGTTTCTTGCCTTAAGCCTATTGATAGGTGCAGCCCGCGGGCCTGTCGCGCAGACGCAATCCGATGTGCGCATCGTTACGAGCGTCGAGTTGGTGCAAATACCGGTTACCGTTTTCGATGAAAAAGGTTCGGTTGCCACCGCCCTCAACAAAAATGACTTTCTCGTCTTGGAAGATGGTGTAGAACAACAAATAATGTCCTGCGAGAGGGAGCGTCAGCCGGTTTCTTTCGTGATCCTTGCCGACCTAAGCTCCAGCATGACTGAAAAGATTCCCTTCGTCCAGGAAGCCACACTTTCGATTTTTGACCCCGACCAGCCACAAGTTCAGTTCCGCGACGAGTTTTCTGTGTTCGGTGTTGAAACCCGAGTGACGCGTCTTGCTGCCTTCACCGGCGATCAAGAGGACCTTGAGCGGAGACTCCCCTCGCTTCTTATCCCCAGCAATGGGAGCACTGCGCTTTTTGATGGCATCTACGTAGGGGTAAGTGCACTGAAACGCGAAGCAGTAAATAAGCGCCGCGCCGTAATTATTATTTCGGACGGTGGCGACAACCACAGTCGATATAGCCTGCGCGACATAAAGGGGTTTTTGCAAGAGGCGGACGTGCCGGTCTTCGCCGTGATGGCAGGACCGTCATTCGAGCTTTCCGATCTTTTCCCTCCTCCGCAGAATAAACCCAAACGATCTCCTTGGCCGACGGAGAATTCAAAACAACAGTTTCCCAGCCTTCCCATCCCAAGTTCCCCGCATGACTACATCGGTCCTGCCGAACGGCACGGCCCTCATAACTTGAAGGCACTAACGGAAGCTACGGGGGGCAGCGTTTTTACCGCCCACAATCTAGATGATCTTCCCCGGATCGTTAAGACCATCGGCCTCGCGGTGCGATATGAATACGTTCTCACTTACAAGCCAACCACCAAACCAAACGCTGGCGTTGTCACCGAAGGCGAAGCCAAATGGCATAAGATCCACATCGAACTGCGCCCGAAAGACAAATTTGCGGGATATGGGATTCCTTATTACAAGCACGGATACAACAGAGTCGACTAATTCTTCGAAACATTCCTCGCTCCCTGATAGCCTATTTGGCTTTCAACTCAAACGTGCCATCTGTTAGTTTTGCCAGTTCCGATATACCCCACTGAACGATAAGTTCTGGGCAAAAGGGAGGCACCTCCGACCTGAGTGGATCAGACACCTGATTGCTCCCTAAAAAATGTCTCCCTCCAATTGCTAAAAGGGAGCGGTGTGAATGGGCATCATCTTGGTGTTTGTAATACTCAGTCTCGCCGTGTTCGTGTGTATCTCAAACGCGGTGTTCAGCTTGGTGGCCCGGGCGCGAACCAAACCTCAACCCCCGGGACTCAGACCAAAGGAGTAACGCGCTAGTTACTTCTCCCCTCGCCTGCGGGCGCGTGTCGAGACCCTTAGAAATAAATTGCAATGGGATGCTGAATTTAGATCTCCAAGCAAGTCGGAATTGGGTTCGAGTCTGGGGAGCACGGGCATAACTCTTTGGAGCAAGAAGTTGTCGAAATCGCCAGGGCACGCAGGCAGGGTGAGAGTTTTATCGCCGACGGCAGTCAACTGAGCTGTCAATTGATCCGCGGCGGCGGTGCGACGGGGACGCTATCATACGAGGGTTGTTGGATACGCGACCGACGCCGTTGGAATTCGCGAAGGACTCCAAAAAAGCGAGGCCGACGTTGTGGTCATCGGTGCTCGCCTAGAAGAAGCTTTGACTGGTTTCGATGCGACACGAGAGATACTGGCTTCGCCCTCGAAGCCCGGCGTCATCATAATACTCGATTCGAGCAAACCTACGACGGTCGTGGAAGCATTCCGAGCAGGAGCCAGCGGCATATTTTCTCGGGATCAATCATCTGAACTGCTGTGCAAGTGCATCCACGCCGTATCTAAAGGGCACTACGGCCATAGCGGGAGTGATCTTAGGCACAGTAATTCCAGTGGTTACTGTTACTACTGACAGTAGCATCACCCTGCCGTGGACCTTAGGTTCCATAGGTAACCTGATCGGAGAAGAGCAATGAAGCCCCCAAGCTCGTACTGGGCCTGTCCGGCATGCTTTGTCTGTTGCCATTGAGCGCACGAATTATGCAATCGCAGGGACCATCCGGTGTCGCACAAGATCTCTGACGAGACCGGTGGCCAATACTTCGCGCTGGGAACTCAAAGTGCTGTCAGTTCTTACCTGGAGCGCTTGCAGAAGATTTTCGACAACCAGTACTACCTCGTATTTCAGGCCTTACCTAAGAAGAAAGACGGCCTCCAGCGCGTCAGTGTCTCCACCGGGCTGGCGAACGCCGATATCGCAGCTACCGACAACGTGTGTGTCCCTGCGGGAAAGTAGGCACCAAACGCAATGAACTGCAACCGGCACCAAAAGAAGCGCAAAGGAGGTCTCACACACATGACTGCTCCCTTCGATTCCAAAAAGGCAATCTCGAGCGACACGCAGAGGGTGTTGCAACGGCAGTCCTGCGCAACCCATGGCATCGCGGAAGCCTGTTTCTCGGACAAGGATTCTTCCAGAAGGCGGTTCCTTCAAACGACAATCAAGGGCACACTGGCCGGCCTGGTTACGGCTGCCAGCGTGGAGTTCGCCACTCCGCGTCCTGTTCTGGCCCAGAGCAAGTTCAGCCCAGATGCTGCGCTCCAGGAACTAATGGACGGCAATCGCCGCTTCACGTCGGGCCACCTTAAAGCGCACGAACAAGACCTTGTGATCCTCAAACAAAACACAATTGAAAAGCAGGAGCCATTCGTGGCGCTACTGTCTTGTGCCGATTCTCGTGTTCCGGTCGAGATCGTTTTCGATCAAACCATCGGTCATCTATTCGTGACGCGGGTAGCCGGCAATGTGGTCACACCCGAGATCATCGCGAGTCTTGAATACGGAGCGGCAGTGCTAGGCACAAGGGTGATTCTGGTGATGGGCCACGGCGGTTGCGGTGCCGTAAAGGCGACGATACAGGCGAAGGAAGTACCCGGGCAGATCAGTGCCCTCTTTCCCCATATTCAGCCTGCTGTCGACCAAGCGGGGCGCAACCTCGAAGCGGCAACCAAGGCCAATGCCAAAATCCAGTCCGCTCTGCTGCGAGAAGCCTCTACGGTTATTGCTGGTTTGCTGAAAGAGGGCAAACTCAAGGTTGTCGCCGGGTATTACGACATCGCAAGCGGTGTTGTCAGCCTGTTGGATTAAATCGACTTAAGTCTATTCCCGTCCCGCGCAAACGCCTCCTCTAATCGGACTCGGAACACTGTGTTTCAGCGCGAGAAATCAAAACGGAGGAAGTCATTTCCAGGATTCAGCACAACCTGCAGACCACTTCCCATCTGTCACTTTTGACAGTGTCGGTGCCCCGAGGAATCACCTAACTTGAACCCTCGGCAGCGGGACTTCGTCCCGATAGCATTGGCTGCCGGAATCGAAGTGTGCTTTGAACCGGACGAGTCGAAGAGCAGGCCAAGGGACTGGAAGACGCTTCAGCCGGCGTTGCTCGGTCGTGACCCGACGAGAAGCCGCAGGACTGACAACTGTATCCCAAAACGCTGAACTAGTTCGGTAGGACCAAGAGCAGCATGAGAGAGACGGTTTCAATTGGTTCCATGAATGTTCGAAGAGGCGAGCGTATTTTCCTGGCTATCGGCCTAACGCTCTTAGCGCTATGGACAGGGGCACGGTTCCACGGAATTATGGCCTCTCGCACCGCAATACAGCGATTCCAAGCTAACGTAGCGGCAGCACCACGCACGGGCAGCAGCGCCCCCGCGTGGGATGGCGCCGTAGCTGACTCTGCGGTGGACTTCACGCTGTGGAACCCCAAACGGGTCATAGCTTATAACGAGAGTCTTTCCAGAAAGACAGACCTTCCCCTTGCGATTCTCCGCATACCCAAGATCAACCTCGAGGTGCCCGTTTTCAACGACACGGATGACCTGACACTGAATCGCGGCGTGGGCCGCATTCTTGGCACCGCCCAAATCGGGCAACTGGGTAATCTTGGAATCGCAGGACACAGAGACGGTTTTTTCCGCGGCCTCAAGGACATAGGCCTAGACGATATCGTCGAACTCATCCGGCCTGGACGAACAGATCAGTACGTCATCACCCAAATTCAAACTGTCGACCCTAAAGATGTTTCCGTTCTGGCTCCCACGCCCACGCCGACATTGACCCTCGTCACCTGTTTTCCGTTTTACTATGTCGGAAACGCTCCTCAGCGATATGTGGTGACAGGGTCTTACGAGAGTTCTAGCCGACCGGATGAGAGTGAAAGTAAAAACTCAATTTCCGCGGGCAAGAAAACCAACAAAAAGGAGAAACAAGATGGAGTCAACTAGGTTCTCGAGGACCATTTTGCGTGGCCTGTTAGCTGGAGGAGCTCTTTGTATCGCTTTCTCTCTTACAGCATCAGGGCAAGTACAGACCACGACAAAAACAGCGCCGGAAGGAGCCCCAACAAAGTCGATCAAGGTGGAACGCGGCACGGTGGTCTACGTCTCTGGTAACAGCTGTGTTATCAAGGCGGAGGATGGAACGCTGCGCCATTTCGACAACGTTCCGGACAGCGTCACGGTAACCGTGGACGGAAAACAGCTTAACATTCACCAGCTCCAGCCAGGCATGACAATAGAAAGACAGACCATTACCACGACCACTCCGAAGGTGGTCACTACCATTAAGACCGTCTCCGGCACCGTCTGGTTCATCAATCCGCCCAACTCCGTTATCTTGACGATGGAAAACGGTAAGAACCAGGAGTTCAAGATTCCCAAGGGCCAGAAATTCACGGTCAACGGACAAGAAACAGACGCGTTCGGCCTCAGGAAGGGGATGGTGGTGAACGCTCAGCAGGTCATCGAGCAGCCAGAGACTGTGGTCGCGCAGCAAGTGAAGCGAACAGGATCTATGCCGCCGCCACCTCCTGCGCCAGCACCGAATGTTGCGATTCTGGTTCTTGTGCCAGCTCCAGCGCCAGCAGCTGCTCCCGTCGAAACTGCCGCCGCCGCTCCCGAGCCAGCACCTACCCAGCTTCCCAAGACCGCCAGCAATCTGCCATTGATCGGCTCTCTTGGAATACTGTTCTGTGTACTCGCCCTGTTGACGATGGCGGTTCGTGGCACTATGTCACGGCTTGCTAGCCCAAGAAGTTGATTGGCAAACATAGTTCTCTTCATGATTTATAACGAGCCGGAGCGTAAGTACGCACAAGCCGGCTGGAGGAGGCTCCATCCACTCCAACCGGCTCGTGCCCGAAAAGGTGGAGGAGTTCTCTTCACCGCCAGGCCCGGAAGGTTCATGTCTCCACGTTCCTCTGAAGTTTCTCGGACTCAGCCGGCGACTGCGTAGGAGCCTCGTTTATGCGGCAAAGATCATCCTTAGCGGCGTTAATCCTGCTGGCGCTCGTAATTGTGCCAGCGCTTGCACTGTCGCAAACCTCGCAGGAAACCCGCACCCTCATCGTAAACGGCCAGACAGGAAAAGTGAGCGTTGTTCAGATAAACGGCCGGTCCTATGTTGACCTCGAAGCCCTCGCGCGAATCGCGAACGGCTCCCTGGGATTTCAGGGGAATCAAATCACCCTGACGATAGCTGGCGCCCGAAACGGGCCCGCCGCCGCCGTTCCTTCAACAGATCCGCCCGCCGATCCCGGATTTTCACGAGGCTTCCTGAAGGCTGGCATCGAAGCAATGTCCATGGTCAGGGAATGGCACAGTGCGCTTGCCAATGCGATCAAAAACGGTTTTCCGCTAGCACAGGACTGGTTGTCCGGATACCGAGGGCAGGCCTCTGCTGCCCTTCGCTTGGCGTCTGTGGCTGCGTCAACCGATTCCGATCGAAATGGCTTTCAACTGATGACAAACGGGTTTAATTTCATGGACCAATTGAGCAATCAATATCTGGCCGCGCGCCAGTCTTTGGATTACATCTCTCCAGATGCCTTGAAGAATGATCCCTTGGACCAGAAACTCTTGAGCTGCGGGCACTCGCTGGCCTCCATGGTCGCAAGCGGCCAGTTTGTGGATGATGGCTCCTGTCAGTGAAACGCTGCCAGCCGAGGGAT
>Ga0137360_10001736_pt1 | contig 12949 bp, 13 predicted proteins | sample Mad1_60_16metaG_FD_104924 | JGI IMG/M metagenome (GOLD analysis project Ga0137360, IMG submission 104924) | Vadose zone soil microbial communities from Angelo Coast Range Reserve, California, USA - Mad1_60_16 metaG | ecosystem: Environmental > Terrestrial > Soil > Vadose zone | place: USA... | reverse complement strand
GGGAATTCCTCTACGGGCACAGTCACGCTCAGCGGAGCTGCTCCATCGGGCGGTGCTCAAGTCACCCTTTCCAGTAGCAACACTGCGGTGGCCAGGGTTCCTTCCAGCGTAACGGTTGCAGCCGGAGCCACCAGCGCGACATTCACGGTCAGCTCTAGCGCCGTGGCTGCGTCGACCACGGTCACCATCTCCGCGACTTACAGTGGCGCGACCAGATCGGCTTCGCTCACCGTGACACCTGCCTCTCCTCCGCCACCCACTCTCTCTTCGCTTTCACTGAATCCGGCCAGTGTTACTGGCGGGAATTCCTCTACGGGCACCGTCACGCTGAGCGGACCTGCTCCATCGGGCGGCACGCAAGTCACGCTTTCAAGCAGCAATACGACGGCAGCGAGGGTACCTTCCAGCGTGACAGTTGCCGCCGGAGCTAGCAGCACAACGTTTACGGTCAGCACCAGCGCCGTTGCCGCGTCGACCACAGTCACCATCTCCGCGACTTACAGTGGCGTGACCAAATCGGCTTTGCTCACCGTGACGCCTGTGCCTCCTCCTCTACCCACTCTCTCCTCGCTGACGCTAGACCCCTCGAGCGTTGTTGGTGGAATGCAATCTTCCACGGGCACTGTAACTCTGACCGGACCAGCTCCCGCCGGTGGTGCGACAATCATGCTTTCCAGCAGCAACGGCGCGGCCAGGGTTCCGTCCAGCGTGACCGTTCCGGCCGGAGCTAGTGGAGCAACGTTCACTGTCAACACGTCCGCCGTCTTCGTCTCAACTTCTGCCACGATCTCGGCAACGTACAACGGTACGACCCGGACGGCAACTCTAGCAATATTGTTATAGCGAGTGAATTGGAACCCGGATCAAAGTTGGGCAAGGGCCGATCGGTGCCACGTCATTATCATTGCCCGATCACTTTGCCGGGATCGACAACGGGTAGATCCTCATCTGCATGTTCACGAATGCGACTTCCCCTGATGTTGCTGCTCTTGTGCACAGTCGCGAACGTGATCGCGTGTAATGGGCTCAACGCAGGCAAAGCAAGCGGGAATACCATTTTTCTCAATCGCGACCTATCCACCGGGGATCTCTCGCAATGGAACCATCAGGACTTCGGCCTGGGCACCGACAAGGGCTCGAATGCGAACGGCGTTGGGTACCTGTGGTATCACTCGAACGTTGGAGGACGCAGAGCCGCGGGGATGACCGTCACTCCCACGGCGCACGCTTCCCCGGCGGCAAATAGTGATAGCGTTTATTTATGGGAGCGCGGCCAATATTGGAATCACCAGCCTTACGAAATCTGGCTGCGCACCTCACTCATGTTTCCATCCGTGGCGACAATCTCGTCGAGCGGTCCTAGCGGGGAAGCGCCGTTTGCGCCTACCACCGGAGAGTGGAACTGGTTTTTGGAGTTTCACAATGACAGCAATCCCATGCCGAGTTGCGCGAAGGAATTCGCAAACATATCGCTCGACGTGAAGACTGACGATCCGGTGCAAAGCGGTGTCGTCGGGACGAAGAATGTGCGCTTAGCCATGCGGATTATGGGCAGCAATGATTGCGCTCCGAACATCGTGTGGGTTGATGGCCCTCAACTCCAGTGGGACCACTGGTACGAGATGCTCCTGCATATCAAGTGGGACACCAAGGGTGGGATTGTGGAGTGGTATGTGGACAACTTCAACATCGCCTACTACTCGGACCTGAAGATTCCAACGCTGTTCACGCGCCCAAAGGGGTACGTGAGCCCTAGCTATACAACACTGACGGTCCCCAACTATCGTTTGCACGCGCCTTGGAACTCCACGATTTACATTGGACCCCTCGCTGTCGGCTCCACTCGGCGCTCGGTGCTGAACGCTTTCTGAACGCCAGGGCCGGGACCGCGTCGGGCGCACGTTGCCTGAAAGTGGAAGCTGTCGCCATTCAAATTCACATTGAATCAATCAGAACGAAGACTCTGCTAAGGCGGACTTAGCGCGCACTAAATTTCCTAGTGACGTGAGTGCGCAGGCATAAAGCGTTTTCAGACACCAGCGGTGTTGAATCCCGTCAGCAAAGAGATTCTTGTTCCCGCTCCGCCCTCGGAAACTCGGAGAAGGAGCTTGTTCATGTTCGACGCGAAGCCTCATTTCCATTCCCAGTTTATTCGGTCCCGGTCAATGTTTCCAACTCCTGTCATACTTCTACTCGTGGCTCTCACGCTTTGCCCTGGTCGTGTCTACGCAACCGTACAGAATGTGCTAAGCTACGGTGCTCTCGGCGACGGAATACACAATGACACCTCAAACATCAACTCTGCCATCGCCGCCTTGCAGCCGGGTGACACCCTGCTGTTTCCATGCACTACGAACAGCACCTATCTCATCACCTCCCAACTAACCATCAACGTGTCGGATGTGACCGTGGACGGCTCGGACTGCGCCATCATCAAGGACCAATATTCCAACACAGGGACGCCAACAGGAAAGATTATGGTCATTGGGGGGACCGGCACCAGCATTGATGCCAACTATGGCTCGGCAGTCGCATTGAGTGCGGTCGCCAACGAACTATCTACAAGCTTTACGACTGTTTCGAGCCTGGCGGTAAACCCGGGTGATTACGTCTACTTATGCCAGGGTGGCCAAGATGGTTCGGCAACCCCAGGCGCATCATGTCCCCAATCTGGCACAAATGGTATCTGCGATCCGGCTGGTTGCCGCGGCGAAGTCTTGAAGGTAGCCTCGGTTTCTGGGAACGTAGTTACCATCACCACCGCGCTACATGATACCTACGACCCAGTGGCAAATTCCGCGGTGGCCCAAAAGATATCGAACCCCCTCACCGGCATCACCGTGAAAAACATCACCTTCGACGGAAACGGGACCAACGCCTACGGATTGGTGCTGGCCGGGGTTGCCTACTCGACGGTCAACGGCGTAACAGCAAGAAAAGTGCAGGGCGCGGCTATCTTTGGTGGCGGGGATTTTAACGTGGCGTGGAGCAACATAACCGTCACTCAAGCTGGTAGCGAGGACTGTGGAGCGGCCGCGCACTTTGAACAGCAGGGAAACTTGTCTGTGAACACACTGTCGATTTCCCAGGAGAATCAGCAACAGGCGGGAGGAAGTGGCACATGCTTCATCAACGCAGGCGCCTTCGGATTTTCGCTTACTGGGTCAGCGAATAGCACGATTACTAATCTCACCGTGGACGCTACCGGAGCCTACGGACGCCCGTTCAAAACCACGGCCGCCCGTTGGAATATCCTCAATTCGGTAACGGTTCAGAACGGCTCTCAGGTCTATGACAATGGGGTAACTATCGAATATTATTCTTCCCACAACACCTTTAACGAGTGCGTGGTTACTAATAACGGCAAGTCGGGGTCGGGCACTGGCAATGCCGGTGTCAACCTCACCGGAAACTTCAATCAATATAACATCTTCAGCAACTGTACGGTTACAGGAAACGGGAACGTACAGTTTTATGACGGCTATTTCGATGCCCTCCGTCTAGGAACAGACGCCGCCAATGCTATCGTCGGGGGAACTTATACGGGAAGCGGTACAGCGGAGGCGGTTATCCTCCTAGAGGCATTCAGCAACTCTGTATCGGGTGCCACAATCAATGGGCCGGGATCTTTGGGGATCGAAATGGATCCGGCCACCGGAAATGCGCCAGGGGCCCCCAAAGCCTGCATCAACAACAACGTCTTTGGAACAGGACTTACTGGCGGTATTTACGCGGCCTTTGGCAGTGACAGCGGCTCCGGCAACCAACTAAACGGCCTAAGCAGCAACTTGACTCCAGGTACCTGCACGGCTCCCTAGCAGTCCGTGGCCGAGACGGGTTCGTAGCGCGCTTGAATGACAGCAGACCGGCTCCTGTGGCCTGGGAGCAAGACTAACTGTCGGGATCAACAGCTAACAGCTGTTATCCGATCGGGTTATGATTTGGGGAGAAACCATGAATGCAGCTGGACTAGCGCGAGCGCATTGGAACTCGAACATTTATGTTGGGCCGCTCGTCGTGGGCTCGGCCAAGAACTCCATGCTCAGCGCTTTCTGAAGAGCGAACTTCAGGGTCTGAATATCGTGTAAGTCTGCTTGATGTTGACGTGGCAACGTTGGCCCGCGCAGTCCGTTAGCTGCGAAAGGACGCAAGTGTTTGCCCACGACCGTAGCACGTGCCGCACTCACTCTAATAGGAGCACATTGCATGCAACCAGTAATTTACCTTGCCTTCGTGGATGACTGGGAAGTCCGGGGCAATGGCACCGGGGACCCCAGGGTGCTTCAATTTGAGCCCATGCGAAAGCTGGTCAAGATCTTCAACAAGTATGGAATACGAGGCTCGTTCAACGTGGAAGTGATGCAGCAACTCGCGTATCGGAAACTCCAGGAGCGTTTCCCCGAGTTGAAGGTTGTGGCGGACGAATGGGAAGACGTGGTTCTGGAGTCCTTTCGTCAAGGGCACGACATTCAGTTGCATCTTCATCCGCAATGGTTGGGCGCCCAGTACGAAGGCGACGGCAATTGGAAGGTTGACGGTGACTGGTCGATCCTCAACTATCCAGACCAGCAGATCAGAGCGATGCTCGTATCTGGTAAGCAGTACTTGGAGACGCTGCTCCGCAAGATCGATCCAGCTTACTCCTGTGTGTCATTCCGGGCAGGATCGTGGTGCGCAGCACCTTCAGATTCACTGCTGCCAGTTCTTACCGAACTCGGATTTGTCTTTGACATGAGCATCGTGGCTGGAATCCGCTACGATACACCGCAATGCAAACTCGATTACACGCGATGCGAGGAGCCATTCGCACCCTACTACCCTAATATGCAAGACGCCCGTCGGATATCTCGTTCCGTGGAACCTATAGTCTGCATACCTACGAACAGATTTTTCGGTGCACGTGCTGCCCTGCTCCGGCGTGATTTCGGTAAGGCACGTATGGTAGTGTGGCGCAAAATCCAGAGGCTCAGAAACCGAAACGGCCGGTCGCTGCCAGCGTTATCCCGCGGACGCAGCGGCGACGAGTGGACCAACAAAGATGAATCCGGTGTGGCTGGCCTCCCAAGAAAAATATTCAAGCGGTATATATGGGGCCAAATTCACATTGCGGATCTTAGCCGGCTGAACTACCCGATGATGTGTCGGATGATGGCGAATATCCGAGACCAAGCAACAAAATCCGGTCTCGCACGGGTCCCGATCATTCTAGAGAACCATACAAAAGACATTCTTGATTTCTCTCACATCGAGCGCTTCACTGCGACTCTCACTCGCTCGCCGGATGTAAAGACCGTGACGCTCACGGATGTAGCCCATGGACTCAGAGACGGCACATTCAAAGTCCGTACTGCCTGACCGTCGAAATGGAATCTTGCGCGGAGCGCTTCTCCAAAGACGGTCCGAAGTCCGGAAATCCTGGAAACATCTCATCTCGGCGGATTGCCTGGAGCACTTGGGGCCAATTGCGCCGGAGGTCGAGGCGTTCCTGTCCGGACCGGACGCGGCTCGCGGTTGGCCGCTGCTTGACCATTTCACTTGGCTGTGTAGTGACGCGGATTTCTGGGGCTGCTTGCAGGCCTTTGCTCTGGCGCGAAAGATAGAATGCCGCCCGGGGTACACAGCTCCGGCGCCTTTGTCCCTCGGGAGTCTCAAAAGGCTGGCGAGCGCGGACGGCTTCAAACTCCTGTGCGTGCGATACTGTTGTCCCGTGAACATCGCCGCCCCAAGCGAGCTTGAAATTGCCGAAGAACTCTTGCGCCAGCTGATGGTGACGGACCGTGCGAAGATCGAGGCGGGAGGGGCATTTGACGTGGCCGGTGTGCTGCTCAGGTTGAATCTTGTGGGCATTCGGGCGCTGGTCGCTCGTGATTTGCGGTCGTTAGACGCTCTTAATTATTTCTATGAGCTTCCGCATCGATCGTTGGTTCGCATGCGGGCGAATTCTCGGCTTCTTGCTTTCTGGTTGTGTATCTATACGCAGCTGCTATCCAAGCCGGATTGGTTGAAATGCGGACAGCTGTAGTCGCAAGCTCGATCGCAGCGGGCGTACGCGTCGCCGCGGGAATAGAGAACCTCCCCGGCGTCGATGTATTTATCGTTGTTTGCAATGTGGGAATGAGGCCCGCACTGCTGCGATGGGCCCGAGAACTTTTCTTGGCACTTAGATCATTTGAGTGGCGAACACTCACCACAAAAGTATGGAGCTACGCGCGATCTGGCAAATTAATTATCCTGCGTCGACCTTTGAACGATTCAGCGTCCACTGAGCGCCTTAGATCACTCCGATGTGACGTAGGTCTGCATGCCGCTAATGTAATTTACCGCGAGCCGACAATTTCGGCATTTAAACTAGGCATTCTCAATGCGCATATAGGTATCCTGCCCAAATATCGAGGCAGATCCGTCGTCGAGTGGTCCGTCTTGCAAGGGGATCCTATAGGAGTAACTGTTTTTTTCATCGATTCTGGAATCGACACCGGCAGGCGCATTGTCCTGCGTGAGTTTATTCCATCGGACCGCTGGAACGACGCGCGGGCGCTTAAGAACATGCTGTTTGGCTGTGACGCTCGCCTGTACCGCAAAGCGCTTGAGGGACTCATGAGGCCTGGAGTCCAGTTCGAAAACAACGATATTTCGAAGGGCAGACGTTACTATGTAGTGTCCAAGATATTCACGCAGATTGTTGATGAAATCCTTAGTGTCGGCGCCAATCGCGGACATGCCAATCGTAGCCAGAATGGGGCCTTCGGAAACCTTTCAACCAAAGTAGAAATAGACTTTGGGCAGCGGAAGTCCATGTTGAGAGAACAGACTCGCGGGAATGATGGGACCTACCTGCATGGCAACTCAGATATACCTTGTCTTCACCGATGATTGGGAGCTGCGAGGAGACGGTTCGGGCGACCCAACCCAGATCCAGTTTCGGCCGCTGCAAGAATTAGCCCGAATCTTTGCAGAGAGATCAATTCGCGGATCTTTTAACGCAGAGGTGATGCAGCAGCTGACCTTCAGGAGTTTTCAGGATCGTTACCCGCATTTGAAGGACTGGGCGGACGAATGGGAACGGGTCGTGACCGAAGCTTTCCGCCAAGGACACGATTTCCAGTTGCACATCCATCCCCAATGGAAAGGGGCCGTATACGACGGTAAGCGCTGGATCCTCCCAGCTCCGTGGTCTATTCTTGAACACCCTCGTGTGGACGCGGCTCGGATGATCACGGAGGGTATTAAATTGCTGCAGGGCCTGCTGCAACCCATCCGCTCCGGATACCGCTGCGTATCGTTCCGTGCCGGGGCTTGGTGTATTGCTCCTTCAGGATTCATGCTGGACCTGCTAGCGTCGCAGGACATTCGATTTGACATGAGCATTGTGCGCGGGATTTCCTACAACTTTCCTGTTCAACTTGACTACCGCCATGCCGAGGAAGGCTTCTTCCCCTTCTATCCTGACATGTGTGACGCCCGGAGAATAGCGGCGGGCAAGAAGCCGATCGTTTGCATTCCGACTGCTTGTTTCCCCGAGGGTCCGCTCGTTTTGCTGCGTCGCGACGCGCGGAGGATCGCAAACAAATTTTGTACCAGGAACAATTCGACTCCGGCGAAGCTCGCCGCCGCAGACGCCTCCGGTTCTGCTTACCGTGCGTGGGCGCCACGAATAACTCTGCCAGTCCGTGTTCTGCGCCGGTTGCGTACCTATTTCACAGGGCGGTGGTTAATCTCAGATCTCGCTAACCTGGATTACGACCAGCTCGTCAACATGATGCGCTACATCCGGGCGATGGCACGACGCTCGGAAACTGAAGCCGTACCCGTAATTCTTGCGAACCACACGAAAGACATCACAGATTTCAGCCACATCGAACGATTTCTGGACGATATAGCAACTGCTCCGGACATTCACTGCATCACTCTTACTGAGTTAAGTGGAATGCTGGAGTCAGGGCGGTTCTCAATCCGGATGAATAAATAGGAGGAAATAGGAGTTGCTCTGCCGTTTTTGAACTTCAGCATGTGCTTAATGATATATCTTATAAATTATTTATGTAATAATATTTGAATCCGACTGGCGCTGTAACTTAAGGGCATTCCACCCTGCTTTCGCACGATGTCCGACAGCTGTACGATTTTTGGAGCTCTTGCAAGTTTGCGCGGAGACCAATCGAAAAGACGCTTGCAGAGAAAAGCGGACACCTAGAATGCAGTTCTTCCTGACTTCAGGAGAGGGGAGCCAGAGTGAAAGTGGATCGTCGCTGAAAGCGCATGTCTTGAAATCGGCGATATTCCTTTGATTGATCATAGGACATGAGTTGGTTCGTATGGGTTACTCTGAGATTCGACAAATCGCGAAGAGACTCCTGCCTTCTCGAGCAGTTCACGCGATCAGGCAAATGAAGGCGAATTTGAGGTCGGCGCGCCTATCGAGGGTGCCGGCATCAGATGAGAACCAGTTCCGTGACATATTGGCAAAGGATCTCTGTATAGCAGAGGGCGATGTGGTATTTGTGCACAGTTCAACTGATGGACTCAGATTGCAATTCCCTGCGCCGAGGTTGTTGCCAATGTTGCTCGACCTCGTAGGGTCGGGGGGGACACTCTTGTTCCCCTCCTATCCAAGGCTCGGTTCCTATGAGTTCCTAATGAGCGGAGAAGTGTTCGACGTTCGTAAGACACCCTCGTACATGGGGCTGATTACCGAGATGGCTCGCCGTCATAAAGGCGCGATCCGCAGCTTTCATCCCACTAAAGCGGTTGTCGCTATCGGTCGGTACGCGAAAGAGGTCACGGCGAGTCATCAACTGTGTCATTATCCCTATGATCGTGAAAGTCCTTACGGTAAGGTCCGTGACTACGGCGCCAAAATTGTGGGCATTGGGGTATCCACCAGCCGCCTTTCTTGCGTACATTGCGTGGACGACGAAATGAAAGAAGATTTTCCGGTTTGTCCTTACCACGACCGTTTGTTCGGGGCCAACTGCATCGATTATGACGGCAACACCCGAATCGTGGAGACTTACGCGCACAATATGCGCAAGATTAAGTTAAACTTGCCGGCCTTCATGAAGGCTCACATATCGGAAGATGTCTGCAGAGATTTTGAAATTCATGGAATGAAGTTTTTCAAGGCTGATGGCTGCAAGTTGTTCACAAGAATGATCGAATTGGCCCGAACTGGCATAACGATCTATCCTGAATATCTCTACGAGAAAGATCGCAGCTCCCGTAAGGACCGTCAGGGCAGCGTATAAGCTCCGTCGCGGCGGCAAATCTCGTTAGTGGACTGCAGGCTTAGACAAATTCAATCTGCACAAACTGGCCTGGGTGGTCGGCTCATGAAATTGATTGATGCTCTGGAAGCCTTGAAGGAAGACCCAGAATCCCAATCCCCCGTGCTGGACGTACATCTTGCTTGCGGCTTCACTCCGCTCCACTTATTGACGTTCCTGAATGCCCATTTGCGACGGGAGTTCCCTAGTTATAAGGTCTTGATTCGGACAGGAATATTCGGCGATCTGTTGGGTTATCTAGAACGCCTCGAACGGGAGCGACCCGCAGTCACCGTGGCCGTCATTGAGTGGGCGGATCTCGATCCCCGACTGGGAATTCGGCGGCTGGGCGGATGGGAGACGCGGCAAATGTTCGATATCACCCAGAACGTCCGCGACCAAGCCACAAAGCTTTCCGACTCCCTTGAAAGAATCTCCGGAGCTAGTCTTGTTGCATTGGCTCTGCCCACGCTGCCGTTCCCCCCAATAGCATTCACGCCTGGTTGGCAGTCAAGTTCATTCGAGAACGAAGTACGCGAGATTTTAGCCTATCTGGCTAGCCGGCTGGCAAGGTCGTGTAACATCCGTGTCATCAGTTTACAGCGGTTGGATCGAATCTCGCCCCCTGGATCGAGGTTTGACGTGAAGTCAGAGATCAGCACTGGATTCCCATACAAAATAAGTCATGCCGACGCGCTGGCTGGGCTACTATCTCGCATCATTCGCGATCCGCTCCCCAAGAAAGGCCTGATCACCGATCTCGATGACACGCTCTGGAAGGGGATCTTGGGCGAGGTGAACGTCGAAGGCATCGCCTGGGATCTCGAGCACCACGCGTTGAAGCACGGCCTCTATCAAATGCTGCTGACGTCACTTGCTGAAACAGGTATTCTGATCGGCGTCGCCAGCAAAAATGATCCCTTCCTGGTCGAGGAGGCATTCCGAAAAGCAAAGCTGATGCTGCCGCGTAGCCGGATTTTCCCGATAGAAGTTGGCTGGGGTCCGAAATCCACGTCGGTATCCAAAGTACTTCGTGCATGGAACGTTGGCGCAGAGAGCGTCATTTTCGTCGACGACAATCCCTTAGAGCTTGCAGAAGTGAAGGCGGCGCATGCCGAAATCGAATGCCTACGCTTCCCACGGGATGACGACGAAGCTGCATACCAGTTCCTGGAAACCCTGAGGGACCTCTTTGGCAAGCACTTGGTCTCTCCGGAAGATGAGATCCGTTTGCAGAGCATCGAGGCCTCGCAGGTGATTGCGGAAGCCTCACAGTCCGATGGGCGTGCACCTGAACATTTCCTTCAGAAGATCGCTGGAAGACTGACTCTGAGCTTTTCCAAGAATACGCGTGATCCGCGGCCCCTCGAGCTGATCAACAAGACCAATCAATTCAATTTGAACGGCAAGCGTCACACAGAAGTTGCCTGGAGAGATTATCTGAATGATCCGGAGGTTTTTCTGCTGCTTGCCTCCTACGAGGACAAATTCGGTCCTCTTGGTAAGATTGCGGTCATGGCCGGTCGGCATAAGGGAAATAAGTTCTTGGTCGAACATTGGGTGATGAGTTGCCGTGCATTCTCGCGCCGCATTGAATACGGCTGCCTGCTTCACGTTTTCCAGAAGTTCGGCGCCGAAGCCGGAAGCTTTGATTTTGCACCCACGTCCCGAAATACTCCCATTCAAGGCTTCTTCGCGGAGTTGATGGGTGCCGCTCCGCCTGCAGGGTTCTCGATTTCCAGGCAGCAGCTTTTTGATCGGTGCCCTCCCGTCTACCTCGAAATTCAGGAGCACTGCGATGAATGACAACAGAGGACGACTCACGCGGTGCTTTTCCGCGGTATTCCCTGAACTCAATGAGCGGAGAATTGCTTCAGCCAGCCCAAAAACTGTGGCAGCCTGGGACTCGATAGCTACCGTTACGCTGGTCAGTGTTATTGAAGAGCAATTCGGCATTGGGGTTGAACCGGACGCCTTCGATCGGCTGGTTTCATTTAGCTCAATCCTGAGCTATGTGGAGGAACTGACAGCCTCTTCGCATTAGCGACCACTGAGGGAATTGCATGCACCCTTGTCCCGCTCTTTGTTTGGCGCGCAAAAATACTGCCCGTCGCTTGCCGCACTGACCGGAACAGCTTCCAGCTTTCTCGTGAACTCTCTGGGTTGCAAGTATATCGTGTTTACACCGCACCAGCGACGCCCCCTTCTGGGAGTCGATAGCGAGGAGAAATCTAGCCGCAACTCGAGGCCCCGGGCCGGTCATACGTGGGTGGGAAAAAAGATTTTTCGAGTGCTGTCCGATTGGGAAAGACAGCAGGTGTCGCCATGCCCGTCAGTGAGCGTCAACGACTACAACTTTCCGCTTGTATGGGAGAGTGCCGTGTCTGAATCTGGGCCCATGCTCGGGATTGGTCACTGCAGCATAAGCTTGTGGGCGCGGACGTCTCAGAGCATCCGAGAGTCATGGCGGCGCTGGCATTTCCTGGAACCAAGGTAGACTCCTGAGAGCATTAGCACCTGTTCCGCGATTCAGCGAATAGAGGTGGCTTCCGTGTCTGCCGAGGTGAAGTCTAAGAGGGGCTCGATATATTGGCCGGGGTAACTTGGTGAAGGTAACCTACGGCGAGCCTGTGTCGGAAATGGTCTTAAGTTAATCCTGGAGGCTGCGTTGAGCAAACTCTCCCCTTCTAAATGCGGTATTCACTGGCTTGTGAGGGTGTCTCCCGTATGGTATTTCCGATATTCGTGCTGCTGCTGGAGAAGGTGGCGCAGCCCAACCCGGTTCCTCTCAGGAAGGTATTGTTGGTGATGCAGCAGTTTGCTGTCGGCGATTACAGTAGGCGTTCAGCACGGAACTCTCGGTCGAACTCGTCATCTGTATCAATCGAGCTACCCGTATTTTCACGATGCTCCAATCAAAGACTCGCGTGCGAGCGGCTCTTTACTGTCTGAACATCGGGATTCAGAGTCTAGTAGCGCTGTAAGAGCCAGAACACGCTTTCTTACTGAAAGGTTGCGTACATAGATGTCTTCGAGCTGTCTGTACCCCCTATCGGTCCGTAGGTAGCAGGCCAAGTGCCGAAAGGTTCCGAGCTGATCCACATGGATACGGTTCCTCCAACATCATATCGGAGGTTGTTCGCGTTTGCGGTAAGACCATTTGTGTTGTAGGCGAGCCAGTAGTAGGCGTTTGCTGTAACCGGCGTGCTGATCGAGACGGTATTCCACGCATCCGGCAGGATGGCTTGTGGCACGCTGGACGCAATGAGCGCGCCAGGCGTGCCGCTGTTGTCGGCATAGATGGCAACCTGGAATTGGTTATTAGGGGACGCGGAGACGGGCGAGGCGATAAAGACGGATATTGAGGTTACCGTGCCGTTCTGGCCGACCATTTGATATCGCGTGGCTAAGACAGAGTTCGACATACTGGTGCCGACGTTCGCACCTTGGGCGGCATTCCCAAAAGTGTTCGACGGCGCCGACGGGGTTACGGTGACGGTGGCGGAGGCAGACTGGCTCGTAAGGGCTTGGCTGGTAGCCGTGACGGTGACTGTCGTGTTGGTGCTCACGGTCGGAGCGGTGAAGAGCCCCGAGCTCGAGACCGAGCCCGCTGTGGCCGACCACGTGACGGCCGTATTGGTCGAGCCGGTCACGGTCGCGGTGAACTGCTGAGTGCCCCCTGAGGC
>Ga0137360_10001732_pt1 | contig 12956 bp, 13 predicted proteins | sample Mad1_60_16metaG_FD_104924 | JGI IMG/M metagenome (GOLD analysis project Ga0137360, IMG submission 104924) | Vadose zone soil microbial communities from Angelo Coast Range Reserve, California, USA - Mad1_60_16 metaG | ecosystem: Environmental > Terrestrial > Soil > Vadose zone | place: USA... | reverse complement strand
GACGGCCTTGTGGTGATGGAGGTCAACGATAATCCTAATATCGAGCACGGCATCGAGGATGCGGTCGGCAAGGACGAAGTGTGGATCCGCGTCCTGCGGTGGTTCATCGACCGGCTGGAGAAGTAGCGCCCGCAGCAATACCGCGATCGGGCCGCCCGCGCCCGTTAGCTGAAATCGGAGCTGTCCGTGCAGCTTCCCGCTGCCGTCATTGGCGTCCGCGGATTTGATCCCGGGATTGGCCAGGCCATCTATCGAAGAAAGGTTCCGCGTTGCGAAGCGGAGACAAGACCGCCGGCCGAAGCGTCTTGTCAGGCCTGACGATCAGTCTGACCATTGTGGATTCCAGACGACCTCCCAGAGATGACCGTCGGGGTCTTGGAAGTAGCCCGAATAGCCACCCCAGAATGTGTCATGAGCGGGCTTGACGATGGCGGCGCCTGCGGCACGGGCTTGTTCCATGAGAGCGTCAACCTCAGCTTTTGAAGCGACGTTGTGACCCAGCGTCATTTCTGTGGAGCTGGTGGGGCCTACTGCAAGCCCGGTGTCATGACCGATGCTCTTGCGAGGCCACAAAGCGAGACGCAGGCCGGGTTGAAGCTGGATGAATACGACCGCCCCATATTCGAACTGTTTGCCGACGATGCCCTCGGTTGGAAAGCCCAAGCCGTCGCGGTAGAAGCGCAACGATGCTTCGAGGTCATCGGCACCAATGGTGATCACCGTGATTCGCGGCTTCATAGCTCACCCATTTCGCACTTCGAAACACCTTCGCGCCCTGGCGTAAAGGTGCGGGCTGCTGTTCCAGGCGAAATGTTGTACTCTGCGCGGATGGGCGGCGATAACATCGACCGCCCTCGCCCCTGTGTATCGCGTGTCTTACGTATCGAACGCGTGTCCCGCTCAGAAATCCGGCTTGTTCGCGATCGGGATGTGGTAATCGAACAGGTGCTGATTGTTCTCGGCGCAGATTTCCTCGCGCAACGGCTGTTGCACGCGCCGGTAACGCTGGATAGCCGACCACGGCTCATAGAAGGCGTCCGGATCCTCCACCGTGAAATTCACTTCCAGCACCTTGCCGTCATCGACCATTCTCCAGCGCTCAACGACGTGCAGCTTTTCGGTATGGGGGGTACGATAATTGTCGACGAAGGTCCTGTCGTTCATTCCGATCGTATCGATCACCAGCGTATCGCCCTCGTAGTGTCCGACCGACTCGCCGTACCAGGACGGCTGCGGATTTTCCGAATGGGGCACGTCGAGATAGACGCGCCGCACCTCCTGATTGCTCTCAAAGATGATCACGACCTCCTTGGGCGATTGCACGAAGACGACTGGCGTGAAACGACCGTAGCTCATGAAGCCGGGAACGCCGGCCGGCCTGCAGCTCGAGCGCGGCGTAAAGGCGATCTTTCCGGCGAGCACTTCCTCGTTGTCCTTCTTCATCCGCTCTTTCACCCAGGGCTTCAAGTTCGGATTGTTGAGATCGGCAATCCGGTACGTCGGCTGGGCTCCGGTTCCGTTGGGAACGTAGGGACGGGCCGGATCCGTGCGAACGATGCTCACCCGCGCGCCGGGCACCTCGATCAGGTCGCCACCGATCGATATCCATCCGGCCAGGTTCGATGAAAAATCAGGGGGAGCCGCCCGTTGTTCCGCTACAGCCGGCGCGCTCGGCATCACCCAGATCAGGCTTGCCAGGATGCCGCCTGCGAGTACTCCTTCTCTCACGGTGAACGAGTACATTGCTGTTCCTCCTCGTGTGCTGTGCCTTCTCCTAAACTCATTGGTGCGTGCCGTGTCGGTAGCTGTCTCGCCGGTTGACGCCTTTACCCATTGGCGTACCGGAAAAACTCGCCTTTCGTCACCCGCCCGCACGCATTTTATTAGGCTACAGCATATGCGGGTCTGCCGTAAGGGCACCCCCTCCCTACCCTCCCCCGCATGCGGGGGAGGGTAGGGAGGGTGGCATCGATGGCAGTCGGCGGCTCATCACCTCGTTCAAGCGGGGCCGTCGGCCAGCCGCTTGAGATCGAAGCGGTCGACATCCTGCAGCAATTCCACAAACGCCCTCGCCCCATGGGCAAGCGCCTGCTCGCCCTTTTGCGCGGTTGCGCGGGTGGCGTCGCCGACCGCGCCGGTCGGGTGCAGGTCCTGGGTCATCCAGCCGAAGCCGATCGGCCGGAACGCGCTGAGCCACTTGAAGTCTTCGGCCATTTTCACCGTAGCCGGGACGGCCGGGACGGCGCGCGCCATGTCTACGGTTTCAGGCCTGTGGGCGAGAAGGAGCGAGGTCTCCACGTCGCCAGCATGCACGCCGTGACGCTGCTCCAGCCGCTCGAAGGTACCCGACGGATAGCCGAAGCGATGCCATGCGCAGGTCACCACCAGCATCTTCAGACGAACCCGCAGGTCGCGGGCAACGAGGTCCATGGCGGCCACGTTGCCGCCGTGGCTGGTGACGATCACAAGCTTGCGCACGCCGCAGCGGTGGATACTCTCCCCGATTTCCGTATAGGCGCCGATGATGGTTCGCGCCGAAAACGACAGGGTTCCGGGGAAGGCCCGATGCTCGTCCGATTGGCCGATCTGCTGGATCGGCAGAAACGTAGCGGGCAGATCGGCCGGAAGCTGGGGCAGGACGCGGGCGATGTAGGCTTGCGCTATATAGTAGTCGACGCCGAGCGGAAGATGCGGGCCATGCTGCTCGACGGCCGCGACCGGCAGCACGGCAATCCAGCGCTTCGTATCGCCGGCCGCCACGTCGGGCCACGCCATCTCGGTCCAGTCACGTTTTGGCATCATATTTGCGTCACTCGCATTTCCAATCCGGTTCGCGTATGTTCCTGGCGCGTTTGGCGAGAATGAACCCATGCAAAACCCTGGATTTTTGCGAAACACGGTCCGGAGGCTAGCCCTCCGGAGAACCACCCGATTTATCGCCGGCGCCTGTTTCATAGTGGCCTGCGCTGTGGCCAGCAACATCCTGGCCGGCAACGCTGCCTTGGGGCAGACGCGCGACAAGCTGTCCTTTGCCACCAACTGGGTCGCGGAGGCCGAGCATGGCGGATTCTACCAGGCGCTGGCCGACGGCACCTACCGCAGATATGGGCTCGACGTCACCATCGTCCCGGGCGGTCCGCAGGTGAACAACCGCATCCTGCTGCCGGTGGGGAAGATCGATTTTTACCTGAGCGCGAACACGCTCCAGTCCTTCGATGCGGTCGAACAGAACATTCCGACGATCGCGGTCGCGTCGATGTTCCAGAAGGATCCGCAGGTGCTGATCGCCCATCCCGATCGCGGCATCAACGATCTGAAGGATCTGAAAAACCTGGTGCTGTATATATCGAAGGAAGGCATGGCGAGCTACTTCCAGTGGCTCAAGGCCGATTACGGCCTGGGCGACTCCCAGGTCCGGCCCTATACGTTCAATCCGCAGCCCTTTCTGGCCGACCGCAACAGCGTCATGCAGGGCTATGTGACATCCGAGCCTTACGCGATCGAGAAACAGACCAGAGTGAGACCGAAGATTTTCCTGATCGCGGACTACGGCTTCAGCAGCTACTCGACGCTGATCGAGACACGGCGTGACCTCGTCGAGGGCAGGCCCGACCTGGTGCAGCGCTTCGTCGATGCCTCGATCATCGGCTGGTACAATTACATCTATCACGACAATGCGCCGGCCAGCGAGCTGATCAAGCGCCAGAATCCTGAAATGACCGATGAATTGCTCGCCTATTCGGTTGCCCGGATGAAGGAATACGGCATTGTGGATTCCGGCGACGCGGTAGAGCTGGGCGTCGGAGCAATGACGGACGCCCGCGTCGCGAGTTTCTTCGACAAGATGGTGCGGGCCGGAGTGGTCAAGTCCAACCTTGACTACCGCAAATCTTACACGCTGCGCTTCGTGAATCGAAAAGTCGGGGTGGAACTGCGGCGCAATTGAAACTTGACACGTAGGGTAGGCAAAGCGAAGCGTGCCCATCGCTACCCCCTCCCTACCCTCCCCCGCAAACGGGGAGGGTAGGGAGGGGCAGGCACGGCGCGAGGACGTGCCACCCTACGAGTTCTCCAATTGACCGAAATAGCGTCCGAACACACCGCGGTGCATCAGACCGCAGCGACCCCGCCGGTCGTCACCTTCCAAGGTGTCGTCAAGCGTTTTGCCAGTGGCACGCTGGCGCTCGATCAGCTCGACCTTGCCATCCGCAACGGAGAATTCGTCTCCCTGCTCGGCCCCTCGGGGTGCGGCAAATCCACCGCCCTGCGGCTGATCGCCGGGCTCGCCGAGCCAACCCGCGGCAGCATTTCGTGGAGCGGCACCCCCCTCCCTACCCTCCCCCGCAGGCGGCGGAGGGTAGGGAGGGGGGCCCGCAACAAGCCTGAGGTCGGCTTCGTGTTTCAAGAGCCGACCCTGATGCCGTGGGCCACGGTGGTCCGCAACGTCATGCTGCCGCTTGAACTCGAGGGCGTCGAACGTCGGCTGGCGACGAAGCGCGCCGTCCAAGCCCTCGAGCGCGTCGGCCTGGCGTCGTTTTGCGACTCCTATCCGCGCGAACTCTCCGGCGGCATGAAGATGCGGGTTTCGATCGCACGCGCCCTCGTCACCGATCCGCCGCTGCTCTTGATGGATGAGCCGTTCGCAGCCCTCGACGAGATCACGCGCTTCAAGCTCAACGACGATCTCTTGGAGCTGTGGCGGGCGGTCGGCCGCACAGTGATCTTCGTCACCCACTCGGTGTTTGAATCGGTCTACCTGTCGAACCGGATCATTGTCATGACGCCGCGACCGGGCCGGGTCTTCACCGAGCTTGCCGTCGATGCGCCCTATCCGCGCGACGAGAGCTTTCGCACCTCGGCCGAATATGCGCGCCATTGCCGGATCGCCTCGCAGGCGCTTTCGCGCGCCATGGCCAGTGCATTGTGAGAAGCAAAAGATGAGCAACGCCGATCCGCGGCCCCGCCCTTGGTTCCCCCTCCCCCGCTTGCGGGGGAGGGTTGGGGAGGGGGCTGTTGCCGCGAGTCAGGCCCGTGGAACGGGCCCCCTCCCTAACCCTCCCCCGCAAGCGGGGGAGGGGATGGACAATCGCGCGACTGGAGCGATCACGATCAGATGGTCGCGCATCGCGCTGCCGATCATGACGCTCGCGCTCGGCGTCGCCGCCTGGGACCTGGTGGTGCGAGTGAAGGACATCCCGCCCTTCATCCTGCCAGGCCCCGGCCGCGTGGCAGCGACCGTCGTATCCGACTGGCCCGTGCTTTGGGACTCGCTCCTCGTCACACTCGCCACGACCTTCTACGGGCTCGCGTTGGCGCTGGCCGGCGGCGTCGGGCTTGCGATTCTGTTTAATCAATCGCGCCTGATCGAGCATTCCCTTTATCCCTATGCGGTGATCCTTCAGGTCACGCCGGTGGTGGCGGTGGCGCCGTTGCTTCTGATCTATCTGCCGCAGCAGGCGGCGGTGCTGGCCTGCGCCTGGATCGTGGCGTTCTTTCCTATCCTTGCCAATACCACCCTCGGGCTCAACTCAGTTGATCGCAATCTCGTGGATCTGTTCGAAATCTACGGCGCCTCGCGCATCAAGGTGTTGCTGCGCCTCAAGCTGCCGGCCGCGCTGCCCTATATGCTTGGGGGCCTCAAGATCGCCGGCGGACTGTCGCTGGTCGGCGCGGTCGTAGCCGAAATTGCGGCCGGCTCGGCCGGCGCCGGGTCGGGGCTTGCCTACCGCATCGCCGAATCGGCCTATCGCCTCAACATCGCGCGCATGTTTGCGGCGCTGATCCTGCTGTCGATCACGGGAATCGCAATCTTCTTCGCATTGTCGCTCGCCTCATATCTCTTGCTGCGCCGCTGGCACGAAAGCGCGATCGCGGGCGAACCGTGAGACTTTGCGTCGGCCGACATACCGGCCATGCACTCAGTTCGCAACATCGCCCCCTCCTGCGGCTTGCCTGAATAGCCAGCCCGACTATTTTGGCCGCGACCCGTCATCGAACCGCAAGGCCCCCTCCCTCCCCCGCGCGCGGGGGAGGGAGGGGAGGTAATTCCCGCCACATGCCGCGACACACATGAAAACCGAATCCGCCGTCGAGGCTCGCGACGCGGCCAAGGCCCGCCGCGCCCGGCTCATCGGCATCGCGCTCATGTGCGGAGCGGTCGGCACTTTCTCCTGCCTCGACACCACCGCGAAGTACCTCGGGCGCCACATCGACGTCATGCAGGTGGTGTGGGCGCGCTACACCTTCGCATTGCTCCTGACTTTCATCCTCTCCAATCCGCTGAGCCGCCCCGGCCTCTTGCGAACCGCGCGCCCGGCGCTCCAAATCGTGCGCGCCGCGATTTTGCTGGGCTCCACCATGCTCAATTTTTTCGCGCTCAGGTACCTCCGGCTCGACCAGGTGCTTGCCATCACGTTTTCGACGCCTTTCGTCGTCGCAGCGCTGTCCGGGCCGACACTCGGTGAATGGGTTGGGCCGCGGCGCTGGGCTGCCATCGGGGTCGGATTCATCGGCGTTCTGGTGGTGACGCGGCCGGGACTGGGGATCGTGCACCCGGCCGCAATCCTGGCCGTTCTGGCGGCATTCGCCTACGCCGCCTATTTCCTGACGACGCGGGTGCTGTCGCGCACCGACTCCAACGAGACCACCTTGTTCTACTCGAACTTCGTCGGTGCCGTGCTGATGCTGCCGGTGGTGCCGTTTTTCTGGACATCGCCCGCGCTGTGGCAGCTTGGCCTCATGATCCTCGCGGGGGCGCTTGCGAGCTTCGGGCATTATATGCTGATCGCCGCCCACAGACGCGCGCCGGCGTCGCTCCTCTCCTCGTTCATCTATAGCCAGCTCGTATGGGTTATCGCGCTCGGCTATGCGGTATTCGGCGATGTGCCGGACGCCAATACGCTGGTGGGCGCGTCGATCGTGATTGCCTCGGGCCTCTATGTATTTCACCGCGAGAGAGTCCGCGGACCGCGCACCGCAAAGGGCGGCGGACAAGAATGATTTCTTGCGGGTTGAAGGGGGCCGTGCGAGCCTGATATCCCCCTGGGAGCGCGGGCGTCCCGCCCGCTCTTTCTTTCTCCGGTGCGGGCGGGACGCCCGCGCTCCCAGGGAGGGGCGGCGGCTCATTCATCGGGATTTCACGGACAGGTCGATCCAATGCAGAAACCCTTCCTCGCAGCCGACGGCACAGCCGCCGTTGACCGGGCGAACGACGACATCGGCGAGGCGATGCGGTTGCGCCTGTTTCGCACCCAAGTCGAGCTGCGCGAGGCCGAACAGCGCGCCTTCGACCTGTTCCTGCAGAACCTCGTCAAGGGCACGAGCCACCTCTCGCTCGGCCAGGAAGCGATCGCGGCCGGATTTGCCAACGCGATGAAGCCCGGCGACCTGTCGTTCTGCACCTACCGGGGGCACGCGCACACGCTCGCCCGCGGCGTGCCGGTCGAAAAGGTATTGGGCGAGCTGATGCAACGCGACAACGGGCTGATGCGCGGTAAGGGCGGGTCCATGCATCTCACCTCAGCGGAGCATGGCGTGATGGGTTCCTATGCGATCATCGGAGCGCATCTGCCGATCGCCTGCGGGGCGGCGCTTCGCGCCCAATACAAGGGCGCGGACGACGTCACGGTATGTTTCTTCGGCGACGGCACCACCAATATCGGGGCCTTCCACGAGGCGTTGAACTTCGCTGCGATCTGGAAGCTGCCGGTCATCTTCGTGTGCGAGAACAATCTCTACATGGAGTATACGCCGATCGGCGAGGTGACGGCGGTCAAGCATCCGGCGGCGGATCGTGCTGCGGCCTACGGGCTCGAACCCATTCTCATCGACGGCAATGACGCCGATATCGTCTATCGCACGGCGCGTGCGGCCTACGGGCGCGCCCGCGCCGGGCACGGCCCCTCCCTGATCGAGTGCCTCACCTACCGGCACAGCGGACATTCCCGCGCTGATCCGGCGAAATATCGCCCCGACGGCGAGCTTGAGGCCTGGAAGAAGCACGATCCCGTTGCGCTTTATCGCGGCCGCCTGAAGCAGTTCGGCGTGTCCGAGGACACCATCGCAAGGATCGAGGCGGACGTGCGCCGCGTCGTCGACGAGGCAACGGAGAAGTGCAAGGCAGCGCCGCCGCCGCCGGCCGACATCCTGTGCACCGACGTCTATGCGAATGGAGGCTTCGCGTGGCGGAACTGACTTATCGCGACGCCGTGGCGCGCGGCATCGCCCAGGAAATGGCGCGCGATCCCGACGTGATCTTCTTCGGCGAAGATGTCGCCAAGGCCGGCGGTGTGTTCAAGGCGACGGTCGGGCTCTACGAGCAGTTCGGGCCGAGGCGGGTGCGCGACACGCCGATCTCCGAGCAGGCCATCATGGGCGCCGCCATGGGGGCCGCCATGACGGGCCTCAAGCCGATCGCGGAAATCATGTTCTCGGATTTCTTCGCGGTGTGCTTCGACTACATCGCCAACGAGTTTCCGAAGAGCCGCTACATGTCGAACGGCCAGCTCAAGTGCCCGCTGGTGGTGCGCACCGGCAACGGGGCGGGCTCGCGCTTCGGCGCCCAGCACAGCCAGAGCGTCGAAAACTGGTGCATGATGATCCCGGGTCTCAAGGTGGTGGCGCCGTCCAATCCGCGCGACGTGATCGGGCTGATGGCAGCGGCGGTGCGCGATCCCGACCCGGTGATCTTTTTCGAGCACAAGTCGCTTTATCCCACCAAGGGCGAAGTGCCGGACGGCGAGATCGTCGATACCCTCGGCTCCGCCAAAATCCTGCGGCCCGGCCGGGACGCCACCATCCTCGCGCTCGCCCTGATGGTGCCGCGCGCCCTTGCGGCTGCCGAGAAACTTGCGCCGCTCGGCATCGATTGCGAGGTCATCGACGTGCGTTCGCTGGTGCCGCTCGATACCCGGGCCATTTTGGGCTCGGTCTCCCGCACCCACCGCCTGTTTACCGTGGAGGAAAACCCGCGGCTGTGCGGATGGGGCGCCGAGATTGTGTCCATCGTCGCCGATGAGGCTTTCTACGATCTCGACGGCCCGCCCGTGCGGATCACGACGCCGCACGTACCGCTGCCGGCGGCCGATATTCTGGAGGACATGATCCTGCCGACGGTGGAGCGGATTGCCGAAACGGTGCGGCGGGCGCTGTCGAGTTAGAGCGGATCTCGGTCATTTGAACCGTTTCCGCCCGAGCCATCGCCGGGCTCATCCTTGGGACTGGCACCTAAACAACCATGATATCATCTATCATGGTGAAACTCCTTCGATGGGTGCCAACTCCCAATGGAATCAAATCGGCGTGTTAGAGTGCGAACATGAACGCTCCCGCGATCAAACGCATGACCGTGCTGGAATTCCTCGCCTGGGCGGAAACCCAGGAGGGCGGTCGCTACGAGCTTGTCCGCGGGCGGATTGTTGCCATGGCACCCGAGCGTTCGGAACATGTACATGCCAAGCGGCGTGCCGCGAACGTGCTTGAAGCTGCCATAGGGCGCGCCGGTCTCGCATGCGAGGCCTTCGTTGACGGGCTTGCAGTGGTGATCGATGACGAGACGAGCTATTTGCCCGATGCTCTAGTGAATTGCGGCGAACAGGTTGCGTCCGATTCACTTGTCGCGCCCCACCCCGTCATCGTCGTAGAGGTGCTCTCGCCCTCAACTCAAGGGATCGACAAATCCGTCAAGCTCGCCGACTACCTCCGTGTCCCCGGCTTGAGCCATTATCTCATCATTGATCTTGGACGGCGCCACGTCTTGCATTACCGCAGGCAGCCCGATCAGGCGATCATGGTTGCCATCGTCAAGGACGGCGAGCTTGTATTCGATCCGCCGGGAATAACGGTTCCGGTGGCCGGCTTGCTCGGTTGATCCGAGATGTCACCGTTCTACGTCACTCTACCTTGAGCCCAAGCTTTCGCACCAACGCCCCCCATTTGCGCTCTTCGCGGTCGATATCGGCGGCATACTGCGCGGGCGTCGAGGTCAGCACATCGCCGCCGTCGGCCGCGATACGGGCCCTCACGTCGTCAAGCGCGACGGCCTTTTGCAGTTCGTCGTTGAGGCGCGTCACGATGTCGGCCGGCGTGCCGGCCGGGGCCATCAGGCCGTAATGCAGCACGGCCTCGAAGCCCGGCAGGCCGGATTCCCCGATGGTTGGCACATCGGGCATCAGGCTCAGGCGCTCGGCGCCCGCGGTCGCGATCGCCCGCAGGTTCCCTGCCTGGAGATTGCCCATGGCGGGCGCCAGTACGTTGAAGGCGATCGGCACATGGCCGCCGATGAGATCGTTGGTGAGCGGGCCGGTGCCTTTGTAGGTCACGATGGTGAAGTCGATCCCGGCGGCTACCTTTAACAGTTCCGCGGAGAGGAAGGCCCCGGTGCCGGGCGGCGGCGTGCCGATGTTGAGCTTGCCGGGCTCGCGTTTCGCCATGGCGATCAGATCGGTCACGGTGCGCGCCGGGAACGCGGTGTTGGCCATCAGCACGATCGGGGTGGTGGAGATCAAGCCGATCGGGGTGAAATCCCGGCGCGGGTCATAACCCGGATTGACGTAGAGCGTCGGATTGATCGCCGTGATGCCGGTGTGAGACATCACCAAGGTGTAGCCGTCGGGCGTCGCTTTTGCGGCCACCCGCATGCCGATCACGCCGGCGACGCCGCCGCGATTGTCGATGACGACCTGCTGGCGCAAGCCCGAGGCGAGTTTCTCGGCGACGATACGTGCGACCGCATCGACGCCGCCGCCGGCCGGAAACGGCACGATCAAAGTGATCGGACGCGACGGATAGCTTTGCGCGACACCTGTTCCGCAGGTCGCCGCGAATGTGACGGCCGCCGCCGCAAGAAGATTCAAGTATCTCACCGTCGTCGCGCCTCGCTGCCTCAAAATTCCGCCAGGATCGCTAAAAATACAATCGTTAAAAATACAACCGCCGGCCTCGCTGTCGAGGGCCGGCGGTTCTAAAAAGACCGAAAGTGCGAAGACGGATGAGGCTCGGGATCAGTGAAGCCTTGCGCCCTGAGTCAATCGCGCAATTTCATCCTTAAGTTGCAGTTTGCGACGCTTCAATTCACGCAATTCGAGATCGTCCGTGGATGGATGCCTGAGCGCCTCAGCCAATTCATCTTCAAGCATCCGATGCCGCTGTTCGAGTTCTGCAAGATGCGTCGATGTAGCCATGTATCGAAGTCTCCGTGGTCAGATTGCCGCCTGACGACGGCGTTGTGACACGAGCGTAAAATCGAGTCGATGCGACAAATCCGATGTAGTCCAATCTTACGGTAACATATCACCTTCAAAAATCCCCGTCATTCACTAAATTTTTTTCTGTGATCTAAATGTCGCAGCTAGTCACGGAAAACTCATCGGTGCCTCCGGACAACTTGATCTCGCAGCAAGCTTTCGGGCAGCATCCTGGGGGCAATCGTGGTATTTGGCGGGCAGAATTTTCAGGGTGTGCGCGGAGAGGCCAGGACGCCCCCTCCTTACCCTCCTTCCCCCACCGCTTCCCTCCTCCTCTTGCAGGGAGGTTTCGGGAGGGGGCGCGGGGGAGGGTAGGGAGGGGGCGACATTGGGATTCGGCGGCTGCGAATGACCGAAGAAGAAGAAATCGAGCTGAAGGCACAGCTCGAGCGGTTGCGGCAGGAGCATCGCGACCTTGACGCTGCGATCGAAGCGCTGCAAGCCGTCCCGGGTGTCGATCTTATCCAGGTTCAGCGCTTGAAAAAACGCAAACTCATTTTGCGCGACCGAATTACCTTCATCGAGGATCAACTGACGCCGGACATCATTGCGTGACGGCCATGCGACAGAACTTCGAACGCCGAAATGATCCGGATTGTCAGCTAGGACTTGCGCCCGATAGGCGGCGGCAATCAGTCGGAGATGGTATTTTATTACCTCTATCGCTTAGACTTACTCTGACGATTTTGGCAGAACGAAATACCCATTTTTATGCAAGCGAAATCAGTGCCTTGCAGAACGGTTTCCGTGGCGCCTTTTGAGGCGCGCCCCCAACCACGCTAGTCCGTTGGAAACGCTGGGGTAGGGGGAGGGGCAGCGGTTCGTTAAGGCGGGAGCGCGGGGGAGGGTTGGGAGGGGGCATACGGCGTGTTTGGCTTGCGGCCGTGTGGACGGTTTCTATAATCCGCGCCTTTTCGGGGCCGGAACATCGGCGCCGCATTGAGGATCGTTACCGTGTCTGCAAAGCCTGTCGCCGTCATCATGGGCAGCCAGTCCGATTGGGCGACGATGAAACATGCTGCCGAAACTCTCGACGCGCTCGGCATCGCCTACGAGACCCGCATCGTTTCGGCGCATCGCACGCCGGACCGGCTCTATGCGTTTGCCAAGGGCGCGAAGGCCGCAGGAGTTCGGGTCATCATCGCGGGCGCCGGGGGGGCCGCACACCTGCCTGGCATGACGGCGTCGATGACGGTGCTTCCGGTCTTCGGCGTCCCGGTCGAATCCAAAGCCCTGGCTGGTCTCGATTCGCTCTATTCGATGGTGCAAATGCCGCCCGGCGTTCCAGTCGGCACGCTCGCTATCGGCCGCGCCGGAGCGATCAACGCCGCACTGCTCGCCGCGAGCGTATTGGCGCTTAACGACGAGGCGCTCGCCGGCCGCCTCGAAGCATGGCTCAAATGCCAGACCGACGCTGTCGCCGAAGCGCCATCAGGCGAGGGCGGCGCGTGACCTCTCTCGCCCCGCAATCCGTCGGCCCCGATGCGACCATTGGGATTTTGGGGGGCGGCCAGCTTGGCCGCATGCTGGCGATGGCAGCGGCGCGGCTTGGTTTCAAATGCCATGTGCTTTGCCCCGAGCCCACCTCCCCGGCATTCGATGTGGTGCGTCGGGTCACCGAGGCCGACTACAGCGACAAGGCCGCTCTCGACCGCTTCGCCGACGACGTCGATGTCATCACCTATGAGTTCGAGAATGTTCCGGCCGAGACGG
>Ga0137360_10001726_pt1 | contig 12985 bp, 13 predicted proteins | sample Mad1_60_16metaG_FD_104924 | JGI IMG/M metagenome (GOLD analysis project Ga0137360, IMG submission 104924) | Vadose zone soil microbial communities from Angelo Coast Range Reserve, California, USA - Mad1_60_16 metaG | ecosystem: Environmental > Terrestrial > Soil > Vadose zone | place: USA... | reverse complement strand
GCGACACCAAGCCTCAAGATCGACGCCGACGCTTGCCTCGCGGCCGATGACGGCGACGAGGTCGCCCGGTCGACTGCGGCGCAGCGCCCCAATCAGCTCTGGCAGAAGTCCGGAGGCAAATGTCCTGGTGCCCGCGTCCAGTTCGATATTCGCTTTTATAGGCATGTACCATCCTATACCGAGCGATCCGTATCGTAAATCAGGGCCAGCGATGCCCGCGATGGGGATCGCCGATCATCGGTACGACGGTCGACGAAAACGATTGCATTGCCCAAAGCAACCTGACGATTCCACTTGGCGCCAACAAGTGTGCTCAACAGTAGCGATACGCATCAAAGATGAACATCACGAACCCGTGAATAATTGAAATTCGTTTGACGCAATATGAAAATTGAATCAACGTTTGTAGGCCTATGAGAATAGCTTCGAACAACGCCGATCATCCAGGATCGAAACAAGACGATGCGCAACCTCGACATTCGCCGATGGAGCGGAAGTCACCGGCCGCAGTCTGTTGCGATCGCGGCGCAGGGTCCGCCAGCGTCATGTAGCGGGCGAAAGTCTAATCGCGTGAACGACTGCAACACGGCGAACGCATGCATCATTTGATCGACCCGGCATTGCGATTGGCTTTGGGCAAAGATTCCTGTGCCCTCGTCATGATGGCGAAAGTGCCCCGGATTGGGACCGTGAAGACCCGCCTCACGCCCTTGTTGAACGACGAACAGGCGGCCACCCTCAGCCGCTGCTTCATCCGGGATATGGCAGCCAACATTGGCGGGTTGACCAGAGATCGGCGCCTCATCGGCGTCGTCGCTTATACCCCAGCCGGAGAGGAGAGTGCTTTTGTCGGTCTGCTGCCGAGCCAATTCCATCTGCTGACCCAGCGTGGCGCTGATTTGGGTGAGCGCCTCAGCCATGCGGCAGAGGATCTGTTCGCCGCAGGCTTCGGTGCCGTCTGTCTCATCAATTCGGACAGCCCGACGCTTCCCCAATCCATTTTGAGCCAAGCTGCGGCGGAGCTGCGGTTTTCGGGCGAACGGATAGTGCTCGGGGAGGCCTCGGATGGGGGTTACTATTTGATCGGCCTGAAGAAACCGCTGCCTCATCTCTTTCATCGGATCGATTGGAGCACGCCGCGCGTTTCTGCCCAGACGGCCGCGCGTGCCGAAGTGATCAAGGTAAATATCACGCGGCTTCCGACCTGGTACGATGTGGACGACTGGCCGTCGCTGCAAATGCTTTTCCGAGAACTTCTTAAGCCCAACGGTCCGTCGTCGCAGGGCCCGGCATCTGGGTATCGAGCCCCATTTACGTCTCGGTTTCTGCGCCGGCTCGCCGTCGAGAATCGGACCGTTGGCCAGCTTCTCGCTGAAATGCTGCCGGAGCTCCGCGTCAATTGACGATCGGGGGGTACCGGTTGGCCTTGGCCGCTCTCGGCACCGGATTGCTGTTCCTGCAAGGCATTGGCCTCTGTTTGCAGGCTGCTGCGAGTTTCGATGGCGTCATCGCTGTCGCGCTGGCCGAAGGAGCGACCTATCTGGCGGCAGTCTATTGCATATCGCGCGTCCCGACGAATCGGCGCACTTTCCTCTTGATCTTGGTGACGGCCGCCCTGTTGCGACTCGGCACGGTCGTCCTCCCACCTTACCTTTCTACTGACGTCTATCGCTACGTTTGGGACGGGAGGGTGCAAGCTGCCGGAATCAATCCCTATCGTTACATACCCGCCGATGACGCTCTGACGCCCCTCCGCGACGAAGCGATCTATCCCCATATCAACCGTGCCGACTACGCCCATACGATCTATCCGCCGGCGGCGCAAATCATCTACTTCGTCGTCACGCGGATCAGCGAACGCGTTACGGCGATGAAACTGGCCATGCTTGTTTTCGATGCAGCTACGATCGGATTTCTTGTCCTTCTGCTGCGGGGTCTTGGTGCGCCGCCAGATCGAGTGCTGATTTATGCCTGGCACCCGCTGACTCTGTGGGAGATCGCCGGCAGCGGTCACGTCGACGCTGTCGTGGTTGCCTTTCTCGTGTTGGCTCTGCTGGCCCGCCATCGACGCATGCCGGCGCTCGCAGGAGTGTCCATCGCGCTCGGTACATTGGTGAAACTCTTTCCGCTCGTCATTGCTCCGGCGGTCTATCGGCCGTGGGACTGGCGTATGCCGGCGGCGCTCGGCATAACGGTCGTCGTCTTCTACCTTCCTTATCTTTCGGCCGGCAGCGGGGTACTTGGTTTCCTGCCGGTCTATCTGGGCGAGGAGCGGCTGGCATCAGGCTCGGGTTTCTACATTCTGCAGCTCGCATCTTTTCTCTCCGGGCAATCGAATCTGCCGGTTGTGCCATACCTAGGAGGGATAGGAGTGGCATTCGCTTGCACCGCAGTCTTCGTCTCATTCCGCCGCTGGAAATCCAATGATAGCTACCTCACCGGATCGCTCATTTTGGCGATTGTGTTTTTCGTCTTCGTAACGCCGCACTATCCTTGGTATTACCTCTGGTTACTTCCTCTCCTTTGCCTCGTGTCCTATTGGCCCGCATTGCTTCTGACCGTAGCCAGTTTCCTTCTATATGCCGTATTGGAGGAAAGGTCGCCGGCTCGGGAGTTTCTGGTCAACAGTTTGTTATATGGATCTTTCATGCTTGCAGCGTTGATTCATCTGTGTGTTCATCGTCGGCAATCGATTGCGGCCACGCAGGCGAAATCCTAGGCGAGGGTAAGGTGGCAAGATCGGCTCCTTCGACGGCAGCAGCAATTCGCTCGCACCGCTATTTCGAGCACGCTGGCGATGCCTTGGGTCCGATTGCCGATCGTGAGCCGGTCTGCCTTTATCTCGAGACGACCAACCGGTGCAATCTTCTCTGCACGACTTGCCCGCGCACCTTCGAAGATCTCGAACCCCCGGCAGACATGAGCTGGGAGTTGTTCACTTCGATTGTCGATCAGTTCCCCCGGATCGCCCGGGTCGTGCTGCACGGCGTCGGCGAGCCGATGATGGTGCGGGAGCTGCCGCGGATGATCCGCTACCTCAAGGAGCGCGGCACCTATGTCCTGTTCAACACCAATGGTACGTTGCTGACGCGAAAACGTGCCCTGGAGATCATCGATGCGGGCCTGGACGAGCTGCGCGTCTCGCTGGATGCGGCGGAGCCCCGCGCTTTCGAGCTTGTGCGCGGACGCGACATGTTCGATCGGATCGTCCGTAACGTAAGGGCATTCACCAACTTGCAACGTGAGAAGCGAATCGATGCTCCGAGAGTCTCGCTCTGGCTGACCGGCCTCAAGGAAACCGTCGGCCAACTACCTGCCTTCGTGCGTTTGGCGCATGAACTCGGGGTCAGAGAGGTGTATTTGCAGCGCCTTGTCTATTTCGCCGATGGCCAAGGGCTGGCACGCGGCGAGTCCGCTCTGTTCGAACAGGTCGACGAAGCCGAAGCGGATGCAATCCGTGAGGCAGAGACGCTGGCGGCAAGCCTGGGGCTACTCTTCAATGCTTCGGGCGCCACGGAGCCCGGCACAAGCCTAAAGAAAAAGGAGGCGGATCGACCTTGGACGTTGTGCCGCCGGCCATGGACTCTGATGTACTTCACGGCCCACGGGCGTGCGATACCCTGTTGCATCGCTCCCTTTTCAATGCGGGGGTATGACAGCTTTACGCTTGGCAATGCGACGCAGCAAAGCCTGCGCGAGATCTGGAACGGCGAGCGATATCAGCAATTTCGTCAGGCCCTGCTCTCCGATGCGCCGCCGAAAGCTTGCGACAAATGCGGCTTGAGATGGAGCCTGTAGCAGGCTCCCCCGACCAACGCCCGGTGGCCGGCAAAGAGCCACGAGCACGGGTCTCAGTCGTCATTCCAGCGCTAAACGAGGAAGATGCAATCGGCGATGTCGTGCGCGCAGTCTTGGCCGAGCCGGTTGACCAAGTAATTGTCGTCGACAATGGCAGCACCGACAAAACGGCAGAACGGGCTGGATCGGCGGGCGCTCTAGTCATCGCAGAACCACGGCGTGGCTATGGGCGGGCCTGTCGGGCGGGGGGCGATGCGGTGGCGCGCGACTGCGACATAGTCGCCTTTCTCGACGGCGATGGCAGCGACTGCCCGGAATTGCTTCCTCAATTGGTCGAGCCACTCCACGCAGGAAAACAGGATTTCGTCATCGGATCGCGGATTCGGGGGCGACGCGAACCGGGTAGCATGAATCGTCAGCAGATCGTTGCCGGGCGCCTCGTTGGCTGGCTGCTCTACCTTCTCTACGGCGTTCGATACACCGACATGGGTCCATTTCGCGCCATTAGACGCGAGGCTCTCATACAACTTGGCATGCGCGAGATCACTTATGGATGGAATCTTGAGATGCAGATGCGCGCTTCACGGGCGGGTTTGAGAATCTTGGAGATTCCAGTCGATCATCGGCTTCGCCGAGGCGGCCAATCGAAGGTATCCGGCACTGCCCTGGGAACGCTGCGGGCCGCGATCCGGATTCTGCTGACATTCACGCGATTGGCGATCGAATTACGCAAAACCGCCAGCCGATGAGCGTTGAGATCAGGGACAGGCGGCCCCCGGCTCATGCCTCTGTTCTTCAGATCGCGGGGTGCCGCCCTGATTGCCCCTCCGAAGATGATCGCACCCACTATGTAACCATTGCTAGAATGCGTGATCGCCAGCCCCATTGTGTGGAAGCCTCTCGAAGGCGATGGACGATCAGCGCATCGACACCCAGGCTGCGGCCCGCCCGGTTAAGGGCGAACATCAGCTGTACGACGATGAGGAAAAAGTAGGTCCACGGCCATTCGCCATGGGTCGAATAGAGGCCCAACCACAAATTGATCGCCATCGCCGCACCGATAATCCCGCTGAGGCGAACCGCGGTACCGGTGATCAACGATACGCCGATGAATACCTCGGTAGCGTAGATTATGGGCGCGAACAGCAGAAAATTGGGCTGCACGATGTATTGGACGAAGTCGCTTTGGAGCGAGAAGGCCGCGCCGTCAACCATCTTGCTGACCCAATAGCGCAGCCCGCCGGAGCCGTCGGGCAAGTCGGTGTAGGTCGGCGGAAGTTTCCACAAGGTCTGCTGCCACCACATGCAACCGATGAAGAAACGCAGGACATAGGTCACAAGGTCCTTGATGTTGCGCTGCTGGGCATCGCGGGCAAGATTAATCCCGGCGATCAGCAGACTCGCGATGACCAAAAGGGCGAACACATAGAACAGGGCTGAGCCGGATAGAAAGTTAATCGCGTCAGCGATCGGATTCGGTCTCATTGCTCGGTACCACTCCGGACTATCGATTCAGATTTCTTGCCCGCCTCGATCCGCCTGCGAAGTCAGCATAATCGCACTGACGATGAATTGGCTTGCGAATATGCCATCCCTAGCGCCCTGGACAACGCCGCGAGTTCAGGCGCAGGGCGAACTCAACCGCGTGACGTCGCCATTATCGGCCGGCAGCGGTTGATAAATCCATGGACAGGTACTGTCTGTCACCCGTCTCGACCCCGCCTCACGAAGATTTGTTGTTTTGCGATCCGACGATTTCGGCGCGGCGCCAGGATGCCGCCCTCGGTGCCGCCTTAGATTCGGGCGATGGGGGAAGAGAAGTCGGGAATGCCGCGCATGGCCCCGAACTCGCTGGAGTGAAGGCTAAGTTTGTGCGATGACCTTTGCCCCATGATTGAGGAACGAAAGTTGGAGCTCATGCTACCGCCGATCCTGCGCGAGAAGGATCCTACTGCATCGTCCCAATTTACGCCGGAAAGCCTTCTGCGTCAGGCGCGTCGGCAAAAGGGCCTTTCCATTGCCTCAGTTCCCGAAATTTGTGTTCTCGATCCGGATGGCGACATCGTGCGCCAACTGATTGCGACTGGGCGAACCCGGCACCATGCCGCCTGGGCCTGCTACCACACGGTTCTTCATGGGTTCGTTCATCAGGAAACTGAATATGGAATCGTCGGCTGTGCCGTTGGCGGTGCGTTTGCCGTCCTCGTTGCCGAGGAGCTTTTCGCCTCAGGCTGCCGCCTTCTCATCAGCGTAACCTCGGCGGGCCAGATTCTCACCTTGCGGGAGCCTCCATATTTTGTCGTCATCGATCGGTCGCTTCGCGACGAGGGTACGAGCTACCATTATCTGCAACCGGCCGACTACAGTGAAGCGGACGGCAGCCTAGTTCAGATCGCCAAGGAATCGCTTGCTTCCGCCGGCGTGGCGGTGGAGGTCGGCGCCAGCTGGACCACGGATGCGCCCTTTCGAGAAACCAGCGCGGCAATCGAAACGGCCAAATCCGCCGGAATCCTTGCGGTCGAGATGGAGGCGGCGTCCCTCTACGCCTTTGCCAAGGCCCGCGACAGGGCTGTTCTTTGCTTTGCCCATGTGACCAACCAGATGGGGCGAGTCGAACGGGATTTCGAGAAGGGTGTCGCAGACGGCGCCGAAGAGTCGCTTCGGGTGATCTCTCTGACCGCCCGTCACTGGCTGGCCCATGCTCGCCCCTAACACGCGATACGCGCCCGCCTCACTCGGCGGTCATGAGAATAGCACAATAATGCGGCCCTCCGCAGGCCGCTTCGGGAGATGCAGAAATGTCGAATAAAGGAGCCGATCGCCAGATCATCCTTACGGCGAACGTCGAGTTCCTGCCTTACGATCTGGAGGGACCGCTTCAGCCGGATATCGCCTGGCGGCCCATCAGCTACGACCGCAAACGGGGCGAGGGCAGCTATCTGATGCGCCTGCAACCCGGCGCCCGGACGATCGCCCACGATCACCCGGGCTTCGAGGATTTCCTGATCCTCGAGGGCGAATTGACCGACAGCGACGGACGGGTGCTGCGCAAAGGGGATTTCGTCAGCTACCGGCCTGGAACCCATCACAATTCCTGGACCGAAACGGGCTGCCTCATTGCCGTATTCGAATGGCGGCCGAGCCGAACTTAGTCTTTGCTTGAGGTTTCCGGACGCTGCCCCGGCTCAATTATCGGGCACTTGGCCGTAAGCCATTGATTTTCCCGAAGCCAGGCTGTAAACGGCCCCGGCGCCTATTTTCCCGCACCTGCGAAGTAAGCCCCTGGCACCATGACCCATCTCGACCAGCTCGAATCACAAAGCGTCTACATCCTGCGGGAGGCCTTCAACCGAATTGATCGGCTGGCCATGCTGTGGTCGCTGGGCAAGGACAGCAACGTCATGGTCTGGCTGGCCCGCAAGGCCTTCTTCGGCCAAGTGCCGTTTCCGGTCATGCATATCGATACCGGCAAGAAATTCCCGGAAATGTATGCCTTCCGCGACCGTTATTCGCAGGAGTGGAACCTCAATCTGTTGCTGGAACAATGCCCGCCGGTCGAGGCCACGGACGCGACCCTGCCGCCGGCCGCTCGATCGGCCGCGCGCAAGACGCTTGGCCTCAAGGCGGCGATCGAGAAATACGGGTTCCGCGGCATCATCGCCGGGATCCGGCGCGACGAGGAGAGCGTGCGCGCCAAGGAACGGGTCTTCAGCCCCCGTGGCGACAGCGGCCAATGGGATTTCCGCGATCAGCCGCCGGAGTTTTGGGATCATTTCAACACCGATCTGCCCGCCGGAACCCATCTCAGGATCCATCCGCTGCTGCATTGGACCGAGCGCGACATTTGGCGCTACATCCGGCGCGAGGGCATTGCGCTGGTGGATCTCTACTTCGCCAACAATGGCCAGCGTTACCGCTCGCTGGGCGATTCCGACATCACCTCGCCGATGGCGAGCAACGCCGCCACATTGGACGAGATCATCGCCGAGCTGGATGACACCACGGCGCCCGAGCGCGCCGGCCGGGCCATGGACCGCGAAACGGAGGACGCCTTCGAGCGCTTGCGCGCGGCGGGGTACATGTAATGTCCACCCATGCCGCGACCCCGACGGCGGGGACCGAACCGCTTCGCGTCGTCATCGTCGGCCATGTCGATCACGGCAAGTCGACGCTGGTGGGCCGCCTGTTCCACGATACGGGCTCGTTGCCGGACGGCAAGCTGGAGGCCATCCAGGCGATGTGCGAGCGCCGGGGCATGCCCTTCGAGTGGGCCTTTCTGATGGATGCCTTTCAGTCGGAGCGCGACCAGGGCATCACCATCGACACCTCGCAGATCTGGTTTCGCAGCAAGCTGCGCGACTACGTCATCATCGACGCGCCCGGCCATCGCGAATTCATCAAGAACATGATTACCGGGGCGGCAAGCGCGGAAGCGGCACTGCTGATAATCGACGCCAGCCATGGCATCCAGCAGCAATCACGTCTGCACGGCTTCCTGCTCAACCTGTTGGGCATCCGCCAGGTCGCCGTCGTCGTCAACAAGATGGATCTCGTCGATTACTCGGCGACCCGCTACGAGGATGTTCGGCGGATCTATACCGAGTATCTGTCGGGCTTCGGCGCCAAGGCGGATTTCGTCGTGCCGATCTCCGCCCGCGAGGGCGAGAACCTAGTCAAACGCGCAGCCACCATGCCGTGGTATGAGGGGCCGACTTTGATCGAGGCGCTGGATAGCTTCCGCCCGGCGCCCCGGCCCGTCGAACTGCCGCTGCGTCTACCGGTACAGGACATATACAAATTCGACGATCGGCGGATCATCGCCGGACGAATTGAAAGCGGGCGAATTGCGATCGGCGACCGGCTGCTGTTTTCGCCCAGCGGCAAGACCGCGCACATCAATTCGATCGAGGGCTGGAGCCGGCCCGCGGCCGCGCTCCAGGCCCAAGCGGGCGAATCGGTCGGGCTTACCCTGGACGAACAGATTTTCATCGAGCGCGGCGAGATCGCCAGCCTGCCGGACAATCCGCCGATTCTAACTAGCGTGTTCCGCGGCCGTCTGATCTGGCTGAGCCATGAGCCGTTGCGCCAGGGTGCCGAATACCGCCTGAAGATCGCCACGCGCGAGGTGACAGTCACGGCCCAGCGCGTCGAGCGAATCTTCGATACCGAGGATTTGAGTGCGCGCGAGGCGACGGAGGTCGGCCGTCATGGCGTGGCCGATGTCGTGCTGCGCAGCCGGGCGATGCTGGCGCTGGACGAGGCATCGAAGATCGCGCGGACGGGGCGCTTTGTGCTGACCGACGGCCACAACATCGTCGGCGGCGGGTTGATCGACATGAAGGGTTACCCCGACCAGCGCGAGAGCATGACCGTGCGCTCGAGCAATCTGCAACGCGTCGACCACGGTGTGACCAATGTCGCGCGCGTCCGGCGCAATGGACACAAAGGCGCCGTGCTCTGGTTCACCGGGCTGTCGGGCGCAGGCAAATCGACTATCGCGATGCAGGTGGAGAGCCGACTTTTCCAGAAAGGTTATCTGGTCTACGTGTTGGACGGCGATAACATCCGCAGCGGCCTCAATGCCAATCTCGGCTTCTCCCCCGAAGACCGCGCCGAGAATATCCGGCGCATCGGCGAGGTGGCGGCGCTGTTCGCCGATTCAGGCATGATCACCATCGCCGCCTTCATCTCGCCCTATCGCGCCGACCGTCAGCGGGCGCGCGGCGCCGCCAAGGAAAGCTTTCACGAAATCTACGTCAAAGCCGATGTGGCGACCTGCGAAAGCCGCGATCCCAAGGGTCTTTACAAGCGGGCGCGACGCGGCGAGATTGCCGAGTTCACCGGCGTCTCGGCGCCCTATGAAGAGCCGGATGCAGCAGAGCTGATCGTCGACACGGCCACTCACTCCATCGAGGACAGCGTACGCGCTGTCGTCGATTACGTGGAGCGCAACTTTACGCTCACGGAATCATAGGCAAGTAGCTGAATTTCCACGGCAAGATTAGGCTTGCATGTCCGGGGTCCAGTCAGTAGCTTTCGGTTGGAGGCAACTCGCTGACTAACAGGCGAGACAGGGGCCCAAAAAATCGTTGCTGATACGGGGAACAAGCGGCGGGAAATATAAAAGCGAAGCGAACGTGCATCGCGGTGAGCGGTGGCGGTGGGGATGCGATGCGACGTGGGCACAGCCCCACGCGCCGTCGTGTCTCGGGGGTCTTGGGGACAGGGGTCTGCATGAGATGAAGGCGTCGAGGTTTCGATTGCAGATGTCTGATGACGCGACTCTTCGCCCGGGCATGATTCGTTGGTGCCGAAACGCCCTCGATCGCTGGTTCCCGCCCCGCGAGTTGATTTTGCGAACCGACGGCCGGGTGAGCTATCTTGCGATCTCCTCGCGCCAACAGAAAGTGACAGCCGCGATCCTGTTGGGTTTCGCGTTGTGGGGGGGCTATGCCACCACCAGCATGATCGTGAGCGGGCGCCTGCTGGAAGCCAAGCGTGGCGAACTCGATCGCGCTCAGGTCGCGTATGTCGACCTGTTGAACGAGGTGGCGCACTCCTACGATCAGTTCCTAGGCTTCGCGCGCAATCTCAACAGCGACCAGAAGAATTTGCTAGCCCAGGGCAAGAACCCGACGACCGGCGGCGGCATGCCAGACGTCAGCCAGTCCCAGCAGCAGCAGTTGGCCGTGCGCGAAAAACTTCACCTTTTCGAGCTCGATCTGCAAAACGTCGCCAGCACCAACAAACAGCTCACCGACACCGTCACCCGCCTGCACGATGAATTGCAGATTGCGAAGTCGCAGAATTCGAATCTGACGCAGACGCGCGAGGCGGTGAACGCCGAGTTGGTGACGACCCGCCAGCAACTGGCCACCGAGTTGGAGGCCGTTCGGCGCGTTCTGTCCATAGCCGATGGCCGCAAGACGGCTCTGGCCGACCAGGTCACCGTCTTGCAGAACGACCTAGCCACCGCCGACCAGCGCGAGGCGCAAGGCGATCTCGCCCGTCACCTGGCCGAAGAGCAGATCGGCATGCTTCTGAGCCAATTGAACTCCGCGCGTGACGACAATGCCCAATTGATGCGCCGGATCACGGATACCCAGACCGCGCTCTCCACGGCTGTCGGCCAGCGCGATGCCTTGCAGTCCGCCCGACGCGACCTGACGGGGCGCATCGGCGACCTGGAGAACCAATTGGCCTCGATTCAGCGTTCGCAGCAGACGATCGTCGAGCGCCTGGCCGCACGCACGCGCAACGGCGTCGACGAAGTCGAAAAGACAGTGGCCATGACCGGCGTGGATGTCGATGGGCTGCTGCTGGTCGCCGCTCATGAGTTATCCGGTCAGGGCGGACCGTTCATCCCGGTCTAGGAGCCGCCGACCGAGCAGGGCGGCGAGCAGTTGATGGCGAGTGTCGCATCCCTGGACGGCGAGGTGGGGCGGCTGGAGACGTTGCAGCTCGTCCTGCGCACCTTGCCTCTGACCGCGCCCGTCGATCACTATTTCATCGCCAGCAACTTCGGCATTCGGCGCGACCCGTTCAATGGCCGCCTGGCCTTCCATGCCGGGCTGGATCTGGCCAATTCCCTACTGTCACCGGTGCTCACCACCGCGCCGGGCGTGGTGGTTTATGCCGGCTGGATGGGCGGCTATGGCCGGCTGGTGGAGATCGATCACGGTCTGGGCGTGCATACGCGCTACGGCCATTTGGCCCGCTTTAACGTAAAAGTAGGCGATACTGTGGACTATCGCCAGCAGATCGGGCTGCTCGGTTCATCCGGCCGCAGCAATGGGCCACATGTGCATTACGAAGTTCTGGTCAATGGACGGCCTTTGGATCCAATGAATTTCTTGAAAGCGGGGCGTTATGTTTTCAAAGGCTAGCAGTCAAGGCAAACCGGGCAGCGGTCCGGCAAATATCGGCAGCGGCATAGACGGCGCAAGGCCGACCCCGCGCAGCGCCGCACCTTCGATCATCAGCTCCGATCTCAAGATTCTGGGCGACCTGATCAGCGCCGGCGACCTTCAAGTCGACGGAATCGTCGAAGGCGACATCCAGAGCCGGTCGCTCACGATCGGCGAGGGCGCGGTGGTCAACGGCAATGTAGTGGCCGAGACGACCCGCGTCTGCGGACAGGTCACCGGCCAGATCAAGGCCAGCACCGTGACCCTGGATCGCACGGCCAAGGTCGTGGGCGACATCATCCACCAGATTCTGGCGATCGAGCCCGGCGCCTTCCTCGAAGGTCATGTCCGCCACAGCGATCCCGCCGGCGCGGGCGATAGCCGGCGCGATGGTAAGAACGGGACGGGCAGCTAGATCCGATCTTCGGCGACGCGATGCAACGGCCGCCTTCGGGCGGCCGTTTGCTTTTAGCCTGGACGCGACAGGGCGTGCGAGAATAGATCGGGATCGACATTGCCGCCCGAGCAGACAAGACCGACCTTGCGGTCCCGACAGTCGAAGCGCCCGGTGAGAATGGCGGCGAGTGCGACGGCCCCGCTGGGCTCCACCACCAGTTTCATGACCCGGAAGGCAAAGCCCATGGCCGACAGGACTTCATCGTCGCTGACGGCAATGCCGCCGGCGAGCAGGCGATCGTTGAGAGCGAATGTCAACTCGCCTGGCGTCGGCGACATGAGACCATCGCAGATCGACTGAGCTCCAGCCTCGACCGGCAATCGGCGATGCACCAGCAAGGAGCGGCGCGTATCGTCGAAAGCCGCCGGCTCGCAGGCGTAAACGGCCACATCGGGCCAGACGGCCTTGAGCGCCAGCGTGGAGCCGGAAATCAGCCCGCCGCCGCCGCAGGGCAGCAAGGCGGCATCCAGATTTACCCCGCGCGCCTTGGCCTGGTGGGCCATTTCATGACCCACGGTTCCCTGTCCGGCGATGATGTCGGGATCGTCATAGGGACGCACGATGGCCGCATTGCGCCGCACCGCCAGATCCTCGGCGATCGCCTCGCGATTGTCCTTTAGGCGATCGTAGAGAACGATCTCGGCCCCGTAACTTCGGGTATTGGCGAGCTTGATCGCGGGCGCGTCGGCCGGCATGACGATCACCGCCGGAAGGCCTAGAACTTGCGCCGCAGCGGCCACGCCCTGAGCGTGATTGCCCGAGGAATAGGCGACCACGCCCCCTTTGCCGCCGCCCTCGTCGATCAGACGCTTGAGTTTGTTGT
>Ga0137360_10001719_pt1 | contig 13005 bp, 10 predicted proteins | sample Mad1_60_16metaG_FD_104924 | JGI IMG/M metagenome (GOLD analysis project Ga0137360, IMG submission 104924) | Vadose zone soil microbial communities from Angelo Coast Range Reserve, California, USA - Mad1_60_16 metaG | ecosystem: Environmental > Terrestrial > Soil > Vadose zone | place: USA... | reverse complement strand
CACGAGAACGCCTTGTGGAATCGCATCATGCTGAGTCGGCTCTGGCCGAATCGGGGTGGAGCGAATCGAAAATACTCGCTCTGGCTGGCGGCCATGTGAATGCCGTGAATGCCGAGCTTGTGGCGGAAGCGTTTCGCATGGGAGATCCTCTCGCCGGAGAGGTGCTGCGAGAAAGTGCGAACTACCTGGCGATTTGGGCTGGAAATGTCATCGACCTGCTAGAGCCAGACGTGTTCATTTTTGGCGGCGGCCTTGCGCAACTGATGAGCGGCTTCTTCGGCCGCATTCGCGAACAGCTGTCGAACTTATGCGTGAACCAGCGCTTTTCGGAAATTCCGATGCTTCTCGCGAAATACGGATCGGACGCCGGGATAGCCGGGGCCGCTGCGCTGTGCCGGAGTAAAACCTGCCTAGAAAACTCCTGAGAATCCTGAAAGTTGATTCTTGAAAATAAGCTTAGGCTAGGGTTCTATCATCTCGACATTGAGCGACGATTAGCGTGATGTCGTCTTGCTGTTCGTTGGGGTTGAACTGGCGGACTTCTTCGACGATTGACACAATCAAGGTTTGCGAAGATTGTCCACGATGGCGACGCAACGCTTCGATTAGGCGGCGCTCTCCGAATTCTTCTCCAGCTTCATCGAACGACTCGGTGGCGCCGTCAGTGTAGAGAACGAGCGTGTCTCCTGAGAAAAGCTGGCGTTCCTCGAGCCCGCAATCCCATTTTTCAAAAAGTCCGAGGACAGTGGACGTGGAGTTCAGCCGCTCGAGAGTGCCATCGCGGCGCAGGAGGAGGGCGCAAAGATGACCGCAATTCGCATAGCGTAGACGCTGTGTTTTGTCGTCGTACTCGGAGAAGAAAAAAGTTGCGTAGTCGCCGTCGGCGGTATTCTCGTAAAACAGATGATTCACGGAACGCAAGAAACGTTGCGGATGATCCGAGGCAATCGCGCACTGACTGCGGAGGCTCGCTTGCAGATTGGCCATCAAGAGAGCGGCCGCAATTCCTTTGCCCGAAACATCGCCGATTACCAAGCCGAGCCGCTCCTGGCCAAGATCGAGAAAGTCGAAATAATCCCCACCCACTTGACGAGCCTGAAAACATACACCCGCGTATTCAAGAGTCTTGAGTCTGGGATAGATTTGGGGGAACAGCCTTGACTGGACCTGCTTCGCAATTGCCAGCTCCTGCGCGGCGCGGCGTTCGGATTCGAGTCTTTGGGCCAGAGCGCGGCGTTGCCTTTCAACACCTTGTGTCAGTTCATCGAAGCCGGCAAGTCCGAAGGAGTTTCCGTCCACATCTTCAAATCGCGTGAAAGTTCCGCCCCATTCTGGTTTCTTTGGCGGAAACTGAAAGCGAACGCCACGATTGCTCCATTCGGAGAATTTGGCGTTGACATCTTCGGTTATGAAATAGATCTGAGTGTCGCGTCCGACGAGTTTGTCTGCCGGAGAGTCGGGCGCCGCAAGGGCCAAGGAGAGGCTCGCGCTGCCATCCGGAGACGCAACCTCGATCCAGCGGCCGCCAAACTCCAAGCGTTCGTCCACCACAAGCCGAAAACCAAGCTGCTCGACGTAGAATCGCAGGCTTCGATCCTGATCGCGAACGAAGATCATGACGAAATGCAGGCAGAAATAAGGGTTCTGCCCATCCAAGCGCAGAAGGGACCGGTCAATCCCAAACGGTAGAGGAGAGTTGCCCATTCGCGGGATTATACGTTTATACGACGTTGCGCAGGAAGGCCAGGAATGGGCCGGGTGGGAAGAGGAAAGCACTGCCGCATTTGATCCGCCTGCTGGGAATGGTGTCAGGCTTATGCTGCATTTTCTCGACAGTGGGCGGCGATTAGCGTGATGTCGTCCTGCTGTTCGTTGGGGTTAAACTGGCGGACTTCTTCGACGATGGATGCAATCAAGTCTTGCGAACATTGTCCGCGATGGCGGCACAATGCTTCGATAAGGCGGCGCTCTCCGAATTCTTCGCCCGCGTCGTTGAACGACTCGGTAGCGCCGTCGGTTTAAAGCAAGAGTGTATCTCCTAAAAAGAGTTGGCGTTCCTCGAGAGAGCAATCCCAGTTCCCAAAGAGTCCCAGGACAGTGGACGTAGAGTTCAGCCGCTCCAGAGTGTCATCGCGGCGCAGGAGAAGGGCGCAAAGATGGCCACAATTCGCATAGCGCAGGCGCTGCGTTTTGTCGTCGTATTCAGAGAAGAAAAATGTCGCGTAGTCACCGTCGGCGGTATTCTCGCAAAAGAGCTGATTTACGGAGCGCAAGAAACTTTACGGTTGATCCGAGGCAGTGGCGCACTGGCTGCGGAGGCTTGCCTGCAGATTAGCCATCAAGAGTGCGGCTGCTATTCCCTTGCCTGCTATGTCGGCCATGACAAGCCCAAGCCTCTGCCTGCCAAGATCAAGGAAATCATAGTAGTCCCCGCCAACTTAGCGAGCTTGCATGCAAGCGCCTGCGTATTCGAGGTTTTGGCCGGTGGCATTCGTTGAGGGAAAAGTCTCGCCTGGACCTGCCTGGCAATTTCCAGTTCCTGGCCGGTGCGGCGCTCAGCTCCTCGTTTCTCTGCAGCGCGCCGGCGCTGTTCCTCAACTTCCTGGCTGACTTCATCGAATCCTATTAGAGCAAAGGAGTTCCCATCGGGATCTTCGAAGCTCGTGAACATTCCGCCCCACGCTGGTGCTTTGGGCGGATGACGAAAAGCAACTCCGCGTTCGCGCCACTGCTCATATTTGGCGTAAATATCTTCCGTGAGAAAAACGATCTGCTTCGCCTGGCCTATCTGCGGATGCTCGGGCGAATCGGGCTCGGGGGTTACGAGCGCGAGCTTCGCCGTTCCGTCTGGTGGGGCAACCGCGACCCAGCGGCCACCAGGGATACGATGGGCAGCGAACAAGTTGAAACCAAGACAGTCCACACAGAAGCGCAGGCTTCGGTCCTGGTCCCTGACGAAGAGTGTGACGTGCTGAAGCGCCAGATAAGGGTTTCTTCGGTCCAGCGGAAGGATGGGCCTGGCGGTCCAAAATGATGGAGGAGAGTTGCTCATCGCGGGATTATACGTTTGAAGGGCATTTTCGAGAAAGGCTGCGAAGGAGAGCATGATTGGAAGTGGACTGGGGATTTCAGCGGACGACGCTGCAAAGTCTAGATGCCCTATCGTGTGGCCAGCGCATCCAACGATTGCAGCTGGGATTCGGCGACGACGACCAAGGTTAGAACAGGGCTTTCGGTCGCCATGCGAGACCGCGTGAGTGTGTAAGAATTTAAGAACGTCAATACGGGGAGAAGAAACCATGGCGGACAAATCAGAGAGAACGGGGGGTATGGAAGTACTTGGCAAGGGATTGCCAGCGGCGAAGAGCAGGGAATTCCGGATTGGCGGGGAGCTGCCGGTGTGGCGGCTGGGATTTGGGGCGATGAGGATTACCGGCAAGGGTGTCTGGGGCGAGCCAAAGGACCACGATGAAGCAATTCGAGTGCTTCGACGGGCGGTCGAATTGGGGATCAACTTTATTGACACGGCTGATTCGTACGGGCCGCACGTTAGCGAACGGCTGATCGCGGAGGCGCTGCATCCTTATCCCGCGGGATTGGTCATCGCGACGAAAGCGGGGTTCGATCGTTCGGGACCTGACAAGTGGACGATGAATGGTCGGCCGGAGCATTTGCGTAAAGCGTGCGAGGGGAGTTTGCAGCGATTGAAGCTGGAGCGGATTGATTTGTATCAACTGCACCGGATCGATCCTTCAGTGCCGGCCGAGGATCAGCTCGGGACGCTGAAGGATTTGCAAGCACAGGGGAAGATCAAGCACATCGGGCTCTCGGAAGTCAGCGTCGCGCAAATCGAACATGCGCGAAAGATCCTGCCGATTGTCTCGGTGCAGAACCGTTACAGCCTTGCGGACCGGGCGGCCGAGGATGTTTTGGAATACTGCGAGCGCGAGAGCATAGGTTTTATCCCGTGGTTCCCGCTGGGCGCAGGCGAATTGGCGGCTCCTGGCGGCAAGCTTCGGCGCACTGCGGCTGAAATGAAGATCACAACCTCTCAACTTGCCCTGGCGTGGCTGCTATGGCGTTCGCCAGTCATGCTGCCGATTCCCGGGACTTCGCGTGTGGATCACCTGGAAGAAAACGTGGCGACGGCTGCGGCAAACGTCGACGACCGCAAGATGCGTGAATTGGGACAACTGGCGAGGTCGGCGTAATAATGCAGGGCGGCGCGGACATTCCACGCCATCGCGAGGGATGCAGGGCTAGTTCCACGATTTGATGTGGAGGCCCACAGATTCGCCTGAGACGTAGGTGCACAGATCCTGTCTGTTGTCGGGGGAAACGGCACACCATGCCTTGACCTTGGCGCCGGCAAGCTCCTCCGATTCATCTTCCTGCCGAATGGACCAATTGGAAGGCGCCAAGACCTGAAGTCGCGAGGCGAGATCGCGAAATCTTGTGTCGGCAGCGGAAGCGGAAGCTTCTTGCCAATAACATACATACTGTATGCCTAGCTCATTGGGATGAAACTTTGGCGCTGCATTTACGGCGCACTCCATAGCCCCCGAGAGTCTTATCGTAGCTTCCGACGACGCGCCGCTCGTTTTGGCGGAACGGATTTCTGCAAAGGCGCTCGAGCGGGCCTCGAACGCCTTTTTGAGGCCCTGGCACAAGTCGTCACATCCGTTGGAAACGGAGATGGTTACGGCGGCCGCGCCGGTTTTCGTGGGCGGCCCCGGCGGGCGGTTGACCAGGTACGGCGACGAAAGCGAACTCATCCAAAGATAGACCTTCGCCGTGCCATCGTTTTGTTTTGTGGATTGCAGATGGAGCGGGCAATGGCCGAGGTAGGGTCCTTCGGTGTCGGGGGTCCGGCAATCTGGTGGGCCAGCGTCTACGAAATGGTCCGCGACGGGGGACTCGATTTTGAAGTGCCACGCGGGCTGCAGGGTCTGGAAAGACCGCAGCGAATTTACGTACCAACTTTGGGCACTTGCATCAGGAATCTGCGCATAGCAAATGAGCATTGGGACGTTGTTGGCCCACGCCGTCATTTGACAAGGCACTTTCGCTCCGGAGATCGAGACGTCGGGAGGCGCGATTCGATTTGCGCGATATTCTCTAAAGTCGGTAACTGCGGCGTCAAGCATGTTTTGCAAATTCTGGCAGAGCTGGTCTTTACACTGGGCGAGTGCAGAGAATGGAAGAAGTAGATTGACGAGGCATAACAGAGAAAATGCGCGAACAGATTTCATGTTCATAGGCAATGGCCAACTCGAAATTGAATGTGGACCCGTCCAGGGCGAAGGGAGAGGAGGGATTGTCCCAGCAATGAAATCGTGCCTGCGGCTGATGCTCGTGTCAACTCGAATTGTTGCGTTGAGAGCCGAACGCGCGTTAGGGAGAGTGATTTTGGTCAGCGTGCCAGGGGCATTCGGATTACGTTTGCGTGTTCGCCTGGCTCGATGGCGACGCCATCACGGAAGGCCACCATTCTGCCGGAATTGATGGCTACGCGTTCACCTGGAACGACGATTCCGACAAGATTAAGCGGGTCCGCAGCGGACACCGCGATGAGTTCGCCGGTCGGCTGCCGATTGCGCATGGCGCGCAAAGACTCGACGGCCACGCTGAGAGCGAACTGCTCGCCCAAGAAGCCGCTGACGAAACGGCCACCGCGGATTTCTCCACGATCTTCGAGGCGGCGGAAAGCGATGAGCAATTCGCGCCATTTGGGAAGAACGGGTTCGCGAGTAAGGAGTTCGCGGAAAACAATTCCGTAACGGCGCAAAAGCATCCAGCAGGTGGCTTCGATGGCGCGAGCGTGGTCGCCGGTTTCGCCGGAAAAGAGCAGCGACCAGCGGCCAGCACTGTGGCGGGGACGCGTCGCGCGGCCAGTTCCCTGCCCTGAGCGCCGCTTGGGATCGATCAGAGCACGGAGGTTGTCAAAACCATCCGCTGTTAGAAGACCTGCAGCGACCAGTTCCCAGAGCGCGGCTTCTACTTCTGACTTTAATTTGCCGGAGCCGCGAACGATATCGGCGAAGAACGAAGCACCGCGCTGTCGCAAAAACTGAAGAACTGCAGTGGCGTCGGAGCCCAGACCAGTCATTTCGGCTTCGCTGGTTTCGCGGCGCGGGATCATCCATTCGGCATCCTCGCGCACAAAGAAAGTGACGGGGGCAACGCTGGTGGGGATGACGCGGCGTTTTGCGTCGTTGACGGATTCGAGCGTGGCGGGATGTGGAGAGAGACGGCCCCACCCGACCGCGCCTGTGAGACAAAGCTGGTCGAGAATCGCAGGGTCGTAGTCGGCGATGCGGCGTTTCAGGACTTGCCGTTCCCAGGAATTGGCCGGAGCTTCGAACCCTTGCAGCTGACGAATGGCCTCGAGCGTGCCGCGCTCGCCGAGGAGTTGTGTGCTTGGGGCGACGTGCTGCCAACGAAGCAGCCAGTTCATGAATTGAGCGGGAGTGACGGACTGAATTTGTTTGCGAAGTTGGCCGAGGGTCAGGCGATGAATGCGCGCGAGCAAGCGGCGCTCGCACCATTCGGTTTCGTTTGTAGCGGGATTGCAGAACCTGCCGCGGAGGATAACGCCGCTGGATTCGAGACGGAGTAAGGGCTTTTCGACGTCCGAATTTGGGAGACCCAGGAGGGCGGCGAGTTGATCTTCGGTGACTGGGCCGCTATGCGTGATCCAGCCGGTTACGAGGGAGAGAAGTGCGTCTTCGCGCGACGCGGCTGGGGATTCGAAATCGGCTAGCTGCGATTCGAATTCGGCTGCGCGAAAGACTTGGGCAAACGCGCGCATGCGTTCGGCCGCGACCCAATAGATTCCTGCGCCAACGCGCGCGCGCGTTGCTCGACGCTCTTGAACTAGTTGGCTGAAAAAGTTGTTCCACGCTGGAAGTGATTCTTGCAGTTTAACGACGATGCCATTGAAACCTTGCGCGAGACTGATTGCGCCAGCTGGGATAGCGATCAGTGTCAGAAGTGCATCGTGCAGTTCTTCCGCGTCACGCACATCGGGCCAGGCGTCGTCCGAGACTTCGGCAATGGCGGCCGGATCGAGGCGGCCGATTTCTCCGAGGACGGCGTCGGGCAGCACGCGGCGCATCTCGACGGCACGGGCGCGGCGCTCCTCGAGTGGCGCATCATCAAGATACGCGTAAGGATTGGCGTTCAGGATTTCGTGCGAAAACTGGGACGGCTGCGGCGTATCGACTGCGATGCACGTGATGCCGCCGTCGGCAATACTGCGCAGGACGCGATCGAGGCCTTCGATGTCCATCGCTTCGGTGAGGACATCTTTCATGACTTCGCGGATGAGCGGGTGATTGGAGATGGTAATGTCGCCCTCGATGTTTTCCTGGCAAGCCTGGGCTTCTGGAAACACTGCGGCGAGCAAATCATCGGCACGCATGCGCTGGATTGGCGGGGGGACTTTTTTGCCGCCGCGAAAGCGTAGCAACGCAAGAGCACGCCCGGCGTCCCAACGCCAGCGCGTGGTGAAAAGCGGCGAGGTGAGCACAGCTTGTTCGAGAACGGAGCGCAACGAATTTGGATGAAGGAAGTGGAAGACGTCACCGAGCGGAAAACTGTGCTGTTCGCTGAGGGAAATATTTAATCCGTTGTCGGTCGCGGCAGCTTGCAGCTCGAAATTGAACGAACGGCAAAAGCATTTGCGAAGCGCGAGGCCCCAGGCTTTGTTGATGCGGCCACCGAAGGGAGCGTGGATGATGAGTTGCATGCCGCCGCTTTCGTCGAAGAAGCGCTCGGCAATGATTGTGGTCTGCGTGGGAACCGCGCCTAACAAAGCTCGCCCCGCAACGATGTATTCAACGATCTGCTCGGCTCCAGAATTGTTGAGGCCGCATTCGAGTTTGAGCCAGTTCACCGCAGCGGCGACCCCAGCAGCGGCATGTCTGTTGGAATCTTGCGACGTCCGCGGAATAAACTCGCTGACTTTTTCACGCAGTCTAGCGACGTGCGCAGAGAGTTCGTCTGTTCGCGAAGGCGCCTCGCCGCGCCAGAAGGGCACGTTAGGAGACGCTCCTTGCGCGTCTTCCACCAGGACCCTGCCAGCTTGCACACGGCGAATGCGCCAGGACGTGTTTCCGAGAAGCATGATGTCGCCCGCAAGGCTTTCGACGGCGAAGTCTTCATCGACGGTGCCAACGACGATGGCTTCGGGTTGTGCTACGACGGTGTAGAGCGAATTCTCCGGAATGGCGCCTCCGCTGGTGATGGCCGCCAAACGGCTGCCACGACGCGCGCGGACTATGCTGTTCACGCGATCGCGATGCAAATAGGCTGCATAACGACCACGTGCGGAGGCAATGCCTTCGGAGAGTATTTCAATTATTTCGTCGAACTCTTTGCGAGGAAGATCGCGATAGGGATATGCGCGGCCTACCGATTGGAATAATTCGTCCTCGCGCCAGTCTTCGGCGGAGCACATCGCGACGATCTGCTGCGCCAAAATGTCCAGCGGGGCGTCGGGAATGACGAGACTGTCGAGATCGCCTTGACGAATCGCGCGGACGAGCGCTGCGCATTCGAGCAGGTCGTCTCGCGTTGTCGCGAAGATCCGGCCCTTGGGAACCGCGCCGCGCCAGTGCCCGGCGCGGCCGATGCGCTGCAAACCGACGGAAATGGAGCGCGGTGAGCCGATCTGACACACCAGGTCGACGCTACCGATGTCGATTCCCAACTCGAGGGAAGCGGTGGCGACCAGTGCCCGAATTTCACCCGCCTTCAATTTTCTTTCGGCGGCGAGCCGCAGCTTGCGCGATAAGCTGCCGTGATGGGTGGCAACCGCGTCTTGTCCCAGCCGTTCCGAGAGATGATGCGCTACGCGTTCCGCAAGGCGTCGCGTGTTGACAAAAATGAGCGTTGAGCGATGTTGCGCAGCCAGCGCGGCGAGACGATCGTAAATTTCGCCCCACATTTCGTTGGAAGCGACGGGGCCAAGCTCGCTTCCCGGAACCTCGATGGCCAAATCCAGTTCTCGGCGGTGGCCGATTTGTACGATGACCGGGTCCGGGCGAGCCGAACCGCCGAGAAAATGAGCGACGAGTTCGATCGGTTTCTGCGTGGCGGAGAGGCCAATACGCGTGAGCGCTTTGCCGGCCAAATGGTCGAGGCGCTCGAGGGAGAGCGCCAGGTGCGCGCCTCGTTTGTCGTCGGCGACGGCATGAATTTCGTCGACGATTACGGTTTCGACGGTTCTGAGGACCTCGCGGCTCTTCGCGGCGGTCAAGAGAATATAGAGGGATTCTGGAGTCGTGACCAAGATGTGCGGCGGACGCGACAACATCGCGCGTCGCTCGTGTGCGAGGGTGTCTCCGGTACGGACGGACGTGCGCACTTCCGGCATGAGGATGCCGCGCTGCCCAGCGAGTTGAAAAATCTCGCCAAGGGGAATCTCCAGGTTTTTCTGAATGTCGTTACTAAGCGCTTTGAGCGGCGACACATAGAGGGCTTCGGTTCGGTCGGTCAATTCCCCATTGAGCGCTTTTCGTACCAAGCGATCGATGCAAATGAGAAAGGCTGCCAGCGTCTTCCCTGAACCTGTTGGGGCAGAGATGAGAGTGCTATCGCCAGTCAGAATACTCGGCCAGCCTAACTGCTGCGGCTCCGTCGGCGTGCCGAAGCGTCCGACAAACCAATCGCGGACGAGCGGGTGCGCCCATTCCAAGCCGGAAGAGATCGATTGCGAAGTCTCGGCGAGCATTGTCGAGAATTGAATTATAACGCAAAGGGTTCTGGCTCGCAGAGCCTGTAAGGCTCAGGTGTTTGAGCTAGGGCCCGCTTTTCTCTCGGCGTCTTTAAGGTTCTCGGTCAGAGAGCCCCAGAATTTCGCGCAGGGCTTTCTGGTCAGCACCTGAACTGGCAAAATCATCAAACGAACTCTTGGCTGCTTCGATGATGTGGCGCCTAATGAAGGGCGCGCCTTCTTTGGCTCCCTGTTCGCTGCTCTTGATGCAGCACTCCCATTCGAGAATGGCCCATCCGGGGAAATCATGCTGAGTGAGTTTTGAGAAGATAGTTTGAAAATCCACCTGGCCGTCGCCCAGAGATCGAAAGCGTCCGACGCGCTGCAACCACGGCTGGTATCCGCCATAAACGCCCTGCCTGCCAGTGGAGCGGAATTCGGCGTCCTTGACATGAAACATCTTGATGCGGGAGTGATAGAGATCGATGAATTGGAGATAGTCGAGCTGTTGCAGCACGAAATGGCTGGGATCGTAGAGCAGATTGCAACGTGGATGCTGGCGCACGCGGGCCAGAAACATTTCAAAGGTCGCGCCGTCGTGCAGATCCTCTCCTGGATGAATTTCAAAACAGAGATCGACTCCGGCCTGGTCAAAGGCGTTGAGGATGGGAGTCCAGCGTTTGGCAAGTTCAGCGAAGGCGGCATCGATGAGACCGGCGGGGCGCTGTGGCCAAGGATAGATGTAGGGCCACGCCAACGCGCCCGAAAAGGTGACGTGGGCCTTCAGACCGAGATGCGCTGAAGCACGCGCCGCGAAATGCAACTGCTCGACGGCCCAAGCCTGACGAGCCTTAGGATTTGCGTGGACGTTTTGCGGCGCGAAGCCGTCAAACATTGCGTCGTACGCAGGGTGACAAGCAACGAGCTGCCCTTGCAGATGCGTGGAAAGCTCGGAAATGACAAGGTTGTGGCGCGCGGCTACCGCCGAGACTTCGTCACAATAGGCTTTGCTTTCGGCAGCACGCTTCAGATCGAACAGGCGCGCATCCCATGACGGAATCTGGACGGCAATGTATCCGAGACTGTGCGCCCAAGCGCAGATCGCGTCGAATGTGTTGAAAGGTGGGGCATCCGAGGCGAACTGTGCAAGGAAAATGCCCGGGCCCTGAATTGTTTTCATTTGTGTGCTCCCATTGCGTTCGAGCGCAATCCGTTTTTGTGCTCGTTGAGTTAGCGAGTTGTGCTCGCTTCCGGGTCGGCATTTTAACGTTAGGAAGACTCAAATCAGCAATTATTCTTGAACGCAGTGAGGTGTGCGGTTAATCGGTTGCAAAAAATCTTTTTTGGGGAATTCAGTGAGACGAGGGTGTCCATGTCCGTCACCAGGGGTTTGAGAGCCTGACGAACTTCCGCGGCTGCGGTGCACGTCTCGCACAATCTGGACATCCCATTCGATCAGCTCAAGTGCGCTGAGTTGGCCACCGCAGCCGCTTGTCCCGGCATGACCGTGCCGTCAAAGGGTTCGCACCTCGGGCAGACCATTCAGACTCTCAAGCCCGCGATGAGCTCGGCCGACAGCAAGGCAGCCGCAAAGCAGGTCGAAAAAGAAGCCTCAGCCGACACGCAACAATAATCATCCCAGAATCCAGCAACGTGGCGGGGCTTGCGGGCAAAATCTCGCTTCAGACTTCCGGCGATTCCATCGGGGACGAGGACCTCAGAAATTGGGGCTATTTACTTACTTAATCCAAGCGACGTACTTGGCCAGGATTGCATGGTTCGGGAATTCAAGTTGCTCGTGATCCTGCAAGCTGCGAGTACTTGGCCAGGTCCCATCTTTTTCGCGGATGCAATCAAACAATTCGCGGCGGAACTCGCCTTGCTCCGACTCACGCGGGAGAGCGTCGCTTTTCAAGCCAACAGTGACGTGTTCAACATTTCGTGGCGGAGTCTCGCGGTCGCTGCGGATGATACCGGAATATGAATCGCACAAGCTTCGCTGTGCCATTTCGGATGCCATCTGCCTACCTTTAAGCCACTCTGTGAGTTCCACTCCTATGCGCGTGCCTTCGAGATCATGACAAAGTATGTCAGGCGGGTTGGCTCCCTTCGCCCAGTCCTTTATCGGTCGACCGGCAAAGTTTAGCTCCAATTTGTAAAACGCCTGAAAAACCTGACACTCAGTCGTCTCTTTGTCGGCTCCGGCAAAAATGAAGCTCTCGTGCTTTGTGCTCACACCAAAATACTATCGCTTCGGCATGTCGGCTTCAATGAGGAGGACGATTCGCGCCAGTATTCAATTGTCGCAGGCCAATGATCTCGGTTGCGCTTTCCTCATCTTGCTGCAAATTTTCTTGCATAGTAATCAACCACATCCTGTAGGTAGTAAGTTTGCCGGTCTGGAATGAGGTTGCACGCACCACGGAAACCTTGTGCCTCAGACTTTCTAACATCCAACGCGATTACAGTTTTGCGTTTCAAATCAAAAATCGTCTGCGACGTTAGGCAGATGCTTGAGTCATCGGTGGCAATGATTTGAGTTTCGTTCCACTCAATCACTTTTAGCCACTCCGTGCTCACATCCAGCGTCCCAACCGCCTTGTCGAGCACCATCGCTGTCACTTGCAAACAGAACGCCTCAGTTCCCACGAGGCCGTTTCCGCCGTGACGGAAGCACGAGAGTTCTGTAACCGCTTCCATTGGTTCATTTTTCTTCGTCGGGTTGTCTGGTCTCCAAAGCCCTTTGGCATATACGCTACCCTCATTCACAGATAGAAGCTTCGCTAGTTTTGGCTTTTCCTGTGCGCTCGCATCCTTATCTTTCGTGCTCCCTGACTCAGTTTGTCCTAGAGCTAAGCCGGGCCACAAACAAAGAAAGAGAGGGCACATCAGCCGTCGACGCATGGCAGGCCTCCAGCGAGAATGGTTCATTTTTGCATTTGGAGAGTGAGAAAGAATCCGCATGCTGACACTTCCGTGCGCAAACAGAAATCCTCTCTTTCTGGGCTCTGTATTAAACCTCTCGGCCACCATTCAGCTGGGGCACACTCGCGAGAGGATTCATCCCTTCCTCCGCTCTCGCCGCCGTCCAAGGGGCAGGGCCGCTGACTCGGCTCCGCCCGTCGCCCTTGATCGCGTCTAGCCCCGCCATTAGAGGCATGGGCCTCTCTCTGCTCAAGTAGCGGCCGGACGTTGGCGAGCATTCGCGGCCTTTGGATATCGTTCCCGTTTGGGTGCAACCCGCCCATCTCCGTTTGGTTTAGGTCGCAGTTACTGTCATAGCTTGT
>Ga0137360_10001716_pt1 | contig 13010 bp, 9 predicted proteins | sample Mad1_60_16metaG_FD_104924 | JGI IMG/M metagenome (GOLD analysis project Ga0137360, IMG submission 104924) | Vadose zone soil microbial communities from Angelo Coast Range Reserve, California, USA - Mad1_60_16 metaG | ecosystem: Environmental > Terrestrial > Soil > Vadose zone | place: USA... | reverse complement strand
GAGTTTTGCCGGGCAGGCTGCGTGTCCTGGCGCCGGTAAATAGTCAACCACCCGCGCGCGAAGAATGATGCGATCCATCGTCCACCTTTCTGATATTCATTTCGGTCGCGTCGATGCGGCGGTGGTTGGTCCATTGATTGAAGCGATCAATCAAATCGCGCCTGATGTGGTGGCTGTTTCTGGAGACTTAACGCAGCGCGCTCGCTCGCATCAGTTCAAGGAGGCACGCGCTTTTCTCGATTCACTGCCACGGCCGCAGATTGTCGTTCCCGGGAATCACGATGTTCCGCTGCACAATGTGTTAGCGCGGTTTGCGCAGCCGTTCCGGAAATATCGCCGCTACATCACCAGCGACTTACGACCTTTCCACTATGACGCAGAGATTGCGGTACTGGGCGTTAACACGGCACGCTCGTTCACGATTAAAGGCGGGCGAATAAATCAGCAACAGGTTGATTGGATGAGGGACCGGCTCTGTGTTTTTGATCCTGAAGTCGTCAAGATCGTTGTTACTCATCATCCATTCGATCTGCCGGAGGGTCACAACGAACGCAACCTGGTGGGACGCGCGCGCATGGCGATGGAGCGCCTGGCAAGCTGTGGCGCCGACGTTTTTCTGGCGGGCCACCTGCACGTTAGCCACACTACGCACAGCGCCCGGCGTTACAAAATTAAGGGGCACTCGGCCCTCGTGGTGCAGGCTGGAACCGCAACGTCGGGTCGGGGACGCGGTGAAGCAAACTCGTTCAATGTCATTCGCGTCGAGCGCCCAAATATCTCTATCGAGCGATTGGAATGGCAGCCCGAGCACGGCTCGTTTGTAACGGCTGAAACTGAAAACTTTCGTCACACGCCCGACGGCTGGATCCGCGTTGAGGAAACTTAAGAACATCCGTACTTGGCTTGGCCTTAAGAGGTCTTCGCTGGTTTGGCTTCGGCTTTGCCGCCCGATGTGCGGCGGTGGCTATGCCCCGCCGTAGACGTGCTTATCTTTTGGGCTATGCCCTTGGTGCCTTTGGCTCAACAAATCCGAGTTGCTAAGCCCGAACCAAGGGCGCAGCCCGGGCATTAATCTGGCTGTTGTCGGCGGGGCATAGCCACCGCCGCACATCAGGCGGCAAAGCCGAAGCTGACATGGTCCATTACTCTTGAGGCAAAGCTTTCGTGACCAATCAACGTTCATCGAAACAAGTTCGCGCTCTGCATCTGATTGCCGGACTGCTTGTCTTCTCGGTGATGACGCTCACCCTGGGCGAGATAGCCGAAGACGTCCGCAACGGCGAGCCGCTGACCATAACTGATGTTCGCTTCAGTAACTGGTTGCACAGCCACGCCTCAGCGCCTTTGACGAAGGCAATGTGGATCATCACTTCGCTCCACGCTTCAGTGGTCGTTTGTACGGTGGCAGTGCTAGTCGGTCTTTATCTCTGGCGACGACGGGAGCGCTACTGGGTAGCGGCGTTTTGGCTCTCGGTTTTTGGCGGCTTACTGCTTAACAAAATCCTTAAATTAGTTTTTCATCGAGCGCGACCTCACTTTCGCGATGCGATTCAGACGCTAACCAGTTACAGCTTCCCCAGCGGGCACACGATGATGGCGGCGGTTCTCTATGGAGTCATTGCTGCATACCTCTTTGCAAAAACTCCTGACTGGCGTCGGCGGGTGCTGATTGTCTTGTCGGCAAGTTTCCTGATCCTGCTGGTCGGTTTTAGCCGGATATACCTCGGCGCTCATTACTTGAGTGATGTGCTGGGGGCGCTGGCGGAAGGGCTGGCCTGGCTGTCGCTGTGTTTGACCCTGGTGTACTCCGTTGGAAACGACGGCGAAAGGAAAGCGTTGTAATAACTGCTTAACCAAGGCGCACGGCTCGTCTGATCTAGGTTCTCTTTCCCGCGGATCAAACGAAAAAGGCTGGACCAGTTACGATCCAGCCTTCTCCAAAATTCGCAGCGGGTTCTCTAAAAGAGGAACTTCACTCCGAACTGAATGATCCGCGGATCAAACGTCGTGGTGATTTGTCCGAAGAGCGCGCTCGAAATATTCGTTGACGGATTGGCGAATTCCGCATGATTGAATATGTTGAAGAATTCCGCGCGGAATTCCATATTCAATTTTTCTCGGAAAATCGGAGTCATCTTGCCAATCGCCAAGTCAAGATTGGTGCGACCTGGGCCACGGAAAGAGTTGCGTGGCAACGAACCATAGGTGCGGACCGCAGGATTGCCGATGGCCTCTGGCCCTCCAGGTAATCCATTTGGGTTTCCAGCAAAACTTCCAGTACATAGGCCAGTCGCTATTGACCGAGTGCAGCCTACAAAGTTGCTCGGAGTGAAGTAGAAAAGCCCTGTAGTTCCCGAATGGGATCTGGGATCGCTAAAGACCGGGACTGGTCCACTGCCGACGTAATTGGCACGGACGATTTGGCGATCACCCGCACCAGAAGGTCCTGCGTTTGTTCTGGAAGCGCTGAGGGGAGCAAAGATGTCGAGCGGAAAGCCCGTGCGCCAGGTGAAGATTGGGTACAGACTCCAACCCTGGGTCAGCCGAGTTGGTCCGGAGGACCAGGCGTGATCTAAGGGCAGGTCCCAGCCACCGCTAAAAGTTATGCGATGCCGAATGTCATAATCCGAGCTGGCCTTGAACTGATCGGAGTTGTAGGCGGGGACTTGGCTGTTACGGTTGCGAAAACCCGACGAGTTATCGATCGAGTGGGCCCACGTATAGGCCAGAGTAAAGTAGGAGTGGCCCAGGAAGCCTTCGCTTGAATACTGCTTATTCAAACTTAGCTGCAAGCTATTGTAGTTGGCCTTCCCTGCATTCCTAAACTCAAGCAAGTAACTGAAACTACCGTCGTTGTTACCGGGCTGAGTATTGAAGAGCCGGTGACTTGTTCCCAGCACGAATGGATTCGCGTCCACCAACGTCGTGAGCTTGTGGGATGCGCTGCCAACGTAGCTGGCTTCCACGGTGTAGTTTTTGATGAGCTCACGTTGCAGGCTAAGATTGTATTGATACGTATACGGAGTGCGAAGCTTTGGATCTACGAAGAACACGCCGCCGCCGCCAAACGGCAAGAAGCCGTTAGCGTCAAAATCTATGTTCTTTGCGGGCGGTCTAGAGGGAAAGGAATTGAACTGGCCGGTGTTTGCGAATGGGGCACTAAAGGCGTCCAGTCCTGGATTCATGAATAAATCGGCGAATCCAAAGAATGGCGCTTGCCCGTTAAACTGGAGGTTATCCTCGCCCTTCAGAATATCGTAAAAGACTCCGAAGCCGCCGCGCACGCTGGTCCGTCCGTCCTTGAAAGGATCCCAGGCAAAACCGAAACGGGGAGCCCAGTCGTTTCTATCCGGGAAGTTTGCGCCGAAGGGCGCTCCCGCGTCGCCCGGAAACAGCAGACCCTTGGGGGCATTCGGGAAGACCGTAGACTGTTGCCCAAATTTCAACGAGAATGCACGTCCGCGTGTGTCTTCTTTAGGCGAGCTATATTCGTAACGCATCCCGAGAGTCAGCGTCAGATTCTTCCTGGCCCGCCACTCATCCTGGACAAAACCATAGACGTTGTGACTACGAATGTCGGAAGGCGCTTCGCCGAATTGCAGGTATTCATCAGGAAGACCCAGTACGAAGTCTGCGAATTCATTGTTGGAGCCAATGCCAAAAGGACCATCAAAGAAGAATTCGCCGTTCACGAAAAAGTCAAACACGGTGTTGTTTTGATAAGGCGTATAGCCGCCACCAAACTTCCAGCCGTGTTTGCCCTTGGTCCAGGAAAGCGCATCAGTCGCGGAGAAGGTGTTGTTCACCAGGGTCGTGGGACCTTGCGGACTAAATCCGACGTTCATGCCGCTGAGAAAGCCCAGCCGCGGAGGACCGGTAGGATTGTCTGGTGTGATGGCGATCCCCAGTTGGGCAGCTGTCGGCAACTTTTTTGCCGGGATCGCCTGGTTCGTGACGCTGCGCTGCGCGGTAAAACGAAAATCGTTAATGAGCGCTGGTGAGAAGATCTTCGTAAAGGAGATGTTGGCAAAACGCCGCAGCTGGTTGCCAGAGATGGGAAAGCCACTAACATTGGATGTGGTGGCGGTCGCATTGCCAAAAGGCAGAATGTTGGGATTGCGAGAAGTTCCCAAGGTTACGACGAAAATGCTTTTTGGAGTAACGTTAGCGTCAAACCTCAACGTTAACTCGTCTCGGTTATCTGTTGCGCCTCCCTGCGAGATTATTTGACCGCTCGCAGAGGTTGGGATCAGCCCGGCAGCAATGTATTTCTGGGCCACCGGATCGATCCTGCCAATCTTAGCCTGCGCGGCTAACGCCGCGTTTGGCTGATAGATGGGATTCGCAAGCAGGAAAGCGGCGACATTGGGCTCGGGCGTGCCGCCGGGACCGGAGTGCGAAAAGTCGCCAGTCAGTTCAGCAGGTGTAAAAGTGGTAACGGAGGCGGTCGTTTGTTGCTGAACCTGCCGTTGTCCCTGATAGCCAACAAAGAAAAAGAACCGGTCTTTGCCATTGACGACCTTGGGGATCGTAATCGGCCCGCCGACTGTAAAGCCAAACTGATTGCGTTTCAAAATCTCTTTCGGGAGGCCATTCTTGTTGTTGAAGAACCGATTGGCATTCAGCGCGTTGTTACGCAAAAACTCAAAGCCGCTGCCATGGAACCTATTGGTGCCAGACTTCGTTACGACACTGATGATTCCGCCGCCGTTGCGTCCGTATTCGGCGGTGTAGTTACTGGTCAGCAAACGAAACTCGGCAATGGTATCGGGATTGGGATTGTAGACGACTCCATTATTCAGGAGGTTGTTGTTTACGCCGCCATCGAGGAGGAATGTAACTGAGTCCGAGCGGCCACCGGCGATGTTGAAAAATCCGGCGCTACCATCGCCCGGGTTATTCTCTGAAACTCCTGGTTGGAGCAAGGCGAGGTTCAGGACATTACGCCCGTTCAGCGGCAAATTCACGATCTGCCTGGTCTGAACAGTCTGTCCCAAAATAGGGCTGACTGTTTCTACTCCGGCTGCCTGCGAGGTAACGGTCACGCTTTCCGTAGGAGCTCCTACTTCCAACTTGATGTCGAAACGCAGCGCCTGGTTTATCTGAAGTTTCTCCACCTCGCTGACGGCCTTCTTGAAGCCAGGCTGTTCAGTGGTCACTTGATAGTTTCCGATTCGAAGCAAAAGTACTTCAAAGTTCCCTTCGTTATTGGTAGCAGTATTCCGCGAAACATGAGTGTCCACGTTTGTGACGCTAACGTTGGCACCTGGTACGACCGCTCCTTTTTCATCCATTACAGTGCCGATTACACGTCCTGTCCCCTCTTGCGCGATCACGACCAAACACGAACCCAATAACATGCACAGACCTATGATGATCGCATTACACCGACGCCTTGCTGGGAAACGCTGACTAGTCATTGGAATGCTCCTTTTTTTTGCTTTCGTTGGAAGCAGGAATCATCTCGGGTACGTTTAAGAATTAGTAGCGCCCTCGACTAATAGTGAGTGGGCTTTGGACCCCTTTTAAGTTTTCAATCTGAAACGAGCAATTCATGTTCCACTGAGCAGCAAACTTGTCGCCGGTAGTCTTGTTCGAGAATGGCTGCTTTTGGCGGCAGTTTGATCGGGCAGACTACGTTTTGTGGACCATTGATCCAATTTTTTAGATTTGCCAATACAATTTCTCGTAGGGCAAGTCAATCGCAGGTGACGCGCCGTGGCAAAAATCCGTCATCACCACCATGGTTATTTGAGGTAAGTTGTTCTGATTTTTTGCGGCCACTAATGTGGCTGCTGCCGAAAAGGCTAGGGTTGTCTTTGTGTCCTTGCTAAAGCTTCGGTTTCTCTTCGGATAGACTGGCTGAGCTTCACCACGGTCTTGAGATCTTTGCTTACCTTCATAGCCAGTTCGGTGTTAACGACCTGACGATCTGTCTGAAAGATCGGATTGTTTACAAAACTCATGATTGCGCTGTCGAGCCTTGAAAGGTTCAAGCGCATGTCAGGCTTTTCCTGAGTTGCGACATTTGGTTTTGGTGTATCAAGGGGCTCCGGGTAGGCCAGATTGTTTATCAGTCGAGCCGCGCGCTTCTCAATGTCCGCGGTCGCTTTCATAATCTGCTTATGATCCAAAACGTTATTTGCAAACACCGCTGTCATCAACTCTTTGTTCACTAATTGAATTCGTTCGAAGTCTTCCTTGATTTGCGGCATGGCCGCGGGCGTCGGACCAAACCCCGCTCTTCGGATCGGCTTGCGGCTATTTTCCATAATCCATTCACGAGTTCTCATGTCGGCCTTGTTAGCTCTGTCCTGGTTCACGGGATCGTTGGGATCGCTCGCCGGACTGCCGGGCGGCCCCTCCGGCCGCTGAGCTACGAGCGGAACCGCAAACAACAGCACCACGAGAATCGTGCGCGTTTGAAACGCGAATAACTCACAACAGTCTATAGATAAGCGGCCCATCTTATTGCCTCCTTGCCGACCGGCATTGCCAATAATCGAATTGCCACATGATACGCGCTTCAAGTTTGACAGCATAATAATTTTTCGAAACTGCGAATGCCCTTCTAAAGCCACGGGTCTGTAAGTTTCCTTTTGCGCCTCTGCTCCGTTTGGACAACTGCCTTTCTGGGTCTCCATTTTTAGTGACTTAATTCCGCACAAGAGCATTTTTAGGAGTAAATTTCCCGCGACGTATTGACGCCGTGAGAGAATGAGCTGAATTTTTGATTGGAGGATCGCGTTGCATCTCCTCGTTTGCGTCGTAGCCGCCTAAAATATTTTCTGAAACAGAGACCACTTCATAGCCTCCTCCTGGAGTCCTTCTTTGAAATTCGGGGGCTACCAGGCATCAAGATCAGGTTCGTCAGTTTCAAGCCAATCACGAGCAGGCAGCGTACCGCGGAGAAACTTTTCAAGAAAGGCGAATACTTGCCGCGGTTATGGCACTAACGTTGATTGCTTTAGTTGCGTTTAGCCGGGTCTATCTTGGCGCCCATTATCTCAGCGATGTGTTGGGCGCGATGGCCGAAGGTCTTGCCTGGATAGCATTGAGCATGACTGCGTTGTATTACTTCTGGAAACAAGACGAGGTTTAGGCAGGGACTCAGTGTTGCCTCGCTGCGCGGATTCAGTTTTTCCCACTGATTTGATTCCGCACAGAGGACCGCGATCGAGAGTTTATAGCGACGCGTTGTCATGCAGTTCTCGCCAAGTTTGATCCCACAAGTCCTTTAAAAGATCGAACAAAATCGCGAGCAGTTAAACAAGCCGCAATTGGTACGGCCGTTGCTTTCCACTGGGCAAAGACGCCAACTGTTTGTCGTGCTGGGAATTTAGTTCGAACACTGGGGAGGCCAAACAATGAACGTCCGCAACGCTTTTTCGCGTGACAATAGCTTCGTCCTCAACGCTCGCTCGCGCGTGCGCCGAACTCGCCGGCGCAATGTCCGTGGCACGTCGCCAGGGAAAACCTGGTTCGCAAGCACGGATGTGACGCCGGATCACGAACTGCGCGAAGTTGTAGCGCAGCGTTTCATGAACATGAACGAAGCGCACGATCGCATTCGAATGAAGTTGCTCGCGGCTGGCCGTTAGGTTTTGCAGTATCGTGAACCAGTGAACAAGACTTCGGATTACTGCTGTTAGATACGGGGGCGGGACATTTCCCGCCCCCCTTCGCTTATTAGTTAGCGGCAATTCGCGGAGTTACATAACGAACAAACTTCAATCGCGCAAGCGCCTCAAGTTTCTCAAGCGGCACACGGCCGATGATCAGCTTGGCACTCTTCGGATCGAGCACTACTTCAAATCCGAGTTCTTTAAGCTTGTTGACAGTTTCCGGTGACTTGTCAATCAACCATACCTGAACTTCAGCCTTGCCGTTGTGGACGAACCTGCCTTCGTCAGGGCCTGGTAGACCCTGCCTGACTTTCAAGCGATCGATAAGCGCCAGTATTGCATGATCAACCTTCGCGACTAGCTGCTGGCGTTTCTCCTCTGCTGGAGAAAACTGCTTGAACGCGACGCTGTCATCCGCAGCCGCAACTGTCACGGTCTCGGAAACTGAAGGCGCAGGTTTCGGAGCACTGCCATCAATTCCGCCGCCACCTCCGGCGCCTCCACCACCGCTATGCACATCGCCACCTCCGATGTTTCCACCGCGCCCAGAGCCCATCGTGGAGCGGCGTGCTTTCCTGTCAGACCTGCCTAACGTGGCCGACGCGGTTTGAAGCATCGCGTAATTGGTTGCGGTTCCGAACCCAGATCCCTGCTCATCGCCGAAAACTGCCTGGCGATTGACGCCTTCCGGCACTTCCACCGGTACATCAATCCGCCGCGGTTGACCGCCATCAGTAACAATCATTTCTTCTACAGCCACAAATGAAGTGAACTGCGTCATCAAGCGATACTCGAGCCCGAGGTTTGTAATGGTTTCTTTCAATTCAGGTTTCATCACGCCTTGCTGAGCGCCGTTAAAGTCCTGGCCCATCAGATCGTCGATGCGCGAACGTGCCCAGAGCGACGTCAGCACGTTGTGCAGTGATTCCGACTCGGGAAAATTTACCGCGATCTCGCGCACAAACTCCTGGCCTGACATCTTTCCTTTCAACCGAATCACGCCGCTTCCCGCGGCTGTATAGCGTCCGGTAAGAATCACCGGCTTGGCGCCGAAAAAGTCCGGAATGCGCTGTGGATAAACATCGGAAACGGGAAGACCGTTCCAATCAACTGAGATGTCCGTGAGCAAAGGGTTGCGCACGCGCTCATGAAAGCGGCGCGCGGCAGCAGAGCCATCATCGTTAAGTCCGACATACTCGACTTCACCGCGACCTTGTTCCGACATCTTGTCGAGCAGGAACCTGTTTACAGAACTGCCAATTCCAAACCCAAACACGCGCGCGTTGGGATGCTTCTGCACTTCAGAGATGATCGCCATATCGTTACCCACGTATCCGTCGGTCATGAAACAGACGATGCGCACGTGGTCCTGTGAATCGGTGGGCTCCAGTGCAGCCCTGATAGCTGTCATCATCTCGGTTCCACCACTGCCCGAGGTGCCGGAAAGAAACGCCTGGGCCTTTTCGAGATTCGCGGGCGTTGCCGGCACCGGCGCCGGAAATAGAATCCGAGTGTCACCGGCAAAGGTTATGAGATTGAATGTGTCGGCCGCATAGAGACCGTCGAGCGCGAGCTTCATGGTTTCTTTGGCCTTCTCAATTGGAAACCCACTCATCGAGCCGGAAGTATCGAGCACGAAGACGAGTTCTTTGGGAGTTACGTCCTCCGCCGTCACTCGCTCGGGCGGCTGAAGAATCATAGTGAAATAGCCACTCTTACCGGATCGATGAGTCAGAAGCGCATCCTGAACACTTTTTCCCGCAACCTCGTACTTGAGAATGAAATCCTTGTTTGGGATCGCCGCGCGATTCTTCAACCGGACGTGGGCGCTGTGCGCGTTGAGGCGTTCCAGTTCAATTTCGTGAGTCTTCGCGTCAATGCCATCAATCGGCACGCCCGCATCCACCATTATGTCGAGCGATACGTCATTGCCGGCGCGCATTCCCTCCACCACTGGATTGGGCGTCATGCGCGATGCATCCGGAACCTTATCGGTGTCCGCTGAGAATCCGTTCACCTTTTGGCCGGTCGCAGCGCCCGGAATGTAACGAGGCCCAACAACCATCGGAAAGACAAATTCGTAAGCTCCATCTTCATATTTCAAAGTCTCGACGTAACTGATCATAATCGTGATCTTTTCACCCGGCAGGATATTGGCAACCGATTGAGTGAAGATGTTGGGGCGTTCCTGATCAAGCAAGCTGGCAACCTGACCGCCGGTCTTTGCGGCTTCATAAACCGCCTGCGCCTCTTCGCGACGCAGAATTTTTCCGCGCACTGTGCGATCGCCGACAACCATGGTCATGTCATCCACGGCAGCATTTTGCGGCAATGGGAAAACGTAGACCGCCTCAATTTTTTCTTTGAAGGGATTCTCAAACTCTTGGGTGAGCGTAACGCGCGATAAAAAGCCGGTGATTTCAGCCTTTACATCCGTATGCTTGAGCGGGCATTTGCCTTTTGGCTTGCCGTTGGGATCAAGCACCTGCAAATTGCCCTGGGTTTCCGTTGCCACTGGCGCTGCCGTTGTCTGTGAACCGCCGAATCCCGCCAGGGCCAGCGAGAGCGCCGCTGAAGTGGCCAGTACGGCGAGCAGACTTAGAAAGAATTTACGATGCATATCTCCTCCTCATTGATGCAGGCACACTTCGAGAAGCATGTCGCCACACTGGGTGCGACAAAAAGTAAAAATGATTCTTGAGGTCAATTAAATACCTTGACCTCAGCCTCTGTTCCCGATTGTTCTGCGGATAGAACGCTAAAAGAGGGAGACCTTGCAGTTGACTACCAATATTGATGCGCCATGAGTCTCATCCGATAGCTTGCGAATAGATCTTTAATCAATTAACTGGATCGGCCTCGCACACTTCAACACGGTTTCAAACCCTCTATTACTATTACCGTCTGGTGGGGAAAAGTTACGGGCTGGGCTAATCTTTCAGGGCCATTTGCTATTCGCTGTTCGCTGTTCACTGTTTGCAGTTTGCAGTTTGCTCAAACGAGATTGACTTGGGGCAAACTGATGAACTAATTTAAGCGGCGTCATGAGGTACCCCCGCTCAATCACCCTACTCTTCGCGATTGCTATTCTCGTCTCAGTTGGCTCCGCGGCCATGGGTACAGGCCCGGGGAAAAAGAAACCGGTCAAACCACCGCCGGTGGATTCGAAACCAGCCAAGGTGGACGTGGCGCAGCTTGACCTGCTCGGCTCTCCACAAGAAAAAGAAATTCTGGCCGAGATCAATCTAGCCCGAACCAATCCGGCACAGTACCTTCGCTATCTCGAAGATTTCATGCCCTGCTATCACGGCAAAGAAATAAAGTACGCCGACGGATCGACGCTGGTTACGAATGAGGGAGTTAGCGCGCTTGAAGAAGCGATCGCTTTCGTGCGTTCGCTGAAGCCATTGCCGCCACTCGAACTTCGCCAGGGCATGATTCTCAGCGCGAAGGACCACGTTAACGATCTTGCAAAGACAGGACAAAGTGGACACCGCGGTTCTGATGGCAGCATCACGGAAGATCGCATAAGTCGTTATGGCAGGTGGAGTGACTCTGTAGGTGAAGATATCGTTTATCGCAGTCGTAAGGCGCGCGAAGATGTCATTGCCTTGCTCATCGATGATGGCGTGAAATCGCGCGGTCACCGCAAGAACATATTCAAGTCAGACTTTCATGTTATCGGCCTGGCGTTGAGTCCGCCGACAAAATCGCCGTCGATGTGTGTGATCACATTCGCGGGCGGCTTCGCGGATAAAGGAACGAGCAGCCCAGCGACGCCTACCGCACAAAAGTATTAATCTCGCTAACGAATTCTTCGATCGATCCTCCCTTAACAATCTGGCAAATGAATTTTTCTGGGCTGTTTGACAGTAATAAATGGCTACGGTAAGTTAATTCGCTTACGGCCAGCAGCAATTTCTCACCACGTGCGTCCCGTTCGTCTAGTGGCCTAGGACACCGCCCTTTCACGGCGGCGACACGGGTTCGACTCCCGTACGGGACGCCAGCTTCCTCAGCATTTTCAAGATCCGACTGGGATTCAGCCGTCGGTTGGCACATCTGGGCGCAGTCGACTTGATTGCTAAACCGAGACGCGTAAGTGAAGTATCCACCCGTCGCCTTGAACGCAGCCAGTTGGTCGCAGGTTCGAGTCCTGCTCGGCTCATAAAATAATACTTACTCCGGTCGCGCGCACTTCTATCATTGTCAGTGGACTCAATTCGTTTTCGTTCATCCTCGGCTCAAGGTCCGAAACGCTGTCGATATTCAGCGGACGTAATAAACGCCTTGACCATCTCGGCATTGATAAAACTTCCGTTGAACTGATTGAGCTTCGTCAACCAGAACTCATACCCCGTGTAGTCCGTGTCCTGCGGATCGTTTGGATTGCGGCGCAAGTAACCAACGTATTGCATCAGCACAAACGCACGATTGAATTCAGCGCTGTTCAGGTCTGAATCTTCCGCTACTGCTCGCAGAACCTGCGCGCGCGTCTTTGCGTTGGTCGCGAGGTCATTCACCAGTTGATTTCGTTCGGCGTTCGACAACGGATTACCGGCGTTCGAGTTCAGCTTGTCCACGAACTGCGCCGGTGTCATTGAGGTTGGAAACGCCGTGGTGAAGCGCGCGCGCTGCACGAACTCCGCCGTGAAAGCTTGCTTGTTATTCTCCAGCAGCTGCTCCCAGTTGCCTTGTCCGACTACTACACCCTGTCCAATCTGTTGCGTGTCCGGCAGAAATTCATTCAGCCGAACAATGGGCACCGTGAGTTGATGCGCGCCGCCCAGAGTCGACGCGCCATTAGCGTCGGCGTAAGCAGCTTTGTAAATTCGCTCCACCAGATAACCAGTATTCTGAAATTCAATCGACAGGAAAAAGGCCGCCGAGACGTTGATGCGTTTCAGTTCAATGCACGGCTGATTTGCGCCACATGAGGTTATCTCGTTAGTCCAGAAGGCCAGTCCCGGGCCATCCGGTTGGCGGTTGAGAAAGTCATGATAGTGCTGGCAGACGTAACCTTGCGGATCATCGATGACGTTGGTTGATGGTTCGCTTGAGTCGTCGGTGATGGTCACGGTGGCGATTGATGGTCCTCCCAAAGTAACGCCGGAAGGATTGGTCAGGTTCACGTTGAAAGTCTCGGGCCCTTCGACGTACGAGTCTTCGTTAATCAGCACGACGAAGCTCTTTGAAGTTTCATTTGGAGCAAAGCTGAGTTTACCGAGCGCAGCAATGTAATCGCGGCGCTCACTGGCGGTCACATTGGAGGTGTTGCAGTCCACACTCGCTACGCCGGAAGTATCGCCAATGCGATTCACGGTGATCGTGACGGTGGTGCAGTCTTCCTGGACACTGTAGTTCGACGAACTGAATTGCACCACG
>Ga0137360_10001714_pt1 | contig 13011 bp, 8 predicted proteins | sample Mad1_60_16metaG_FD_104924 | JGI IMG/M metagenome (GOLD analysis project Ga0137360, IMG submission 104924) | Vadose zone soil microbial communities from Angelo Coast Range Reserve, California, USA - Mad1_60_16 metaG | ecosystem: Environmental > Terrestrial > Soil > Vadose zone | place: USA... | reverse complement strand
TGCTGGCGATCGTCCCCCCGCATGCGCGCCTCCTTGGTGTGAGTTACGCGCATCGTAGCCGAACTCTCAACCGACTCGACTATCAAATGTCGGGTTTTTCAGCATCCTTCTAGGCCCGCCGCCGAATTCCTGGTCCACGGGGGATCTCGTTTTGAGCTAGGCTTGCCGACAGAATCGCCCTCTCAGCGATCTAGTCTCTCCAGGAGACGCATGGTTCGTTGGTCTGTAACCGTCTCGGCGTGTCTGCTTACTGCGGCGGTGTGCCTTGCATCGGTACCAGCAGGCAGCCACGGTCTTCCGGTACGGGGGGCACTCTGGTTGTGGCTATCGCCTCGGATCCGCGGCACCTGAACCCCGCCATCACGACCAGCGGCCCCACGCACGCGCCCGCTGAACTCCTCGGGGTGGCCGCCTTCGGCCTCGTGTGGCTGGTGGAGCGGCTCGTCAGCTCTTGAGGCCGCCCACCCGCACGCCCTCGATGATGCGGCGGTTGGCGAGCAGGAACACCACGAGCAGCGGCAGCGCGCTCAGCGTCGCGCCCGCCATGATGGGCCCGTACGACTCCGCGCTATAGGCACTGCGCAGAAGCGCGAGGGCTACGGGGAGCGGGAACATCTCGGGTTTGTTCACGGCGATGAGGGGCCAGAGGAAATCGTTCCAGGCTGACCGGAAGGCGAAGATGGACAGCGCGCCGAGCACGGGCTGCGACAGGGGGAGGACGATGCGCGTGAAGATGTGCCAGGGGCCGGCGCCGTCGATGCGCGCGGCGTCCTCCAGCTCGGCGGGCAGGGTGAGGAAGAACTGGCGCAGGAGGAAGACGCCGAAGGCGAAGGTCATGGCCGCCTCTGGGACGATCAGGCCCTGGTACGTGCTGAGCCAGCCGAGCTGTTGGGTCAGGATGTACTGCGGCACCAGCACCACCGCGTTGGGGATCATGAGGCTGCCCACGAGGAGGGCGAAGATTGCGTTGCGGCCCGGAAAGCGCATCCGGGCCAGCGGATAGGCGGTGAGCGCGCTGGTGAAGACGACCAACACCACCGCGCCGAGCGACACGATGGTGCTGTTGAGAAAGGCCCGGCCGATGCGGGCGGTGCGCGAGCTGCTGAAGAGGACCTCGCCGTAGTGGGCGAGCGTGGCCGGCCAGGGTATCCACTCCGGCGGGAGCTTCACGATATTGGCGGTCAGCTTGAGCGAGGTCACGAACACCCAGACCACGGGCAAGAGCCACAGGATGGCGCAGGCGACCATGAGCGCGGTCAACACTCCCCGCCGCGGGCGCATCAGATCAATACTGCGTGTGGCCGCGCAGCAGCCGGAACTGCAGGAGGGAGAAGACGAGGATCACCGCGAAGAGCACCCACGCCATGGCCGAGGCGGAGCCGAACTGGAAGAAGTTCTGGAACGCCGTCTCGTACAGGTGCTGGACCACCGTGCGCGTGGCGTCGCCCGGCCCGCCCTGGGTGAGGATGAACACCTGCCCGAAGATCTGGAACGAGCCAATGATGTGGGTGACGAACACGAAGAGAAAGACCGGACGGAGGAGCGGCAGGGTGATGGCCCAGAAGCTTCGCCACCCGCCGGCGCCGTCGAGGGCCGCCGCCTCGTAGAGATCGCGCGGAATATCCTGAAGCCCCGCCAGGTAGATGACGAGGTAGTAGCCGGTCACCCACCACACCGAGGTGAGGATGATCGCCCACATGGCGGTGGTGGGATCCGCGAGCCAGGAGCGGGCAGGGAGGCCCACCGCTCTCAGGTAGTAGTTGAGGGGGCCAACCACGGGATCGAGGAGCCAGAGCCACGCGAGCCCCACCGTGACCACGGACAGGGTGAACGGAAAGAAAAACGCGCCGCGGAGAAAGGTGCGCAGGGCGATGCCACGGTTCAGCGCGATGGCGAGGGCGAGGGGGGCGGCGAGGATGGGTAGCGTGCTCGCCACCGCGTAGAAGGCGGTGTTCACGAGGCTCACGTGGAAGCGTGTATCGTCGAGAAGCCTTTGATAGTTCGCGAGGCCGACGAAGGCGTACTGCGCGCGGCCGAGGCGCGCGTTGGTGAAGGAGAGGCGGAGGCCATCCAGCAACGGGTAGAGGCGGAAGGCGGCGAAGAGCGCGAGCCCGGGGAGGAGGAAGAGAAAGGGGGTCAGCGTGCTGCTTCGGACTACGCGCCGTTTCGTTTGGGCCCCCTGGTCTCTATGGTCACCTACTCTCCCCCTCACCCTGCCCTCTCCCCCTCGGCGGGGGAGAGGGAAAGGCTCTTTCTTATTCGGGGAGGGCGTTGATCTGGCGCGCGAGGTCGGTCATCGCGGCGGGAGCGGGCTTCTGACCGATGTAGACATTCTCGATCACGGGACGTGTGAGGTTCTCGGCGGCGACCCATTTCGGCGTAGGCTGGCCGCCCTGCCAGTTGGGCGCCTGGGCGAGCAGGGTACGCAGGACGGGGTCGCCGGTGATGCGCGGATCCGAGTGCGGCTTGCGCAGCGCGGACACCTGGCCGGCCTTGAGCGTCCACTCCGCCACGTGATCGCTCATCCACCGCATGTAGGCCCACGCGCCGTCGCGCTTCGCCGCATCGACCGACTTCGCCTTGGGGAAGGTGAACTGATGCGGCATGGTCCACACCGTCGGCTGCTTGAAGATGCGCGGCACCGGACTTACCACGAAGTCCACCTTCGCCTCGCGCAGGCCGGTGAAGTTCCAGGAGCCCGCGATCCACATCCCGAGCTTGCCTGCGATGAAGGCGTCGCGGCAATTGGCGTTGGCGGGCAGCGCAATCTTGTTCTGGGCCTGAATCGCTCCCCAGAAATCCGCCACCTCGATGGCCGCGGGCTCCGCGAGCGCGCAGCGCTTGAGATCCGGAGTGTAGACGTTGGCGCCGTTCTGCCAGAGAAGGTTCTGAAAGCCCCACGTGTACTTGCCCGGGCTCACCGTGCCGATGGAGAAGCCGTAGGTGTCGCCCTTGGTGAGCTGCTTCGACATGGCGAGGAGCTCGTCGCGGCTCCCGGGCACCTTCGGCTTGCCGTCGGCCGCCGTGAGGCCGGCGTCGCGCATGACCTTCACGTTGAGATAAAGGATGTGCTGCGGGACGTCGAGGGGAATGGCGTAGCGCTTGCCCTGGTAGATACCGCCCTGCCAGGTCGACGGGAGGTAGTCGTCGCCGCGGAATCCCTTGCCCGCGGCCGCGGACTCGTCGATGGCCTCGAGCACGCCGTCGCTGGCGAAGTGGGACACCTCGACGGTATGGATCAGCGCGATGTCCGGTCCCTGGCCGGCGGGCACCGAGACCTGGAGCTTGGCGTAGAGATCCGCCCACGGGATGCGCTGCTGCTCGACGCGCACGCCGGTGTCCTTGGTGAACTGATCGATGAGCTCGTCCATCACCTTGCCGTCCGCCCCCGTGAGCCCGTTCCAGTACGTGATGGTGGGCTTCGACTGTGCGGAGGCGCGGCGGACGGCGGGGAGCGTGGCAGCGGCGCCGGCGGCTACGCGGAGAAAACCACGACGGTCGACCTTGACCATAGAACCTCCTCGGCCCAAGCGTGAGGCCGCCCGCACTATAGCGAGCGCTTTGCTTGGGAGTCAACACGCGTGGTGCCCGCATCTTCGGTGGTGGTGCCTGCATCTTCACGCGCGAGGCGGACGGGTCCTGGCGTCGGGGGAAGGGGCGGCGCAAGGGGCTTCGCCACCCTACGCTTCGTGAATCGCAGCCCTTCGGGCTGCGCACACTCGCGAAGGGCCCACTCCGCCCCTCGCGCCGCCCCTTCCCCCGGCGCCACCCGTCCGACTCCACTCGTCCGGATCAATCGCTTCGATTCCCTCGCCCCCGGAGGGGGAGAGGGCCAGGGTGAGGGGGCGATCCTGCGATCCGACGAGACGTGCCACGTTGACAGGTATCGATCCGTTCCCTAGACTCCCGGGCCATGGCCACGATTGGGATCGACCTGAAGCGGAAGATCGGGACGGTGGACCGGCGGATCTTTGGGAACTTCATCGAGCATATCGGCCGCTGCATCTATGGCGGCATTTTCGATGAGGGATCGGCGCTCAGTGACGAGCGCGGATTCCGGCGTGACGTGCTCGACGTGGTACGACCGCTGCGCATACCCATCCTGCGATGGCCCGGCGGCAACTTCGTCAGCGGATACCACTGGCTCGACGGTGTGGGGCCGCTCGATGATCGGCCGCGCCGGAGCGAGCTCGCCTGGTATGCGGAGGAGTCGAATCGGTTCGGCACCGACGAGTTCATCCAGTATTGCCGCGCCGTGGGCACCGAGCCGCACATCTGCGTCAACATGGGCACGGGCACCATGGACGAGGCGCAGGCGTGGGTGGAATACTGCAACGGCATCGGCAATACGTCGTGGGCGAACCTGCGGCGCAAGCATGGCCATCCCGAGCCCTACCGCGTGCGCTACTGGGGGCTCGGCAACGAGATGCACGGCGGCTGGCAGATCGGCAGCCTGAGTGCCGAGGACTACGTCAAGAAGGCAAAGACCTTCGCGCTGGTGATGAAGCGCACGGAGCCCACCATCGAGCTGATCGGCTGTGGTCACAACGGGGTGAGCGACTGGGATGTGACGGTGATTCAGGGACTGGCCCCCGTGATCGATTACTACAGCATCCACCTCTACACGGGGCAACCCGATCACTACGCCAACGTGTTCTCGGCCCATCAGGGGGAGCGAGCGGTGCGCCTGTGCGGCGCCCTCCTCGAGCGAGTGCGTCATACCCAGCGCATCGCGCATCCCATTCACGTCGCCTTCGACGAATGGAATGTCTGGTATCGCAAGCGGGAGCACGAGGATCGCGTGGGCGGCGTCGAGGAGCAGTTCGATCTCTCGGATGCCCTGGCCGTGGCCACCTACCTCAACGGCTTCATCCGGCAGTGCCGCACCGTCAAGCTCGCGAATCTCGCCCAGCTCGTCAACGCCATCGGCGCGGTCTTCACGAACAAGCAGGGGCTGTTTCTCCAGACCATCTACCATCCCCTGCGCCTCTATGCGGAGCACACCCTCGACACGGCGCTGGACGTGTATGTCGACGGCCCCCTGTACGATCTGCCGCCCGAGCGGGAGGACGCGAGCAAGGGACGCGTGCACCACGTGGCCGATCTCGGCCCCTTCTCGCTGCTCGACGCCACCGCCACCTGCGACGAGGCGGCGGGGACGCTCACCCTGGCCGTGGTGAATCGTGACAAGGATCAGAGCCACAAGGCCACCATCGACCTCGGAGGCGCCGCGGTGGCAGGCGGTCTTCAGGTCTCGGAGGTCACCGGCCCCGATGTCGGCGCGACGAATTCATTCGAGCGGCCCAACGTGGTGGGAGTGCACGACCGGCAGGCAGAGGTACAGGGTGGCAAGCTCGACTACGAATTCCCCGCGCGCTCGGTGAGCGTCCTGCGCATGCGGCTCCGCTGACCCGGGCGCTACGTCCGGCCCAGCGATCCGAAGTCGATGTAGCCGCGGTCGACATTCGTGTCGAGGAGCTCGACGTGCACGCGGTCGCCTACGTCCAGGCCTTCGGCGCCGCGCACGACCTTGCCCTCCACCGCGGGCTGGAAAATGCGGACCCACGTCCCCTTCGACGAGGCACCGGTCACGATGGCGTCGAAGCGCTGGCCGATCCGCGACGACAGGAGCAGGGCCGCCGCCGACTTCTGCACCTGCCGCTCCACCTTGGTCGCATTGTCCTCTTGGGCCGTGCAGTGCTGGGCCAGGGCGTCCAGCTCTCCGTCGTCGTAGGGGGCGGGACGGCCCGCCATGGCCGCCTTGAGCAACCGGTGGGTGAGCAGATCGGGAAAGCGCCGGTTGGGCGCCGTGGAATGCGAGTAGTCCCGGACGGCAAGGCCGAAGTGGCCGTCGGCCTGCCCGCCCGGACGCTCCACGACATACTCGCCCTTGCCGAGGAGCTTGATGACCGAGAGGGAGAGATCGGGAAAGCGCACGGGGTCCGCCTTGTGTCGCGCGGCGAGGAACCCTTCGAGGACCTGGCAACTCGGCGTCGCGGGCAGCTTCTCGCCGAAGCCCTCGGCCAGCTCGACGATACGCTCCCAGCGCTCCGGTGAGCGCAGCACGCGCCGGAGCGACGACCGCCCTTTGCCCTCGAGATACCTGGCCGTCACGCCGTTGGCCCCGATCATGAAATCCTCGATCAGCTCCCTGGCGCAATTTTTCTCGTCGGGCCGGAGATCGGAGATCGCGTCGCCGTCGAACACGGCGCGCGTCTCGATCGTGTCCAGGCTGAGGGCCCCCCGTTGGTGACGAAGGGTCTTCATGGCCTGGGCGGCACGGTCCTGGGTACGGAGCTGCTCCTCGAGCCCGGCCACGGCGGTCACCTTCGCGGGAGCGGAGGCGGTGCCTTCGAGCCAGGCCCCCACGCCGTTGTAGACGAGCTTCGCCTTGTTCCGGACCATCGCGCGATAGATATCGGACGCGGTCACGCTGCCGTCGCGCGCCACCGTCATGTCGATGACGAGGGCCAGGCGCTCCTCGTCCTCGTTGAGCGACGTCAGATCCGTGGAGAGGCGCTCCGGCAGCATGGGAAAGATGGCCGCGGCCGTGTACACGGAGGTGGTGTTGGCCCGTGCGTGCCCGTCGAGGGCGGAACCCTTCTCGACGAGGGCGTCGACGTCGGCCACGGCCACGAGAATCCGCACCGCTCCATCCGTCGAGGGCTCGGCCACCGAGAGCTGGTCGAGATCGCGGGAATCGTCGTTGTCGATCGAGCACCAGAGCCGACTGCGCAGATCCCGGACGGGCGGATCCGCTTCCTTCGCGGGACCGGAGAGGGCGTCCGTCTCGGCCTTAGCGGCGGGAGAAAAATCCGCCTCGAGCCCCCGCTCGACCATGACCCGCCGCGCGATCGCCCGCAGGCGACCGCGGCTCGACCTGTCGGCCATCCGGCTACTTGATCAAGCCGTAGAACTTCCCCGCGTTCTCGCAGACGATCTTGTGCGTCACCTCGGCGGGCAGATGACCGAACTGCTCCTCGATGTACTTGGAGGACTCCGGCCACACCCCGTCGCCGTGCGGATAGTCGGAGCCCCACATGAGGGTCTCCACGCCGATGTCGTCGATGAGCTTCGTGCCGATGCGGTCGAACTGGAAGGTCGCCTTGCACTGCCGGCGCCAGTAGTCACTGGGCTTCATCTTGAGCCCGAGATCGTGGAAGCGGTCCTCCCACTCGAAGTCCATGCGATCGAGCGCATAGGGCAGCCAGCCGATGCCGCTCTCCCCGAAGGAGATGCGGATGTTCGGATAGCGCTCGAGGACGGCGCTGCCGATCACCGCGGCCAGGATATTGATGAGGTTCATCTGGAAGCCCGACACGCTGGTGAAGAGCGCGGCGCGCTTGGTAAGCCCGGTGGCCTTCTCGCGCACGCTGGGCGGCATGGTCGGGAAGGTGTGGAAGTGCAGGGGCAGGTTGACCTCGTTCACCGCCCTCCAGAGGGGCTCCCACGCCGGATGCCACATGGGATCCATGTCCCAGGAGCAGGAGAGCTCGAGCCCGCGCAGACCCATCTTCGCCACGCGGTGGATCTCGGCCACGGCCGCCTCGATGTCGCCGTAGGGCAGGCACGCGAGGCCGATGTGCCGGTCAGGATAGTAGCGGCAGAAGTCCACCAGCCAGTCGTTGTAGATGCGGAACATCTCGCCCGCCGCCTCGTGATCGTTGAGCCGCGTGGCCGCGCCCAGGATGCCGAAGATCACCTCGGCCTGCACGCCGTCGCGCTCCATGTCCTTGATGCGCAGCTCGGGAGTGGTGGGGCGCCGAATGCCCTTCTTGCCGTCTTCGTACAGCCCCGTCGAGGCCATCACGTCCGCCCGATAGTGAAGCCCGGGCATATATTTCTGCCCCGACGGCCCCACCCCGCCCCACAGCCCGAAGGAGGCGCCGTTCTTCGATGTCCAGGTCGGGCCATCCGGTCCGTCCGTGACATACGGCATGCGGTCGCGCAAGGATGCCCTCGCATTCCCCGTGAAAAGGTCGGGCGGAATCCAGGGCATATCGATGTGGCAGTCGGCCGAGATCCGCGTCAGGGTCATGGCGTCTCCCTCCTGGGTTGGCGTGAGGCCAATCATAAGCGATCCCGCCCGGCTCCGCTTCCTGGTGTTGATATGACTCCCGCGGTGACATGCCACGATCAGGTTAGGCCCCCGCGAGCCGTTGGGCCCCACGGTCGGTGCTCCCGCTGAGCCTGATGCCGCCATTGGTCTGCCGCCCGGTTGCGCCGGGCGACGCCAGCGCTTACATTCCGTCCGATGCGTGTGGCCATCTTGCCGTCCGGCGCGCTGCTCGCGGACACCGCAGCTGGCGACGACGAGACGGGCGACGGACTGTCGGCCGCCGCCCGCGCTCGCCTCCTCCGCGCGTTCACGCACGGACCCGGATACGCCCTGCTCGACCTGGGCGCGACCGAGCTCGAAGCTCCCCTCGCCCCTCCCCTGGCGTTCCTGCGCGACCTCGGCCGCACGTTCGTCACCCGCCTCTGTGCCGTGCCTGACCTCGAGGATCGACGCGAGCGCGTCGAGGTCGACTGTCCCCCGGACGAGCGCAGCCGGCTGGCCGGCGCCGTCCCGCCCATGGATGGCGGCGAGTACGTCGACGCGGACTGGATCGCGGCGCGCTGGACCGATCTCAACCGCGCGTTCGCCGACGAGATCCGTGCCCACCGCGGCCCCGTCGCCGAGTGGCTGCGGGCGCGGCACCCCTCATGGCACGTCGTCGGCAGGGTGTGTCTGCACCTGGCCGAGAACCGCGGCGATGACGCCCACCCATTCGCCTTCCTGGCGACCTACGCCGTGCGCGCGGGCGCCGGCGGCAAGGTGCAGCACCGTCCGCTCGCGCGCGCGCTCGAGGAGTCCTCCACGCGCGGCGACCGGCAGGCCTTGCTCCACCTCCTGGTGCCGCTACAGCGCGCCGCGGAGCAGATCGCATGGCTCCCGGAGCTGATTGACTCGGGCGCGATCTACCAGGCAATGGCCTGGACGCCCGCCGAGGCCCATCGCTTCCTGCGCGCCATCCCGGACCTGGAGACGGCCGGGCTGGTCGTGCGCGTCCCCGACTGGTGGCGCCCGCGGCGTCCGCCGCGGCCCGAGGTGGCCGTGCGCGTCGGGGAGAGGAAACCCAGCGCCGTCGGCACGGACGCGCTCCTCGACTTTTCCGTGACCGTCGCACTGGGCGACGAGAAGCTCACGGCAGCCGAGGTGCGCCAGCTCCTGGCGTCGCACGACGGGCTGGTGCGCCTCCGCGGGCAATGGGTCGAGCTGGACCGCGAGCGGCTGCGCGAGGTACTCGCCCACTGGGAGCGGGTGAGGGACGAGGCCGCGGACGGCGGGCTCTCGTTCCTGGAGGGCATGCGGATGCTCGCCGGGGCCGCCCGCACGGAGAACGATGCCGCCGCGCTGGCGGCGGCGGAGGGCTGGTCGCGCGTCGAGGCCGGGACTTGGCTCGGGCGAACGCTCGAGGGGCTGCGCGGGCCGGGCGGGCTCGGGGCGGCCGACCCGGGCGCCGACCTTCGAGGCACGCTGCGCCCCTACCAGAAGATCGGCGTGTCGTGGCTCGCCTTCGCCTCGTCCCTGCGCCTCGGCGTCTGCCTCGCCGACGACATGGGGCTCGGCAAGACCATCCAGGTGCTCGCTCTCCTCCTCCTGCACAAGCGGCGAGGGCGAGGAGGCCCGCCGCACCTCCTGGTGGCGCCGGCCTCGCTGCTCGCCAACTGGCAGGCCGAGATCGACCGCTTCGCGCCCTCGCTGGCGAGCCTCCTCGCTCATCCCTCGGCCATGCCTGCGCGCGAGCTGGGCGATCTGGGGAGCGCCGATCTTGTCGGCACCGATCTCGTCATCACCACGTACGGCACGCTGGCGCGGCTGGAAGCGCTCCGGGCACGCGAGTGGTCGCTGGTCATCCTTGACGAGGCGCAGGCGATCAAGAACCCCGGGGCACGGCAGACACAGGCCGTGAAGACGCTGAAGGCGCACTCGCGCATCGCGCTCACCGGCACGCCGGTGGAGAACCGCCTCGGCGATCTCTGGTCGATCTACGATTTCCTCGACCCCGGCCTGCTGGGCTCCGCGCGCGAGTTCTCCGCCTTCGTCAAGCGGCTGGCCGATCGCCGGGACGAGAGCTACGCGCCACTGCGCCGGCTCATCCAGCCCTATCTCCTGCGCCGGCTCAAGACCGATCGCTCGATCGTGGCCGACCTGCCCGACAAGACCGAGGTGAAGGCCTTCTGTCCGCTCTCCGCGCGGCAAGCCGCGCTCTATCAGAAGACGGTCGACGAGCTGGCCCACGCCATCGACGGGCTCACCCAGGGAATGGAGCGGCGCGGCCTGGTGCTCGCGTATCTCATGCGCTTCAAGCAGATCTGCAACCACCCCGCGCACTGGCTGGGCGAGGGGGCCTGGGACGAGGCGGGAAGCGGCAAGCTCGCGCGCCTTCGCGAGATCGTGGAGGCGGTGGCGGCGAAGCAGGAGAAGGTGCTTGTGTTCACGCAGTTTCGCGAGGCCACCGGGCCCCTGGCCGCCTTTCTGGCGGACCTGTTCGGCCGCGCCGGGCTCGTGCTCCACGGCAGCACGCCCGTGAAGGATCGGGGCGGGCTGGTGCGGCGCTTCCAGGAGGACCCGACGGTGCCGTTCTTCGTCCTGTCCGTGAAGGCCGGCGGCGCCGGCCTCAACCTCACCGCGGCCTCACACGTGGTGCACTTCGACCGCTGGTGGAATCCCGCCGTCGAGGACCAGGCGACCGACCGCGCCTACCGCATCGGCCAGCATCGCAACGTGCTCGTGCACAAGCTCGTCTGCCGCGGCACCGTGGAGGAGCGCATCGACCTGCTCATCGAGGACAAGAAGGCGCTGGTACGCGGGGTCCTCCAGGGCGGCGGCGAGACGCTGCTCACCGAGATGAGCGACGAGGAGCTGATGACCATGGTGGCCCTCGACCTGCGGCGGGCGACGGCCGAAACGTAAGACGAGGGGAAGCGATCGACGGCGCGAAATGTGAGATGAAATGTGAGATAAGGTAACGCGATGGCTTGGTACGGTAGGGGTGACTGGGACTTCTTCCCGCCCTACGTGTCGGTGGGCGAGAAGAAGGCGCGCGGCAGCCTGGCGCTGGCGAAGCTCTTGAAGAGGAGCAAGCGCGCTGCCGAGCCCGTCGTCGCGCCGCGCACGCGGCAGGTGGCCGCCACCTTCTGGGGCAAGGCGTGGTGCGACAACCTCGAGCGCTATGCCCATCTCGCCAACCGCCTTCCCCGTGGGCGCGCGTATCTGAGAAACGGCTCGGTGCTGGACCTTGTCATCACCGCGGGTCGTGTCACAGCCTTCGTGGCCGGCAGCGAGCTGTACCAGGTGTCAATTACCCTTGCCCCCCTCGCGAAGACGCGATGGCGCGGCGTCATCGCACGCTGCACGGGCCGGATCGGTTCGCTCGTCGGCCTGCTGCGCGGTGAGTTGTCGGACGACGTGCTGTCCGTGCTCACCGACGCCAGGGAGGGCCTGTTCCCGCAGCCGCGCGAGCTGACGCTGGACTGCTCCTGCCCCGACTGGACTGACGTGTGCAAGCACGTCGCCGCCGTTCTCTACGGGGTGGGCATCCGTCTCGACGCGAAGCCGGAGCTGTTCTTCCTGCTCCGCCAGGTGGACCAAGCGGCGCTGCTCACGTCGGCCACGGCCGGCGCCGTATCACGCCACCGCCCGGTCGCGGGGAAGCGCATCGCCGAAGATCGGCTGTCCGCGGTGTTCGGGATCGAGTTGGAAGACAAGCCGCCGGCGCGCGTGGACGGCGCGGGCCGCTCGTCGCGCCGAGCCCCGCGCCCGCCATCCCGCGCCCTCGCGCGGCGCCGTTCATCGTCCTCCCGCAGGCAGTGATCGGAGCTTTTGCTAGACTGCGCCACCAGCATCGGGCTGGAATTCAGCTTCTCTGCCCGAACGTCATCGTGTTTATGGTATGACCCCTACGTACTTAAATAAGGAGGGCCCCTGGTATGGCCACGCAGACCCCCATGAAAACCATAGTCGCGCTCCCCGGAGAAGGCATCGGGCTCGAGGTGGTGGACGCCACGTGCGAGCTCCTGATGGGCACCGGCGTGCCCCTAAAGATCCTCACCCCGCCGCAAGGCTCTCCCCTGCCCGACGAGACCAAGAAGGCGGCCCGCGAGGCCGACGGCGTGCTCTTCGGCGCGGCCGGGCCCTCCACCTCGCCCGTGGTGTCGTGGCTCCGCTGGGAGATGAGCGCGTGGGCCGGCGTCAGGCCGATCCGTTTCTTCCCGGGCATGCGCTCGCCCCTCGCCGATCCCGACGGCATCGACTACGTCCTGCTCCGCGAGAACAGCGAGGGACTCTATCCTGGCCGCGAAGGCGAGCTGGCCGATCTCGTCAACGTCATGCCCGATCTGAGCGACCGGACGGGGCGCAAGATCAAGGAATTCGGTGACGAGGGGCGCTTCGCAGTGAAGATCGTGACGCCCAAGGGTGCCGAGCGCATCGCGCGCTTCGCCTGCGACCTCGCCCGGAAGCGCCGGGCCCGGGGCAAGCCCGGCAAGGTCACCTGCATCACCAAGTCGAACGTGCTTCCGCGCACGGACGGGCTCTATCAGCAGACCGCCGAGCGCATCGTGCACGAGGCCGGTCTCGAGTTCGAGCATTTCCACGTCGACGACGCCGCGCGGCGGCTCGTGCGCTTTCCCAAGTCCATGGACGTGGTGCTGTGCATGAATCTCTACGGCGACATCCTGTCGGACCTGGGGGCGGAGACGGCGGGCGGCTTGGGCCTGGCGCCCTCCGGCAACTTCGGCGACGACGGCTGGGCCTACTTCGAATCGGTGCACGGCTCGGCGCCGGACATCGCGGGCAAGGGCATCGCCAACCCGACCGCCACCATACTCTCGGCCGCCCTCATGCTGGAGCACATGGGCATGGGCGCCGAGGCGCAGCGCCTCGAGGCCGCGGTGGGTCGCATCTACCGCGACGGCAAGACGCTCACGCCCGATCAAGGCGGCACCGCCAAGACACGCGAGATG
>Ga0137360_10001712_pt1 | contig 13017 bp, 9 predicted proteins | sample Mad1_60_16metaG_FD_104924 | JGI IMG/M metagenome (GOLD analysis project Ga0137360, IMG submission 104924) | Vadose zone soil microbial communities from Angelo Coast Range Reserve, California, USA - Mad1_60_16 metaG | ecosystem: Environmental > Terrestrial > Soil > Vadose zone | place: USA... | reverse complement strand
CCTCTGGTCCGAGCACTGCGCCTACAAGCACTCGCGCGTCTTCCTGCGGGGACTGCCCACGACGGGCCCGGCCGTGCTGCAGGGGCCCGGGGAGAACGCCGGCATCGTCGACCTCGGCGGCGACCTCGCGCTGGCCTTCAAGATCGAGAGTCACAACCACCCGTCGTTCATCGAGCCCTTTCAGGGCGCGGCGACCGGGGTGGGCGGCATCCTGCGTGACATCTTCACCATGGGGGCGCGCCCCGTCGCGGTGCTCGACTCGCTCCGCTTTCCTCCCGTGGAGGACCCGAAGAGCCGGCGCCTCATCGAAGGCGTGGTGTCGGGCATCGGCTGGTACGGCAACTGCTTCGGCGTCCCGAACCTGGGCGGGGAGGTCCATTTCGCTCCGGAGTACGCGGGCAACCCGCTCGTCAACGCCATGGCCGTCGGGCTCGTCAGAAAGGACAAGATCTTCCGCGCCCGTGCCGAGGGCCCGGGCAATCCCGTCTTCTACGTCGGTGCCAAGACCGGGCGCGACGGTATCCACGGCGCCACCATGGCGTCGGCCACCTTCGAAGAGGGCGCGGAGGAACGCAGGCCGACGGTACAGGTGGGTGACCCCTTCACCGAAAAGCTCCTGCTCGAAGCGTGCCTCGAGGCCATGGAGACGGGCGCTATTGTCGGCATCCAGGACATGGGTGCGGCCGGGCTCGCCTGCGCCTGCTCCGAGATGCCCGCGCGGGCGCGGACGGGCATGGAGGTGGAGCTCTCGCGCGTGCCGCAGCGCGAGACGGGCATGACCCCCTACGAGATCATGCTGTCCGAGTCGCAGGAGAGGATGCTTCTCGTGGCCGCTCGCGGCCGGGAAGAGGAGATCAAGCGGGTCTTCTCGAAGTGGGAGCTTGACGCGGTCGAGATCGGCCGGGTCACCGACGACGGAATCCTGAGGGTGAAGATGGGCGGGCACGTGGTGGCCGAAGTGCCGGTGAGCGCCCTCGCCGACGAGGCGCCGGTCTACGAGAAGCCCACGTCGCGGCCCGTGTGGCAGGACGCGCTCGAAGCCTTCGATCCCCTCTCGATACCCGAGCCCGACGATCTCGCGGGGACGCTCCTCGCCTTGCTGGGCTCGCCGGCCATCGCGTCCAAGGAGTGGGTCTATCGCCAGTACGACCAGCAGGTGGGGATCAACACGCTCGTCCTGCCGGGGTCGGACGCGGGGGTCCTTCGTATCAAGGGAACTCGGAAGGCTATCGCCGTAACTACCGACGGCAACGCCCGTTTCGTCTATCTGAATCCGCGCCTGGGCGCAGCCATGGCGGTGGCCGAAGCGGCGAGGAACCTGGCCGTCACCGGCGCCCGGCCCCTGGGGTTAACCGACTGCCTCAACTTCGGGTCCCCGGAGCGGCCCGAGATCCTCTGGCAGTTCAAGGAGGCGGTGGCGGGCATCGCGGAGGCCTGCCGTGCCCTCGATATCCCCGTGGTCGGCGGCAACGTCTCCTTCTACAATGAAACTCAGGGACAGGCGATATTGCCGACCCCGGTCATCGGCATGGCAGGTCTCATCGACGAAGCGGAGAGCCGGCGCACGCAGTGGTTCGAGGCTGAGGGCGACCGGATCGCCCTCCTGGGTCCGGAGGCAGTGAGCCTCGGCGGCTCGGAATACCTCTGGATGATTCGAGGCGAGATGGCCGGCCGCCTCGCGCCGCTCGACCTCCAGCAGGAGCGCCGGGTGCACGAGGCCTGCCGCGCCGCCATCGCCGCCGGACTCGTCCGAGGGGCCCACGACTGCGCGGAGGGCGGGCTCGCGGTGACGCTGGCCGAGTGTAGTGTCTCCGGGCCCAAGCCCATCGGCGCCAGCGTGGAGTTGGAAGATGACGGCCGCCGCGCGGACTTGGTACTCTTTGGAGAGGGGCCGTCGCGGGTGGTGGTGTCGGTACCGCCGGAGAGCGAGCGACACTTCGAACGGCTCATGGGCGAGTTCGCGCTGCCGTGGCGCTGGATAGGGCGGGTCGGGGGGGAGGCTCTGGTGGTGACGCGGGGTGGGGTGGCGGCGATCACCGCGCCGCTCGATCGGATGGCCGACACATGGAGGACGGGCTTTGAGCGACATGTCGCCTGAGGGCGAGGGACTGGAGCTCGACGACAAGTTTCACGACGAGTGCGGTCTCTTCGGCGTCTGGAACCACGCCGAGGCGTCCAACGTCGCCTATCTCGGGCTCTATGCGCTTCAGCACCGCGGCCAGGAGTCGGCGGGCATCGCGGCGACGGACGGACACGCCTTTCACGTCGAGAAGGCCATGGGGTGGGTCGCCGACGTCTTCGGCCCAGAGCGCCTGAAGCGTCTCCCGGGCCACCGCGCCATCGGGCACGTGCGGTACTCCACGGCGGGCAGCTCCAACCTGCGCAACGCGCAGCCCATCACCGCGACGACGGCCCACGGCCCGGTGGCCATCGCGCACAACGGCAACCTGATCAATGCCGACGACTTGAGACGCCAGCTCGAGGCCGACGGCGCCGTCTTCCAGTCTTCCTCCGACACCGAGGTGATCCTGCATCTCCTCGCTCGCGCGGAAGGCGGCAGTCTCGTCGACCAGCTGGCGCGCGCGCTCAGCCAGGTCAAGGGCGCGTACACGCTCCTGCTCCTGACGCCGACCTCGATGATCACCGTGCGCGACCCCTCGGGCTTTCGCCCCATGACCCTCGGCAAGCTCGAGGATGCCTGGGTGCTGGCCTCCGAGACCTGCGCGCTCGACCTCATGGAAGCCAAGATCGTGCGCGACATCGAGCCGGGCGAGATCGTGGTGGTGGACGACTCGGGACTGCAGAGCTTCAAGCCCTTCCGACCGCAGGAGAAGCTGCAGTGCGTGTTCGAGTACGTCTACTTCGCCCGGCCCGACTCGGTTCTCTGGGGGCGGAACGTGCACGTCGTCCGCAAGGCTCTGGGGCGCCAGCTCGCGCGGGAACATCCCGTCATCGCCGACCTCGTGATTCCGGTGCCCGACTCGGGGGTGGGGGCGGCGCTCGGCTTCGCCGAGGAGGCGGGGCTGCCCTACGACTCAGGGCTCGTCCGCAACCACTACGTCGGGCGCACCTTCATCGAGCCCAAGCAGGGCATCCGGCACTTCGGCGTCAAGGTCAAGCTCAACCCGAACCGCGAGGTGCTCAACGGCAAGCGCGTGGTCGTCGTCGACGATTCGATAGTCCGCGGCACCACGAGCCGCAAGATCGTCAAGATGGTGCGGGCCGCCGGCGCCACGGAGGTGCACGTGCGCATCTCGTCGCCGCCCATCCAGTGGCCGTGCTACTACGGTATCGACACGCCGACCCGCAAGGAGCTGATCGGGTCGAGTCACGAGGTGCCGGAGATCCAGAAGTATCTGGGCGCGGACACGCTCGGCTATCTCTCGCTGGACGGCATGCTGAAGGCCACCGGCAACGATCCGGCCCACTTCTGTCACGCCTGCTTCACGGGGCAGTACCAGGTCGGCTTCGATCATGGGGACCCGGCCCAGCTGAAGCTCTTCGACTCGTAGCCTGGAGTTCATGGACCCACTGACGTATCGATCAGCCGGCGTGGACATCGGCGCCGGCGACGAGGCCGTCCGCCGGATCAAGCGCCTCGCCGCGTCCACGCAGCGCCCCGAGGTCCTGGGCGGTATCGGCGCGTTCGCGTCCTTTGTCACGATCCCGGCCGGCTACCGCGAGCCCGTCCTCGTCTCGTCCACCGACGGCGTCGGCACCAAGCTCAAGGTCGCCTTCGTGGCCGATCGTCACGAGACGATCGGCATCGATCTGGTCGCCATGGGCGTCAACGACCTCCTCGTCCACGGCGCCGAGCCGCTCTACTTTCTCGACTACCTCGCCGTGCACCGCGTGGACCCGGCGCGCGTCGAAGCCATCGTATCCGGGGTTGTCGAGGGGTGCCGCAGGGCGGGATGCGCGCTGGTCGGCGGCGAGACCGCGGAGATGACCGACATGTACGCCCCGGACGAATACGACCTGGCTGGCTTCGCCGTGGGCGTGGCGGAGCGCAGCGGCATCGTGACCGGCGCGGAGATCAAGCCCGGCGACCACGTGCTCGGGCTCGCATCCTCCGGGCTCCACTCGAACGGCTTCACCCTGGTGCGAAAGGCGGTCTTCGAGAGCATGGGGCTCCGGCCCGGCGACATGATGCCCGGGCTCGGACGGTCCGTCGCCGACGAGCTCCTCGAGCCCACGCGCATCTACGTCAAGCCCGTGCTGGGTCTGCTCAAGAGCGTGCCGGTGCTCGGGATGGCCCACGTGACCGGCGGCGGCGTCAGCGAGAACTTGCCGCGGGTGCTGCCAGAGGGATGCCAGGCGGTGCTCGAGCCGCGGGCGTGGCCCGTGCCCCCGATCTTCCGGATCATCCAGGAGGCGGGACGGATCGAGGACGCCGAGATGCGGCGCACGTTCAACATGGGCCTGGGCTATCTCCTCGTCGTGCGTCCCGGCGACGCGGCGCGCGCGGCCCAGGTCCTGTCTGCCTCGGGGGAGCGCGTCTTCGACGTCGGCGAGATCCGGGCGGGCGACCGGGCGGTCGTGTATGCCTGAGCGGCTCCGGGTCGGCGTCCTCGCCTCCGGCAGGGGCTCGAACTTCCAGGCCCTCGTCGAGGCCGCCGAATCGGGCCGGCTTCCGGTCGTCATCGCGGTGCTGATCTCGGACCGCGACGCGGCCCCGGTCCTGGACATCGCCCGCGCCCACGGCGTCGAGGCGCTCTTCCTCGACCCGAAGCAGTACCCGACCCGGGAGGCGCACGAGAAGGCCATCATCGCGGCGCTCGACGAGAGGCGGATCGGGCTCATGTGCCATGCGGGCTACATGCGGATCCTGACGTCGACCTACACCGAGCATTTCCGGGGGCGCGCGCTCAATATCCATCCCTCGCTGCTGCCCGCCTTCCCGGGACTTCACGCCCAGCGGCAGGCGCTCGAGCACGGCGTCAGAGTGACCGGCGCCACCGTGCACTTCTCCGACGAGGGCATGGACACGGGCCCCATCGTCCTCCAGGCGGCGGTGCCGATCTTTTTGAATGATACGGAGGAGAGTCTGTCGCGGCGGATCCTCGCCGAGGAGCATCGCATCTTCCCGGAGGCCGTCCGGCTTTTCGCGGAGGGGCGGCTTCGCATCGACGGCCGGAGGGTCCACATCAGGGAGAGTCCATGAGCACAGTGAAGCGCGCGCTCCTGAGCGTGCACGACAAGACCGGCGTGGTGGACTTCGCGAAGGGACTGGCGGCCCTCGGCGTCGAGATCCTGTCCACCGGCGGCACCGCGAAACTGCTGCGGGACTCGGGCGTGCCGGTGGTGGACGTCGCGCAGGTGACGGGCTTCCCCGAGATGCTCGACGGCCGCGTCAAGACCCTCCACCCGAAGATCCACGGCGGCATCCTGGCGAGACGGGACACGCCGGCCCACCTGCAGGCGCTCGAGGCCCACGGCATCGGGCCCATCGACCTCGTGGTGGTGGCCCTCTACCCCTTCGAGCAGACCGTGGCCAGGCCGGGCGTGACCGTCGAGGAGGCCATCGAGAACATCGACATCGGCGGCCCGAGCATGATCCGCGGAGCGGCCAAGAACCACGGCGGCGTCGGCGTCGTCACCGACCCCTCGCAGTACGCGTCCGTGCTCGACGAGCTTCGCACGAGCGGCGGGGCGCTCTCCACCGAGACGCGCGCGCGCCTGGCGCTCGAAGCCTTCAGGCGGACATCAGAGTACGACGCCGCCATCGCCGCCTACCTTGAAGGGGGCGCTCGGAGAAGCGGCGCCCCGGACTTTCCTGATCGCATCGCCATCGTCGCCGAGCGGCTCCAGCACCTCCGCTACGGCGAGAACCCGCACCAGGCGGCCGCGTTCTACCGCCCGGGGGGGCCCGCCACGGGCCTCGCGGCCGCTGAGCAGCTGCACGGGCCGGAGCTCTCCTACAACAACCTGCTCGACTGGTCGGCGGCGCTCGGCCTCCTGATCGAGTTCGACGATCCGGCGGCCGTGGTCATCAAGCACACGAATCCCTGCGGCGTCGCTCTCGGCTCGGGCGTCGCCGATGCCATGAGCCGGGCCAAGGCCAGCGACCCCGTCTCCATCTACGGCGGCATCGTGGGCGTCAACCGAACGCTCGACATGGGCGTGGTCAAGGAGCTCTCCGGCATCCTGCTCGAGATCCTCTTCGCTCCCGACTTCGCCCCCGACGCCCTCGAGGAGCTCAGGCGCACCAAGAAGAAGTGCCGCGTGCTGCGGCTGCCCTGCCACGCCGCCGACTACCCTGGGCGGCTGCGCGATATCCGCAGCGTCCTGGGTGGCCTCCTCGTCCAGGACTCCGATCTCACCGACCTCGACCCGGCCGCGCTCAAGGTCGTCTCGAAGCGCGCGCCCACGGAGGCCGAGATGCAGGCCCTCCGGTTCGCATGGCGTGTGGCCAAGCACGCCAAGTCGAACGCGATCGTGCTGACCACCTCCGACCACGTGGTCGGGGTGGGGGCGGGGCAGATGAACCGCGTGGACTCGGCGCGGCTCGCCGTCATGCGGGCACGTGCCAACGGCCTCGAGACCAAGGGCACCGTCTGCGCGTCGGACGCCTTCTTCCCGTTCCGTGACGGTCTCGACGTGGTGGCAGAGGCCGGGGCCACCGCCGTGATCCATCCGGGCGGCTCGCTCCGTGACGAAGAGGTGCAGAAGGCCGCCGACGAGCACGGCATGGCCATGGTCGTCTGCGGCATCCGCCACTTCAAACATTGACGAGACTTCATGCCCAGGCCTGAACGGGTTTTCACGCTTCGCGAGCTGACTCGGCTCTTGAGGCTGACGCCCAAGCGGGCGGGCCAGCTCAGGCGCCTCGGTGTGCTGCGTGGCGATGAGGCCGGCTATCGCTTCCGCGAGCTGGTCTCGGCCCGCGCGGCCTCGGCTCTCCTCGAGGGCGGCGCCACCGTGCGGCAGGTGCGCGAGGCGCTCGACGGCGCGCGGCGGCTCGCCCCGGACGCCCTCACTCCTCTGGCCGAGCTGAGGCTGGTCGTGCAGGACCAGAAGATCGTCGTCGAGCACGGCCGGATGCGGCTCGATCCGCGCACGGGCCAGGCGCTGCTGGACTTCGAGAGCGGCGATCTCGAGCGAGAGACAGTCGAGTCGCTGCTGATGGGCATGGTCCGGCCGCTCATCCCGCCCGCCGACGCCGCCGAGATCTGGTTCGCGCGCGCCTCGGCCTGGGACGGCGACCCCGAGCGGTGGGAGGAGGCCGTCGAGGCCTACGGTCGCGTGGTCGATATCGACCCCGGCTATGCCGCGGCGTGGAACAACCTCGGCCTGCTCCAGCACCGGATGGGGCGCTACGAGCGCGCCCAGGCCTGCTACCGCGCCGCGCTCGACGCCGACGACTCGTGCTGCCAGGCCGCGTTCAACCTGGGCTCGCTCCACGAGGACCTGAGCGATCTCCCGACGGCGATAGGATGGTACCGGCGCGCGCTCGAGATGGAGCCCGACTACGCCGATGCGCACTTCAACCTCGCCGGGGTGCTCGGCAAGGCGGGGCAGCCCGAGGCGGCGGCGCTGCACTGGCGGCGCTACCTCGAGCTCGATCTCGGCAGCCCGTGGGCCAGAATCGCACGCTCCCACCTCGACGAGGTGGACGGAGTGCTGGGCGACGGTGAGGACGAAGGCGACGACCGCCCGGGGGCCGGCCAGTGAGGGTGCTCTTGGTCGGCGGAGGCGGCCGCGAGCACGCCCTCGCGTGGAAGATCGCCCAGAGCCCGCGGCTCGACCACCTGATCGGCGCTCCCGGCAATCCAGGGATTGCGCGTCACGCGGAGTGTGTCGGCGTCAAGGACAGCGCGATCGACGACCTGGTCGCCCTCGCCGGGCGCGAGAGGGCGGACCTGGTCGTGGTCGGCCCCGAGCTACCGCTCTCGCTCGGTCTCGCCGATCGCCTCCGCGAGGCCGGCTTCGCCGTGTTCGGCCCCAGCCAGGCGGCGGCCCGGCTCGAGAGCTCCAAGGCGTTTTCGAAGGACCTCATGGGGCGCTACGGCATCCCGACGGCCCGCTTCGAGACATTCCGGGACGCGGAGGCCGCGCGGCAATTCTGCCGGGAGCTGGGCGCACCGCTGGTGGTCAAGACCGACGGCCTCGCCGCGGGCAAGGGTGCCATCGTCTGTCGCACCCTCGACGAGGCGGACTCGGCGATCCGGCTTTGCCTCGAAGACGGCGCCTTCGGCGAGGCCGGGCGCACGGTCGTGGTCGAGGAGTTCATGGAAGGGGAGGAGGCGTCGTTCTTCGTCGTCACCGACGGGACGTCGGCGCTGCCGTTCCAGGCGGCGCAGGACCACAAGACCATCTTCGACGGGGACCGCGGGCCCAATACGGGCGGCATGGGCGCGTACTCTCCGGCGCCCGTCATGGACGCCGCGACTGAGCGCCGGGTGATGGACGAGATCGTCATGCCGACCATCGCGGCCATGGCCAAGGAGGGTGCGCCCTACGCGGGCGTCCTCTACATCGGTCTCATGATCTCGCGGGAGGGGCCGCGGGTCGTCGAGTTCAACTGTCGCTTCGGCGACCCTGAGTGCCAGGCCATCGTCCCGCGGCTCGAGGACGATCTCCTGCCGGTCCTCGACGCGGTGGCGCGCGGGCGCGGCCTGCCGGCTTCGCTACGATGGCGCGCCGAGTCTTCTGTCTGCGTCGTGCTGGCCTCTCACGGCTATCCTGGCCGGACGCGGCTGGGCGATACGATCGCCGGCCTCGAGGCCGCCGCAGCGCTGTCGGGCGTCAACGTCTTCCATGCCGGCACGGCCAACCGCGAGGGCGCCCTCGTCACCTCGGGCGGCCGCGTGCTCGGCGTGCAGGCGCTCGGCGTCGATATCCGCGCGGCCATCGCGCGCGCCTACGAGGCGGTCGATCGCATCCGCTTCGACGGCATGCAGTGGAGGCGCGACATCGGGCGGCGGGCGCTCGTCCGCTCATGAAGCTCACCGGCGTGATCCAGGCGGGAGGCCGGAGCACGCGGATGGGCGGAGAGCCGAAGGCCCTGCTGGAGGTCGGCGGACGCCGTATCGTGGAGCGCGTCGCCGACGTGCTGGGGCAGGTGACCGACGATCTCCTCATGGTCACCAACACGCCCGAGCTCTTCGAGTGGATGGGACTGCCCATGGTGCCCGATGCCTTTCCCGACTGCGGTTCGCTCGGCGGCATCTACTCGGGGCTCAAGGCGGCGCCCGGAGAGGCCGCCTTCACCGTCGCCTGCGACATGCCGTTCCTTTCCATCGCCGTCGCCCGCCTCGTCACCTCGCGCGCCGGTGACGCCGACGTCGTGGCGCCCCGGGTCGGTGCCCACTACGAGACGCTCCACGCCTGCTACGGGCGGGCATGCCTGGGCCCCATGGAGCGGCGGCTCGCCGCGGGCCAGCTCAAGATCACGGGCTTCTGGGACGAGGTGCGGGTGCTCGGCATCGCGGAAGAGGACGTCGCGCGCCTGGCCGATCCGGCCGTGGTCTTCTCCAACGTCAACACGCCGGAGGATCTCGCGCGGGCGCGGTCCCTCGCGGCGGCGGGGGCGCGGCAGTAGCGTGGACGCGCGGGCGGGCGGTCTCGGGCTCTCCTCCATCCAGGAGATCAACCACCTGCCGCGCGAGATGGTCGAGGCGCTCTACGTGCGGCTCGTGCCGGAGGTGATGCTCGACCGTTTCGCCATCGACCCCCGGACGCTCCTGGGGCCGGAGGGCACGCGGCTCGTGCGCATCACCGCGCCCGCGGACAAGCCCTGGGCCCGCGTCGAGGTGCGCTCCTCCGCGAACGATCGCGACCCGGCGCTCCTCGTGGACGTGGAGATGTCGCCGTTGTCGGTGCCGGAGCTCGCGTTCGTGCAGATCACCAACCCACGCGCCTCCCGCTACGGCATCGATCGCGATCTCGAGGGGCGCGACACACTCTTCGGCACCGTCTCCCGCAACATCGACGAAGAGGTGCGGGCCTTCAGGGACGGGCTGGCGCCCGGTCAGGTGAGGCGGGGTCTCGGTCTCCTGCCGCGCGTCCTCGACGCCATGGACGGGTTCTGCCGTCTCGTGGGCACGGAGCTCTATCTCATCGAGCCACTCTTCTACCACTCGGCCGTCCTCTACGAGCGCCAGGGCTGCGGCTACCTGCTCGGGCGCGAGGTGATGGAGGCGATCCACGACGGCTTCGCCGACAGTGGTGAGCTGGCCTCGGCCCTCGACGCCTCCTCTCCCCTCCGCTCGCCGGAGGCCCGGCGCACCGTCCGGGGGAGGAGCTGGGCGCTGCACGACGGCTTGTCGCCGGGGACGTGGGGCGGCGTGAAGATGTATCGCGCGCCCGGACGCCCTGCCGGGGTGAATACGTTCCCGGGCGGGCTATACTGACCGGGTGAAGCGCGCGAAGCCCGTCCACGCCCGAGTCCGGAAGCCGATGCCGCGCAAGCCGCCGAAAGTCGAGGTGCCGAAGACCGCGTACCGGCGGCGTCCCAAGCATCCCCGTCCCCCCGAGGCCGAGCCGTGAGCCGGACGGGCCTCACGCCCTGCGTAATCGTCCACTACCACGAGATCAGCCTCAAGCGCGGCAACCGCCCGCTCTTCCTCCGAAGGCTCCAGGAGAATCTCGCGCGCGCGGTGAGCGACCTCGGGCCCGTTCGCGTGATCCAGCTGCCGGGACGCATCGTGCTGGACCTCGAAGGCAACGCGAACCCACCGGCGGTGCGGGAACGGCTCGACCGTGTCTGCGGCATCGCGAACACGGCGCTGGCCGTGCGGACCGGCTCGTCCCTGGACAGGATCAAGGCCGCGGTGGATCATGTGATCGACGGGCAGAGCTTCTCTTCGTTCCGCATCACGGCGCGGCGGGCGTTCAAGACCTTTCCGCTGACCTCCACCGATCTCAACCGCGAGCTGGGAGCCCACGTCCTGGCGAGACGGCCCGAGGCGCGCGTCGATCTCCACCGCCCCGTGCTCAACGTGCACGTCGAGGTGCTGCCCCACGAAGCCTTCGTCTATCCCGATCGCCGGCCGGGGCCGGGAGGGCTGCCGGTGGGCTCGGGGGGGACGGTGGCGGCGCTGATCTCCGGGGGCATCGACTCGCCGGTGGCGTCCTGGCGCATGATCAAGCGCGGCTGCCGCGTGCTCTTCGTCCACTTCCACAGCGTGCCCTACCTGCCCGACGCGTCGATCCGGAAGGTGCGGGAGCTGGTCCGGCGCCTGACGCAGTGGCAGTATGTCGCGCACCTCTACCTCGTCCCATTCGGGGAAATCCAGCGAGAAGTCGTGCTGGCGGTCACGCCCGCGGCCCGCGTGGTCGTCTACCGCCGCCTGATGGTCCGCATTGCCGAGGCGCTGGCGCGCCAGTCGGGGGCGCAGGCGCTCGTCACGGGCGAGAGCCTGGGGCAAGTCGCCTCGCAGACGCTCCACAATCTGGCGCGCATCGACGAGGTTGCCCTGCTGCCCGTGCTGCGCCCCTTGATCGGCATGGACAAGATCGAGATCACGGACCAGGCCCGGCTGCTCGACACGCTCGAGACCTCCAACGAGCCCGACGCCGACTGCTGCACCCTCTTCGTCCCGGTCCACCCGTCCACGCGGCTCAGCCCGGAGGAGATCGCGGGCATGGAAGCCCGACTCGACATCCCCGCCCTCGTGAGGACGGGCGTCGAGGCCGCCACCATGGAGACATTCGATTTCCCGCCCGGCGCTGGCGCCCATCCGTGGCGTCCCGCGCCGCGGCTTGTCTCGACACCGGTCCCCCCCGTCGCATGAGCGCGACGCTCACCTTTCTCGGAGCCGCCGGCACGGTCACGGGCTCCCGGCACGTCCTCGAATCGGGGCAAACGCGCCTCCTCCTGGACTGCGGGCTCTTCCAGGGGCTCAAGGAGCTGCGCTTGCGCAACTGGGCGCCGAGCCCGGTGCCTGCGACGTCCATCGCCGGCGTCCTGCTGAGCCATGCCCACATCGACCACTCGGGCGCGCTCCCGCGCCTTGGCCGCGAGGGCTTCAGGGGACCCATCTATTGCACGGGCGCCACCGCCGAGCTCCTCGGGATCATGCTGCCCGACGCCGCCCACCTTCAAGAGGAAGAAGCGGAGTTTGCTAACCGCCACCGGACGTCGAAGCACGAGCCCGCGCTCCCGCTCTTTACCACGGCGGACGCCGATCGGGTGCTGACCCAGGTCAGGCCCGTGGGCTTCAACGAGAGCTTCAGCCCCGCGGCGGGCGTCAGCGCGCGCTTCATCAATTCGGGGCACATCCTGGGCGCCGCCTTCATCGAGGTGTCGATCGACGGGCGGACCCTCGTGTTCACGGGCGACATCGGCCGCTACGGCGTGCCGATCATGCGCGACCCCGATCCCGTGGCCGCGGCCGACGTCCTGCTGCTCGAGTCGACGTACGGCAACCGCCTCCATCCGCCCGACGACCACCACGACATGCTCGCGGCCGCGGTGGAGCGCGCCGTGGCGCAGAAGGCGTGGCTCCTGGTCCCGGCCTTCGCCATCGGCCGGACGCAGGAGATCCTCTACGACCTGCGCGGGCTCGAGGACGTCGCCCGCATCCCCTCGCTGCCCGTGTACCTGGACAGTCCGATGGGCGACAAGGCGACGGCGATCTACGCGAGGCACACCGAGGAGCACGATCCCGACGCGCGGGGCATCGAGGCGGCGGGCGGGCGCCCCTTCGCGCCGAAGAACCTGCGCATCTGCAAGAGCGTCGAGGACTCCAAGCGGCTCAACGATACCGACGGCCCCGGCATTCTCATCGCGGGCAGCGGGATGGCAACGGGCGGCCGCATCCTCCATCACTTCGTCCGCCGGCTCTCCGACGCGCGCACCACCGTGCTGTTCGTCGGCTACCAGGCCGCCGGCACGCGCGGCCGCCTGCTGAGGGAGGGCGCGCGGCAGATGAAGATGCTGGGGCAGAGCGTGCCCGTGCGCGCGGCCATCATGGCCAGCGATGCCTACTCGGCCCACGCCGACCAGGGTGAGATCCTCCGCTGGCTCGGCGGATTCACGCGTCCGCCCGCGGCGACCTACATCGTCCACGG
>Ga0137360_10001705_pt1 | contig 13042 bp, 9 predicted proteins | sample Mad1_60_16metaG_FD_104924 | JGI IMG/M metagenome (GOLD analysis project Ga0137360, IMG submission 104924) | Vadose zone soil microbial communities from Angelo Coast Range Reserve, California, USA - Mad1_60_16 metaG | ecosystem: Environmental > Terrestrial > Soil > Vadose zone | place: USA... | reverse complement strand
TGCCTCAAGGTTGTATGGACCAAACGGTTGAGGGATTCCGTCTATTTGTACGACTTGCCCGTTTCGGCGTTTGTATTTTCTGAGTTGACTACGAAGTTTGGGATCTTGCGTGGAAGCTAGGAAGTCTCTGTATTCGAGAAACGGCTCCAGCCAGGTTTCTCCATTGTCAATCATCGCCTCCATAGAGGAGTCTTTGTTAACCACCGTGCAAACCCAACAACCAAAACGACTGTTTCCGCACGATGGTGTGCTTTTGTCAACGACCAGTGGACACTCGCCACCTTGTGCATTTCGATATAAAGTCACCAGGTCCCGATTATTATTGCCCCACGGTGAGGGCACTTGGAGAAGGTAGTTCCAAACATCGCTAAGCGAGAATCCCTCAATGGGCGTGTAAACGTATGCGTTCGCCAGCGTGGTATGTCGCGACAACAAGCTGCCCTTGATCCGATGGAGGCTCATGACTTGAGCCCGAGTCGAGCTTTCGTCGCGTCTCACACCGAGTACCATAATCACTTCGCCGTATTCAGCCACTTTGTCCAAGATGAATTTGTTGGCAGGATCGATCTTCAGTCGCTCGGTGCACCAGCGAAATTGCTTTGACGGAGTAGGATAACCGCGGCCGATAAGGTTCACCCAAAACGAATCGTTTAATTCCGGCTTTACCTTGTGTGCAGAGAAAGGAAGAAGATCGCGCTTCGCGGTCTCGTTCATGCGTCGAAGCGAAATATCGATGTATTCAACGATTTTGGGGGTTTCTACCAGCGTGTCAGACGACAGAATATAGATCGGCTTGTGCAATTGATTCCGCGGCAGTGCCGACAGGGCGCACCAGATTACCTGGAGGGCAGTGGTTGAGTCTTTTCCTCCGCTATATCCAATGACCCATGGTCTCTTGTCATCAAGATAGAGCCGGCGAATTTCATGATATCTCGCTTCGAGTTCGGCCTTGCCCAGGGACGATTTCTCAAGTCCCAGTTCAACGAGTTCCTGCTTCATTCTTGACCCTCACAATCTTGCCTACGCGTCCCTGTCGTCCAAGACCTTAGGCTACACGCTTCTTGAAGGAGGACTCAACGCGTTGCTCCTCCGGAGACAAGGTTAACCCCAGGGTGCGCTTGATGACTGACGCCGTCAAGAGAAGGTTATTGTGAGCCTTGCTCACTCTTCCCCCAATCATTGCCCGGCCTTCCCACAGCGCGGCATTCGACCGAGACCAATCAACTTTCGAAAGCGCTTTAAGACGCTCTTTCCAGCGCTTGGGTTCGGCGGCCAAGAGCGAGGCTCCTGCAATTCCAAGAGCATGCAATGCCAAACCGTGCGAATGAATAAAGTCTCGCCTAAGCTCGGCGGCCGTCACTTTTCGTGCCTGTGCGAGCTGCCAGTCCGGAATATGCTTCCCAACTTCGGTCCAATACTCGATGGCCAAATTTTGCTGCTGCGGACTCACTCGGACCCCTTTCGCGAGGTTCAGAAGTGCTTTGGTGCCCTGGTAGATGCTGCTGAGAGTGAAAAGTTTGATAGACCGATTGGAGATGGTCGTCCTTTCGGTCTCTGTTAGGCCCTTGAAGTGGGGCACGTCGCTGAGCAGGCTCCTGGACATTTGCGACAGAGGGTCTCGCAGGTCGTACAAGATCCCCAGGGACTTCGTGGGCCGTATTGCATGTTTATTCAAATCAGCAAACATCTGTTGGCTGCGTTTTAAGCCTTCATCTATGAAGAACACAACGGAGATGGTTTCTTCAGCCAGTTCCGGGCGCTCTTTGAGTGCCTCTTCGATTGCTGCTCTTCGATGTTGACCATCGTTGATGAGGATCCTGCCCGTCATGGGGACGATTAACCGTCCAAGCGATGATCCCGAGTTGTCCCACGATTCAAATCGCACACTGCCATCCACCGAGGCTGTGATTGAGGAAAAAACATATTCCTTTGGATTCAAAACTAAATATCGGGCGATTTCTGGTACCCTGGCGCGGTTTAACGACCGCTGCGCTCGCATGTCTGCGGGCAGTTCTTCCTCGTCGAACAGAAAGATCTTTGGAATAAGTTTCAAGGGGCACATAGCCACGTAGTACTCGCGGCCTGCCTGCGTTCCGCGCAGAGCTGCGAACGTGTAAGAAAACGATTCTTCCTTTTTCCGATTGGCTGCCACCGGCCCCCCCGTGATGGAAGTTAAACTACCTGTTGATGGAAGTCAAATCCTTTGAGGTGGAAGTGATATTTTGATAAGTCCTAAAGGCGCCAGTTAGTTACTTACAAATATGACAGCCATCGGATAGGATGGCATCGCCTTGATAACCCAGCACATCCCGGCCTATGAAAAGGACAACGGCGCTCCCCAGCAGCAAGAAACGCTCGTGCTCGTCGCTCGGACTATACCTCTTCCCCGGGACCGCCAATGAGCGGCGTCAGTGTTCAAGACCGGTACGACCAATTCCAAGAGCCGGCCGTATCCAACATCGTTTCTGACTTCACAAAGAAACTATGCGGCCGGTTCCTGCTTGTCATCCCCACCGCGGGCGGCAAAACGTTTACCGGCGTCAAGGCGATCAACCGACTCTATGAGACTGGCGTGCTGAATCCCGCGCAGGACAGGGTGTTGTGGACCGCTCATCGAACCGAATTGATTGGGCAAGCGAAGGATGCGTTCAAGAAGTTCGCAGATACCTATCCCGAGAAACAAAACTATGTTGATAACGTCGATTTTTCTATGGTCGGTGGAGTCGACAAACTGCTTCTGGCTCAAGTAAATATCAAACTCGCTATCATCGACGAAGCGCACCACGCGGCCCTAAAGAACGTTACATATCGACCTCTCTTTACGCGTGAACAGTTGGGAATCTTAGGACTAACCGCCACACCGTCTCGCCATGACGGCGAACCGCTTGAATTCGAACGTGAATCGTTTTCGATTGGTTTTCCCGACTTGGTGAAAAAGGGTATCGTCCTGAAGCCGGAGGTCCGCAAAGTCGAAGGCGGTTCTTTTGATTTCACCGATCTTGATGATGAAGTCTCTCTGGAACAATTAAACAACGAAGACCGCAACAAAAAGATCATAACGGAGATCGGGAAGCATTCGGATGAGTACAAGAAGGTCATAATCTACGTCGGTACAGTCAACCATGCGAAATCCTTGTATGAACAGCTGCGAAATTCAGGTCTGAAAGAAAACTACGAATCAATCTCATTCATTACAGGCAATGAAAACAGCCGCAATCAAGAGCGAGACGTTTTTATCAAAGAAGAAAAGACATTCAAGCGGAGCATCCTGGTGAATGTGACGGTTTTGAGCGAAGGCTACGACGACCCGTCAGTGAACACGGTTGTAATGGCGACCCCGAGCCGGTCCAAGCTCTATTACATGCAAGCGATGGGTAGGGCGATTCGCTTCGACCCAAACGACCCCCTCAAAAAAGCTTTCTGTGTAGAAGTTGAAGACAGTCTGCCAAACATCCGGTATCGGATCGACAATCGCTGGTTGTTTTCTGATGTATCGGACGCGCTTGAGCCCGCGGTCGTCGATGAACAATACGGAAGCTCGGAGGAATTCGAAGCCGCATTGAAGCGTCTATACGATCGATATGAGGTTCCCGCGGAGCATCGGCAATATCCCACTTATGCCAAGGATCAAAGATTCAGCCTACTGCTGTTTAAGAGATACCTAGCTCCAGGAAAATTCGTCCATTTTCCTATCGCGATAAGCAATGACAACCGACTGCAAGTTACGAACATGTTTAACTTCTTATCGGAGCGAATAGAGAGCTTTAGAAAGCGAGGCATTGTCAGCGAGGCCGCATTCAGGATGGTCGGGGCAACCGCGTTCGACTTGCTGGACGATGAGAACAAGAGGCGGTGGGTCTATGACTCCATGAAGTCTGCTGTTCCTGAGGAATCGTTGGAAGAGCCGGATGCACATTCGAAGGCCGGGTATCCGTGGATCACATTTGGTGCGCTTCATTTTTATCAACCCGCGTTCCCTGATGGGTTATTGGATTTCGTTAGGGACATGGTCAACCGAGAGGACATCCTCAATTCGATTAAGTCGAGAGAGTTCGAGGAAGGTTCTTATTTGCTTCGACTTCCCCTGCCGTTGAAATCTACTATCGGGAAGATTGTTACATCATTCGAGTTTTCTGCCGTCGACGATATCGTCCAAAGACTAAAAAAAATACGAATGGAACAGGGTGAGAAGGATCATCGCGCCGATGTGTACAAGGTGCTGGCGGAATCGGTGATTCCCATCGAGCAAGCCCATGTCGATAGTCTCGTGCCGATCGGGCGTTCTGATGACCCTTACAGTTTTCGGCTGACATGACGGAGGCCACATGGCTGAGAAACTTGCCCCAAAGTTGAAGCAAATCACAGTGAAATACGATCATCTGGTGCTGGACCCGAATAATCCGCGCTTCATTACGAGACACGAAGACAAAGTCTCGGAAGAAGACCTCTTGGGTCAAGAGGTGTCCGGCAGGACTGTCGATAAGATGTCGAAGGAGCGATATAAGATCCCTGAACTCGCGAACTCGATCAAGCAGAACGGATGGCACCCAGTCGATTGTATTTTCGTGCGAAAACTGCAAGATCAAAAAGACCACTATTTAGTACTCGAAGGCAATCGGCGGGTCACTGCCATTCGAGAGATCATGAAAGATGAGAAGGTCGACTCAGAATTGAAAAACCGCCTTAAGGCCATCGAGGTGATGGAGGTATTGGACTCGGGTTCGCCAGCGGAGCTGCAGAGAAAGATTTCATACCTTCTGGGTGTTCGACACCATGGCTCGTTGAAAAGATGGACCCCGTTTGCGCAAGCTCACAACATTATGGACCGGTATCTCGAATATTCTGGTCAGAGCCAAGAGATTTTTGAGTGGAATCGGGACCACGCGAAGAAAGTGGCGGATACATTGAGTATAACCGTCGACGAAGTCGAGGAACGGCTGAAAGTCTATCGCCTGATGAGTCAAGTCGGGAACCGAACGGAAGTGAAGACGAGCAAGGGTGGTATGAAGGATCGTTACTACTCAGTTTGCGCGGAGCCTGTCCTTAGCCCCCGCAAAAAACTAGCCGGATATATCGAGCAGGATCCCATCACATTCCTACTCAAAGAAGAAGCCGTCATGCGGATTAACAACATTTGCCATTTTAGTGAGCCGGACCGAAAGGGGGCTCCAATTGGAAACCCGCAGGAATGGCGATACCTCGACAAGATTCTCGCGGACGAAGATCAGACCAAACGACAGAACATGCTCAAACAAGTTCAGGAAGCAAAGACACCCCCAAGTGTAGTGTGGGCGGTGCGCGCCAAAGAACTAGCCCATTACACGTGGGAAAGATGGCTGCTTGAGGTGAATTCCATCCTGAAGACCGTCACACTGGACGAGCTAACCAATACTGCGAGTGCGTTACCAACTGTAAAAAAACTGCTTGCCTTGATCACGGACCTCGACGGGCGCGACATTTACAAGGAGGCAGGCGATGCTCAAGGAAATTGAAATCCCGATCGAAAACCTGCTATTGGATCCGAATAATCCGCGGTTCATTCGGGACTTGGAGACGCGAGAACGAGTCCCCGAAAACGACATCGAGGCAAAGCAGGCCGAGACGCTCAAAGCATTTAGTCGGGACTCGACCGCGGAAGAAGCCGAGTTTGACGTGACGAATATTCGGGATCTTTATGACTCCATGCTCCGTATTGGTTTCGTCGGGATAGATCGGGTCGTCGTGAGGCGCCTGGGTAAATCCAAAAAATACGTTGTACTTGAGGGGAACCGTAGGATAGCCACCGTAAAGCATATCCTTCGAGATCTGAAAAACGGCCTTGCCCCTTTGGATAAGCCCGCTGCTCGTAAAGAGGCCGATGGTCACAAGGCTTCCTTTGAGAAGGTGAAGGCAATGTTCCTTGAGACGGCGGGCCTCTCACAAGACGAGATCGACCATAAAGTTGCAATTTTGCTCGGGATTCGCCATCACGGTTCGGTCCTTGAATGGGAACCCTTGCCGAAGGCCTATAACATTTATACAGAGTATATGGGCGAGGAGCCGAAGAAGGATTCCTTTGAATTCGCGCACAAGCAGGCTAAGGCGGTTGCAAGCCGGTTATGTATTGAGAGGGGAGATGTTACAGACGCACTCCGGACCTACGTGGCTTATTTGCAAGTACGGGAACGGTTTCCAGGAGTGCGGGATGAGCACTACTCCTTGATCGAATCTGCAATCAAGAACAAACCCCTCAAGGGAACGTATTTTTGCGCAAACGAAGACACCTTTGAACTTGACGAACAGTCACTTACAAGACTCAACTTGGTGTGCCAGTTTGCCACTCGCGATTCAAACAACCCGGAACGTACGACGGACAAGAAAAAGAAGATCCTTCCAGATCCCAAGAGCACGAGGCTGTTGGGACAATTAATCGAAAGCAGGCTGCATGCTAGCCACAACGCCGTAAAGGACTATGCCAGTGATCTCATTAAACGAGTTGAGAATGAGGATGACTTAGAAATAACTGTCGATGAGGCGGTTAACCAACTAGTTGCGTTCGAAAGGCGAACTGCTTGGGGAGACGCAATCGAGAAATTACTGGGAAAGCAAACAAAGGAGTTAGAACCTGCAAGGTATGCTGGCGAGGGGTCGGACCGGGGCCGGAAAGAAGAATTGAAAGCGACATTGGGACCTCTTCGCAAAATCATGAATATCTAGCAAGGGGTACTCGACCGACATGGATGTTTCATCTATCTCGAGGTATTACCGGCTCAAGCCGATAAGAGTAAAAGCAAAACAATTAGTCCTTGATCCGAACAACCCAAGAATTGTCTTGGATGTCGACACTAACCGCAAGTTCGCTCCTAGAGAGCTTCCCCGCCCCGATGTGCAGAACTACATCTTGTCGGTAATTAACAAGCAGGGTTACCACATTGCTGAATTAATTCGGGGCATTCGAGCCTCAGGGTTTATCGACAAAGGCGACGATATGATCGTGAAACGTATCGTCGGAACGGACAAGTATCTAGTCGTTGAGGGCAATCGCCGCACGACAGCAATAAAGCACCTGCTGAAGGATAGCGAGAAGTTACGGCCCGCAGTCCGCGATACGCTCTTAGTTCTTCGCGTCAAGGAGTTTGTCTACAAACCAAATAGAGAGTTCGCTCAGGACGCGGTTATTGACATCTTATTGGGCACCATTCATATCACAGGCCGTCTACCCTGGGGTGCGCTCGAACGCGCCTATTACGTCCATAACAGTTACCTGAGAGAATTGCGCAGATATACCAAGCGTTCTGACTTCCAGTACGTTGTCGATTGCTCGCGGGAAGTTGCAGCATTCTTCAACCTATCCGTCCGGGCCGTCCGTAAAGAGATCATGGTCTACCGAGTTTATGAACAACTTAAAGCCGAAGGCTATGACGTGGCTCCTCACCATTTCACTCTGATCGATATGGCCATTTCCGACAGGAGACTTTGCGACGAATACTTTGAATTGCGGCCGTCGAGCTTTCAATTTTCAAATCGGGGATTAGGCCGGTTTGACCGGCTCTGCCTTCGGGCAAAGAAACCGATCAACAACCCTAAAGACTTCCGCGGGTTCGCTTTAGTGTTCAGGCATGGGAAGAATCACGACGTAGAGATTCTGGAATCCAACGACCAGCCCATTTCGGTGGTTCTTGATCGTCTGAAAGGCCGGCGCCAGGAGCGAGAATTCTTAGGTCATCTCGAACACATCAAGGAGTTGATTGATTCTTTACATCCTGCCGAGTTTCGTGGCCTGAAAGCAGAGGTCGACATGATTCGGAAAATCAAAAACTTGGTCTCAAAAAAGCTTTGGCGGCTAGCGACAAACTCATAGTAGGCGGCTCAAGAATAAGAAGACAAACGTGCCTGATGGAGAATTCTATTCAATACGACAAGAATCGTCCTGAACTGAAATGGGGTCCGGTGTTCGAGCCTCTGGAGAGCCATTTACGCAGCGGCGATCCTTTACTCCTGGTGATCTCCCCGTTCATCGGGCTGGATGCGCTGAAGAGATTTCTCGGGACGGCTGCATCACAGCGCGGTGTCAAGGTGATTGTCCGGTGGCGGCCTGAGGATTTGAAAAACGGCGTCAGTGACCTTGCCATTTTCCCGCACCTCGTGGAACTGGGCATCCCCCTCTACATCAATTACGACATTCATTTGAAACTCTACGTCTTTGAAAGCAACCTCGCCTTTTGCACCTCTGGAAATCTGACTCGTCGGGGCTTTGGGTACAGTGAAAAGCCGAACATCGAAGTAGGCTGCTTTGTCAATCTCACTCAAGACGATTGGCTGCGACTGTACGACCTGATCAACAACAGCCGGCAAGTGGACGAAAATATGTTTTCAACGTACACGCGATACCTTGAGAGTTGTCCAAAAACGTCGCAATCGCCGGTGCCGCCGCTAGAATTGCTCGGTCCTCCAAAGGCATACACAATCTCATCTCTCCCTGCTATGGAGACCCCGGCTGAATTGGCTAAGTACTATTTGTCCGCGGATATCGCCAATCGTTCCGCCGAACAGACACGTCGGGCAGCTCACGATTTTGCAACTTTTCATGTACCAACGGGGCTTGATCAGCCTACTCTTGACCAACGGCTGGGCAATTCATTTCGCACCACCCCATTCGTCGTGGACTTTGTCGAAGTGCTGAAGGCTCAAGGGAGCCTACGCTTCGGTGCGGTCAACGATTGGATTCATGGGAAGTGCGAAGATGTTCCGCTGCCATATCATTGGGAGATCAAGGAAAACACTCGGATCTTCTACAATTGGCTGGAACATTTCTTCCCGCAAATCACTTGGGATCGCCCAAACTACTCCCAAGTCATTTATTGGCGGGAATCATAGGCTGAGACTCTTTCGGAAGAACCATGGCAAGAATGTATCCAGAAGTGTTCCCGGGCAGTTTTGACCAAAACAATCCGGAGTTCGCGGTGTACCAAAGCCTTCGGACCCTGCCGGATTCTTACATCGTTTTCTATTCCAAACGTTTCATGGGCGGCCTATTTGGCAAGCCCGAGTGCGAGATTGATTTCATCATCTTCAATCAACGCGACGTAATAATTTGCCTTGAAGTCAAAGGAGGTGTCCTTCACTACGATGGCGTTCAAGATCGTTGGCTCCAGAATGGGAAGGCGATGGACAAAGCGCCGGATCGCCAAGCAGCCGACGCGACTCATTCCCTGATTCGTGAACTGTCCAAAGAAATCCGAAACGCCAACGTTGACTGGGCGCTGTGCTTCCCCCAATGCAGCGTTGTCTCCAATGAGGCTCCTACTGCCATTCCACTGAGTCGCATTATTGATGAGTCCCACCTTGTGCACATCGCTGAAAAGATTTTGAGGCTAGATGTGGAAATTCGCTCAACGCACAAACGAAAAGGAATGACGCCGGTCGAGGTCCGTGAATTTGTCCAACGTCTGACACGCAGCATTGGTTTCGTCGAAATTCTCGGTGTCAGAATCGCTCGCGAAGCTGAACAGTTGATTCAGGTCACCCAGGAACAATGCGAAGCGTTGGCCGATCTCGAGATCAATCCAAGAATAATTGTTCACGGCTCCGCCGGTACTGGCAAAACGGTTCTAGCACAAGAGCTTGCAAAAAAGCTCGAGGCGCGCGGCCAATCCGTCTTGTTTCTTTTTTACAACAAGGGCATTGCAAGCAAAGTCAGATCGGCTTTCGACAAAAACTCGACCGTTCTCGTCAGTACGTTTTCGAGCTTTGCAAAACGCTTGGTAGAAGCCAGCGAGCCTGATTGGTGGGAAGCACAAAAAAACAAGGACAACGATTTTTGGCATCTTCTCCTCCCGTCAAAGCTCTTAGAGATAAGCGACGAGAAGCAACCGAAGTTTGACGCAATCATTGTTGACGAGGGGCAAGATTTTAAGCCCGAATGGTATGAGTATTTGCAAACGCTATTGAGATCTGGCACTGAATCTAGATTTAGCGTCTTTTTGGATGAGCACCAAGACATTTTCGGCCATTGGAAGCATTTTCCTTGCTCTCCTCCGCCCGCGCGCAAAGTCCTCACCAAGAATTGCCGAAACACAAGGTCCATCGTTGATTTTCTCAATCAAGCCTATCCAACACACATGACTTACTTCGAGAAGTCGCCGCCCGGCGTTCCCGTTGTTGAACGCGTTGCGAAGAACGAAGTCGATGAGCAAACTCAGATTGTTCGAGACATAAAACACATGATAGTCACCGATCGGATCAAGCCAGGGTCGATCGTCATTTTGCTTAATTCGGCAAAGGAAGAATCATCCCTCGCTAACACAAAAGCGATTGCTGGGTTTCCCTTGGTCAGTACCTACGGACGCTATGATCCAAATGCGAAACAGATTCACTATGGAACGATCGAAATCTTCAAAGGGCTAGAAGCTGACGTTGTACTTCTTGTTCTGGGCAATGGCCTCCCCTCAGACCGACTAGCGAACTCGCTTTACGTGCAAGGCTCTCGGGCCAAGCACTTGCTGCATGTCTACCGGCGACAAGGGGAATAGAAGCTAGCAAAGTTGAGGCCATCTCTATAACGATGCACAAAGATACGTTGGCATACTGAATTCACTATCCTGTATGGAGATATCGATGATTCGACGCTTCATTGCCGTAGCTCTTTTCGTCGTCGCAACAGTTTCAAGCCAAACTCCGCCTTCCTTGCCGTCCAGCTTTCAAGCAAAAACCATACACAGCCCGGAGGGCGCAGACATTTTTGTGCGTTGGGGAGGAAGCGGGCCTGTGGTGGTACTCATCCATGGGTACGCGGAAAACAGTGATTCATGGGCTCCTCTGGCCGCAGATCTCATGAAGGACCATACGGTAGTGGTGCCGGACCTCCGCGGCATTGGGCGCTCCTCGAAGCCTGCCGATGGCTACGACAAAAAGACTCAGGCCAAGGATATTCGTGCCGTGGTGACCTCGCTCGGATACGACAAGACATCTGTTGTTGCTCACGACATCGGCAACATGGTGGCATATGCCTACGCCGCGACTTACCCCGATAAGGTTGAGCGTCTGGTTGTTATGGACGCACCGATCCCCGGGATTGATCCCTGGAGCGAGATTCTCCAAAATCCCGGCGTTTGGCACTTCAACTTCCATGGACCGGACGCAGAACGGCTGGTGGCAGGCCGGGAGCGTATTTACTTTGACAGGATATGGAACGACTTTACCGGCGATCCGGGTAAGCCTGACGAGGCCACCAGAAATTTCTTTGCCGCCACTTACGCGCAACCAGGTGGAATGCGAGCCGGGTTCGCGCAGTTTGCCGCGTTCTCCCAGGATGCGAAGGACAACAAGGTCTTCGAACAGACGAAGTTGACAATGCCTGTGATGGCGGTAGGGGGAGAGAAGTCCTTCGGTGCCCTCCAGGCTGTCATTATGCGGCATGTAGCGATCAACGTGAGGGAGGAGGTCGTCGCGGGTTCAGGACATTGGCTGATGGAAGAACAACCGGCTTACACGGTTGCGCTGATTCGTAAATTTCTGGATGGTCCGCCAGTTGCACACACAGTTCGAAGCAGTGCCGGCGACGAGGTGGCGAAGAACGCTTCACTCCTGCCGAGTAGAAATTCCTCCTGCTGGGAAACCCGCGTACTGGAGGCTCCAGCATCGGCGGTATCGAGACCCTTCTTCTGAAGGGCAATCCAAACCGAGAAGGCTAATATACCGCTCTATCGCCCTGACTTTATCAGGAGCGGGTCAGTCTGAATGTTTTGGGGCGTCAACCCAATAGAAACCATCGGAACTGAGATGCGCGATATGCCGATGACCACCTACAACAAAACAATCCGGGTCGGAATTGTCGATGCACTCTTGAATGTAATCGGAGACGAGTTTTAGAGCTTCGCTCGTAGTTGTGGGCAAAACATTTTCATATGTTTTGTTTTGACGCGTACAACCATTGAATAAGTTTCTCGTGGGCGAAGGTACGGGCATTAAAACTCTTTCTGCCTGTACTCTTATTCTGTCGGTGTCTCGAACATGAAATTCAGCCATAAACGGCTGCCCATCAAAATACCCATTCAGAAGCATTCGCGCCTTAGATTCTGGTAAGGAATCCGAACTAGTAATTTGTCGCACGACGGAGCTTTTTATGATGCCGTCGTAGATGCCCACACAAGACTGCTGTATCAAGGAAGCGAATTGTTTACCCGCTACTTGAACCGCAGAACTCAAAGCTACGCGGGTTATCGCGTAAAGATCGTATAAGACTTCATTCGATTCGTTGACTACGCTAGTTTCTCCACACCATGCGTAGGCGACATTGACCTGTCGATGTTTGAAATTAAAAATCTTTTGCGAAGACTCGGTGAAAATCTTTTTGTCTTTGCCCAACTGCCTGCCATCTGCTCCGATGACGAAGCCCTCGGACGTAAACGCCGACGCAATGGCGGTCATATCGTCACTAGTATGCTCCACCACCGACGAATAGTCAGATTCCGTAGAGTCTATACATCATGCAATCATGGATGGGTTATAGGGGGCGTCTTGCTCATTCGCGAGAAGCTATCGCCGGGACACATCTATCCGCAGCTTACTCAGTTGCCCGCCAACTACACCGATTTCTTGGCAGCTTTTCGTGACGGTCAGACCGTGGACAACAACACGTATCTCACCATCGCGAACACGTTGCAGACGTCCATGTACAAGACTGCGCTCGGAAGCGGGCATCTCACCACGAGAGGCAATCCCATACAGGGAGAATCTCTTGTAGACATTTTTCTGACGGATAAAGGGGCAGACCACATCCTTGTCCCGCAGGAAAGACAATTTTGCGAACTGGCAGTGGAGTTGGCAAAAAAGAGTATCCGCGAAAATGATGGAGAGCCTCACCCTTACGTTGGGGCCGTGGTCGTGAAGGATGGGAAAATCATATCCACAGGGTTTCGGGGCGAAACAGGGGAAGGCAGGCACGCTGAATTTTGTGCCCTCAAAAAACTCAATGAAGATGTAGATCACGTGGATCTGAGCGGTTGCACTGTGTACACAACGCTGGAGCCCTGTTCTGAGCGGAAGTCGGGAAAAACCGCCT
>Ga0137360_10001702_pt1 | contig 13050 bp, 10 predicted proteins | sample Mad1_60_16metaG_FD_104924 | JGI IMG/M metagenome (GOLD analysis project Ga0137360, IMG submission 104924) | Vadose zone soil microbial communities from Angelo Coast Range Reserve, California, USA - Mad1_60_16 metaG | ecosystem: Environmental > Terrestrial > Soil > Vadose zone | place: USA... | reverse complement strand
GTTAACGCCTCACTCTTCAGGAGGTCAAATCTATGTTTCGTAAACCGTCGGATGTGATCGCTTCGCTATTCCTAGCTGCCTCCGTTGTACTGTTAAGTTCAGTCGCTTCGGCTCAATCGGCTAACATCGATGCCGCCAAGAAGGAAGGCAAAGTCGTTATCTATGGCACTGTCGTGCCGCAAGTGATGACGCAAATCGAGAAAGGGTTCGAAGCGAAATATGGTATCAAGACCGAATATTGGCGCGCTGACGCTACAAAAGTGATCGACCGGGTACTGACCGAATGGCGCGCCGGCAAGCCCGGTTTCGATGTCGTGATCGGCGCCCGCGGGCCCGTCGCCCTGGGGAAACAAGACAACGTCTATGCCAAGTTCTCACCAGCGAGCACGGCGAATTTTCCCGGGAAATTCAAAGATCGCGACGGCCAGTTGATCGCGTGGCGGATTACTCCCGTCGGCATTCTGTATAACACGGAATTGGTGAAATCCGCCGATGTGCCCAAGAGCCTTGATGATTTGCTCGATGCCAAGTGGCAGGGAAAGATTGCCATGCCCGATCCGTCGCGCCATGCCAGCACGGCGCAATGGCTGTGGAATCTCGAACAGACAAAAGGTGATAAATGGATGGATTTCGTCAAAGGGTTGGCGAAACAGAAACCTCTTCTCTTCGAATCATACTCCACGGTGCCCAATGCCATTGTCCGCGGCGAGAGTTTGCTCGGGATTAGTTACATTCAGTACGCGGGCCAAACCAAAGGACCGATCAGTTTTGCTCCGATCGAAAAGAACTTCGCTGATCCGAGCGATGCAGCTCTGAGCGCGAAGGCGGCCAATGCTAACGCAGCGAAGCTTTTCATCGACTACCTCTGCTCCGCCGAAGGACAGAAGAAGGTGGCCGAGACCGGTGAATTTGTTCTTTTCCCCGGTATTTTTCCGGCGATTCAGGGAGCGGACAAGATTGTCGCTAACTTGCTGATGCTCAACGACCCCAGCGCCGAACAGCTGACCAAGCTTCAAGGCGAATTCCGCGAGCTTTTTGTAAGGAAATAAAGCGTTTGTTTGTGGCGGTTTCGTGCTTGACTAAGCGCAATCGGTTTTATAGTTTTCAGAGGGTTTTGAAATGCCTAAGGAGGTTTTTGTGGCTCGATCATTCAATCGCTGGATGTTGGTTTTGTGGGCCTTTGCCGTTTCCGTGTCGATGACAACGGGAAATGTATCGGCGCAACAGGCGAACATCGAAGCGGGCAAAAAAGAAGGTAAAGTTGTGGTTTATGGTTCTGTGGTGCCGCAAGCCATGGAGGGGCTGCATCAGGCCTTCAAAAAGAAGTACGGCATTGATGTCGAATACTGGCGTGGTTCCTCGACGCAAGTCTCGGAGCGAGCGTTGACGGAATGGCGCGCCGGCAAGCCGGGGTTCGATGTCGTGGAAGGGAACCGGGGCGTGCAATTAATCATGAAGGATGAGGGGCTTTTCGCCAAGTACTTGCCGCCAGCTTCCGAGAAATTTCCGGCGCAGTTCAAGGAAAAGGACGGGCTCATTACTCCCTGGCGCGTGCTGCCGATTAGTATTCTCTACAACACCGACTTAGTTAAACAGAATGACACGCCGAAGACCCTTGATGATTTGTTAAACCCAAAGTGGACTGGAAAAATCTCCGTTCCAGATCCGACCCGTCACACGACGACCGCGCAATTCTTCTGGAACCTGCGCGAGAAACAGTTTAAAGGGGACAAATGGCTGGACTATGTGAAGGCGCTGGCAAAGCAGAATCCAATCTTAGTCGAATCGTTGGCGCCGGTTACGACCACTATAATTAAGGGTGAGGCTTTGGTTGGCATTACTTACATCAAGTATATTAAACAGTACAAAGGGCCTGTCACCTATGTTCCCATGGACAAGTATCTGACTGATCCCAACTATCTATCCCTCAGCGCCAAGTCTGCCCGCCCCAACGCAGCTAAACTCTACATCGATTTTGGGTGTTCTCCAGAAGGGCAAAAGGAGATCGCCGAGGACGGCGAATTCGTCCTGGCTCCGGGTGTTTACCCGCCGATCAAAGATGCGGACAAAGTGGCGCCGCGCATGGTATTCATGGAGAACCCGAGTGAGGAAGAATTCAAAAAGCTCATGACGGTTACATTCCGGGATATTTTCTTTGGCAAATAACGTGCGGGCCGCTGGCAGAGCGTGAATCAGAAAAGAGGGGCTGGCCGATCAGTGGCCGGCCCTCTTCGTTTTTGACGAAGGAAGCGCGAAAGAAACAAAAAATGAACGGTACGGCGGTATTAACCCACGTCTTTGAACGGCCGCTACGCGCCTTTCGTCAGGACCCCCAACTCGGGGTCATTACGGTGGTCGGCATCGTGATTGCGTATCTCAGCCTATCGCCGACTGTCATGCTCTTCTACGGCAGTTTCCTCAGCAAGCCGCTCGGCGTGCCTGGAAATTTCACCCTGGCTCACTACATCACCGCTTATACGGATCCCCTAACCTACCAGCTGCTGTTGAACTCGTTTGTTTTTGCCACCGGGGCGTCCATTCTCGCGACGTTTTTGGCGGCCACTTTGGCCTGGATTTCTATCCGTACCAATGCGCCGTTCAGAAAATTCTTCGAGCTCACGGCCATCGTGCCCAACATTTTTCCTCCGGTGATGCTGGCCGTCTCCTGGACGGTGCTGCTCAGCCCCCGCACCGGCTTGATCAACCGCCTGCTGATGAATGTATTGGATTTAGCAACTGCGCCGATAAACGTCTATTCGTTGGGTGGGATGATGTTTGTCGAGGCTTTGATAACGACTCCTTTGGCTTTTCTGATCGTATCGGCGTCGCTTTATTCCATGGACCCGGCGTTGGAAGAGTCAGCGCGCGTGGCCGGTTCGAGCAACTTTCAGATCGCGTGGCGCATTACTTTCCCGATTGTTCGGCCCGCGCTGCTGGCTTCGGCGATGCTGAATTTTGTGCGTGCCATCGAAAGTTTTGAAACCCCGGCCATCATCGCTCTGCCCGCGCGCATCGAAGTGTTCACCACCAAAATCTACCGCGAGGCCATCGGCGCCTTCCCCCCCAACCAGAATCTAGCCGCCACCTACGCGGTCTCCTTGTTGTTGGTTACCATGATCTTCGTTTACTTCTACCGCCGCCTGACCTTCAGGACCGAACGCTACGTCACGGTCACCGGCCGCGGCTACCGGCCGAATATCATTGATCTAGGCAAATGGGGCTATGCTGCATCGGCCGTCGCCGGTTTGATCTTGGTCATGATCGTCGTTTTGCCGCTTATCGTTTTGGTCTATGTCTCGTTTATCACCTATGTTCATGTTCCAAGCGCCAAAACGTGGGAATTGCTCACCTTAGATAATTACCGTTCGAACCTTACGGACAGCCGCACGTTCCGCGCTCTGCAGAACAGCTTGTTCCTGGCGGTGGGAGGCGCGACGTTGTGCATGTTGATCGCCTCTGTGACCGCCTGGGTCACGACCAAGACCAAGGCCGCAGGCAGAGGAGTGATCGAAGCATTGACTTTTATCCCCTGGGCCTTTCCCGGAACCGCCCTTGCAATCGGCCTTCTGTGGACCTATGTCTACGTGCCGCTGCCGATTTATGGAACACTGTGGATTCTCCTGATCGGTTACATTACCCGTTTTTTACCCTACGGGCTTCGCACGATGACGAGCACCGTGGTGCAGATTCACGGCGATTTGGCCGAGGCTTCTCTGGTTTGTGGTGCCGGTTTTGCGGCTACTTTTCGGCGCGTGCTTCTGCCGTTGTTGCGTCCCGGATTTATTGCCGGTTGGATCATCCTCGCGACGATTTATCTACGCGAGTTCAGCACTTCGATTTTTCTCTATTCTCCGGGGTCCGAGCCGTTGGGTCCTTTGCTTTATCACTTCTACGTGGATGGGAATCTTGGGCCCATGTGCTCCCTGGCCTTGATTGTGAGCGCGGTGTGTATCACTCTGATTTTGATCGCGCGAAGGATCGGCAAGGTGGGCACTCAATTCGAAGGACGCTGATAAGGCAATAGACACTAGGAAATATTCAGATGGAAGCCGGGAGCGCAAAGCGAATCATTGAAAAGAATCTCCACTACGATGACGTCAAACGGTTGCTCGTCAAGCTGGTTCGCCATGAAAGTCCGCAGACGGAAAAACTGGAAGCCGAGCCCCAGGTGCTTGCCCTGATTCGCGACGTGATCAAACCGGATCTCGAGCAGGCCGGTCTCCATCCATCCGTTGACGGCATGGGTAATCTGATCCTCCGTTTGAACGGGAGAGGGCGCGGCGATCGCCTCATGCTCGTGGGCTATGCGATGAACGCGGCGCCGAGCACCATGCAGAATCCGTATTCGGGTGAAATTGTCGACGGCACACATTACAAACTGGATGGCGAATGTGTCTGGGGCCGCGGCGCCTGCGAACAAAAGGGTAGCCTCGCGGCGATGATGGCGGCGATGCGATTCGTCGGCGCGAATAAGCTGGAGCTGCCGGCGGATCTTTATTTTGTCGTCAGTACAGCGGGGGAGACCGGGAGGCACGATTCCCTGGCCCATGTGCTCGATCACGGCAAGGTGGAAGCCGATTGGTGCATCATCGACGGTCCCCCGGAAATTCAGCTGGGCAACAAAGGACGGGTGGACGTGCGCGTCACCGTGCGCGGCAAGCAGGCGCACAGCAGCCGGCCGTGGGAAGGGATCAATGCCATCGAGGGCGCGATGAAAGTTTTAGAGAGACTGAAGCCCTTGATACCTTACCCGGAAGAAAAAGCTCATCCAGAGTTGGGGAAGGTGAGCTTGACGCCCAATGCTATCGAGAGCTTTCCTAAGGCCACCCACACGATTCAAAGCGAGTGCCGCATCATGTTTGATCGGCGGCTTCTCCCCGGTGACGATCCAAAAAAGGCCATTCAGCAGATGCGGGACGCCATTGGGCAAATAGAGCCATTCGAAATCGAGATTCAACCGCGGGATTTCATGTATCCCAGCGAGGTCCGCAAGGACGCCGAAGTGGCCCAAGCTCTGGAGCATGGAATTCGCACGATGCTGGGACAAGTGCCGAGCTACAGCTTTTCGACTGCGGCCAACGACACCGGCCTCTTTAACTTTCGCGGGATTCAGGCGATCAACTACGGGTCCCGTGACATTCGTTTCCAGCACACCGATTATGATCTGGTCTCTGTGAATAAGGTCTTTGGTGCGGCGAAGGTCTTTACTTTTTTAGCCCTGCATCGTTAAGAAAAATCGCTGCGCCTCAGTTTATGGCTGGGAGCCACTCACCCCACGGTGTTAACTTCGCCGCCCACCGTCCCGTGGTCATGGGCCGGAAAGGAATGGTCTGTGTCGGCCATCCGCTGGCCTCACAAGCGGGAATCGCCATGCTGCAGAAAGGCGGCAATGCTGTCGATGCCGCCATCGCCACGGCCGCCACCCTTAACGTCGTCGAGCCTCTGATGTCGGGCATCGGCGGCGATGGCTATCTGATGATTTATTGGAAAAGCACCGATCGTTTGAATGTGGCCAACGCTACCGGCGCGGCGCCCGGGGCGGCTAACCGCGAGCGCTTTTTGAGTGAAGGCATACCGATGAAGGGGATATTATCGGTATCAGTGCCGGCCCTGGTGGACGGCTGGATTTCCGCTCACGAGAAATACGGCTCTCTTTCGCTCTCCGAAGTTTTTGCTCCAGCCATAGATCTTGCACTGAACGGCTTTCCAACCAGTTATGTGCTGGCCAAAGCGATTGCGGCTGACCCACTCATTTGTGAGTTCCCAACATCGAGAGCGGTCTTTAGCCGTGACGGGCGGCCGTTGCAGCCCGGAGAAATTCTCTATCAGAAGGACCTCGGCCGCACTTTTCAGCGCATCGTTGATGGCGGCGCGGACGCTTTCTATCGTGGCGAGATCGCCCGTGCCTTAGTCAGATTCAGCGAAGAGCAGGAAGGTTTGCTGACTGAAGCGGATTTTGCCCAATGTAGGAGCCGCTGGGAAGAGCCCATTTGCACCGATTATCGCGGTTATACCGTCTACGAGGCGCCGCCGAATTCGAGCGGTCACGTGCTGCTCCAGGAACTGAATTTACTCGAACATTTTGATCTGAAAGTTCTCAGTTGCAATACTGCTGAGAGCATACACAGGATGGTTGAAGCTAAAAAGTTGGCTTTCATAGATCGGGAATTTTTTCTCGCCGATCCAGACTTCGTGGAAGTCCCAACGGCAGGATTGATTTCGAAGGAATATGCGAAAGAACGAGTGAAACTCATTCATCCTACCCACGCAGTCCTAAGCGTAGCACCGGGCGATCCGTGGCAACATCAAAAGGTTCGAAGACAAGCTTCAGCGTCTGATAAGCTCTCTAGCCTTGGCGAACATAGAGAAGATACTACTTGTTTTGCAGTCGTGGATCGCTGGGGCAACGCGGTTTGCCAGTTGCAGAGCCTGCAAAGTCCCTTCGGATCGAGTCTCATCGCCGGCAGTACCGGTATTCTACTGAATAACCGAATGACTTACTGGCATTTGGACGCCAATCATCCCGACTGTCTGCAACCGGGTAAGCGGGTGCGCCATACCATGAACCCGGTCATGATATTCAAGCAAGGAAACGGGCAGCGGCGTTTGATTTTGGTTTGCGGTACGCCTGGAGCGGATACCCAGGTGCAGACCAATTTGCAAGTTATCACCCACGTGTTGGACTTTGGCATGACTGTTGTTGAGGCCGTGGAAGCTCCGCGGTGGCGTCATACACAGAATGCCACGGAGTCGACGGTGCCTCATACGTGCAAGGACGAGCTAATCCTTGAAGGCCGTTTTTCCCAAGAAGTTCGGGACGGCTTGGTGCGTCGCGGCCATGCGCTGAATATCATCGGTGATTGGGAAGCGACTGGCAGCGAGATGATGATCCAGATCGATCCTGAAAGCGGCGCGCTTTTCGGCGCCGCAGATCCTCGGCGCGACGGTTATGCCATCGGTTGGTAGTGCAACTTCAGCTTCGAGTCTAAGGTCGCTTTCAAGGGAAGCTCTGAAAATAAAGCGGCGGCCCGAAGCTATTTGCTTCTAGGCCGCCGCGCTGCGTGCTGTTGAAAAATAGCGTAGGCATCCCCTTTGTTTAGTGGTGCCACCAGTCAAAGCGCCGATCGTCGCGGTGGTACCCGCCGTAGCGATAATCATTGCGATACGAGCCAAAGACCTGCCCCGGACGCCGGGCGATCTCCTGTCTCACTTCAGGGTGTCCCTTAAGAAAGTGTTCGACTTCAGGGTGACTCTTGAGAAATTTATTGTCATACACTAGTTGGGGGTTCTCCCTTATCTGGGTGGATGCCGTTGGATGGTCCGTCATGAATCCATGGTATTCATCGATTTGATCTTGCAGGCGTCGCTGATCGCTCCATGCGCGGCTTTCGCCGGTGAGAACGAGAAACGCGCCTGCCAGAAAAATCGCTGCGGCATAAACAATTCTGCGATTCAAGGTTTGGGTCTTCATCGTCGTTCCTCCTTTGTTCCGTTAGACGATGACGACCCGTGGATTGTTTAGCCGGCAGCATGCCCGGTTTCAAAGGCAACTCACAAAGCCAGATATTTCAGCTTGTTCCGACCAAAATTACAATTATTACGCGAATAACAGATTGGCCCCGTGCGTGAGCTTTGGGTCAAGTTTGATGGGCTTTCGGAAACTACTGCAAAGGGTAGCCGCATAAGGAGAAGGGCCAAACATTCGTAACCAATTGATCAACGGGCTGTGGACTTCTGTCGGCATGAGAAAGTCTAACGTGTGCGGACCTATTCGGTAACATAAGCCGTTCGCCTGTAGACTTTCGCGCACAATCGGCGTTCCCTCCCGGCCCAGAACTCCAGTGTACCATCGTTGAACCTCCGCGAGCTCTCCCACCGCCACGGTTACGGTCCCGATCCCGGTTGCGCCGTTTTGGTGACTGAAAGTCTGTGGGACTCTTTCTTCTCTCGGCGTTACATCCTGAATCAGAAACGGCGCGACGCCGCGATGGCTGCCCTGAGCCAAGGATAAAAGCCATTTAAGCTCATAGCCATCCGGTCGTGTCCTGGACCAAGGAACGGGATCGTTGATCGCAACGCCGACTTCACGGAGTTTTCGGGTATCGGCTTGAAGATCGTCCGTTTGCATGCAGAAATCCACCAAGCGTTCGCCTTTCTGCAGGGGCTCCCACCAACGATGGTCCGGAGCCGCGCGGTAGAACGCGATGATTTCAATGTAAGAACCGTCGGCAAGAGAAATGAGAGCATTATGGCTGCCTACCGGATGCTTTCCACCAGGAACCACGGTAAAGCCCAGTTGTTCGTAGTCCTTGGCAGCCTGCTCCAGGTTATTGACGACGATAACGATGTGATCGATTCCTTGAAGCATGAGATACAGCACTGACTTTTATTTGAAAGCCGGGGCAACTTCTTCAAGAAAGCGCTTCAACTGCCCGGTCTGATCCCAGGAGGTCATGCGGAGAGTAATGTGATCCAGTCCCGCCGCGAAATAAGCCTTTAGCTCTTCGATGCACTGCCTTGGGCTCCCTGCCGTCGTGAAACCTTCTACGAATTTCATGCTGAAGTTGGAGGTGTAGTATTTATCGAGAAATGCTTTGCTCTCGTCGAGCGCGGCTTTCCGGTCTTCGTTGATGGTGATGTTGTGATACAGGGCGCTGCCGATCCTTGCCGGATCGCGGCCTTCCTCCCGCGCCATCGCCAGAATGCGCGTCCACTGCGATTTGAATTCCTCCGGAGTCACTTTGTTTGTCATCCATCCGTCGGCGAAGCGCGCGACGCGACGCAGACCTCGCTCGACAGCAGGACTTGGGGCGCTGGCTCCATCTTTCCAGGTGAGTCCGGTGGGGTTGCTGGCTATCCAGATGGGCATGGGATTTTGAACGGGACGCGGTAGGATCGTTACGCCTTCGAATTCATAGAAACGGCCTCTGTGCGATGCTTTTTCCTCATGGAAGAGCTTGCGGAGAATCGTTATTCCTTCCTCGAGTCGAGCGACACGCTCGGTGTCCTTGATGCCCATGACTTTATGCTCCAGCGCCTGGGCGGGACTTTGCTCGTTGGGGCCGCCCAAACACACTGCCAGCCAGGCCCGGCCGCCGGAAATGACGTCCAAGCTCGCCCACTGCTGGGCCAGTAGCGCCGGATGGCGATGCGGGAAAGTAGCCATGCAGCCGACGGCGAGGCGGACTTTTTTGGTGACGGCGGCGAGGGCGGAAAGAAGCGTGATCGATTCCAATCGCGGCTTTGCCAGCAAACTGTCCCCGACCCAGACAGCATCGAAAGCGTCTGAGTCTTCTCCGCGCTTTGCCATATCGAAGAGCTCAGGTACCGTGATCGCCCCGATGATCACGCCACGATTTGCTAGTGTCAGTCCGAATGTTCCCATGATCGAGTCACTCCCTTCGCGACTCTATAGCACAGGGCTCGGGGGATGCGAAGCTACGTTGCGTTGATTGACACTATTTTTTATCCGTGGTTGGTTGATGCCTTCTAATACGAGAGATGGTGTGAAAAGTCAGCGTCCGCCTTGGACAATACTCAGGCCGAACGATTAAGTATCGGAAATGACATTCCTTGACCGCTCATGCTGACCTCGTCGAAGCACGAGTAACATCTCTTACATAACCTGATAAGGAGCAAAGTATGGCTGCTAATTTCAGAGGCTATCTCGATACACTGAAGAAAAACGACGAACTGACGGTGATCTCTAAAGCCACGGACCTTCGCGACATCGCCGCGCTGGTGCCGCAATCGGACAAGGCGCTGCTATTTAACAATGTACGCGGCTATTCCATGCCGGTGGCTTCAGGACTACTCCAGTCGCGTAATCGTCTGGCTCTGGGAATGGGCGTTGCCTATGAAAAGATAGAGGCGAAGCTGCGCACGGCAATGGATCATCCTAAAAAGCCCACGCGTGTTACAAAGGCTCCGGTCAAGGAAGTTATTCTCACCAAGAACAAAGTCGATCTATATCAGTTGCCGGTTCCGATCTTCTCCGTGATGGATGGCGGGCCGATGATCACAGCGGGAGTCGTGATCGCCGAAGATCCGGAGTTTGGTATGAACGCAGGCATGTACCGATTGATGCTTAAAGAAAGAAACATTACCGGCATCGACATCGTCACACCCAACAACTTGAGAAAGTTTGCCGAGCGAGCGCTGCAGCAAAAGAAACCGCTACCGATTTCCGTTTCTATCGGCACGCATCCATACGAACTGGTCGCATCGACGTTCAAAGCTAACCTCGGAGTGAACGAGCTCACTTTTGCCGGCGGCCTGCGCAGCCGGCCTCTTGCTTTGGCCGAAGGCGAAACAGTTCCGGTGCCTTGCGTCGCCGATGCGGAGATCGTTCTGGAAGGGGAGATTCTACCGGAGGGTTGGGTTCACCCCGAAGGGCCGTTCTGTGAATTTAACCGCCTCATGGGCGGGATACACATGAATCCTCGTGTTCGCATCAAAGCCATGATGCACCGCAGAGATGCCATCTACTACGCGCTGCACATGCCCTGGGAAAATATTTGGATGAGCGCGCCCATCTACGAAGCAGCGGCATGGCGTGTCCTCCACGAAGCGGGTGTCTTGGCAACCGCGGTCAATATAACTCCGGGCGGCTGCTGCCACTGGCACATCGTCGCGGCGATCAAAAAGCAACCCGGCGACGGCAAGAACGCCATCATGGCGTTGCTATCTATCGCGGACATTAAACATGTGACCATCGTCGATGATGATGTCGATGTCTTCGATCCCACGGATGTGGAATGGGCCGTGGCCACCCGAGTTCAGGCGGATCGCGATGTGGTCATCGTGCCAAACGCTCGCTCAAAACCTTTAGATCCGTCGCTGCCCCCGCCAACAGCCGGCAAGATTCCGACCACCGCGAAGATGGGCATCGACGCCACGATCCCGGAAAACGTGCCGCGCAACCGCTACAACCGCATCGTTTACTTCAATCAGGATAAGGTCCATCTGAAAGATTATCTCAGCGCTGCGCCCGAATCAGAGAAAGCATCGACTAATGGGAAGCCCGGTGAGCCCGTCGATAACATCGCAGATAAGATCTTGGTAGCCCTCGGGAAGTCTCACTGTTTTTTCCCCGATCTCCTGGCGTTATTTCCAAAAGCTGGGTATCGCACGATCGCCACCGCCGTGGGCCAGCTCCATCAACAGGGCAAGATCGTGCAGGATGGTGAGGGGAAGTATCAACTGAAAGAAGGTGCGAGTTAACGCTCACGCTTGAGCCCTTGCCGGAAGACGCAGGAGAAACAAGTCATTTACCAGCGATTATCAGGTGAATCGAAGGGACGCTCAAGCAGGAAGCAGCATTTTATTGTAGAGGACTTTTATTATCCAATCGCTTCACTAGCATCTCGAATAAAATATCCGCCGCCAATTGATTGCCTGAGCGATTCCAATGAGGATCTCTCAATACATAAAGATCCTTCTCCTGGCCCTCTGATCTGAACCGGTCTGTTAAATCTATGTAAGAAATATCCTTTGATTGAAGGAATAACTTTAAGATGTTCTGGGCTAGATCCAGGTCATAATCCTCTATGTGCAATCGGAATCGTTCGACGATCACCTTTAACAGGGTTTTATTGATCTGAAATACGTCGGGATATATAGCGACAATGAATTTGATATTTCGAGATTTCAGAAGAGCGTCCATGTCAGAAATGCTCTGTAAAATGTAATTGATATTCTTCTGAAAGCGTCCTTTTCGCGACGAGTTTATGTTGAAGAACTCCAGGCTCGTTCTCTCTATATCCAAGAAAGTGCCTTCGGACAAAGTTCCTCGCTCTTGTTGACTATGCGACCGGCTGGGTTCGGCCGCTTCCGCTTTTTTCAACTCAGTGAAAATCTTGTACTTTTGTTTTACATAAAGAAGCAAGCGAGAGTGAAAAACAATAGGGTAACCGAGAATGATGCGTTCTCGCCGCTTGTCTATGTCGATATATAAATCGTTGACGACGATTCTTTTGCGGTTTGGGTTGCCGTCAATAAAATCATTGCCAACAAAAAATCCTAGAATTACTAGATCAGGATGGTATTGCAGTCCATACTTCTTGAGCATCACCAGCTGTTCCGCAGTCTGCGTCATTGGATAGCCTGCGTTAATGATGTCAATGCGATGATAGCCATAGTGGTTGTCGAGCTGTCGCTCCAGCACAGTCGTGTAGTTACCTTCCCGACCTCCAGCCCAGCCGAAAGAGTCGCCAACCACCAAAATTCTATAGATACCGGGTGTTTTTTGTAGCGGATAGTCATCGTCGTTGAAGCCAAACTTATTCGTGATGGTTCCCTGATCGTCGACGGGGTAATAGGCACGCACCCGGAATCCCAAATCAGGATCGTACTCATAGAAACCTTTAAACAGATAAGGCTCCAGAACTATCATCAAAATCTCTACACAAATCAGAGGTAAAATTAACCACAAGAAAATGCGGAGTGAGAATTGAGATAGTTTCCTGGCTAACATAGATGAACCGAAGCTATCACTTTAAAACATTGCTGCAGCCGCGCCTCGAAAGTCGGTTGGAGGAGGTTGACCTTTCTTCAAGGCTCTTTCTCGGGCTATCTGGTGGTTCATGTCGGCAGGGATGAAGCGGATTTGTTTGCCCAATCTTTTTGCCGCGGTCAACTCGTCTCTGGCCACCTCGCCGCCGCCGATTGCCACTATGAGATCACTGTTTTCAACCATCGCCGTCGAAGTCGGGGAAAGTCGCTTGGTCTGGGGATCGAACCCGCCCCACGTTGCATCTCTTACGAAGAACACAATGTCGACGCATGGGGATAGCTTGACGTTGGTTGCTTTTGCCTGCGTCGAAACTATTCCGGCAGTGGAGAACCCTTTACGCTGCGCGATCTCGTAGACTGCGCCGATACCCTCGGGAGTGGCTCCAATGTTCACAATTGTTTTCTTCGGATCAAACTGGTCGAGAATCTGGGTCGCTTGCTCAAGCATCGAGGCCTTGTTCTCGTACTCGGCGGCAGAGTAGCCGAGAAAAGTGAGAACCCTCATCTTCTTGGCTTTGAAGAAGTCGCGGATCTCTT
>Ga0137360_10001685_pt1 | contig 13128 bp, 15 predicted proteins | sample Mad1_60_16metaG_FD_104924 | JGI IMG/M metagenome (GOLD analysis project Ga0137360, IMG submission 104924) | Vadose zone soil microbial communities from Angelo Coast Range Reserve, California, USA - Mad1_60_16 metaG | ecosystem: Environmental > Terrestrial > Soil > Vadose zone | place: USA... | reverse complement strand
GGCCACCTCCAAAGAGTTACGGTGCCGGAACTGGCTACTCTGGATGAAGCGCTAAATCTTCTGGAAGGGATTCTGCGAGATTGGCCGACAGAGACTTGATCGGGCGATAAACGGGCGCGCGCCCCGCCGAATACCGTCGGCTTCCCCCAGGAATTGTCGAGTGGCAAGGAAGGGCGGACATACTTTGTCCGCGGCGTTTGACTTGGACTTTACCTGTTTAAAACTTATTCGCGCCCTCCGCAGCCACACGGAGCAACCAAGATCTCAAACTAAAGATCGACTTCAAAAGCGGCAGACAAGAGTGTCCGCCCCCCACGAAATATTGCTTAAACCCCGGCTAGGTCTCAATTCCCATGTAGCAGACGCGCCCTATCAAGTAGTCGTGGACTCTCTTGCCCGGCTCCATCGCCATCACTTCGACCGGGTAGGCGGTGTTATAATAGGGGGACGCAGAACCAGATAATTGCCTGCCACTTCCACATATTTCACCGTGCAGGTGCCACCTTTGGCGACGGCGTACATGTTGGACTCACCCTTGCGATAGGGCTTAAGCGAATTGTAGTGGCGGTCAAGCAGGACCGTGGCCCCGGGAAGCAGCCGAGGGTACATGCTCACGGCTTCGCGGCCGTGGGCGCGGATGATCACGAAGCGCTCCCAGTGTTCGCGCTCTCCTTCCATCTCTGGCCGCAGCTGGCGCAGAAAGCTCTTCTTGAGCTTCATGATGTCCTTTACTCTCATACTCATGATCTCAGGCTGGCGCGCGGCGACCGCACCATCGACCAGCAGCACGTTATCGAAATCGTCCTGACTGGGAGGGGCAATGCTGGCACGCTTGTTGATTTCGCCGGGATCGAGCAGATCCAGGACGGACAAGCGTTGCACATTCAACACCTTGTCCATGCCTTCGACGCTCAAACCGCGCTAGCGGTTGAGGAAGTTGGAAATATGGGCCTGCTTGAAACCCGTGTCCTTAGCCAGACGTAGGCCGGTCAACTCGCCTTCGTTAATGCGCTCCCAGAGAGCCTTGCGCAGGTTTTCCTGCAGTGCACGAAATTTCATGAGCGAAGTATAGCCCCCAGCGTGTTGCTATTTGGACTGTACTAGTGACAACTCGAAGTAAATATATCTAGGTCAGGCGGGTTGATAGTTTCCCCGGTAACGCTGTCACGGATTCCTAACTAAATAATTCCAACTGGGAATAAGAATTTGGAAAGCATGTCGCATTGGCCCTGGTCGATTTGTTATTCTAGATTTAGAGGTTGAGAAACAAACTTTTGAGGGCGCGCTGCAGCGCGCCTTTATTCTTTGGTGACGAGCGCAAAGTGAAGAAAACGAAAGAGAGAACGAGAATAGAAGCTTTCCAAGAGAGCTGCGCCGGCAAGAAAAGGATCACACAAACCCGTTGGACCTGGCGGAGATCCGGCAGATCACAAATCTTGTGGGAAATGATTGCCGTCGGTATGGTCGAGATCACGATGGAGAAGTGGGAAAAGGCCATTGTCTGGGAATGAAGTACCTGTTCAAGATGATCGGGCCCTATCCTGCGACAGGTGAGGATGGGACGCTGGTGCCGGATTCGATGGCTGCAATCCTGCTGCGCCGTCTCGGTCTCCCGGAACCGCCGACGCCTGAGCAGATGGTTACCAAAGATCAGGCAACAGCGGCTGCGGTTTCCGATGATGAGGGCTTAGAATGAAGGCCAGCAGTTGGGCGACTACCATCAGGCGGCGGGCCGCTGCGGGAAGTTGGTCGGAGCTGGTTGGCCAGTGGCTTCGATCGGACAGGCATTTACCAAGATAAGCGTTGAGCGGACTGGCCTCGAGCAGCCGGATCAGCACGCGGGCCGGAGCGCATGAATCGCACAAAGCTCTGCTGCAGGGGACTTCCAGGATGGATATGACATGGGTGACTGACCGAATCGCGGTCGGGGGCGGAATCTGGAGAGCGGACAACATGGCGGCGGTGGCGCGAGCGGGCATAACACACGTTATCGATATGCAAATCGAATTTGATGACACCGAGTTGGCCGAGCCGCATGGAATCGAAGTGCTGTGGAACCCGATTGACGACGATTTTCAACCTAAGCCACCGGAGATACTGCAGCGTGGAGTAGAGTTCGCGACCGAGGCCCTCGACCGGGATGGGACCAAGCTGTTCATCCACTGCGCGGCCGGAGTGCACCGGGCTCCGATGATGACGCTGGCCGTGTTGTGCTCGATGGGTTGGGCGCAAGAGGCGGCACAGGATCTGATTGAGAAACGACGACCGGTGGTGGATTTTGCCGACGTGTACGTTCGTAGCGTGGAGAGGTTTCTGGACCAGCAAGTAAGGGCGGGAAAGTAGAAGCCAGTTCGTAGTTACCAGTTCCCGGTTGTCAGTTCACCCCTCGTAAATTCAGGACATTGGGAGTCGTTCATTCCCCTTGGGGTCGAGGGAAGAATGTGAGTCGCGGAGGAAGTATGTTCGATTGGCGCCCCCCCTGGGGTAGCGTGTTTATTTGCTGCTCGCCGCGGCGGTGTCGTCATCGCAGACGCCGGCGACCACCACCATTAGCGACGATGTGTACAGAGCGGACGGAACTCTGGCCGGCGGAAGTCTTTTGACTTCGTGGCCTACGTTCAGCACCTCCCCCGGACAGTCGGTGGCGGCGGGCGAGAAGAGCGGGACTTTAGGGCCCGGCGGCGCATTGTCGATGGCGCTTGGCGACATGGTCTAAGCCATGCCCTGAAGTCATCCGACTTCTTCGCTCCAGTTCTCGAGCGTTTTCTTGACTTGGGCCATAAACTGATCGGCTACGGCGCCGTCGATGAGGCGGTGGTCGTAGCCGAGGGTCAAATGCACGAGCGAACGGATCGCGATGGAATCGTTGCCGTCCTCGTCGGTGACGACCACGGGCGACTTGGTAATTCCGCCAACGCCCAAAATGGCCGAGTTCGGCTGATTGATGATGGGCAATCCGAAGACCGCGCCGAACTGACCCGGGTTGGTGATGGTGAAGGTCGAGCCCTCCACCTCTTCCGGTTTGAGTTTCTTGCCGCGGGCCCGCTCGCCCAGGTCGCTGATGCCGCGCTGCAATCCGAGGAAGTTTAGTTCGTCGGCGTTCTTCAGCACCGGAACGATCAAGCCCCAATCGAGCGCGACGGCGATGCCGACGTTGATGTGGCGATGGTAGCGGATGCTTTCGCCCTCGATCGAGGCGTTGACGATGGGAAACTGCTGCAGCGTAATGATGACCGCGCGGGCGAAAAAGGGCATGAAGGTCAGGCGCGCGCCGTGGCGCTTTTCAAAGGCAGACTTGGTCTTATTGCGCAGATGCACGATCCGGGTCAGATCGACCTCGAACATGCAGTGGACGTGGGCGCTGGTGCGACACGATTCGATCATGCGCTGGGCGATGATCTTGCGCATCTGGGTCATGGGCACCAGATCTCCCGGAATGGAAGCGGAAACCGGAGCGCCGGCGCCATCCGACTTTGCCGCGGGAGCCGGAGCAGAGGGTGTTGTCGATGCAGCCGGACTAGCCTGGCTCCGCTCGAGAAACGCAGTGATGTCTTGCTTGGTGATGCGTCCACCAAGTCCAGTGCCGGATACTTGTCCGAGATCCAGGTTGTGCTCGCGCGCGATCTTGCGAACCAGCGGCGAAGAGCGGGCATGGTCCTCTTCTGCTTCCTCTTGTGAACTCTGGGCCGCGGGCTTGGACTCAGCCGGCGCAGGAGGTTTGACTGGGGCCGATTCTGGTTTCACCGCGGTTGCGGGTGCAGGTTTGGCGGCAACGCTTTCACCCTCCGCGGAAATTGTGCCCACAACGGTGTTGACTTGAACCGTCGCACCCTCGGCGACCTTTATGTCTTGTAAGATACCCGCGGCGGGCGCGGGAATTTCAGCGTCCACCTTATCGGTGGAAATCTCGAACAGAGGCTCGTCGCGCTGCACCTTGTCGCCAGGCTTCTTGAGCCATTTGGTAATTGTGCCCTCGAAAATCGATTCTCCCATCTGGGGCATGACGATATCAGTCGGCATAGTTCCCTTCCACGCGGCCTGGGTGGGGAAATTCCAGGCGCGCGCAACCTTATATTATATATATTCCGGTCCCTATATTCGGCACTGGCTACCGGTGGCAATACGCGCCACTAATCATGATGCTGACTGTGGTCTTCCCCCTCCGGACCAGCGGCTGGGGGTAGGCTCCCGAAGGACTTCTTCCAATAATCCTGCACCGCAGGGGGCAATTTTTCGAGGCGAGAGAGGAAAGAGGTAACCTTCCACATTTCCTGTTCTGTCAACGCCTTATTCCAGGCGGGCATGCCGGTGTAGCGGATGCCGGTGCGAACAGCGTAGTAAATGTGCCACTCGGGATCATCCAACGAGTGCAGGATTAATTGCGGCGGCGCGGGGTAGAAGGACCCCTGGAGCAGGCTGGGTTTGTTGTCGAGCGTGCCATGACACAGAGCGCAGTTCATGGTGTAGATCTTCATTCCATCGATCAAGTTGTCGTCCGTGGGCGGCACCGGATTGGTCATGCGCGGGGCGTGGCGTTCCATGGATGCGTCCATGGCGGACATGGCGATGCGGCGCTCAAGTCGTGGCGCAGTGGAGTCTGCATTCGTGGGTAAGAGGCCGAGCATGGCGATGGCCAGTCCTCCCAGAGCAAGCAAGAGCAACGTAATGATGACCCCGAGGATGAAACTGCGCATTTTGCCTCCTTTCCAGCAAACATTCTTGGAAGACGCAGCTAAGGATTGTCCAGCGGTGCGGTGCGCCGCAGGATGGCCACAGCGTCCCGCGCCTCTGATTCGCGTACCTGCAACTTGATCCCGCCGAATATGTAGGAATGCCATCCGCCGATTCGCAGCATGTTTTCATCATACGCGAAGCATTCGATGTCAGCCGATTCCAGGCGGGTACGGGCCAGCAGGAATTCCGGCTGGCTGTGAAAGACGGCGATGGTAACGAGGCATTCATCCATGGAGCGTAGATGCATTTCTTAGAGGGCGAGGCAAACCCCGAAGTCTCAATATGCCTTTAGCCGCCGCGCCTCTCGCACCACATCGCTCGCCTTGGGTAGAAAATATTCTTCCTGCGGCGGCGAGAACGGCACTGGAGAATCCTGGGCGGTGATGCGGACGATGGGACTGTCGAGATCGTCGAAGGCATCCTCATTTATCAAGGAGGCGATTTCGCCGGCGATACCTCCGGTGCGGGAATGCTCGTGCAAGACAATAACCTTGTTGGTCTTGCGAACTGTATGAGCGATGGCCTCGCGGTCCAGCGGCGCAATGGTGCGCAGGTCTAGAACTTCGAGCTCAATTCCTTCCTGGCTTAAAACTTCAGCAGCCTCAAGCGCGGTATGAACCATGGCGGCATAGGTGATGACGCTCAGGTCGCGGCCTTCGCGAGCGACGCGCGCCTTGCCTAGGGGCACAATGTAGTCTTCCGCCGGAACATCTTCCTTGATACGGCGATAGAGATACTTGTGCTCGAAGAAGATAACCGGATTGTCATCGCGGATCGCAGCTTTCATCAGACCCTTGGCGTCGTAGGCGCTGGCAGGGCAGACAACTTTCAAGCCCGGCGCGTGCACGAACCACATCTCCGGATTCTGCGAGTGGAAGGGCCCGCCGTGAACATTGCCGCCGCTGGGCCCGCGGATCACGAGTGGCGCGGGCGCACCCCAGCGGTAGTGGGCCTTGGCGACCATATTGACGATCTGGTTGAAAGCACAACCGATGAAATCCATGAACTGGAACTCGGCCACGGGGCGCATGCCGGTGAGCGATGCCCCGAAGGCCGCGCCGACGATGGCCGACTCGGCGATGGGCGTGTCAACGACGCGTTCCGGGCCGAAGCGGTCTATGAATCCGTCAGTGACTTTGAAGGCGCCACCGTAGATGCCAATGTCTTCGCCGAGGCAGAAAACAGCGGGCTCGCGCTCCATTTCCTCCCAGATGCCCTGGCGGATAGCTTCGAGATAGGTGAGTTGGGGCATGGGGTCCGTTAACAGTCGTCACTTCAAATGCACTGCCGCTTCGGTGTACTTTACGCGAGCGGCAGGTCTGGCTTTGACCCTCGGGGTCGCATACTTCGGCTTGATCTGGTGGCATCCATTTTCGCAATACACACCACCTGCGGCCGATTCAGGTTCTGGCATGGGGCTGGCGACGGCGAATTCGCGGTCAGCCTCCAGTTGTTGATCAACACCGGCAATTAGTTCTCGGTTCTCGGTTGGGCTTATCCACTTCTTTACGTTCAGCAAGTAATTCTCGAAGCGGGCAATCGAGTCGCGCTTGCGCCAGTACTCGAACAACGGTTTGGGGACGTACTCGGCGGCGTCGTGGATGGCGTGGCCTTTCATGCGCATCATTTTGGCTTCGATGAGGGTGGGGCCCTCGCCGCGGCGGGCGCGCTCGCAGGCTTCGTGGGCGGCGTCATAGACCTGACACGCGTCGGTGCCGTCCACGATCACGCCGGGAATTCCGTAGGCGATGGCGCGCTCAGCGAGGTCTTTCACGCGGAATTGCATGTCAGCCGGCGTGGAGTATGCCCAGAGATTGTTTTCGACGAACAGCACCAGGCCCAGATTCTGCACCGCGGCGAAGTTCAGGCCTTCGTAGGTGACGCCGGTGGACTGGCCGCCGTCGCCGATGTAGGTCATCACCGCGATGTTTCGCCCCTGGAGGCGAGCGCCCAGCGCCACGCCGGCGAGCACCGGAATCAGGTCACCGAGAGTTGAGATGGGAGAGACTACGTTGCGATCCTGAATATCGCCGAAGTGGGACGACGCGTCGCGACCCCGCGTAGGCGAACCAGCCTTGGCCATGTACTGCATCATGATGTCGCGGGGGGAAAAGCCGCGGACCAGCGTCGAGCCCTGATTGCGGATCATGGGACCCAGCCAGTCTTCCTTTTTTAAGGCATAAGCGGAGGCGCACGAGCATGCTTCCTGGCCGAGGCCGAAATAAACTCCGCCGACCACTTTGCCTTGCTTGTAGAGATTTTCAAGCGCGGTCTCCATCTTGCGATTGAGGAGCATCCAGCGATAGATCTCAAGGTGCTGCTGCCGGTTCAGGTATCTCGATTCTCGAATAGGCGGTACGGTCCCGTTGAAATCGCCGCTGACCTCGTAGCGGACTCCGTCGGCCTTGCGAACTTGGCGGATGGTGAAGCTGGGTTTTTCCAGGCGGTAATCCGGGATCGTATAGGTGCGCTGGTTGGCGGTTGTGGGGTTAGCGTCGGGGCGTCGGCTGCTGGGCTTGGTGATGATTTGCTTTTGTTTCTTCTTGGCCATGGGGCTATGCCCAGAACGTATCTTCTTCTTTGTGCAGCTGGCGCAATTCATCGGGCGGTTTCGCCGGCACACCGACCGTGGGGCTCAATAGCGCGTCTAAATTTTCGAGCCAAAGCATCTGACTGTTGAAAATCAGACCGAAGTTGCGAGACAGCGAATGCGCGACCTCCCGCGACGAGAGCTGTCGGCCCCGTTCCTTGGCCATCGATGTCACGGGCTTTGCGGTGATCCCGCACGGGACGATCAGTTTGAAACCGTCAAGATCCGTGTTCACATTCAGAGCGAAACCATGCGAGGTGACAGCACGGGAGATGTGGACGCCGATGGCAGCGATCTTGGCTTCGTCTTTATCTTTATCCGTGCTTGAAGCGGTCCAGACACCTGTGAGACCACAGATCCGCTGCGCGGGAATCGTGAAATCCGCACAGGTGCGGATCAGGACTTCTTCCAGCCGACGCACGAATTCGATCGCCCCCAAGGTTTTGCGCTTGCCGTCAGGCGTGGAAAACCCACGCAAATCGAGGATCGGATATCCCACCAGCTGGCCGCGGCCGTGGAACGTGACGTCTCCCCCGCGATCACACTCGTACACCTCCACGCCGCGCTGGGCGAGGAGTTCGGGCGAGGCAAGAATGTTCTCGCGCTTCGCATTGCGGCCGAGAGTAATGACCGCCGAATGTTCGAGCAGAAGAAGAACATCGCCGATGCGCCCTTCCTGGCGCAGTTCGACGAGCCGCTGCTGGAGGCGCAGACCAGTGGCGTAGTCAATGGTGCCGAGTTGGATGACGGAGATCAACAGCTTCTTGGCCACGGGGCCTGCCTTTCACGCGTTAATGGCCATTCCGTATACGCTATTCGACGCGTCCAGCATGGCTTCGGCCAGTGTGGGATGGGCGTGGATCGTCCACATCAAATCCTCCACCGTGGCTTCGAGTTCGATTGCCGCAACCGCTTCAGCGATCAACTCAGTCGCCAGCGGGCCAATGATGTGCACTCCGAGAATTTCGCCATAATCGGCGTCAGAGACAATCTTGATGAATCCCTCGTGCTGGCCCACAATTGAAGCTCGCGAGTTCGCGGTGAAGGGGAACTTGCCGACCTTGATGTTGTATCCCGCTTCCTCGGCTTTGGCCTCGGTCAAGCCAACACTGCCGATCTCGGGATGGCAGTAGGTTGCGTTGGGGATGTGCTCCGGGTTGATCGGCTTGCCGGGTTTGCCTGCGATCTTGCTTACGGCAACGATGCCTTCCATCGCGCCGACATGCGCCAGTTGCGGCGTCCCGAGCACGATGTCGCCGATAGCGTAGACGCCGGGCTCGCTGGTCTGCATCCAGCTATCGGTCTTGATGAAACCGCGATCGGGTTTGATCTTTGTTTTCTCCAGACCGATATTCTCGGTGCGCGGCTTGCGGCCGACCGCGATCAGGATTCTCTCGGTTTCGAGTTTCTGCGGTTTGCCATCCACGCTGAAAGCGACCGACACTCCTGACTTCGTCGTTTCGATTTTCTCCACCTTGGCGCCGGTGTGGAAGTTGATTCCGCGCTTCCGGTATACGCGCGCCAGTTCCTTGGAGATTTCTTCGTCTTCCACCGGAACAAGCCTGGGCAGCATCTCAAGGATAGTGACTTCCGCGCCGAACGAACGGAAGATGGACGCGAACTCCACGCCTACAGCCCCGGCACCAACGATCACCAGCGACTTGGGAATGTCCTTGAGCGAGAGAATTTCGATGTTGGTCAGCACGCGGTCCCCGGGCTCAAGGCCTGGCAGCATGCGAGCTTCCGAGCCGGTACAGAGAATCACATTCTTTGCTTTGACTTGCGAGGTCTTGGCGTCGGCGGTGACTTCAACCGTCAGTACACTGTTTTGGCCCGAGCCGGTCAGCTTGCCATAGCCCCGGATCGTTTCCACCTTATTCTTACGCATGAGGAACTCGAGGCCCTTGGCGTGCTTGGTCACGATCTTCGACTTGCGTTCCTGGACGGCGGCCCAATTCAACTTCCGCGCGTCAACTCCTTCGATGCCGAACTCTTTCGCGTCTTTCAGGTGGTCCCAAACTTCAGCGTTGAACAGCAAGGCTTTGGTCGGGATGCAGCCCACGTGCAAGCAAGTGCCGCCGAGTACGTCGTCTTTCTCGATAAGCGCGGTTTTCAGACCAAACTGGCCAGCGCGGATTGCGGCTGTGTATCCAGCCGGACCGCTCCCGATGATGGCAATGTCATAAACGGTTTCGGGCAAGGGCGCACACCTCTATACAGAAGAGATGAAGTTGGGCAAGCGTACGATTCTAGACCAGGTCAGTAAGGAAAGGCTAACTATCCCAACAGCCGCGCGGCTTCCTTCGCGTAGTAAGTAACGATGATGCTCGCCCCGGCGCGGCGGATCGAGAGCAGCGATTCCATCATGACGCGCTCGCGGTCAATCCAGTTATTGCGTGCCGCGGCTTCGATCATGGCGTACTCGCCCGAAACCTGGTATGCCGCCAACGGCAAGTCGAAGCGCTCGCGGGCGGTGGCGATCACGTCCAGATAAGGCATGGCGGGCTTGACCATGATCATGTCCGCACCTTCTTCGACGTCGAGTTCGATCTCGCGCATGGCTTCGCGCAGGTTGGCTCCATCCATCTGGTAGGAGCGGCGATCGCCGAACTGGGGCGCCGAATCGGCAGCCTCGCGGAATGGCCCATAAAATCCCGAAGCGAACTTGGCAGCGTAAGAGAGAATAGGCGTGTTGATCAGTTCGGCCTCGTCGAGCGCTTTACGGATAGCAGCTACGCGACCGTCCATCATGTCGGAAGGGGCGATAATGTCCACGCCAGCGCGGGCCAACGAGACCGAAGTGCGAGCCAGCAGCTCGAGGGTGGCGTCGTTGACGATTTCGAATTCCCGCCCGACAGCGCGAGCCGCGACCGCTGCCACCGCTTCCATGGCCTTCATTTTTTCTTCCGGCCTTACAGCAACAGCCGACGTGGTATTCAGGGCTGCCGCCCCGAGCGATTGCGGAAATTGTCCCTTGCGCACCACACCACAGTGTCCGTGAGACATGTATTCGCACAAGCAAACATCGCCCACGATAATGACGTCGGAAACTTCGTTTTTGATGGCCCGAGCCGCTTGCTGCACGATCCCGCTTTCCGACCAGGCGCCGGTGGCAACTTCGTCCTTGGTCTCCGGTAGGCCGAACAGAATAACGGCGGCAACGCCCAGGGAACGAGCCTGGCGTGCCTCCTTGACGGCCTCATCCACGGACAGGTTGAACACGCCCGGCATAGACCGCACTTCCTTGCGCACACCCTGGCCCGGACAGACGAACAGAGGGTATACAAAAGCCTCCGGAGTGAGCCGGGTTTCCCGTACCAGAGCGCGCAGTTGGTCGTTCTGGCGCAGGCGGCGAAGGCGAGTCACCGGGTAGGTCATGGACTGATTCTAGCAGAGGACGCAGCGCCGGTTTGCCGTCAACAGTGGCGGACAAGCGTGTCCGCCCCACCCGGCGTGGCCCTCGGGACGCTGCGTAAGTTCGGCTGGGGTTGTACGCTAAGAGGCTGATCAATGTTCCGCAGTACCAAAGTAATGCATTGACCGGTCCGAAACCTACCAGCTCCGAGCTCACGCACTAGAATGCGGAATACCAATGACCTCGAGGCGAAAACGGTGGATTGGGGGCCTTAGCTGCCTGGTCCTGGCATATGCGATCGTGTCGCTCAGCGTGCCCGCGGGCTTCGCATTGCTAGCCTTTGGTGATGTTGCCCAGTTCCTGTTGCTATTTCTTGCCTTCCTGCTGATGGTGGTAAACGCCGTTTCCAACCGCGGCCAAATCCGGTTGTTCTGGGGACTGATGGCGGCCGGCTGCCTGTTGTGGTCAACCAACCTGGTTTTGTGGACGCTCTACGAGGTGGTCTTGCGCCGCACGATCCCTGATCCGTTTGTCGGGGACGTAATCCTCTTCATTCATGTGGTACCGTTCATGGCAGCGGTTGCTCTGCGTCCCCACCTGTCGGAGGAAAAGAAGCTTTACTTCAGCACATTGAACTTCCTGGTGCTGCTGGTGTGGTGGGTGTTCCTTTATGCGTTCATTGTTTTTCCGGACGAGTTTGTGGTGCTCAACGTTGCGGTCTACAGCCCCCATTTCGACCTGCTCTATCTGGTGGAAAATCTTGCCATGCTGGGAGTGCTCGGCATCCTGGCATGGAATACGCGCGGAGCGTGGAAGGAGATTTACTGGAACCTGTTTGTGGCGTCGGGACTTTACACTTCAAGTTCGGTGTCCATGAATGCCGCCATCGCGCGCAATCAATACCACACCGGCAGCATCTATGACGTCCCGTTCATTGCTTCTATTTGCTGGTTGATCTGGGCAGGCCTGCTGGCGCGGGAATTGAAGCCCGCCTGTGAGCCTGTGGCACCCCACAGGGGTCGTTGGCGGATGCTGGCCCCACGACTTGCCATGCTCGCCATGCTTTCTCTTCCACTGATGGGATATTGGGCGTGGTTTCGAGACACGGCGCCCCCAAACCTGCGCCAGTTCAGGCTGCTGGTAACACTGGCAGCCACGCTGGTGCTGGGTCTATTCGTATTTCTCCGCCAATATTTGATGGACCGGGAACTGGTACGCTTACTGGAAGAATCCCGCCTCAGCCTGGAGAACCTGCAGCGTTTGCAGGCCGAACTGGTGCAACGGGAAAAGCTGGCATCGCTCGCGCAACTGGTATCCGGAGCGGCGCACGAGATCAACAATCCGCTAGCCGTGATCCTTGGCTATTCCGATTTGCTGGCTGCCGACCATGGCCTGAAGCCGGACCAGGCCAACATGGCGCGCAAGATCGGCCACCAGGCCCGTCGCACCCGGGAACTGGTCTCCAGCCTGCTCAGCTTTGCCCGGCAGTCGCCGGGTGAAAAGACGCTGCTGAACATGGGCTCAGTAGTGCAACGTGCATTGCAAATGAAAATGCTTCGCATCGACAACAAGAACATCCGCGCCAAGAGTCAGATCGCGGCCGATCTTCCCCAAATCTGGGGAAATATCAACCAGCTCTTTCAATGCTGCGCCGAAATTATCGGGAATGCGACGGACGCTCTGGAAGAAGTGGGCGGCGGTACAGTATCGGTGAGCGCGCACCAGGAGGGCGATGAATTGGTGCTGGAGTTTTCCGACTCCGGCCCCGGAGTCCGCGATCCGCACCGCATCTTTGATCCCTTCTACACCACCAAGCCAGTTGGCAAAGGTATGGGTCTGGGCTTGAGCGTCACTTACGGAGTCGTCCAGGAACACCAGGGCCATATCACCTGCCACAACCTGCCCGAAGGAGGCGCTGTCTTTGTGGTTCGCTTCCCCGTGGCCAACCAGCCGGCCTCGACAGTCGCTTCCGCCGCGGCCGCGAAGGCGTAGACCCCCCCAGCCCACGTTGAGGGATTCGCCTTGCTTGGATAACAACATGGGATCACAGTGAAGCCAGCTTCAGCCCTGGCGTAGCCAATCCGTCCGCTTCTTGTAACATGAATCTGATGCAGTCTCCGCTCACCCACACCAGCGCCCGGGTGCTGGAGTTCGAGTCTTTGCGCGATCTGATCCGGGGATACGCCTCTTCGCCGCTCGGCCAGGAACGGATCGCAGCCCTTCGCCCGTCGGTCGACCGTGGTTGGATTGAAAATCAGCATCAACTCGTTACCGAAATTCGTGAGTACAGGCGGGTTGGCGGGCGCTTCGAGTTTTCCGGGTTACTGGATGGCTCAAAGACGGTGGAAAAATCCCGCATCTCCGGCGCGGTTCTTGAGACCACAGAAATTCGTGATGTGATTCTGGTCGTGGACCGCGCAGCCGAGTGGCGGGAAATCGCTCTGAGTCC
>Ga0137360_10001683_pt1 | contig 13132 bp, 18 predicted proteins | sample Mad1_60_16metaG_FD_104924 | JGI IMG/M metagenome (GOLD analysis project Ga0137360, IMG submission 104924) | Vadose zone soil microbial communities from Angelo Coast Range Reserve, California, USA - Mad1_60_16 metaG | ecosystem: Environmental > Terrestrial > Soil > Vadose zone | place: USA... | reverse complement strand
GAAATAGACACGGGCGGCAGGATTGTTAACATCGTCATCTGTACTGCTCACAGAGGAGAAAGTGGGTGATTGCGGGGTAGATTGGCACGGCAGTGCGACGTTGAAGGACATTACAGCGAGGACGCCTCGAGGCGGGCCAACTGGTCCACAAACATTCAACGCGTTTGGTCATGTGATCAATTTCTGTCCATTTTTAGAAACCCGAAAAATTATGTAATCAACCAAAAATCATGTCGCTTCTTCGGTGACGGCTCGAGCCACAGCGACTCCAGCGACTCCACTCGCTTCATACGGAAGCCATGGGGTCCATCATCGGTATTTTAAGGAATCTGTCCCCCCCAAGGGCATTTTTCTCTTCAAGACCAAAGTATCTCCCGATGCAGCAGCCCGCCCTCTCAAAGAACATCTCGCTTCGCTCATTGCTCGAGTCACATTGCCCAAGCGTTCTGTCGCCGTTCCGTCCAACCCCGTGGCTATTCAAGCGAGTAGATGCCCAGTTCGTTCTTCTAGTGTTGCCACGTACTAACGCAGCATAGTGGACACCTACAGACCATGTATTCCGTTTTAGGCGATTTTTCTGCCATCGATCCGGTTATATACGATAGGCAAGTCATCTTTCACCATTAAACCAATCGCCGACTCATGTTCACCTTGGCAGGCGGCTACTCCAAACTAAAGATGGCGGGACCTTGTCAGGTTATCTGGTTTGATCTTGAAGAGCTCCACTCATTATTGCGACAGGGGCCTCGACTTCACACCGCCTGCTTCAGACAGTATCCTCCCGGACAGAACACCGATCATTGTGGTTTTACACGGCCTGTCCGGTGGTCAGTTCATAAACCTGACTGTTGTTTAGTCGTTGGGCCTGACACAGCCGTAGGCTCACATGAATCTTACGTCCGCGCCATTCTTTCTCCTGCGGTAATGCCAACTCACAAAGGTGGCCTCGGATACAGAGCAGTCGTTGTCAACTTCCGTGGATGTACGCCCTCGATTTAGTCATGAAAGTCTAGACCATTTATCAGAGGCATCAGGTGCAGGAGTTCCTCTCACCAGTCCACAGCTCTATTCTTCCTGTCATACAGATGATCTACGTCAGGCTTTACTTTACATCTCACATCGCTATCCTCGAGCACCATTACTAGGTCTCGGATTCTCCTTAGGTGCTAATATTCTGACAAGATATGTCGCTGAAGAGGGAGAAGAATGCAGACTAATCTCGGCTTGCGCTCTCGCTTGTGTAAGCTTATCCTCCTACAGTAAAATTGGTTCATCTAAAAACCTCTTTTAGCCATGGGATCTCGCTGCAAACTCAATCGCGTGCGTCTATGTTCACCACCTTATCCACGTTTCGGACTCCCACTCACCCCCTCGTAGCCTACATAGTCATTGGCTCATGCGCAATATCTATGCTAAAGCATTGGGTGAGAACCTAAGGCGACTGGTCTCAGGACACGTCGACACTATCATGAAGTTCCCGGACTCACGGCTCGCGCAGTCTCTCCCGGAGCTATTCTCCCGGCGGTCCCTTACGCTATCCCAGTTTGATAACTTAATAACTGTACACGCTGGCGGCACATCTCCTCCATTTCCTTTCAAAGACGCACAACATTATTACAAGTATGCCTCGTCTCATACGGTACTCGGCGATATACGCATACCGTACCTCGCAGTGAACTCGGACGACGATCCTATAGTGAAGCACTTTCCCATTTATGAGACCGACAATGAGTGGGTGATCCTGGTGGTCACCCGGGGCGGGGGGCACTTGGGCTGGTTCGCAACGACGGGAAATGGTTCCAGGAGGTGGATTTCGCAGCCAGCTCTTGAGTGGTTTAGGGCGACGGCCGAGAAAATTGATGTGCCCCGACGGGCCGTGCGTGACATAAGAATAGTGGGTGGATGGTTGGTTGAAAGTGGAAGGGAGCACCTCGGCTGTAGAGACAATGGGGAGGGAGGAAGGATAGAGCGGGGGACGAGGCAGAAGGGTGGGTTTGCTGGTCTGTGACAGACACTAGAGCTAGAGACAGAGTGCTACCTCTTATGTAATGTACTAATGCAGCTCATTTGTAGATATGTGTGGGCCAGAAAGAAAGCTGCCACAAGCTTAGTGGTGGAGCCGTTAGTGGCGAGGGATGAACGCGTCGAATATATTCCTACGTAAAATGAGTAAAATTCATAGTGAGGTATGCAAATTCGGAGAAGGCAAGAGATGTTGAAACGTGCATAAGAATTTCAAACCTTGTCAGAGACCTCAAACCGCGTCACGGTGCTAGTGGAAAGCACTCTGCCTTAAGGTAGAATAAACACGAGTAGATCGTGTGACGGCGGCAAACAAGCAACGTACACCAACTCGTGGGCGAAACTCAGGCTTGCAGCCAGAAAATGACCGCAGAGAGCTGCACCGAGTCTGGGGGTTAGTGTTAAAAAAACAGGAATGTTGCACCAGGCGAGCGGATCCACGTCGCAATTTTAAAGGATCCAAGTGGGCCGCCCGACCGACAGCATCGATTATTTCTGTGCTGCATTTATATAATATACCAGACGCATTTAGGATTATTGGGCAGGTACGGGATGGGACGAGGTTCCTAGAGCAGTTTCATTCGCCTTGCAATAAGGAGTCCGATGAAATAATTGTTATGGGGGACAGGCATTGGGGAATAGGTGGGTGCGGCGTCTTTGCAGCCGATAAACGATAAACCACCAGCTCCGGATCGACCTCGCTCGAATCGATCGATCGCCAAGTCATCTCTTAATTGATTCCGAGACACTGACCTCCCCGGCGGCAACTGGGGATGCATGATCCGTTTAATCCGTCTTTGCAGCTCAAGGGTCCACGCTGATACCACGCTCCCTACATTCTCGATACCCGAGTGGTACGTTGTTGCGATGGAGTCGGGGGTCGTGCATAAAATGCGAAACGGCCATATGTGCATGCACGATCGGTCGCCAGTCGAAATAATGTGCCATGGGTCCCCCGGTGTGACCTTGATACCGCACGAAATGACGAACAAGACGTGAGTTGAGCAATTCACCTTCAAAGGTCCTGACGGAGGCGGCACCCCTTACAAAATCATGACTCAAGTGAGCTGCTTCTGAACGCGACGCTGACTGGCCTCGCGGAGTCTACAATTTCATATATCCAATCCTGAGGGCGTATCACGTTTGATTGCCGAGAAACCCACAGATTGGACATCGGGTGTCAACAGTAACAATTACCGAGTGGAAACGTGTACTTACTCCAAGAATTCTATACAGTGAGGGTGTTTGAAAGGGATTTTTATTGGTCAACGTTTTCAGATCAATGGGGACCATGTCTCCATATCAAGTGGCATCGATCAGCCAATACCAATAGGTGCGCATCAAGTTGTCGTAACCCACGCCCAAACTGTGATCGACGGTTCAGAGGAACAGGTTCAAAACTATCAGGCGACCTGAACACTTCCACTCATAGCGAGAGCAAGCCCAAGACTCTTGTGACCATGCTCCACCCTGCTTATTAGTTGGGAGAATTTACTCCAATACACGTGAATCGACTCCGAGTTTGCTCAGCGGTGCAATACGACGCCGTACTCAATCGCTATCGCTGAACTCGAGTCGATCCTCTTCGTCGTCCTCCACCGTTGCTATTCGCTCGTACTGACTTACATCAACAGACACGGTTCCAAGTTCCAGCAAGGAAGCATCGGACGCAGCAAGGTTTTTGTCGCGCTCAAAAAGTTGACGTCCTAGAAAACGGAGGATTGGCAGCGAAGACCGAAAAGAGAGACAGGCACCCACCTGTCAGCCGACCAGCCATCTTTTTATACTCATCCCTTTCTTTGGCGGTCATAGCCTTGAGTTTTTCTTCTTCGTCACGCATCTTGCGTAGATGTACTTTTCCATCGAATCTGATCTTCCACTCGTTGAACGACTGTATCGTCACTGGCGTGCCCCGAGTGCGAGCTTCCTCTTCCTATAATAATAGATCGGATGAGTCAAGGAAAGTAGTCGAAGACGCAGGCCTGCCTCTAAAGCTTTTCGTTCCAATTCCACGGCTTCTTTCTTTCTACGTTCTGATCTAGTCCGAATAAGCGTTGATAGCTGCTCTCGTAGATGCGAGACGATAGTGAACGTCATCGCCATCCCTGTGTTTTCTTGTGCCTGTAGTCTCATGTCAGTGCAATGCATAGAACCTATTAGACAGGCTAGCATGCTCACGACGGCCTGAGCACTCCAGAACAAGTCATCCATCTCTTTCTCGTCTATTCCCCCTTCTAATGGCTCCAAGGAAAGCTTGGGTAACTCATCTGGGTAGCCGTCGGTATAGTACACAGTCAACGATAAGTTGACTGGAGGAGCGTTGAGATGAATATCGCATAGACTTCAATGAACGTACGAGATTCCTCCCCATCATCGAGACCATCCGGTCTGATATCGATTCTTATTTCCTTCTCGGACAACTCTTATGTGGGACTTCAGCGACAGGAGCTATGGCAGACGTGATGTACAGACTTATGAGCTCATCGGCATAAATGGATTCGAGAACCTAGGCGGCGATGAGCGAAAGAACCACGATAGGTCTGAAACTGTACCTCGAATTCTTCGAGGATGACATCGGACGACATGGAGGTGACGCTGTGGTGACCAACAACGCCCGGCGGCACCACGGACCGGGCATTGCCGTGCCTGTCTGTCCCCTCCTGTCCGACGATTTGTTCGCCGCAGCATCATTCACACAACTCAACTCGGAGATGTTGTCTCAATTAGTTCATCGCACCAACACCATTCTCCGTGGATCACGTCCTTTCATTCCGCTACCATCCTCACTTGGTTCCTCACAATGCTCCCACATTTTCCGGGCTTATTCGTGGTCCAGCGAATCCCAAACAGCGAACTGGAGTCACTTGAACGACATTTACGGTAGAGCGGTGGATGTGAAGCCAAGAGAGCTCCCCAACTCCCCAGATGAGAGGTGGGCCATGCAGAGTCGCTCTAGGATAGCAGGTCTGAAGCAACCAAAGGGCCCCTATGCCGGTATGGCGATTTTTTCCCCTTCGAACCTCATGTTTTTCTCATATATCAGTCTAGGAAGGAGTATCGAAGTGAAAAATGGAAACGTTGCCGACGCACTGAACAAGCTACAATACACCTTACAGAGGAACAAGGTTGTCACGGAACTCAGGCTAACTGAACGACACGAAAAGAAAGGTTATAAGCGGAGGAGATTGAGCAGTAAGCGCTGGCGAAAGAGGTTTGCACACGAGGTATGGGCAAGTTTTTTATGGTGTGACGTATCCTGATCAGCGTTTTCTAGGTACGGAAAAAGGTTCAACTTGTGAACAAGATACGTGCTCGAGGCGCGTAGATCTAGCTTACCCTTACCTTCTACCGCTTTATTACCCTTCATCCACAATGCTGCGCTCTGCACCAAATGCGTCCATTGCTCCGAGCAAACAGACAAATGAATTCTCATGACTCGTAAACGCCGAACTATGAACACAGTACGAACTTGCGAATCCTGAACCAATGGCCCCGCCCGGGCGTGTCTGCTCACTTTGCTGATCAGCCGGGAAGCCAGCGCGCACCTCCTTCGTGGCAGCGATCGCTTGATGTAGAGCTTCACATGATGTGTGTATAACGAGATTTCTCGGGGAACGGCAAATAGCTGCCTGCTCTAAGCGACATCTCATTCACCCTCGTTTTCTGGTAGCTCGTGCCTCAAATGCCATGCTACATGCGTCTTCAACGTAATTGTAGCCCGTCTCCGCCTTTCAAACCTGTGCTAGCATACTGATGGGCTCCCTGATTTCCGTACCCTGCATGCAGGTTGGCCGCTCCACATTATCTTAAACCCATCGGTTTTCTGATCGCATGTCATCCCAAAGCGCCTCGTGTGGCACACGCTGAACGGGACATTCAAAGCATTTTACCATTTCGTTGATTGCCCAGCAGGAAGGGTGGACTGCCAGCCTAATTTCGCTTCTCGATCACACTTCCCAAGCTCCCTCGATGAATGCTGTATACACTTTCCCTGACTCTCTTTAGGGCTGCCCACATGCATGTGGTGCAGGGTAGAACTACATTGCCTGAATTTCTGATCGCATGCACGTGCTGGTCAGCACTTGGACCCAAGTTTTTCCTAACAGGTCGCCATCTGAAATCTGCAATAATTAAAATCTCGGCAGCTGAATACTCTCCGAGCTGGCGATGGCCTGGCGGCAAACAGCATGTGCGCACACACATGTGGGTCCTGAGTCCTCGATGATTCCTGGGCTAGACTTTATATAGTACGGGGCCTGTTAAGACGAAAGTAGTCATTGTGTGCCAGTCCTTGTCCAGTCCAGTACGACTTATTTGACTGACTGAAACAGGGATTACCATGTGCTATAATGTAGGACAGACATATTGTCCTTGGCCCATGCGACAACTGAACTCTGACTCTAGATAATCGATGGGCGGTTCCACCAGACGTGTTGCCATTTCAAGGCAATGTCTACGCGCCGCCAAGACTGCATGCGCCATGTCTGCTTCTTCAGCTTTCGCCATCCTGCTAGTACGTAGGGGATATACCTGTGGTTTATCGTCCTGACTTGGAGCCCACAGATTGTACCTCGAGGACTTGCAGGTGCAAGCGAACAATGGATGCACCTATCCTAAACCCAATTCGGCTTAGCCCAACACGATGTCCAGACTGTGTGCAGGTAGAGAGATTGAAAACTGAGACCAAATCCGAGTCGTCACTCGCCCAATGACACATTATGCATTATAACTCATGCATTATAACTCATCGAACATATTAAACGACAATTTTTTGCACCTACCTTACGTTACGTAGTTATAATAACCTCCATATGTTTATTCCTTGTATTTAGTGGACGCTTGGTCCCTTATTTATACATGTTTATGCATGTCCTTATCTTGCGGAGCATCCGGCCCGTCGAACAGATTTGGCAAATGTTCTATTGAACTGATGTCTTTATTCTCTAAATGCTGTTTGTTCTCTTCACGTTGCACCGAACTTGTTATTGGATGTTCGTCGAATCGGCCCTTTGTGTCTCTGTGTCAAGGCGACGAGCTTGGGTATAAAGGCGGCCGTATGGAAGATCGTTCGCCACACAAACATGGGGATCCCGGGTGATATCGGCATACCAGCGACAGAGAACTTGAGGCTATTCCTTTCTCAGGCAACACTTCCTCTCATGAAGATCCCTCGAAATGCACCACCGCTTCCACCTTCGGGGCACAGGAGTCACAATATCGGCCTAACGACGCGGCCAGAAAGACACAGACGTCTAGAGTCTATCCGATCTCTTAGGGTGGGTGTGGAAGCCGAAGCATCAGAATGTATGCGTTCACAATCATCTCTTTCCTAATACGAGCGTACTCTCACGCAAACCGAATAATGTTAGACTCAAGCAAGGTAGTCCCAGATTATACCTTGAACGGCGGAGATTCCGATTCGGAGACGGGAAACGCAATTCGCATTCCCTGCAATCCGACCTTCGATATTCCGCAACCACATATGATTCCTCCAACTGACCTGGATCGGTGCGACAGCATCCTCTGAACGTCTGACCGGGGTTCAAGTTTTTAAATTCTCTATTCTTCTTCAGTTTCTCGTCCTGGGTTGACTATTTGCCATTGCAAACGACGGAACGCGCTTTGCACCTCGTGCACCCGGAGTCACGACACTGGTCCTTCGTCCTCCAAAACGGCGACATGGATGACGCGCATTTTAAGTACTACGCATGGGAGCTGGCACCTTACATCCATAGTACGAGCGGGCGGAAAACAACTGCAATAGTCATGGCGATGCCTCCGTGGACGATGACTCCGACAGATTTGCAGTGCTTCGCTGCTTGCAATGAGGCGAGAAATGCAACCTTCTTGTCTGAACCAACCCTCTGACGCTTTGTGCAGTTTCCACAATTCGGCCAGGCCGGGCGTACTCGCCTCAACGACGATCAACGCATATGGGGAAAGGTTAGTCTCTCCGTTCTAAACGTCTTGCTTGCTATTCTGATTACGCAATGCAGCTGTACGATATCTGTATAGCCAGAGAAAGCCCATATTTCGTTGTGACCAACTATTACAACTGGATTTTTGGTGTATTCTCAAAGGGTCTGTAGTCGAGTCTTTCCGAATTGTGTGAAACTGATTCACGTCCGGCCGTTGTTTAGGATGGAGTGTGGCCGTCGTTGGGGAGGTTCAGACGTACGCAAGCAATGCGCCAACAATACTTGAACACTTATTCTACTGGCTATCATCCTCCATGAATGAGCCTGGTACATATCGCCGTCCCGAGGTGGGTAACGAGCGCGTCCTCCCATCTGAGGAATGCCCGTGTCTCGTCTATGATGTTATGGCGAAGAACCCTCGGGCGGCCCTCGCATTGTACTCACTCAACTGATTACCATCTTGAGTAGGTCCCCGAAACGCACATTTACCGCGGTCTAATTCCCGAAACACTTGACATAGGGCCCGCCGCTGCACTTGACATCGGTTATAACCAATCAGAGACCGAATCCACTTGGGATGGGAAAGATGATGGTAAGAACCATCTCTCGGATGTGGGAGCGTACGAGAACGGCATCACCAATCCGTTTCCCAGACTTAAAATCCGGGTACAGCTTTGCGGCACAGAGTGACATATCGCATGCCGACTCAGACAGGACGGTAACTTACCGTCCGAGAAAAGCTCGTCGGAATTATGAGCCCCGTGACTGGCTCATTCGGTGTCAAGCTTGGGAGGGGGAAACTCCCAGCGAGAGGCCCTGTATTGACGATGCCGCCTCTGAGGCGACCAGCCATTGGTCATCGTTCTCGGTGCCAACCGTAAGGGCTGGCAATTGGATTAACCCTGCATCTGCACCACTACGGAAGATCCAGACCTCTAGCCTCAAGAAGGCGTAGAGATTTAGATATATATTATGTAAATACCCTCCAATCGCTAGAAGCTGACACTTGGTTGGTGTTCAGCTGAGCTTTAGAATATAGCGTCAATACACGCAAGCTGGACGGGTTCAGACTATTCCTCCATTTCAAGGGCCTCTTCAGCTAAGCTTGTCTGGGCGGGCGTTCTACTTCCGCCGTGGGCAGACATTGGTGTACTATTTTGTACGATAGATGATTGTGATTGGGCAGCGGTAAGGCCAGATTCTGTGGGATCTGCGGAGGACGGGAATAGTCGCATCTGATACGATGCAACCGTTGGTGGCTGTACCTTTGGTAGAAGATGAACATCCTGAACTAGACGATAGGGATCATACGCTTACATCTCTCATCGGGTCGAGATAACTGGCTAAGCCGAGGGCGGCTTGGTACTCATAAAAATTGAGGAGGATCGCCAATGCATCTGTGACATACATTTTGTTGGTGTAAGAATGCAAGGCCACGACATACATACCTGCGACAGATAGCAGTTCACTCTCTCTGAGACCAAAGAATTCTATCGCGAACCGCGAAGCATCGGGTGAAGAAGGCTTATGGGTCGGAGGGGTGGGTAACGAGGCTGATGGCGCCGATGGTGACACGCGGGCATCTAAGGATAGGGAATGTGGACCATCGACAATCCGTTGAGCGAGAATGTAACAGGCAGTAGCGATGATTTTCGGTGGGTAAAGGACGCAAAGGGGAGTGCGGTACCTGAAAATCAGATGTATCACAGCTAGAACACAGCCTGGGCATGGGCATGAACGAGAACTGACGAGTCGTGTGCGATGCTCCAGGCGTAGTCTTGGAGCCGGTATACCACGTCATGTGCGTCGAACAAGTCGACGAGGTCGGCATGCGGACTGTCGATGACAAAGTCAAAGCAGAGTGCCTCTAGGAGGACCTCCTCGGCGGCGAGGATCTGGCTGGAAACTTCATCAATTTCCTGTGAAAAGCAAAAAAAAGAAAAGGATCCGTTTCGAGCATATTACGAGAAAGATAAGGAGAAAAACGTACTGGACCATTCAGTGGAATGTCTCGAACATCTATTCCCTTTGCCTTGGACTGGCACACCCTAGCTACATCCCTGAGCTTCCTTCCGCACTCTTCTGTCTTTGTGGCAAGAAATACACAGGCTGCCGCGATGGTCTGATGACGTATTAGTGACGGATGAGGAGGCCACGAGAGCAAATGAGACTGAGGCTGACTTGGCGATGATGATCTAGCATGGAATACCGCATAAAGAAGCGATGAAACCACGTCGCAGCCGTGAATAGGCCCGGGGAATGGCTAAGGGAGAGACAAGGGTTTGTTGAGCATCGACAGAAAAACGGGGGTTGGAAGAGTTGGCTAGCGCACGAACAGGCCTATCGATGTCCCGAGGCGATACAAAAATTCGATGCCTCTCGATCTGTCGTACATCTCCTCGTGCAGCGACCTTTCCTGGGCGGTCGGAGTGCAGGACAGAGCAGAAATCGGGAAGACCCATTGTGAGTTGGTGGTGGACTCTGTGGACATGTTCGCATCTCCGGGTTGGGACGGACGATCTCCGCGCGGCGAGACGGAAGAGCACAGAGACGCGATTGCGGCGCGATTACCGCCTGCCTCACTGCATCTGTCTGCACTCCGAAGTGGCAAGAAAAATTTCAAGGAGAGGTTCATATGATGAATTTATCTCTGATCGCAGCGAAAAGGTCGTGTATACTGCATGGCCCAACCCTTTTAGTTCACATGATTCTCTATATCGATGCCATCGGTCCCAAACCTCAGCATTTCAAACAGAAACCAACACCGATCCCGTACATCGTTGCCTATCCCATTCTCACTTCGGCGATTGCGGTTTGGTCAAGCAGCCAAACGGGGGTCTGACTTGCACAGAGATAAGCCCCGTCCAGTCACGCGACAGCGGCGGGCGGTTAACGACGAGCCAATCCACTTTCCCAACACGCCTGGCACCAGCTATCGATTTGCGGATCTACGAAGCCCGACGGTCAACTTCACAAAACATACCCTACAGGAAACTCACTATATGATTGGGGGAACGACCGGCTAAGAGCGATCAGCCACGGATCACTCCGCCGTGGATCAGGCCAATAATGGGGACTCACATCTGGTTGCAAGTCCTTTGGCACTGTGGGGAAATGCACTCTGCAGGGTGCTTCAAGCTAAATCTGCACCAGCGACTTTCGCACCGAATCTAAGAACCGGTTGACGTTGCCATGAAAAACGGTCTCACAACGCCATTGCTCACCTCCTCCTCAGTCTGTAGAACAAGTCAGACGACTCGCAAGCGAGTCCTCGTAGTCGGGCCCACTCACCAGTTGTACTTCGTGCTTGCAACGAAGGTAAGTGTTGGTTACTCTTCGCAGCGGCCCTCGTAAGAACAGACGAGGACATACAAGAGGGGTGTTACTCACCTCCTCCAGTGGCACATCTTGGAGAAAGCGAATGACCCCTTGCTCCGGCAACTGCAGATGCCTTAAATCCTTGACAACACCGCTCACCCGAGAGGTTGGCACCGGGGAATATACAATCAACAAAAAGGTTCGGGCTCATTAGATAGTATCATGCTCTTCGATAGCAACTTCTGACCAATCGACGCAAACTCATAAACTGTGATCTCAGAGTCCTCGCACGGGGATCTCAAACCATGGAATAAACGGCATCTTTTCATCTGTACCCGTAACCGTTAAATGCCACCGACCTGCGATGCAAACCGCCAAAACGCTAAAGTCGAATCGCCTATCCCAGCGCCGCAACGAGTCAGGGGTTGTGTTTCCGTATCTTCACGAGGCAAACACGCATCCTTGATAGCGCTTTCGCCTGCGCAGTGAGGTGCCAATGGTCGCAGGGTCCGTCGGAACTACATGTGAAGGACGTTACTCGGCCATAAACGCTCTGGTGTTTCATCTCGTGTCCAATGATGGCCAAGCACGAATAAGTGCACGACCGCCTTCCCCTGCCAGCATGTCATCATACAGCCACAATATAAGGAGGTTCTCCGATGACGGAGTTTCGCTCGATCTCGCAATACACAAACTTGTCCCTTCCGTGTCTTTCCGGTCGGAGTATCTAGATGACGGTTGACAGTAAGGCTATACAATTGAAGTGACCTTGGGAGAAGGATCTGCAAAGATAGGCAACTCAGACCCCCGACATTGGTTCATACACCGGTGAGCGTCAGAAGAGACGAGTACGCGGACATGCTTGCCTTAGTGGGGATTTGTACATATTACGTGCCCCCTATTCAACGTGGTCGGCAAATTCATGCCAAGTGATAAGAGCCAACTGGCGCCAACTGCCCATAAAATAAGTCTGAAATGTATCTGCAGTAGCTGAAACAGGCAAAACAACCTATAAACCCGCGAACATTCCCACTAAATATTGACTCACACCCCCCGGTGTCAATACACCTACATCCGAAAACACAAGGGAGATCAAGTCTGGTCTGTGGTCATCGTCAGATTGTGAAGAGTAAGGAGAGAAACCTAGCCAAACGTAGTATAGTCCACATCAGGGTTTCCCTCCATTTGCTCAGACGTCATAGTTCGCTGTGGCGATGCTCTTGGTGACCGTGTGAGTTCTGATGCGGGCCGGTTCGTTGGGTTTGCAAAGGAAAGAATACCGGAATTATGCGTCGGCAGGTCGTATTGCGATAGTGGGAACAAGCGATGGAATTTGTAGCTGAGAAACGCCGCGTCAGATGACTGCGAAGAGTAACGTTATGTGGGGATCTACCTTTCCGCTAATGCGTAGAACGGTTTGTTCTCCGCCTTTGCGATAATAGCCATTTGGTTACTCCCCACGGCATTAATCAAGCCACCACTCTCAACAACTGCCTCCGAGCCAACGAGAACAAAGTCAACTTTATCCATGACATAAGCAACGGCTGAATCAAGAACCACTGTGCATGGGATACCGGCTGCCGTTAGAGCCTCGTAAGTCTTGAGGCTATTTAAGGGTATGTATGCGTGGGGTTAAAGGAAGTATGAATAGAGTCTGCGCACCCAAGGCCGCGGGGACGAGCTTCCGTTACATAAACAGAAATACGTTTGCGAGTGTGCGCATGGAGAAGTGCCTGGGTAACAACCCGCGAGTAAGAGTGGGTAAGAATCTAAAGGTGTTCAGAAACATCAAATAACCAATAAACGCTGAGCGTACCACAGAGTCATCCTTGATGAATCCGAGCACAAGTTCAGCTATCTTGGCGCGAAATTTT
>Ga0137360_10001677_pt1 | contig 13172 bp, 12 predicted proteins | sample Mad1_60_16metaG_FD_104924 | JGI IMG/M metagenome (GOLD analysis project Ga0137360, IMG submission 104924) | Vadose zone soil microbial communities from Angelo Coast Range Reserve, California, USA - Mad1_60_16 metaG | ecosystem: Environmental > Terrestrial > Soil > Vadose zone | place: USA... | reverse complement strand
TGGAGCTGCGAGGGGAACTCGAAGACGTGAAACTACCGAGCGGCTATTACAAAGCTTTCGTCGAGTTGCACATTGAACAAGGTCCGCTGTTGGAGCGTCAGCAGATTCCCCTCGGAGTGGTTACCAACATCGCCGCTCCGGCCAGCCTGAGGGTTTCTATCGAGGGCGCGGGGGGACACGCGGGCGGAGTGCTGATGCCCGATCGCCGCGACGCCCTGTGCGCAGCGGCGGAGTTGATTCTGGCCGTCGAAATCGTGGCGCGAACCAGCGGAGCGATTGATACCGTTGCAACCGTTGGCATTTGCGAGGTCTTTCCGGGCGCAGTGAATAGCATTCCCAGCCGGGTTCGGCTTAGCGTTGACATTCGTGACATCGATCTGGAGCGGCGTGACGCGGTGATGAAGGCGACGGAGAAGGCTGGCCACGCGATATCCGCGAAACGGAGGGTTACGATTCACACTGACCTGTTGAACGCGGACGCTCCGGCCAACTGCGCGCCCGCCGTGGTAGAGACTCTCTGTCAGTCTTGCAGGAAACACGAGCAAAAGTTTCTTCCCATGATTAGCCGCGCCTACCACGACTCGCTCTTCATGGCGCGCATCGCGCCCACCGCCATGCTGTTTATTCCCTGTCGCAATGGATACAGCCATCGCCCCGACGAGTACGCATCTCCGGAAGACATCGCCCGAGGTACCTTAGTGCTCGCCGAAGCACTGGCGGCACTTTCCGCTTGAACTGAAAACTGCGCCTACGGAAAGTGCGGGATGGCGGATCGGCGATCCGTCCAATGCTCGACGATATCCCGCACCACCTTGTCGCCCACCGTCTGAGCGGCTTCCAGAGCGGGCATGTAGGCGGAGTAATTGCCGGATACCATTTCCTTCAGGCTGTCGGCAGCAGTTGTGCCGATGGGCTCGCGGTCATAGTTGCTGACGGTGCGCAGCACGAGTACACGTTGCAGATCCGCGCGCCCCGCCTGATTCAGAAATGTGAGAGCTTGCAGAGTGCCCGAGTCCTCCATGGCGGCAATCATGTAGTTGCCTTTGCCGGCGGTGAAATAGCGAGTCCAGGCGTTGGCCCACTCATCCATTTTTGAACCGTGCCAAAAAGTGCTCGCCGACAGGGCGTCACCCCGGGTGACAAATGGCGGCTTCAACGCATTCGGGAAACCCGCGAAACGCGTCCGGAACTTGCGCAAAGCTTCGGAATCGGCGAGCGGGATATTTTGGGTAAGGTGAAATGCCCAGCCAACAAGCCCGGGATTGAGAGTGTAGACCTCACCATAGGAATCGCTGCTGACGGGTTGCTCGTAAGGCGTTCCTTTGCGCAGTGGCACGTAGCCGGTTGGCCAGCTCGGGGGAATTTGACGCGCGTCAATCTCAAACGACAGGTCGCCATCGATGACGTGGTCCGCCCAGACCGCGGAGCCGAGCGACACGTCCGCCGGATCTCCACCACCAATTCCGGCGATGATCCAGTACGCCTTCGAGAGATCAAATCGCGGGTCCAGACCGAGAGCCATCACCGAGGCGGCTGCTTTTGCGGTTCCGACTCCAGTCACTATGCCGAGCACTCCGTCCTGGTTCAGGCGGACGTGATGATAGCTGGATGGAAGCGGAACCACCTGCTCCAGGTGCTCGCGCTCCACCCAGAGTTGGAATTCACCGGGCGTGTCGCCCGTGTCTTCGCCGCGCTCGAACATGGTAACGACCACGACCTTGACCTGGATCGGCGGCGCGGTTTGGGCGTAGAGAAGTCCTGTGCACGCCGCGAACCAGAGGAGACCTGGGGCTAACCGTTGGGAAAAGCTGCTCATGAACTCTCCGGCGATGGTTCCTGCTTTGCGTCCTGGGCGTCAATTTCTCGAGCCTCACGGTCAAGAGCTCTCAACCGCGGAGAGCACCAAGCACGCAAAACAAGCCGTTTGAAATTCTAGGCACAAGTGGAGCTGCGGCAGCCAACACGGTAACATTCTTGCTCTTGAGAGTATGAATTGCATTCGGGAGTTTGGATAGCCAGCATTGAAATATCCACCTCAGGTGTTGTTGGTATAGTCACAACTGCACAATAGTCACAACTGCACAACTGAAAAATGCCTTCGCATTTCAAAAGTACGTCCTTTGACGTTCTGCGTGCGGATTTCCTGCTAACGTTCCGCTTGGCCCTGCCACTCATCATTGCGGAGGTCGGCTGGATGAGCATGGGAATCGTGGACACGATCATGGTGGGACGGCTGCCCGACAGTGCCGTGGCGATCGGCGCCACCGGTCTGGGTCAGAGTCTGTATCACAGCGTTGCGATCTTTGGCGGGGGGCTGCTGCTCGGGCTCGACACCTTCGTGTCCCATGCTTACGGCCGCGAAGATCTGGACGACGCTCGACACTCGCTGGCGAATGGATTATTTCTCGCGTTGGCGCTTACTCCGGTCCTGATGTTTGCGGTGTCGTTCTGGCCCGCGATGATGGCGCGGTTTGGCGTCAGTGTGGAACTGGTGGGGCCGATGCGCCCATTTCTACGGGCGCTCAATTGGGGCACGTTGCCACTGCTTGCCTACTTTGCGCTGCGGCGCTATTTGCAGGCCGTGAATGTGGCGATTCCGATCATGTTTGCCTTGATCTCGGCGAACATCGTCAATGCTGTTGGAGATTGGGCGCTGATCTACGGGCATCTTGGATTTCGCGCGATGGGCATTACCGGGTCTGGCTGGTCAACCTGCTTTGCCCGCATCTACATGGCGGGCGTGCTGGGCATCACTCTCCTTTGGGTGGAATCGAAGCGTGCGCTCTGTCCGCCAAGAGGGGCCGACGCAAACCGGATCGACGTGCATCGAGTGTGGGCGCTGCTCAAGTTGGGCGCGCCGGCGGCAACACAAATCCTGCTCGAAATCGGCGCGTTTGGGGCTGCCACCGCACTGGTCGCGAAACTCGGAGCCGTCCCTTTGTCGGGTCACGAGATTGCCTTGAATTGTGCCGCGCTCACATTCATGGTGCCGTTGGGAATCAGTTCCGCGGCGGCGGTGCGAGTCGGACAGCAATTGGGAAGGAAGGATGCTGCGGGTGCGCGGCGGGCGGGATGGTCCGCCATCATGCTCGGAGCCACATTCATGACGTGCTCAGGCCTAGTGTTTGTGTCCATTCCAACCTTGGTCGCCCGCTCGTTTTCCCCGGATCCGATTGTGATTCGGATGGGCGCGAAGCTTTTGCTGGTGGCAGCCGCATTTCAGCTCTTCGATGGCCTGCAGACGGTGGCCACTGGAGCACTGCGTGGCGCGGGCGACACGAAAACTCCGATGCTGGCAAACTTCGTCGCCTACTGGCTGATCGGGCTTCCGGCGGGCTACGTTTTGTGTTTCAGATTTGGGTGGGGTGCGTTGGGCGTTTGGATCGGGTTGTGCGGCGGCTTAATGATTATCGGATCGGCTCTTCTGTTCGCGTGGCATAGGAGAACGCTGGCTGCGTGAGCCAGCGCGACTGCCGGGGTAGCTGGTTACTTAAGAAACAAAATCAGTTGTCAGTTTGCTGTTCTCAGTTCCCGGTTCTATGCGAGACCTGTTGGCGAATTCTCGCGTATTCCGGTTTGATCACTGAGTAAATAAAACGGCAGCGCTGGTCGTATGGCAGGAAAGCGCTCTTCATCGCATTGATGGTAATTTTCTCGAAGTCGTCCAGTGACAGACCAAACGTATTTGCCGCGGCTTCAAATTCCTGAGTCATGGTGGTATCGCTCATCAGCCGGTTGTCGGTATTTAGGGTGACGCGAAATTTTTCCTGATAAAGAATCCTGAACGGATGTTCAGCCATACTGGGTGTGGCGCCGGTATGAACATTGCTGATGAGGCAGATTTCCAGCGGGATTCGCTTATCGAGAACGTACTGGGCAAGGTCGCCCAATTTCACCGCTTTGCCTTCCGCGATAGCGATGTCATCGATCAGCCGAGTGCCATGCCCAATGCGATGCGCGCCGCAGTATTGAATGGCTTGCCAGATGGATTCCTTTCCGTAGCCTTCGCCGGCGTGAATGGTGATGTTGAAATTCTGCCGCTGAATATAGTGGAATGCGTCCACGTGCTTTTTAGGCGGGTAGCCGCCTTCTTCGCCGGCCAGATCGAAACCGACCACGCCGCGCTCCCGAAAATCGACGGCCAGTTCCGCCATCTCAAGCGAAACGTCCATGTTGCGCATGGCACAGACGATCAATCCTGAAGACACGCCGAAGTCTTTTCGGCCCCGGTCCAATCCTTTCAGCACGGCCGAGACTACCTGCTGGTGAGTCAATTTCTTCCTGGTGTGAAAAACCGGCGCAAAGCGAGTTTCGAAATACACCACACCATCTTTGCTCAGGTCCTCGACCTGTTCATAGGCGACGCGTTCGAGTGCTTCTTCGCTCTGCATAACTGCGATGGTGTGCGCAAAGCCCTCCAGATATTTGGCCAGGCTACCCTTGTTCGCCCCTTGGTGGAACCACTCGGCCAGAGCGGCGGGATCGCTGGTTGGAAGGTCTGAGTATCTTTCGTCTCTTGCCAGGTCAGTCACAGTTTGCGGCCGCAGTACACCATCCAGGTGCTCATGCAAAAGAACTTTGGGCAGCGTTCTGAGCAAGCCTTTATCAAGCTTCATGGGAGACCCCACTTCTCTGCGACGCGGCCCGGTTAGTCTTTCCCGATGTCCTCATTCCACACCTCAGGATTGGCGCGAACGTACTGGCCCAGCAGTGAAACGCATTCTTCAGAGTTCAGATTGACTATGCCCACGCCGAGCGATCGCAGCCACTCCAGTCCACCCTGGAAATTGCAGCTTTCGCCGACGACGAGGGTGCCGAAACCGAACTGCCGGACCAGTCCGCTGCAATACCAGCAGGGCGCAAGTGTAGTGACCATGATGAGGCTGCGATAGCTACGTTGGCGGCCGGCGTTGCGAAAAGCATTTGTCTCTGCGTGCATTGACGGGTCGCCGTTCTGCACGCGGCGGTTGTGACCGGCGCCGACAAGCCGTCCACCCGCATCGAAGATCGCCGCGCCGATGGGAATACCGCCTTCGGCCAATCCCTTGCGGGCTTCGGCCAGGGCTACGGCCAGCATGGCGGAATAATCCGGGCTCAAGTTCGTGCCCTCCTCGCGTCATTCCTAATTATATGGGCGACGCGATAGTGGCGACGTGATACCGCCTTCTAGGGTGCACCGGCAGTCGGGTTCAACCCAACAAGCACCTTGCTGCTGGCGGCTGAGCGGGCGAGAGCACCAGGCTGCCACACGGGCGTCGCCAAATAAATCCCTTCAATATGGCTCATAAGCATTTTTAATAAGGCGCTGAGGGCGCTTCGCGATATCCTACCGATTGCGAACCGGCCGTCACATCCCCACTTTATGTCTGAGCGGTAGCCACATTTAAGGAGATTCATGTCGAACGAACTGCGCAACTTCCTGGCTCTCTCGTATGACGAATTGGAACAGCTGAATCTGAAGGCAAAAGAGCAGCGCAAGAACCGCGTTGCGGTGCACAAGATCCAAGAGGAGCGGCTCAAGTATCTGACCGATGAAAAGCGCATCAAGGCCGTGACCGTGCTTTTCAGCGATCTCGAAGGCCGACTGCACATGCTGGACTACGACAAGAAGTTTCTCATTAAGAGCTGGGACAACCTGACTTTTGACGGGTCGTCGATTCGTGGGTTCACCGCGCAGCGGGAAAGCGATCTGCGACTGGGAATCGACTGGGCCGGGTTTTATTGGGGTCCTGCCGACTATTTCGGTTCGGGGAAAGTGCTTGTGTTTGGCGATGTGATCGACAAGGGCGGCACACCTTACGGCGCCGACATTCGTGGCATCCTGAAATTGTATGCCGACAAACTTTACAAGGACGAAGGCTACACTCTGAACGCCGCCAACGAGATTGAAGGCTTCTTGTTTAAAGGAGTGGATGCGGAGCGACGCTACAACGAAACCGGGAAGTTCGAGTACGTTAATACCGGCGGATATTACCACTCGTTGCCGGGTGATCTGCTGCGAACATTTATTGACACCACCGCCGAAGTGCAACGCGCGATGGGCTTCCAGAACGAGAAAGACCATCCCGAAGTCGCGCCCTCGCAGTTCGAAATCAACTACGGGTATGGCGAAGTGGTGGCCGCGGCCGATCAGATCCAGCTTTACAAGCTGGTTTGCCGGCAGGTGGCGACCAACATGGGTTTGACGGCGAGCTTTCTGCCGAAGCCGGTGGTGGGCGTGAATGGCAATGGAATGCACACCAATGTGTCGATCAGTAAGGGTGGCAAGAACCTGTTCTGGGATCCGAAAGGTGAAGAAAAGCTGAGTAAGCTGGGGTGGTCGTTTCTGGACCGCATTCTCACCCACGGCAATGACATCTGTCTTCTGCTGAATGCGAGTGTGAATGCTTATCGGCGGCTGGATCCGCACTTCGAAGCGCCGAATCAGCTCAAGGCTTCGGCGGTAGATCGCGGCTCCATGATTCGCATCCCCATCGGCAACGAGAAGAGCATGCGCGTGGAAGTCCGCTCGGTTGCTCCGGACGCGAATCCTTACATGGTCATGCTCTCGATCTTCAAGACTGGTATTGACGGGGACACGGCGAAAATCAAGAACCTGCGCCAGGCTGAGCGGTACCTGCCAGACAACATTTATGACGCGCTGGCGAATTTCAAGAAAGCGGACTGGACAACTGCCCTTTTGGGCAAGGACGTGAAAGCCCGCTACGCGGACTTGAAGGAGGCCGCGGCCGATCGCTGTCCGCGTCTGCTAGGTACGTTTGTGAAGGCGCCTGAAGTGCAGTATCACCACGACGTTTACAACCAGTTTCTGTGGAATTTGTTTTAGACGAGTTTGCTAGTCTGGAAGCAGTCAAGGCTGCGTTCACCTATGAGCGTGGCCTTATGTTTTCCTGCAGCGGCTCTCAGAGCACGCTAGGTCATCCACCTGCCAAGGCCATCCACCAACGGCCATCCACGTTGAGATTGGAGTCGTTCTGAGGCAGGATTTTGCTGTTCTTCCCCCCTTTGTTTCCGATCCCTGCAAGCAAGTCTATGTGTCTTTACGGGGATCGATGTGTCCATTAGCAATAGCAGACCTGGCTTAGCTACAGGTCCGATTGTGCTGCAGGTGAAAATGTGTGTGCGCGCAGGCCATGCCGGCACAAATAAGAGCCAGGTTCAAGAATGAGCGTGGCCTTTTTCCGCTTTACAAACTTTTGCCAGAATTGACTGCGTCTTTACTTTCCGGGTTAGCTCTCATTCGGGGACGGGCCCTGTTTGAGCTTGCATGAAGTCCCGCGAGCGAGGGCGCCTGCGCCACACAGTACCAGCTTAGAAGAGCGCTGTCGGGCGGCGCTTCCAGTTCTTGCCTTTTTCTTTCGCGGTACTTTCCATGTCGTTGACGTAAGCGCCGGCTTGCGTGAGGACGTGGTGCAGGTCGTTTCCGACGCTGATGAAGGTGAAGCCCTTCTCCAAGAATTCACCTACGCGAGCTGTGCCGAACAGGAAGATTCCGAGGATGAGATTATTTTTGCGGCCGTTCTCGGCGAGCTTCTTGGTAGCGGCATCGAGTTCGGGCGACGTGTACATGTGCGGGAATTCGTACTTTTCATAAAGGCCCATGGACATACACAGGTCGTTCTGTCCCAGGAAAAGGATATCGACACCGGGGACGGCGGCGATTTCGGCGATGTTCTCGATGCAGGAAGCTGTCTCTACTTGCAGAGCTACGATGCCGTTATTGTTGAAATTGCCGGCGTATCCAAGGAGACCAGCTTTGTTCATGCTGCGCTGTGGGAAGTAGACCGAGCGCGTGCCCACAGTGGGATACTTGGTGCAACTCACCGCCTGACGCGCTTCTTCCGCACTGTTAATGTAGGGGACGAGAACTCCATCGGCGCCCATGTCGAGGGCTTGCTGAATTCCCGGACGATCGTCGTATCCACCTACGCGCACCAGGGATTTGGCTCCGCCATTGGAGATTCCGGAAAGCATGGCGGAAAGTTTTTCGTAGCCCATGGGACCGTGTTGCGTGTCCACGAGCAACCAGTCATAGCCGCTGTGGGCTAGTTGCTCGGCGACGGTCGGACTGTGCGCGTTCAGGAACAGACCCATCTTGGGCGTGCCTTCGCGCAGTTGCTTCTTGAAGTCGGCGCCACTAACGGTGGCTTCGGGCATAGCTGATTCCTCCTGAGAGTAGTGAAAGTTCCCTAGTGTAACCCACCGGACCGAAGCAGCCGGCGCGAGGTCGCGCGGTTGGCGGAAGTCAACTATGACCCTTGGCCACCTGAGGATGACTGGCGCAGGTAGTGTTTTGGCCTACCGAAGCTACTTCCTTCCCTTGCAGGTGAGAAGCTGAACCAGTTCGAACCGCTTCCTGAAATTTCAGGCGACGCGGTGGGCGACTTCGACGCCCACGCTTAACACGGTCAGAAACGCCGAGAGCCATGCGGGATGCGCTGGCCAGGCGGGGGCGGTGACCAGGTTGCCGTCGATGCAGGCTTTGTCCATCGGGACTTCGACAAAAACGCCCCCGGCGGCGGCGACGTCGGGCGCGACGGCTGGGTAGCAACTGCAGCGGCGGCCTTCGAGCACGCCGGCTGCGGCCAGCAGTTGCGCGGCATGGCAGATGGCGGCGACCGGTTTTCTCGCCTGAAAGAAATGCCGCACTACGTCAAGCACCTTCGGATTCAGGCGGAGATATTCCGGCGCACGGCCCCCGGGGATGACCAGCGCGTCGTAAGTCTCGGCCTTCACCTCTTCAAAAGTTGCGTTGAGCATGAAGTTGTGTCCGCGTTTTTCGCTGTAGGTCTGGTCGCCTTCGAAGTCGTGGATGGCAGTGCGCACAAACTCCCCGGCTTTCTTTCCGGGGCAGACCGCGTGTAAGGTGTGTCCTACCATCTGCAAGGCCTGGAAGGGCACCATCACTTCGTAGTCTTCGACGTAGTCACCTGCCAGGAGAAGAATTCGATTTTGTGCCATGTGGTCCTCTGCATATATTCTGCCAGATCGGAAGCTGGTGCGCTGGGAGCGAAGAGTTGGCCGCCGAGCTTCGTTCGACCAGACAGCCGAGGGCGGCTGTCTCCCCGTAGTTGGTGGTGGATCTGAGCGTATCCGCTTTGTTCCGTCGCTTAGCCAAGCAGAGACTTCGCTTTAGTGCCGGTCGTGATCCCGATCATGATCGTGGTCATGGTCATCGTGATGATTGTGACGCCAAGTCCAATATTCCTTCTGCCGATCATGGTCCAATCTGCGAAAGTCGCGATCCTCGCGACGATTTTCGACGATCCACTGATGGTAGTAGACATTTTCGTGATCGTCCCAGCGGTGATAGTCGTTGTAATACGGGTCGTAGACGCGATAGGTTCTGGTTGCACACCCGGTAGTCAGGACCGGCGCGAGAAAAGCCGCGGCCAGCAAGAGCGAACTGAGGTATCGGTATCCACTGGGCATGTTTAGCTCCTTCCAGTTGCTTGCATCCGAGTCTTTGGTGCAGGTCGAGATTGCCGGGGTGCCTGGTTCGAACTAACCCGGGGGTGAAGGCCTCGGTTGATCGGCCAACCGCTTACGCGGCGCTTAAATCGCGGCTCTTCTACACAGTCGCTCTTAACCGCTCGCTCCCACCCACGCGCTCTCACTCACTCTTCTGGTGCGGGCTCGCTTTGGCCATTTTCGGCGGGGGCGAGCGGCAGGCGGGACGCGCTGCCAAGGAGATCGCGCTCCTGGGGCGAGAACTGGCTCTTGAAACGGTCGGACTCGATGATCTGCTGACGCTGGCCCGGAGGCATGGCGCGCAGGTCCCGGATAGCGGTCTGTAACCTTTGCCGGCGGTCCGGAGGAAGATCCTGTAGACGCGAATACAGTTGCCGTGCCTGCTGTTTCTGGTCGGGAGTCAGGTGCTCCCAGGTTTCCATGCGTTGCAGGATACGATCCTGCTGCAGCGGCGGTAGACCGCTGAAACGCTGCAGTCGCTCGCGCAACCGCTGTTGCCGCTCGGGCGGAAGGCTGCGGAACTGGGGGTCACTTTCCAGAGCTTTCTGTTGCTGATCGGGAGGAAGATTTCGGTAGCGACGCAGCCATTGTCCGGCGTGATTGCCCTGCGTCAGGGCCTGCTGGCGCGCCGCTTGCCGCTCTTCACGCCGCTGGATGCGCTGGGCGTGGCGGGTCTGGGACACGCACGGCGAGATTGCGAGCGCCAGCATGAGGCTGGTGGCCGCTGCCGCCATTTTCGCCGGGATGGACTTGAGTCCGAACACTTTTGTTAAGGTTCTCCGGATGCTTTGGGTTTTTTCCGAAAGCTTTTAACCGCGGCGTGCGCCAAGAAATGCGCGCCGAGGTCGCAAACAAACTCTACGGATTCGCGGTCACATCCTGCTGGACTTCGAGATCATCGAGTACATCGAAATCGGAGTAGAGGTTCTGGTTCTTTTCGAGCGCCTGCAAATCACCCACCGCCGTGCCCGGCTCCGCCGGCGTTTGAAGCGCGACGGCCACCGGGGGAGCCGATGCCGTACTTCCGCTCTTCCCTGTATTCATGCGGACCAGAGTCACGCTCACTACCATCAGCAGGGCAAACGACGCGGCCAGAGCGGGCTTACGCAACCAGTGCAGCCAGCCGGCGGGTTGCTTCGCGCTTTCCTCGCGCAAACGCGCCATCAGACGGACATCAAAATAAGGCGAGGGTTCCGGAGCCTGCCACTCGTCCAGCAGTGACATGGTCTGGCGGAATGCCTCGAGCTTGCCGGCGCACTCCGCGCAGGAATCGAGATGAGCCTTTACTTCGGGCGTAGCCGCGGTTAACCCGGCGGCCAAGTCCGGCATCAGTTCGCGAGTGTCGTCGCAATTGCTAGTGGACTTCATGACAGCTTTCCTTTACCCAAACTCTTCTTTACACAAACTCTCGCAGCTGTTCGCGCAGCGCTTCGTAAGCGCGGAACAGCAAGGACTTGGTGGCGGACTCGCTCAGCTTCAATACATCGGCAATCTGACGATAATCCATCTGCTGGTACTTGTGCATTACCACGGCGATTCGCTGCCGCTCCGGCAGCGACTGCACGCGCTGGCGAATGGCAGCCAGCCGCTCCCTCTGGACCAGGTTTTCTTCAGCGCTGGGCGTCCCGTCGGGCAGGTCCAGGGTGTGGCCGCTCTCCTCATCCGGTTCATCCAGGCTCACAGTGTTCTCGGGGCGCTCATGACGCGTGTCGCGCGCGTGATTCACCGCGAGATTGGTCGCGATGCGATACAGCCAGGTGGTGAATTTCGCGCTGGCCTCGTAAGTCTCACGCGAGCGATAGACACGCAGGAAAACTTCCTGAGCCAGATCTTCGGCTCCGGCGGCGTTATGCGCCATGCGGTACATAAAGTTCACCATCGGCCGGCGGTATTTCTGTACCAGGTAGGCGAAAGCCGAGTCGTCACCGGCCTTCACCTGAAGCATTATTTCGGCATCAGTTCGACCTTCGCCGGACGAACCGGCATCTGCCTCGACTGCCGCCTGCTTAGGCACGCCCGCCATCGCGAGCAAACCGCGATCCATGGCTATACTGCTCACATCTGATTCAACCCTTGTGGAGGGCGAAAGTTGCGTTCCGGCCGCTCCCGAGCCAGGCCCGGAAGTGCCCTCGGTACAGTGGGCTGCGGGTACTTTGGAGGGTCTGGGTTCGGTCGGCATTTCTGGGCTTTAAGTGCCCCACCGCAGAGACCGAAAAAACTGGCTTCGAGGGGTGGCGCGGGAATAGCCTATCATGGCGGCCGGATACGGGAAACTGGTTCGTTTGCTACAATATAGCGGCGGTTCGAGTGGGCGCTTAACTCAGCGGTAGAGTGCCATCCTCACACTGTTGCGTGGCACGCAGAATGAGACAGTTACAGATGCTGGCGGGAGCATTTGAGCACTGCTAGAGCAGTCGGGCATCGCTAACGTTCCCGCGTTTGTTCCCACGGCGGACGGGTTCTGGCACCCGGTCTCGTCTTCGTTTCGGATTGCGATGGCCGAGTCATTAAAGACAGTCAGCTTTGAGCCGGATGCGTCTCTTCCGCAGACCTTTCAGTAATCAGTACATTGATCTGCTTCGAGGCTTTCGAACCCCTGTGCCTCGTTCCGCGGTAGCCAGCCGGGTCAACAATCGCGATGAAATCGGGCGCGAGTTTGTAAACGGGGAGAAAGTCATGCTTCTGCGAGCGGACTGCTCACAGGCAATTTACAGATCACGGTGGGGTTATTCATGACACCGTATAGGATGACAGGAAATGCGTCATTCAGCCTCGATGAGCCACGCGTGACGCATGGGACGCCCAAAGACACCCAATGCGGAAACCCATTCCGTCCGAAGCGGCCATGGCAAAAGCAGTGCAGTCCAAGATGTCGCCAGCGCGCTTACGTTCAGAGGCAGCCCATCAGAACAGAACTCTACTACGGGGCATAAGCGCATCGCTCACGCACGCGACGGGAACCCGGAACGCAAACATGAAATTCAGCGGGGCCAATCGAGCAAGGCGGTCCCGACGCGCTTTGTTGCTTGATGCGTCCAGCCACGAGCCGGTCACGGCGCCGTCTCTAGGGTGGTCCATTCACTTCGACGAGACTTCGACGAAACTCATCACCAGGATGCGTTTATGAAGATCACTCTATTTTGGCATTCCGCTTGAAATGAACACGGCCGCGCCTCGTGATCGCATTGTCCGTAGGCGGCCCTGAGTTGATGACAAACATTCCGCATAGAGCTGCGCGAATGGGCAAACTTTCCCGAACTGCTGGCCAGCAGTTAGTTACAGTCGAAACGGTGAGATAGCGAGGGTTTAAACGATGCCCAAACAGTGCGTGGCGAAAAACAGAAGGGGTAAACGTTGTGGTGCGTGGGCGGTCACAGGAAAGGCAAAGTGTTCTCTGCATTTGGATCCCGGACGGGCGGCGCAGATGGGCGCCAAGCGCGGGAACAGAGCGATCCTTCGGCTTCATCCCGACCCTGTGTCGATGGAGCCGCCGAAAAATGCTTGCGACGTCCGAGACATACTCGCCAACACGATGTCACAGGTTCATTCGGACAAGATGGACGTGCGGATTGCCAACAGCTTGGCGTACTTATCCACCAGCCTTGATTGTCAATGATCTGGTCATTCCGGAGACCGTCTTCGGGTTTTGCTGCGCCAACCGACGCTGAACCTTTTCAAGCCTGTCAAAATTACTCGGTGTT
>Ga0137360_10001662_pt1 | contig 13233 bp, 11 predicted proteins | sample Mad1_60_16metaG_FD_104924 | JGI IMG/M metagenome (GOLD analysis project Ga0137360, IMG submission 104924) | Vadose zone soil microbial communities from Angelo Coast Range Reserve, California, USA - Mad1_60_16 metaG | ecosystem: Environmental > Terrestrial > Soil > Vadose zone | place: USA... | reverse complement strand
GGCAGATTTCTACACCAACGCCTTGAAGAATCTTCAGCCGGGTGTGACTGTCTTTATCATTCATTTGGCTTTCGATGACGAAGAGATGCGTGCGGCTACGCGCGAGCGCGATACCTGGGGCGCCGCATGGCGCCAGCGCGATTTCGATTTCTTCACGAGTGACACATTCCGGGCATTGGTGCGGGAGCAAAACATTAAGCTGGTCACCTGGCGTGAGCTCGCCCACGCTGCGAAGTGAAATACTTTCCACGAGATTTTTCTTCCTGCTTGTCGAAGCAAAACGCAACCAGCTCTTTTGCGCGCAATCTCAATTCGGGTTACTTTATTTATTGGAGCTTCGGCCCTCTTGGAGCATGCTCATGGCGTCTGACCCGGTTTCTGAAGCGAAATCTTATCTAAAGAATCCGCTGCTGTATTCGTCGGCTGTTTTGGTTGTCGCGCTTCTCAGTGTTGTGTTCGTTATGGTTTCGCGCTGGCAGGACAGCCGCAAGATCGAACGCCAAGCTGCACAGGAACGAGCGGAAAAGCAACACCAGCAAGACCGCATGGCTGTTGAGCAGCTTGGGGGCAAGGACTTCCGCATTCTGAGTTTTTACGCCAGCCCTACCGTGATTCGGCGCGGCGAATCGGCGCGGCTTTGTTACGGCGTGTCTAACGCCAAAACTGTCAAGTTGCAGCCGCAGGCTCAGCCGGTTTGGCCGTCAGTGGCTCGTTGCGTGGATGTATCTCCCAACAAATCAACAACTTACACGCTAACGATGGAAGACGGCGCGGGACATTCGCAGTCGCAGGATGTTGAAGTAAAAGTGCGCTGACGCCGATTTCCGGAGCTGACGGAGTAAAACGTTAGGTACGGCTGGTGACTCTTAACTGGTCATACAACCGCTAAATGTTCGTCTTGAACACCGGCGCGTGGGAGCCTGGGGCCAAACTATCTGGGCTTGCCCCTTGTGGCGGCAAATGCCACGCATCTATAATGTTGGTTCGCGCGGGGTCCGGCGAGCCATCCTGCTAAACCGGACTCCGCGAACATTTTTTAGGCAGTGAAGTTTCGGTGACCGACGACCATGTCTGACCCGCTCGCGAAGATAAAACAGCGTTTGCAAGGGGAGATCGACCAGCTCGAGCATGAGCTCAACATCGATCTTCCGAAGGAGATCGCCAAGGCCCGCGCGCACGGCGACCTTTCTGAAAACGCGGAGTACAAGTACGCCAAAGAGCGGCAGGGGTACGTGAACGCACGCATCGGGCAGCTCAAGAAGCGGATGGGCGACCTGGGGATGCTGAACCTTAGCAATATTCCGAAGGACCGGTCGGGATACGGATCACGCGTTGTGGTGCTGGATATTCACAAAGAAGTGAAAATCGAGTACAAGCTGGTTACGACGGAAGAAGCGGACGTCGAGAAGGGAATGATCTCGACTACCTCGCCCATCGGCAAAGCGTTGCTGAACCGGAAGGTCGGGGATGAAGTGCAGGTGGCCACGCCGGCTGGTCAAAAAGAGTTTGAAATCGTGCGGCTGACTACGATTCACGACGACGAGTAACTTTTCGCCTTTTTCTGGCGTCCAATTCATGCAGTGGGTCATCTGTGAGGAACCATGTATTGGGGAGCTGGCTCGGGGTTCGGGCTACTGACACTACTTGGGTATGTCGCGTTTACCATTGGCGCGGCTTTGGTTTGGCGCAATCGTGATGACTTTTCTATTTGGGTGCACGACGAGTTCGGTGCGTTCCGTCGCAGCCTTTCGCGCTACACGGTGATCGGCCCGTTTTACGGTCTTCGCGAGGAGTCGCGGCTCAAGACTGTGCCTTCCCAGTGCTTTCGCTCCCTCAGGCGCTTTCCTCGCCGGCGCATTAACCCTGCTTTTATCCTGCTTTTTGTGGGAGCGGTTCTTTTCGTTCTGGATTTCTTCATCTAGCACATGAACACGACCGCTCTTCGGCGTTCTGGACAAACAGTTTTCGCTTGGACATTCTCGTCGCGATGAAACCTTCCCTGATTGTGCATGGCGGAGCTTGGGATATTCCGGACGAAGCCGTTGATGCTTGCAATTCCGGATGCCGGCGCGCTCTTGAAGCGGGGCGGGCTATCCTTTCCGGCGGAGGGTCTGCGCTGGACGCCGTCGAAGCTGCGATTGTTGTGCTGGAAGACGAGCCTGTGTTTGACGCGGGGTTTGGGTCGCACCTTAATCTGGACGGCCGAGTGGAATGCGACGCGATTGTGATGAATGGGGAGACGCTCGGCGCTGGGGCTGTGGCTGCGTTGCAGCGAGTTCGCAATCCGATTCGATTGGCGCGTGCCGTGCTGGAGCACTGCCCGCACATGATGCTCGTCGCCGAGGGTGCGGAGCGGTTCGCCAAGGATCGTGGCATTCGGCTGTGCGAACCTGGCGACCTTGTGAGCGATGCGGAACTGGCGGCCTGGCTGCGTTGCAGCCAGGACAAGCACGCTGCGGCGCATCATCGAGGCCATGAGCAAGGAACGGTTGGAGCTGTAGCGATCGATGCGCACGGCAAATTGTTTGCGGCTACCTCCACTGGCGGCACGTGTTGCAAACTCCCAGGGCGGGTTGGCGATTCGCCTTTGATTGGGTGTGGGTGCTACGCCGATTCCACCGCCGGAGGCGTTTCTTGTACTGGATACGGCGAAGCGATCATGAAGATCGTGATGGCCAAGACCGCGACCGATCTGCTGCGAACGGGAAACGGAGCGTTCTGCGTGTCTGATTCTTCCCGAGGCACATCGAGTCCGGTATCGCACTCCTGCGCGGCGGACACAGCGATGCACGTTGCGCGCGAAGCGGTTCACCTTCTCGCGCGACGCACGCACGCTACCGGCGGATTAATCCTGCTGGATTGCGAAGGGAACCCCGGGTTGGCGTTCAATACGCCGCGCATGGCGCATGGCTACATCGCAGAGGACGGCTCCATGTTCACGGCTGTGTAGATTGTCGCGAAATTCAGTTGGTTCTTCTCGAGAAGCGGAAGTTCTGGATGCGACCGGCGTTGAGAATAAAACCGGAGATGTGCTGGTTGGCATCGCGCGTGAAGCGCACAGTACCGATTTCTCCGGTGAAAACGTCACGCACGGCAGGGCGAAGGGTTTCATTTTTGTGCTTTAGCCGCGCAAGAGTCAGATTCCCCTCTTGAATGATGATGCGGTAAACGGGATCAATTTCTTCGCTGACGTAAGCGGCCGCATATTCAGCCATTTCCGGCCCAGTGGGAAGGAAGGGACTGGCAGCCTCAAAACTGTCTGGCTTTCCTCCGCCGAAGCTCTGCTCAAAGTGGCGAGGCTTTTCCGCACTGGGCGGCACGAAATGTATGTCCACTTGATCGCCCCAGGGAACGTCGCCAACGTGGAAGTGCGCTTCGCTGGCGGGCTTCAGGGGGTGAACCTCGTCGCCGCCAAGGTCAATGTGCAGTTTGCCGTCCTTCAGAAGGACTCTTTCAAAGCCGTCATTTTCGCGGTTCCAATAGATCCCAGCGAGCGAAGCCATCTGCTCAGCTGGGAGCGCCGCGGGGCTGCTCTTCACGGGATCTTTTGCGGACGCTACCCCAGAAACTTTCAGATCTTTGGCTAGGAAGATGTCCGCGACCTGGCGAACCAAGCTGCTCGGATTCGCGTCCGCGGAGTTGCAGAGCACCGCGGCGGAAAAGTGCTGGTCCGGGAATCTTGTAAGGTCCGAGCGATAGCCGGCATCGGCGCCTCCGTGGTCCACCATCGGCAGGCCTTTGTATTTGCTTACGGCCAGGCCAAACGCGTAATCGAGCTGCTCGCCGTTATTGAGCTTGCCGCGCTCGAGCATCTGCTGGAGAAACGCAGCGCCGCCCACGCGCGGATGATAGAAATTCTCATCCCAAAGCTGCAGGTCCTCGACGGTGGTGTGGAGGCTGGTGGCTCCGACGGTGTCGAAATTGGTCAGGCTCATCCGGAAGGGCTGGTCCTTGCCTTCTTGTTCGTAGCCCAGCGCATCGTGCTTTATGATTTCCGCGTGGTCGTCGCGGAAATGGGTGTGCGTCATTCCCAGCGGCTCGAAAATATTCTTGGTTGTAAATTCGCGCAGCGACATGCCGCTCACGCGTTTGACGATCAAGCCCATCAGCGTGTAGCCGGTGTTGCAATAAACGTGTCTGTCGCCAGGTTTGAAGTTCAGGTCCTTCTGACGGGTCATCACCGACATCACGTCGTCATCGGTTATTAAATCCAGCGAATAGCGCCACCCAGCGAGCCCGAGAAGCGACCACTGATCGCGAAGCCCGCTGGTGTGGTAAACAAGATGGCGGATGGTGATGCGTTCGCCGAAGTCGGGCAGCTCCGGAATGTATTTGTGTACATCGTCATCGAGGGAAAGTTTCCCTTGCTGAGCCAGCAGGACGATCGAGGCAGCCGTGAACTGCTTGGACATGGACGCCACGTGGAAGACCGTCGCGGGCGTGATGGGGACGTCGTCGTTCAGGTCGGCCATTCCGTAGCCATGCTTGTAGACGATTTGTCCGTCTCTGTAGACACCGAGGGCGCAGCCAGGTGAGTCTGGCTTGTCCCACTTGTCAAAAACCTTGTCCACCTGCCTGGTGACATCCGGTGCGAGAGTCTGCGCTTTCGCCAAAGACGAAGCCAGAAAAATGGCTGGAAGAATTACGCCGTATCGCATCAGTTTCATTGTTCCACCATCCAGGTTGATTCATTTCCCTGACTAAGCTGCCACACGCTTTTCGTTCGAGTGTTTCCGGGGCTCGAAACGGCCTGTGCGACAGCGTATTCGTCCGGTAATACTCCGTCAAGACCATCGTGTTCTCTTGGAATTGGAAAGGCTTATGGTATCGGGTTTACGAGGCTGGTAGGTCTAGGATCGAAGCGGGCGGCAGCGGTGGCGTTTGGGATCAGGGGGATACGATGTGACAGGGCTATTCCTCCCAGGCACCTCCCAGGCAACGAAATTGACGCAAACTGCTTCTGCACTTACCATGAAAAGTGCGCGGCCGCTAAAAGGCGGCGTTCTACAAATGGGATACCGATGAACACCAGGATGCATGGGAATCTGCAGCGCGCGTTAGGAATGGCCATTCTGCTTTTCGGTCTTGAGGTGGGGCTGCAACTGGTATGCCCCGCAAAGACGGCGGCGCAGACCACGGATGAAATCGTTGCCAAGATACTGGCTGCGCGCGGTGGGCTGGAAAAGGCCAAGGCTGTCCAGACCGAGCGCATCACGGGGACAATTTATTTCAATCCGGAGTTGTACGGGCCGTTCCTGGCTGAGTTCAAAAGGCCCGGGAAGATGCACAACGAAGTGACGATCCAAAATAAAACCGTCGTGCGTTCCTTCAATGGCAAAGATGCGGGATGGATGACAAACCCTTTTGCCGGGAAGGATGCGCCCGAGCCGATGTCCGCGGATGAAGTGAAAGATGCGGTGAATGAGGCGGACTTCGACGGCCCGCTGGTGGACGCCAAAGCCAAAGGAAACGTCATTGAACTGGCTGGCACGGAAAAAGTGGAAGGCCGGGACGCGTACATACTGAAGGTGACGCACAAGGATGGCCAGGTTTCCGCTTACTCGTTCGATACAAAGACTTTTTTGCTGGTCAAATGGAGCGGAGCTGATACGGTCAACGGCGAAGAGGTCACGCGGGAGACCCACTTTCACGATTACCGGGACGTAGGCGGGCTGAAGTTCGCATTTGAACTTGTTTCGAATACTCCGGGAGCGGACGTTACGCAGAGAATTGTGGTGGACAAGATTGAACTTGACCCACAAATCGATGAAACGCATTTCGGGAAGCCTCCAGCGCACGCAGCTTCCTCTGCCACCGCTTCCGCGGCTGCTCAGCCTGGAAAACGTTAGTTTCCTTGTGACGATTCCAAAGCGAATACGGGCTGATTTCTCGCCGGGAGTGGTATTCTGGCTGGAGAGAATCGCGCAACCCGTGTCAAAAAACTGCGCTTAAAGCTGGAGTTCATGATCCCTCGAATCCATGAGAGTCTCGGCGGTCGAAGGGCCCCCTTGCGGGCCCTCGTGGTTCTCTGTTTTGCGGTTGGTGCGGCGGGATGGGCCAACGCGGCAAGCAAGCCAGCGCGGCACTCGCCGAGCTCTTCGGCGGGATTCAACTCGACTTTTGCGATCGCGGACTTCGACGGGGACCGAAAGCCGGACCTGGCAACCGTGGAAATCCAAAAGAGTAGCTCCGCCAGCAAGACGCAGTATTCGATTCGGTTACAGCTTGCCGTTGGAGCGGCACAAATCTTCGGCGTGACTGCACCAGCCGGTGGGCTGCAGATCGTGGCAAAGGATGTAAACGGCGACGACGCGCTGGATGTGGTCGTCAGCACTGCCTGGCAGCACAGGCAAGTCGCGGTGCTGTTGAATGATGGCCACGGCAGATTTACATTGGCTGAAACTGGCGCGTTTCCGGACGCATTGCGAAATTCGCAAGCGGAATGGTCCGGCGCGACAATACAAATCTGTGACAATGCGGCTATTCCTTCTTCCTGGTCTTCGGCCCAGGCAATGGGAGTGTGCGTCGACACGTTTCTTGCGAGAAACGATGCGGAGTTGCCTCCGTTATGCGATTTTCGATTCCACATTGCGTATTCAGTTTTTGGCTGTGCTGGCAGGGCCCCTCCTTTCGCAGTTCTTCACGTTTAAATACGCCGTTAAAGAGTGTGTAAACTGTCGGTCCGTAACCGGCCAATATAGTTCCCCGCAATTTACGGCCGAGAAAAGAAATATCGATTCTTGTTTGGTTCGGAACAACAATCCTTCGGGAAGGGCCAACCCAAAGTGTTTCGACACACTACCCCGAGAGGGCAGATGCAAGAGGAAACTAATATGCGGGTTCTGATGAAGATTTCGTGTTTCGTGATCCTGCTGTCGGCAGGATTGGCGGAGACCTGTTTTGCGCAAAAAGCGCTTACTTGGCAGGAAGTTCGTGACAAATTTGAAGCAGCGAATCCATCTTTGCGGGCGCGGCAGATTGGTATTGACGAATCGCGGGCACAAGAGATCACCGCATACCTGCGTCCGAACCCCGGGCTCACTCTGTCAACGGCTGCGACTCATATCCCACCTTACAAAGGACTGTGGAAGCCGCTCACTGGTATTCAGTTTTCAGCCAACTTCAGCTATCTGCACGAACGCCAGCACAAGCGAGAGTTTCGCCTGGAAAGCGCTCAAAAGGCGACAGGAATCGCCATTTCCGGCCAGGCGGATCTGGAAAGGACTCTCATTTTTACTTTGCGGTCGGCGTTTATCGAGACTCTGCAAGAAAAGGCCATTCTCGACCTGGCGAAGGAAAATCTGTTGTATTACGATCACGTGCTGGAGGTGAATCGCGACCGTTACAAAGCGGGTGCGATCGCGCAGGTGGATTTGGACCGTCTGGAACTGCAGCGCGTGCAATACGAATCAGATTTACAAACCGCGGAAGTGAATCTGCGAACGGCGAAGATCCAGCTTCTTGCGCTGTTGAACGAGCGCACGCCGGTGGAACAACTCGACGTCACGGGCCCGTATGGTTTTTCGACACAAATTGCTTCGCTAGACGAGGTCCGGAAGACGGCATTGGATACGCGGCCGGATTTGAAAGCGGCTGTCGAAGCTATAGACAAAGCGCAAACCGATCATAAGCTCGCTGTTGCAAACGGTTCAACGGATGCGACCTTCAGCGCCTGGTATACGTACAACCCTTCCTTCAACAACCCATTTGACCACCAAACGCTTGGCGCCAGCGTCAGCATTCCTCTGCGCATTTTCGACCGCAACCAAGGTGAGAAGTTGCGGACGCAGTTGGACATCGACCGCAACGAGAGGCTGATGGAGGCCGCGCGAGCGCAAGTCTTCAGCGATGTGGATTCCGCGTACGCCACGGTCAACAGCACGGTTATTCTGCTGCAACCCTATAAGGACAGGTATTTGCAGCAGGCTGTGAGAGTCCGAGAGACGATTGCGTTTTCTTACGAACATGGATCGGCATCGCTTTTGGATTTCTTGAATGCGCAGGCCGATTACCGGAGCCTACAGGTCAATTACTTAAACTTGGTTGCTTCCTATCTGAATGCAGCAAGCCAATTGAACCTTGCCGTGGGACGTGAGGTCCTTCCATGAGTCGCAGGAGATTTGGAACGATGGCATACCTTCTTGCTTCAGGCCTGTTACTAACCGGCTGTGGCGAGAGCAAGGGCGACCCGAAGGCCGAAGCACCACCGGCGGCGAAGGTCGAACGCGAACAGGACGTGAACTTGTTCAAGGTCGACCACCCCGAGCAATTTCCGCTGTTCACCGCGATCGAGCACGCAGCCACCACACAGTTGGTCGCGACGGGCGTTGTAAGCCCTGACGTGTCGCGAACCGTGCCGGTGATATCGATTGCTGCAGGGCGGGTGGTCGAGGTTAAAGCGCGGCTCGGCGACGTCGTGAAAAAGGGTCAAGTTCTGCTGCGCGTGCAGAGCGCGGACATGTCCGTGGCTTTTTCGGACTATCGAAAGGCCGTCGCCGACGAAAAACTCGCCCGGATACAATTCGAGCGCGCCAGGCTCCTCTACGACAAGGGAGCCATCTCACTGAACGATTTCCAGACAGCGGAGGATGTCGAGAACAAAGCTCAGATGGACGTGGAGAACACCACCGAACGGCTTCGCGTCCTGGGCGGGAGCATCGATCGACCGGCCGCGATTGTGGAAATTCGCGCCCCGGTTTCGGGAGTGATCACCGATCAGCAGGTGACGAACGCGGCAGGCGTGGCGGGCCTGGGCTCGCCCAATCCGTTCACGATCTCCGACCTGAGCTACGTATGGATTCTCTGCGACGTTTACGAGAATGATCTCGCCAACGTGCACGTCGGAGAGGCGGCGGAGATTCGCTTGAACGCATATCCTGACAAAGTGTTGCGCGGGCGAATCGGCAATATTGGACCGATTCTCGATCCCAACCTGCGAACAGCAAAAGTGCGAATCGAAGTGGAGAATGCCGGACTGATGAAGATAGGAATGTTCGTGACCGCGACGTTCCACGGCCAGAAGAAGGAAATGCGCGCCGCGGTGCCCGCGGATGCGATCTTGCATCTGCATGACCGGAACTGGGTGTACGTGCCCGCGGGGGATAGGTCGTTCCGGCGGGTGGAGGTCACCACAGGCGAAACATTGCCGAACAAGATGCAGGAGATTGTCTCCGGAGTGAAGGTAGGGCAACAGGTGGTGAGCAACGCGCTGGTGTTGCAGAACACGGCGGAACAATAAATGATTGAGAAACTCGTCGATTTCGCGCTCGAGAACCGCTTTCTTGTTCTTGCGGCCGTGATTTTGCTGCTGGGCTGGGGTGCGATTTCCTTCCATCAACTTCCCGTAGAAGCGTATCCGGACGTCGCGAACAACTACGTGGAGATCATCACGCAGTGGCCAGGAATTTCAGCGGAACAGATCGAGCAACAAGTCACTATTCCGCTCGAAATCGTAATGAATGGCATCCCGCATGTGGCGCATTTGCGCTCTTTCTCGCTCTTTGGGCTCTCCGACATAAAGCTGATTTTCGATGACGAAGAAGAGAACGCCTGGAACCGGGAGAGGGTTCTCGAGAGGCTATCGCAGGTTACGTTGCCGCCCGGTGTGGTTGCGCAGATGGGCACGGACTGGAGTCCTGTTGGGCAAATCTACTTCTTCACCTTAAAGAGTAGCAACCCGAGCTACGACGTGATGGAGCTCAAGTCGATCGAAGACTGGACGGTTGAAAAGAACTTCAAGGCCGTTCCCGACGTTGTGGATGTGGCGAGTTTCGGCGGGCCGACCCGCGAGTATCAAGTGCGAGTGGATCCCAATAAGCTGATCGCCTATGGACTCAGCCTCGCGCAGGTCGAGCAGCCGCTCACCAACAATAACGCCAATGCGGGGGGCAGCTTTATCGAATCGGGGTTGCAACAGATCAATGTCCGGGAAGTGGGTCTGGTCGGAAATGTGCGCGACATCGAAAACATCGTGATTATGACGAAGAGTGGGACACCGTTGCGGGTAAAGGATATAGCTGTCGTCCGACAAGGGCCCAAGATTCGGCTCGGCCAGTTCGCGAGGGCAATCCACCGCGAGGACGGAAAGATCATCGATAACGATGACGTGGTTTCCGGCATTGTGCTCTTACGCAAAGGCGCGAATGCGGACGAAGCTCTCGCCGGAATCCACGCGAAGGTCCAAGAGTTGAATGACCACATCTTGCCTCCAGGAGTGCGGGTCGTTCCGTTCATTGACCGCAGCGACCTGGTCCACTATACGACGCATACGGTTCTGCACAACCTGACGGAAGGCATCCTTCTGGTGGTGCTCGTACTCTTCCTGCTTCTTGGGAATGTTCGGGGTGCGTTCATCGTGGCGCTTACGGTTCCGTTTGCACTGTTGTTTGCGGCGACGTGCCTCAAGCTAAAAGGCATTCCGGCGAACCTGCTTTCTCTCGGGGCGCTGGATTTCGGAATGGTTGTGGATGGCGCCGTGGTCATGGTGGAAAACATTGTTCGTCACATGAGTCACCGGGAAGCTTCGCACAAGACGCCGTTAGAACGCATTTCGAACGCGGCGCATGAAGTTCAGCGGCCTGTCTTCTTCGCAATTGCAATCATAATCACGGCGTATCTTCCGATTTTTACACTGCAGCGCGTTGAAGGGCGATTGTTCCACCCGATGGCATGGACTGTAGCCTTTGCATTGATCGGAGCGCTCCTATTTTCGATGCTCGTCGCGCCGGTTCTCTCCAGCGTGCTGTTTAGCAGGGGAGTGAGCGAATGGCGCAATCCCGTCATGGAGTTTCTGAAAGAGCGCTATCGCAAGGCGGTGAGATGGGCGATTGAGCACCGTCTGGTTACGGTCGGCGGAGCACTTATAGGTTTGGCGGCCTCCATTTTTCTTACCGTTGGTGGAGTTATCGGCTCTGAATTCCTGCCACATTTGGACGAGGGCGCGCTGTGGGTGCGCGGCACGCTTGCTCCCAGCACGGGACCTACCGAGGGAACGCGACTGGCGAATCAGACGCGGATAGCGCTTTGCTCTTTTCCCGAGGTCACACAATGCACCAGCCAGGTAGGACGTCCCGATGACGGCACGGACACCACGGGATTTTTCAATACAGAATATTTCGTCGATTTAAAACCGAAGGAAGAGTGGCGGCCTGTGTTTCACGAGGATAAGGAAAGACTCGTCGCCGCAATGCAGCGCGAATTGGACAAAATTCCCGGCGTGATTTGGAATTTCTCTCAGCCTATTGCGGACAACATGGAGGAAGCAGTAAGCGGAGTAAAAGGCGAGCTTGCGGTAAAGATTTATGGCGATGACCTCAAGTTTCTCGAGGCGCAAGCAAATCAGATCGTCAATATCATGCGGCAGATCAACGGAATCGAGGATCTCGGAGTGTTTCGAGTTCTGGGGCAACCCAACCTGGATATTTCGGTGGACCGAGTGCAAGCCGCTCGCCATCAAATCAACGTCTCGGATATTCAAGATGCCGTCCAGACTGCCGTCGCAGGGACGGCTTTTACTCAAGTGCTCCAGGGTGAGGCGAGATACGATCTGGTGATGCGTTACCTGCCGCAGTATCGCGGTACCAAAGAAGCTATTGAGAACATTCGGCTGTTGGCTCCATCTGGCGAGCGAGTCTCGCTCGGACAGCTCTGCGAAATCGAAGAACGCGATGGCGGTTCAGAAATCTACCGGGAGGGAAATCAGCGGTACATCGCGATCAAGTACAGCGTGCGCGGGCGGGACCTTGGCGGCGCTGTGGAAGAGGCGATCAAGAAAGTAGGTTCACAAGTTCAACTGCCACGCGGATACCACATCGACTGGGCGGGCGAATACGAGAGTGAAAAGCGGGCTGAGGCACGGTTGTTGGTCATCGTGCCCCTGACTGTGCTCGTTATTTTTGGCATTCTCTACGCGATGTTTCGCTCTTTTAAGTGGGCGCTGCTGCTTCTGGCCGACGTGGCTATGGCCCCCATTGGGGGCTTGCTGGCGCTCTTGATTACCGGCACGCACTTCAGCGTTTCTTCGGGCGTGGGCTTCCTGGCGCTGTTCGGCGTTTCGGTGCAAACGGGTGTCATCATGCTGGAATACATCAACCAAATGCGCGCCTCTGGTCACAAGATTGAGGATGCGGCTATCGACGGGGCGGTCCTTCGGCTTCGGCCCATCATGATGACCATGCTTGTCGCGACTCTCGGACTACTGCCCGCCGCTCTCTCGCGTGGGATAGGATCGGATTCACAGCGGCCCTTTGCCATCGTGATCGTAGGAGGGCTTGTTGGGGCGATGCTCCTCAGTATCTTTCTCCTACCAACCTTATACGTTTGGTTCGCGAGTGATGGCGATAAGCTGCCCCAGCCGGAGCCGGGATTTGAGGAGGGCTTGTGACGCGACAGGATTTGCGCGACGAGCAGACTTAAATGGGGTTACAAAGGATTCTGTTCGGGCGCGGAGGCAGAATCGGGCGCTGAGAGCGAAAGGACGCGGTTTCGATGAACAGAGAAGAGGTTCGCGCTCGGATTGAAGAGATCGGAGTTATCCCTGCCGTGCGTTTTCGTTCGGCTGAGGACGCCCGGTTTGCTACCGAGGCGGTGGCTCATGGCGGAATACCGATCGTGGAAATCACCATGACCGTGCCCGGAGCAGTTGAATTGATTTCTGATCTGGCGCGGAACAGCCCGGACGTGATTGTGGGTGCGGGCACGCTTTTCGATAAGGAAACGGCGAGCCGTTGTTTGGATGCCGGTGCGAGATTCCTGACGAGTCCCGGCCTCGACGAGCAGATCGTGGAATTTGCGATAAAAAAGGAGGTTGTGGTTTTGGCTGGAGCGCTAACGCCGACCGAGGTGACGAAAGCGTGGAAGGCCGGGGCGGACTTCGTCAAAATTTTCCCCTGCTCTCTGGTTGGTGGCGAGAAATATATCAAGGCGTTGAAAGGGCCGTTTCGGCATGTGCCCTTGATTGCGGCAGGGGGCGTAAATCAATTGACCGCGGCAAACTTTATTCTCGCGGGGGCGTCGGCCATCGGCGTTGGAGGAGAGCTGGTGCCTGAGGAAGCCATCCAGCAGCGCCAGGAAGAACGGATTCATGAGTTGGCGAGGAGGTTTGTGGGTTTTGTGAATAAGGCGCGGGAGCAAATGAGGAAAGCGAAGGGCTTTCACAGAAACCGTTAGACCAACACGATTTTGGTTTCTCTTTGTTTTGAAGATGCCTGCGCTATTCTGACTGCATGACGAAAG
>Ga0137360_10001659_pt1 | contig 13241 bp, 13 predicted proteins | sample Mad1_60_16metaG_FD_104924 | JGI IMG/M metagenome (GOLD analysis project Ga0137360, IMG submission 104924) | Vadose zone soil microbial communities from Angelo Coast Range Reserve, California, USA - Mad1_60_16 metaG | ecosystem: Environmental > Terrestrial > Soil > Vadose zone | place: USA... | reverse complement strand
GGCTTATTCTGCGGAAGTCCGATCCGGCGCCGTGACCATCCGCGAAGTCCTGCTCCGCAGCGGCGAGATTTCGACTCTTGTTTCCATTCCGACAACTCGATCCGGTGTAACTTTGGCCCCTTTGGCCGAAGCGTTGTGGGGCGACAGCCAAATCATTTATGTCACCGACGCCATTGCGGGAAAGATTCACAAATTCAATCGTGCGACCGGCCAATCGATCGTTCTCACTGATTTCGGCCAAAGCATGGTGAGCTATTCAAGCCGCGGACTCCCCTTCACCAATTTTGGGAAAATTTGGGGTAACGGGACTTTCCTCTACATCCCCGTTGCAGGAACTCTCGTACGGATCTCCACTGAAACCGGTGAAAGAACGACCGTCATGAGCCAACTTCCCGGCGGATTCTACGGATTGATTTGGGGTAGCGGATCGAAGCTGTTTGTCATCGGCGGCGACGTCGTTCGCGCTGTAGATCTCGTCAGCAATGAAACAAGCATTCTCGCAGGGACAGCGGGACAGTTTGGCTGGGCCGATGGCATCGGTGGAGCTGCAAGGCTCAATGCTCCCAATGACGTCTGGGGCGACGACAGGTTTTTGTTCCTCGCAGAAGCACAGAACAGGACGATTCGCAAAATTGAGATCTCGACGCAGATTGTGACTACCATCGCGGGTTCGCCGCCCCTCGTGTTTGCCGGCGGATTCGGCGAGGCCGCGCGTCTGCCATCCATCGCCGGAATATGGGGCGATCAGAACGACCTTTACCTGACGATGGGCGAGGCGATCCGCCGCGTCAACAAGCGCACCGGCGAAGTCACCACATTCTTGGCGGACAACAGTCCAACAGTGCTCGTCGGCCTGGCAGGGTCGCTCTGGGGTGACGGCAGGTTTTTGTATATTGGCACTCAGACACTTCGACGACTCGATCTTGCAACAAAAGAAAGCTCCGTCATCGCGGGGTTCGGTGAAATCGGCGGAATGTGGGGCGATGGGAAGAGTCTGTTCGTTACCGACACCCGTTATCAGATCGTAAGCAGAGTCGAATTGTCCACGGGACGCGTGACACTGCTTGCCGGAAATCCGGCATTCGGTCAAAACGGCGTCATTGAGCCCGTTGATGGGACCGGCCGTGAGGCCAGGTTTGTCGGCCTACGCGGCGCGATCTGGGGACGCGGGAGTGAACTCTTTGTCGCCGATGCGGTTAGCCTGCGAAGGGTTTCAATCTCTACAGGGCTGGTAACGACGATACTGACAAGAGATCTGCGGCTGCCGAGTTCTACCGACGGTTCGCTAAACGAAGCAGCTGGGTTCTGCGGTACGGATTCGTTGTGGGGCGACGGCAGTTTTCTCTACTTCGCCGATTGCCGCGGATTACGTCGCATTCGACTATCGGATCTCACCTCTTCCACCCTGCTCGTCGGCAATCCCCGCTCGGGATTCGGACCTTTTGACATTCCGGGATCCCGACTTTATGACGGCTCGCTTGGACATCTGTGGGGCGACGGCGAATACTTCTTCGCCGCAGACTGGAAAAGCAATGCGCTGCGCCGGCTCAGTCCAGTATTTGAACCTGGCGTCCTGCCGGTTTCGCTTCCCGTTCAAGCCGCCAGGATCCTGTCGGCACAGGCTGGTCCCTCTTTGCAAATCACTCAAGCACGAATGCGGGCGAACCTGGGAAGCACGGCGCCCTCCGGCGTTGCGCTCTTTGCCTATCGCCAAAATGGCGTGCTGGTGAGTGAGACCGCCGTTCCGGCATCGCCGCCGATTCGCAGTGGCCGTTTGAACGTCCACGTTGATGGTCCTCTCAATACTGGAATCGCGGTCTCAAATCCGAACGATCAAGCCGCAATCCTGTCGTTCTTCTTCACCGATTCTCTCGGCCGGAACTTCGGGTATGGAAGCACACGAATCCCTGCGCGCAGCCAATTGGCGCGATTCCTCAGTGAAAGTCCATTCAACGGAATTGCCATCACAGATGCGACGTTCACGTTCGCCTCCTCCGTTCCCGTAGCTGCTGTCGCGATCCGCGGGTTCGTCAACGAGCGAGGGGAATTTCTGATGTCGACGCTGCCCGTTGTGAGCGTGATCGCTTCAAATGAACAGCCGCTCATCTTTCCCCACGTTGTAAACGGCGGCGGATGGACAACAGAAATCATTTTGATCAATTCCACCGATGGCCTCCTGTCCGGCCAACTCAACCTGGCTATGGAAACCGGCCGGGCCGAAGCCCTCACGTACTCCATTCCGCCGCGGAGTTCCCGATCGATCAAGCTCGACGGATCGTCACCGGCGATCGATGCCGGATCGATTGTGCTGATCCCATCCGATAGCACGAAGACTCCTGCCGGCGTCGCGATAGTCCGATTCACTCAAGGCGGCGTTACGGTCTCGGAAACTGGCGTGCCGGGAATGGCCGCAGGATCCGGCTTTCGCATGTTCGCGGAGAATGGAAGCGATGTTCAGAGCGGGATCGCGGTCGTCAATGTTTCCGATGCATCAACCACGGTGACACTCACGCTGACGACGCTCGACGGCATGGATACCGGCCTTCATTCCAGCCTTACTCTGCGCCAGCGTGCACACGTTTCTTTTTTTCTCAACCAGATTCCGGGCTTTGAATCCCTGCCGGCGTCGTTCCAGGGAGTCCTGCGAATCACTTCAAACGCGGCATCGGTCGCGGCCGTCGGCGTGCGTTCCCGATACAACGAACGTGGCGATTTCCTGGTCACCGCCATGCCTGTCGCCGATGAAAGCGCTCCACCCGAACTGGAACTGATATTTCCGCACATCGTCTTTGGCGGAGGCTACACAACCGAAATCCTCATCTTCAACAACTCCTCGTCGGATTCGAACAAGGCCATGATCCGCTTTCGAACTCAGTCGGGCGAAACCGTGAATCCGCTCCTGAACTAGTGTCTGCCTGGTTGGCAGGCGAAATTGAGCACGTTGGTGGACGGTCAGATCGCGAAATTGTTCTAAGTGCGCACGGTCCACCGGTTGTCGAGGCGCTGCGTAAGATCGATCGGGTCACCGATACCTACGGAGCCGAGTGCGACCTGGTAGGCCCAAACCTGAAAATAGGTCAGTGTCGCGCCGCCATAGATTGTCGAAAACGCTCCATCCACGGCGTCTTGCCCGCACGAGACTTTGATGCGGCCGATGCGCGGCACGTGGAAACGGGCGTCGGTCGTGAACCACGATCCGCCGATATAGACCTCAGCGTAGGCGTGGAAATCCATGTGGTTGTCCGGATCGGGAAAACCGATGTCGGGCAAATGGCCGGTCACATAGCGCGTTGGAAGGTTAAAAGTGCGATTGAGCGCGATGGCAAGGTGTGCGAAATCGCGGCACACGCCATAACCGCGTTGCAAGACGTCCCACGCGGAAATATCGGACCTGCCCGACATGTAACGATACTCGATGTTCTCGTGCAGCCACCGGCTGATGGCCTGAACCCGCGGCATTCCGTGCTCGATGTGGCCGAACTTCTTCCAGGCGAAATCAGTCAACTTGTCGGAATCGCAATATCGGCTGGGCAGCGTATACCGCAGCAGCGAGGCGGGAAGATCGCCTGGAGCCTGCGGAACGTTTGCGACGATGTCGTGATTGTCCGGCTGCGAGGAAACCGAGACAATTGCGTCGTGCCGGAAACAATTAATTCCGGGGGCGAGCTTCACGCGAACGACGCGGTTCCCATGGCTGTCGTCGAATTCCTCCGCAGGCAGGTTATCGCCCAGCGCCAGCGCCTCCGAAACGACGGCATGGTTGCGGTCGGGACGAAGCTTCAAGTTAAGGAGCAGCGACGCCTCGCCGGTAACTTGATATACGAGGCTGCAACCCACCCGCACGGTGACATCGAAGTTCTGAATATTCGGCGCTTGCATAAAAGACTAGAGGATCACACCCCCATCGCGGGCAAGTGGCGGAACACGGCGCGGACGCCCTCGCTCCACTCTTTGCTGAGGGTACTGAAGTAAGGGTCACCCGACTCGAAGCGGCGGCGAACACCGAGCTTCAAACTGTCTCGTTCGTAAAACACGAGGTCGATGGGCATGCCGACTGAAAGATTGCTGCGCATGGTGGAGTCGAATGAGACCAGCACGCACTTGACAGCATCGCTGAGGCTGGTCTCAGGAGTGATGACTCGATCGATGATGGGCTTTCCGTATTTGGCTTCGCCCGTCTGAAAAAAAGGCGTATCGGCGCTGGCCTCGATGAAGTTACCCTCCGCAAACGTCCGGAACAATCTTGGCGGTTCACCCCTGACCTGCCCGCCGATGATGAATGAAGCGTTGAACGGAGTGGCACTGGTCGCCAGATACTTGGCGTCGCGGCACTCGACATCGCGCACGGCATCCGAAACGAGGAGAGCGACGTCGAACATCGTGCGAGCGTTCCAAATGCTGCCGTCTTCTTCCGATTCTCCGCGCTGCCTCAGAACGCTGATGACGGCTTGCGTGCCGGCCAGGTTTCCCGAGCTCAGCAAGACGATCAGCCTGTCGTCCGGGCGCTCGAATACGGTCATCTTGCAGAACGTCGCAAAATTATCGACCCCCGCATTCGTGCGAGAGTCGGACGCGAGCACGACTCCGTCGTTCAGGAGGACGCCTACACAATAAGTCATGTCCTGCTTTCTTCTCCGGTCCCGGCATGCGAAGCCAGTCCGATCATAGCACGAAGAAGATCAGCAAAATGAGAACCAGCCGCGGATTACGCGAATTACGCGGATGCAGATTTACAAGCTGTCCACAGAGCCTCAGCGTTGACGGTTACGAAGTACAAAGCAGCCAACAGTCCCGCCAAACCGGCACTGGTCAAGATTCCATAAATTCTTTTCATCACAATTCTCCTTACGGCGCTTTGCATGTGAAGTTCGCTGCGTCGTCCGAACTTCCGGTTCCTTTATAAGTCGCAACCTGAGGGTAGGGGCAGAGCGGCCGTGTACGGATCACTTTACCGTCCTTGGAACTGGACGCGATAATCCGGGCGGGCGCCTTCTTGTTCTTGATCCACTGCTCCAACTCGCCGACCATGCGGCCGTGCCAGCCGGAATCGAAATCGTCAGTAGCGGCCTGGCAGTGTGTCAGGCCAGGTACCATGAACAGGCCTACGGAATCCTGCGCGGTCCTGGCCCCGATCGTGTCCACCACCTTCTTGTAGTAGTTGATCGCGACTCCGGGGGGAATGGTTCCATCGGCCCAGCCTTCGTAGAGGAGAAGCTTTCCGCCGCGCTTTACAAATTCGCTGATATTCGGATTGGCTCCATTGATCACGAGGTTTTCCGGCCTTTCAATGAGGGCAAGATCGGTATCGTATTTAATCGGGCGGGTTCTGGGATCCCAGTTCGGATCTTTGTACACAAAATGCTTGAAGAAATCAGCCGCCAGGCCGAAAGGTTGCGGACCGCTGAATTGTGACCAGGTCAGTTCGCTTCCCGGCTGAGGAGGATAAAAGAGCTGTTCCCTGGTGCGCGGGTTCGTCGGGCCTGCATAGATCTTGCGGACCGCTTCCACCTGCGGCGCCGTCAAACACGTCGCGCCGTCCCCGGCCTTGCACTGCACCACGCCCGGATCGAATTTGCAGCTCGGCGGATTCTCGATGAGACCATCCTTGACGCCGTCCAGTCCGTCGCATGCCTGCAATACTGCATTGTGGAGGACTGTCAATTTTTCCGGCGGAAGGTAGCTGGACTTGTCGCGTTGGTTCGCGTCCCAGATCCACATTTGCTCCAATGCGTGGCGCGTCTTTTGCGAGAACCCCGTTATGGCGATACCGTCGTAGTCGCCCGGGTAACGCTGCATTTCGTTTTCAGCCATTTGCGCGCTACCTCCGCAGCCGTCCAGGAACGATGACTTTGGACCATTCCCGTAATAAGCCGCAATGACCGCTTTCGCTTTGAGGGTCATTTCATGGCCCGCCCTGTATGCAAAATCAATCACCTTCTCCGGGTATTCGAGCACATAGCGGGAGTCGCCTTCATGGCCGGTGTCGCTGCTGGCGGTCGCAAAACCGCCATGGAGCGTTTTAGCCATGTCGGTTAACGGAATCGAGCCTCCCATGCCGCCGGTTCCATTCCCCTGGAAGTTGCCGTTCCAACCCGTGACCGGCATCCATACTTCCATCTTGATGTCGGATTCACTCGTCGGTTTCAGGGTTGCCGTCACCCGGCAGAAGGCCGGCAGGTTTCTGAACGGCGCTGCCGCGTCACCGCGTCCACCTCTGCCTGCAGGCGGTGTGAAGGCCCCGGCAGCGACAGTCGCAGCCGATGTGATTGTCGTGTTCGGTAACGATAGAGAAGCCAGGCTCTCGCACGGCACAGCGGCTACCGACGCCTGACTGAACACTGAGATCGCAAACAAAACGCTGAACAACGTAATTGCACTTTTCCCTGCCGTCATAGGTAGCTCCACGTATCGTCCATTTGCTTATTGAGTTGCGGCGATTGTTACCCACAAACTCCAGGGCCGTCAAGCGGCCACGTGAATTCACGCAACAGGGCAGGGCAAAACTGTACCCGTGAAATCCGTGGAGTTCTGATTCTTTTGGGAATGCACGCAATGCTTTAGAGTGTTGCCATGCGCACTTACAGGTATCTTCACCTCGATGTTTTTACCGACCGCTCCTTGCAGGGCAATCAACTCGCCGTTTTTCCGGACGCCGCAAACCTGGAACCAGTGTTGATGCAAAGTATCGCCCTGGAGATGGCATTCTCCGAGACAACATTTGTTCTTCCCCCGGAGACAAGCGACACGCATGCCCGCGTCAGAATCTTCACGCCGCGCGACGAGATTCCAATGGCGGGCCATCCGACGATCGGCACAACCTTCGCGCTTGCGCATGAAGGCACCCTTGCGCCAGAGCAGAAGAGCATCACACTGGGCCTGGGTATCGGACCAACCCTGGTTCGGCTGGAATGGAAAGCGGGTCGGCTGCATTTTGCGTGGATGACGCAGCCGATACCCGAGTTTGGCGCGATCCCCGCCAATACGGGGGATCTGGCGGCTGCCCTCGGAATCAAAGAAGCCGACATCCGAGACACAGGCCTGCCCGTACAGGTCGCATCTTCGGGACTGCCGTTTCTCTATGTCCCGATGAGCTCCCGGGACGCGGTGAATCGCGCAGAGTTGGAACGAGGCGCTTTTCTGCGTTTCTCCAGGGCCGCGGGTCTCGATGAGTTGCCGGTTTTTCTTTTCTCGCTGGAGTCAACCGGCGATGGGGCTACGGTATTCAGCCGAATGTTCGCTCCAGGTTTTGGCGTTACGGAAGATGCTGGGACGGGGGGAGCGAGCGGTCCGCTGGGAGGTTACCTGGTCCACCATGGCGCAGTCTCGACCGAGCAAGCTGCGCGCATGGTCAGCCTTCAGGGTGTAAAGATGGGACGCCCGAGCGAAATTCATATTTCGATTGCGGCGCGCGACCGGCAAATCACCGACGTGCGAGTTGGTGGTCAGGCCGTATTGGTGGCTGAAGGCAGGCTATCCTTGTAGGTGCCGGCTTTAGCCGGCGCCTACAGTCGAATGTCATGAGGTTGCCGGGAATGCAGCAGTTTGCGTTTTATGTAACCGGCGAGTGGCCGCAGCCGTGAAGCACTCTGCCTCCCGCACTTGCCAGACGACATCTGCCGGAAGCACTCTACCTTCCCGAAAAGCGTCAGACGCTCCTTCTGGGGATGTCCAGACAGAGATGCTTTCGTACCGGCCTCGGATTCTGATGACCGAAAGATCGAGTCCAAAATCACATCTCCGCACGTTAAACAGAGCTCGTTGATCCACCGATTACTCTCGATAAACGCCAGTGTCGAGGAATCGGTGAGAACCGAAATGGGTAAACGCTGGGCGACTTTCGGCGAGTAATGCGGGGCACTTCTACACGAGGCCGACAATTTTGTCTCCTTTGAAGCAATCGCCACTGAATGACTCACGAGTCAACGATTGAAGCATTTCCGAATGCCAATCCCCTGACGATGAATCGGCCGGGCGTGTCGTACGCGCTTGAGCAAGACCGTAGAATGTATGGATTAAGGGAACGTGAATAGTACTCAATAAGATGCTTCAACTGATGTGGCTAACAGTCCCGATAGGTAAGCTAATGAGCTTGCACAAATCATGGCGAATGAGTAGTATATGGCCGCTGGTGTACTTTTCTTCTGCCGAAAACAACCTTCCGGTTCATAGCAAAATAACTGCGCTTTCTTTGCGCTTGGTAGTCTAAACGTGTGAGGTGCTTCTAAGACGTTTTTATGGCAACTGACCGGTTAGCCGAAGATAAGGTGGGGGGGCAACTCCCCGACTACGAGAATCCACCCGTGACAGAAGTCGTCTGCGGGATTTTGTTCAAAACCTTAGATGGATTTCGGATTCCGCATTTCGGTTTATTCTGGGAGCGCTGCAAGGCAGACTACCCGTCGTGCCAAGAGGTGGCGCCATTAATACCTCTCATTGAACGTTTTGGTGAGGAAAGTACCGAAGAGATTCAAGCCTTCAACGATCTTCCTCTGCCCCGCGTTTGGTTTCTCAACAATCAGGACACAGGAATCATCCAGCTTCAGCGGGACCGGTTTCTACATAACTGGAAGAAAAGCAAACCAACGGACAATTATCCGAGATACCGGACAGTTATTGATCTGTTTAAGCGACATCTGGAATCATTCGCTACTTTTGTGAATGAGCACAAGCTCGGAGCCATTGATGCTATGCAGTATGAAATGACGTATGTGAATCATATTCCGCAAGGTGAGGGTTGGAATGCCTTATCCGATCTCGGGAAGGTATTTCGGGACCATCGATGGGTTGGGACAGATCGCTTCCTTCCGAGCATTGAGCACCTCAATCTGAGAACTTCCTTTGAGCTTCCAAATCGCACCGCCCGAATGCACGTTTCAATTAGGGATGGCAGACGAAAGGATGACATGAAGCCTGTCTTTCTTTTCGAACTGACCGTACGTGGGTTCCCGGGGGAGCCATCTCAAAAATCCATGTGGGCGTGGTTCGACGTCGCACGAGAATGGATTGTGCGCGGATTTACTGATTTGACAACTGAAGAAATCCAAAAGAGCGTTTGGCGGAGGACTCGATGAGTACGGAATTGGCTGAAACTCCCATTATGGGGAGAAGATTCCGGCCACGATGGGCAACCACAACAGCGACAACAACACAGAATGAATTTCCCGACATTTCAGTGGCATCACAAGTCACTCAATCACTTGTAGAGGGGACTCGTACGTATGTTGCCGTCGCGTATGCCCGAAAAAAGCTGCATAGTCTTCCGCCGAGTGTGGGAAGACTATTACTGTTCGAAGGTGCGCCGGAGCAAGTTGGACACGTAGAGGATGCTATCGCCACCTCAACGTTGGTTCCGTATCTTCTGGCCGCCAACTCTGCCTGGAGTGCGCTCTTCAGCCACTCGCAGTATCGTTCGCTTCTTCCGTCTGTGCTCGACGGCGATGAGATCCTCAACTGGGATGCTGCTATTGAAGTTGCCCCTGAAAGACCTTCCGGCACATTGCTTGTAACTTTCAAATACGCCGGACGAGGCCGACCGACACCGGTTGAAAACCCTTGGGACGATTGACGGCGATTCTGAGATGGCTGCTGCGCAACATAGACCCGGTGGACGATGCGGCAGCAGCGGCTCCGGCACCCGCATACCCTCAAGCGTATCCATGGTTCGGAGTCATAGAAGGCGACGAACTTGAACAAGGGGATATCTTAGAATCCTGCCCGGTGTTCCTGCCACCACCTGATCTCGACGTTCACGCCGAAAGACCCATAAATGCAACGGTTCAGTGGAAAGAGCAAGATCTAATCGTAATGTCGCAGAGTTGTGACTTAGTTAAGGGACGACGCGGTGTTGAAGACGTGCTTCTGTGCGCGATCTGGAAACGCTCAGAATTTACAGGCGGCGGACACTTTTTGGAAAAGGATTCAGAGATGGAGAACGCGCGAAAGGGGCGGTTTCCCGCCGTTCATGTCCTCGCAGCTTCAACCATAACCGGCCTTGAACGCGAAGTGCGGGTAGTTGACTTTCAACGAGTTTATTCGTTGCCCGTGGGTTTCCTCAGAAGGAGAGCTGGCATGGCAAGGCGGCTCCGGTTGCTACCGCCGTATCGAGAGCACCTTTCTCAGTCATTTGCTCGGTTCTTCATGCGGGTTGGCCTACCGATCGACATTCCGTCATTTACCGCGAAGAAAAAGTGACGTGATCCGCTGACAGCACATTTGTCGTAAGTGTGGCAGATTCAGCCTGGATCCCTATCGGACGTGAACGGAGTCTGCGTGGAAGCGTCTGCACCGACACCGGCCTGGCACCCTGATCTGTTGCAGATTACCCGAACCTTAACCGTCACCCAGACTGCCTCGGGATGACCGGGTGTTTCAGCGATTTCTTGTATCCTTAGGAATCCTGACAGAATCGCATCCAAAATGTGCTTCTACGCGAAACGCGAGATCCCAATCGAAAGTGCTCCGGCCAAACCGTGCTCTCTGATTCCAACTATTTCCACGGGAGTACTTCCGATTGAGATCTCGCGTTATACGCCAAGTCGACTGAGGACGCCGAGCACGACTCGGAGTGGTCGATCCCGATGCTTATCCCAAGTCACATGAGTTCTGGAAGGTCATGAAACTCCCGTTCGAAGGCGAGGTTCGGCCGGAATTCAGCAACGCTCCAGCTGGTGATCTGCGGTGACGTATTGGAGAAGGTCTGACGTTCCCGGTAGCGAACTAAAAGACACGAATCATATCGAGAATGGTGTTCTTCCGCTCGTCGAGCAGGATAACGGAGCCGCTGATGATAATCCGCCTTCTGCCCTCCGGTAATCGCGTCAGTCTGCCCTCAAGAGTGGGGGGCAGAGGCTGAATTTTCTTTTGCAAACCCGGAGGCAACTGGCCATTTCGTACCAGGTGTTTCTGCAATCCAGGAGGAAGCTGTTCTTTTTTTGCCAGGCCCGGCGGTAATCCTCTCATATTGGCAGGTTGCGAGAACCATTCACGAATGATGCGCTCATCGTTCCTTCCGATCGAAACACTGACTGCAACGGTGCTCTTTTGATCGTTGCGGTAGTTCTGTACATCTTGTTCAGCACTCTGCTTTTGTTTTCCTTTGCCCCTGCCTTGAGCGATGACGCCCGGTGCTCCCACCACCAGCACCAGAATAAGAAATAAGCCCGTTATCAGACGCATAACCGCACCTCCAGTCTTCAATATCAGGCTACAACGGGGACACCCGAATTGGACACGCCGAGCCCGCTGTACTATCATCTTCGCCCGAAAAGGAGGACTCGATGATTCGTCGGTTCGCAAGGAGTGCTGTCTTGAGTTTCATAGTCCTCTCGAGTTGCGCCCCCTCGCCCGCGGTTCCCCCGGACACGCGCGACGCTGACGCCAAAGCGATTCGTGACGGAGAAGTCGCCTGGAACAACGACTGGGCGACGAAGGATGTTGATCGCATAGCCAGCCACTATGCGGATGATGCATCTGTAGAAATACCCAACATACCGATCATGACGGGGAAGGATGATATCCGCACCGGACTGAAGCAATTGATGGCGGATTCAAATCTCGCACTGACGTTTCAGGCCTCTCAAGTAGAAGTTGCGAAGGCAGGGGACCTGGCATATAGCCGCGGCACCTATTCGATGACGATGACCGATCCAGGCAGCAAGCAACCGGTGACCGAGAAAGGGAAATACGTCACAGTGTACCGGAAGCAGCCCGACGGCTCCTGGAAAGCGGTTCAGGATATCAACAATGCAGATTCGCCTGCAGCCCCGGCGAAGTAGCAGGCGGGATATCGCCGGATCAGGAATGATCCGTGGTATTCCTCATTGTTTGTTACGAAGCGCGTTCAAGGCCAGGGCCAGCGACTGAAGAGGGTCGTTACTTGCGCGTCCGGTATTCTTCACGAAAATTTCGACGAAGGTTATCGCCGTCGAGCCCAAATTCCTGAATCCATGGGGCGTGTTCGACTTGAAAAAGTGCACCTGGCCCGGCGCCACGGTTTCTCTCTCTTCCTTGCTCTCCGGACCAAAGAAAACCTCTACAGGACCGGTGATCGGAATAAACATGTGAAAGGGCCCCTCGTTGTGCGAATGCGAAGGCCGCACAGCCCCGGCATCGATTTGGACACGCGTGACACGAACATCCGGTGTGTCCATGATGGTGGAGGGACTAACGCCCGTGTTGCCACCGCGGCCCTGACCGCGCTGCTGAGCCAATGCGGGTGCGCAACTGAGCGCCACGAGCACAACGACTAACGAGAATGTTTTCAACATACTTGCTCCTGGTGATAAGTTCCTGATTCAGTAGAAGAAGTCTACCGTCCGTTTGATAGGTGTGGAAGCTTAATGCAACCTTGGGCAGACGCAGACTTTTTCGCCCTGCAAGAGTTCCCACTTCGACGCCGCCCTTTTCAGGAATGGATTGAAAATCAAGGGTCTACGCTTTGTTTACTGCCGGAATGGAAATTGCACTTCTTTCTCTGATGGGTGTGCGCATGCATGTGCACACCGATAGCCTGCCGCGACTGCGGACAGGCGGGCAAGGAGAAACGACGATGAATAATATCCAATCAGGTGCGCCGTACAGGGCCTTCGTCACTCTAGTGGCTGGAGTGATCCTTTGGACGCTGTGTCTCACAACCGCGGGAACTGCCCAGGGTGTCAGGCGAAGAGCGGCGGCACAGCCGGGGTCGATTGCGGCCGGCACAACCCTCAAGATCCGAACGAGTGAGGAGATCAAGACCAGTGACAGCGGGAAGACGTTTTCCGCCGTCGTGGACCAGGATGTGATGGGCAGGAACGGCCAGGTTGTCATTCCGAAAGGGTCCAATGCCGAACTCGTGGTCAAAAAGATGTCGAACAACACTCTGACGCTGGATCTCGATTCCATTACGGTCAACGGGCAGCGGTTTGGTGTACAGACGGAAAATACCGTGGCGCCCTCACAGGAAAAGCAGGGTATCGGAGCCAATAAGCGGACCGGTAAATACGTCGGAGGCGGAGCAGCAATCGGCGCGATCGTCGGCGCTATCGCCGGCGGAGGTAAGGGCGCCGCGATCGGTGCGGGCGTAGGAGCTGGAGCAGGAGCCGGCACGCAGATCCTGACTAAAGGTAAGAGCGTGAATGTTCCTGCCGAATCACTGTTGACGTACCGCCTGAGCCAGCCTTTACGGGCCGGAGCAGCGGTGCGGTAAGAGGTGACTTGACTCGCTGAATGTAGGCGCCGGCTTTAGCCGGTCGCGATAGGAG
>Ga0137360_10001657_pt1 | contig 13244 bp, 11 predicted proteins | sample Mad1_60_16metaG_FD_104924 | JGI IMG/M metagenome (GOLD analysis project Ga0137360, IMG submission 104924) | Vadose zone soil microbial communities from Angelo Coast Range Reserve, California, USA - Mad1_60_16 metaG | ecosystem: Environmental > Terrestrial > Soil > Vadose zone | place: USA... | reverse complement strand
CGCCAGGGCTAGGCGGATCTGTGATTGTGAGGAAATTGTTACCAGCCAACAATGACTCGCAGACGCCAAGACATTCAGGAACGCTACGCTGTTCGCCAGACGGGATACAAAAGTTTGGCGCACCGACGTTACAAGCTGGAACCCCTGCCGTAACCGCGAATGAATTGCCGACACCGTTACCAAGCTGAGACAAAATATTCTGAACGCAATTCGCTGAGCCGCCGCACGATATGACAATATCCAATTCACTGGTTGCGCTAAGATTCGGCTGGAGGGCAAGAAATCCGAACACCTCGTCGCCGTTTTGGTTCGTCAATGTTATGTCGGCGGGAGACCCATTAGCAAACTGCCCGTTTGGCGAGCTGCTATCAAACGTGGTGCCGCCAAATTCGGTGCTCACGAAGTTATAAGACGTTATCGTGTTAGTTGTTACGTCGTAGACGAAAGAGCCTGACACAGTCTGGCCGTCAACGAAACTAAGATTGGCGGTGTCGGCCATCGCCGCGCCCGCTGTCATCAGAAGCGACACTGCCAGCCAAACAGTAGCTCTGGAAAGGCTACGTACCATAGTTGTCCTCCACCGTCGAGACTTAGGAAGTCTTAAGAACCCTGCTACACCTTAACTAGCACGTTAATTGCCGCAGCTCTTTGATCTGCCACCATTCTTGCCATTCTTGGCTAAGTATCTAAAGGCTATAGCTATGCGGCGCAGCTGCGCAGCCGCTGTGGTTATGTCAGCAGAAACATTTTGGGAAAGGGTTTGCACACATTTTGCTGCAAAGTTCCGGATGTCGGCCAATGCTCTTTGAGTGCAGACCACCAGCAACGCCCAGACGATTAGTCGAGAGCGCACCGGTCGTTGCCTCGGCAAGAGAAGAAAGCCTGGAATTGGGGAGAATCAGCTCACGAAGTTGGGTCTGGTTGGTAAAACAGGGGTCTGAGGAAGGTCCGAGAGGAGCGGCGAGTTGACCGATCGAAGCGGGCTACCGCGAGGAGAAATTGGTTCCCGGTGAATCGCGACAGTTGCGAGACTATTTTCTCTCTCGCGTTGTTGGTGTCATGGACCGGTCCATACGGAAGCGTGAAAGTGCCTCGCCCAGATTCTGGATAAAGGCTTCCGAGCTGAACAGATCAGCGTCGGGCCGCAAACTCTCGGGGGGGGCAACCGGCCCAACCTCATCCAATTGGAATTCACGCGCTACATCTTCAACAATCTTTGAGGAAATCGGCTGCTGGTGTTCCACATAGGCATTGATCAATGCATGCTCGCACAGTAGATTGATCACGCGGGGAACGCCCAGCGAATATAGATGCATCGTATCAACAGCCTGCGGGCTGAAAATCGGTTCTCCATTCGTCACAGCGCCAGCGATTCTCAATCTTTCGAGGACATAGGCGTGCGTCTCCTCTTTCGTGAAAGGCGCTGTTTTGCATCGAATGGTCATGCGCTGACGGAGTTGCCGCAGCTGAGGTAGCTTGAGCTTTTCTTCGAGCTCGGGTTGCCCGGAAAGCACAATTTGGAGGAGCTTTTCGGTGGACGTCTCGAGGTTCGTCAATAGGCGCACTTCCTCGAGCACCGGAAACGTCAGATTCTGAGCTTCGTCGATGATCAGGACAGCGGTTTCGCCCGCTCGGAACCGGTCCAGAAGCCATTGGTTCAGCTTCATTAGCTGCTGGCTCTTGGATGTAGAATCACACGCGATCTCGAACTCAGACAGCACAAAATCGAAGAGCTGGTTGGAATTCATGCGTGAATTGAAGAGGAACGCTGTCTTTGTCCGCTGGGTATTCAGCCACTCGAGAAGGCGGTTGACCAGCGTAGTCTTCCCGGTGCCCACTTCTCCGGTTAGTGTAAGGATCCCCTTCTTCGTTTGAATGCCATACATCAGACCAGAAAGAGCTTCCTCGATCTGTTTCGTAAGAAACATAAATCGCGGATCGGGGCTGACATTAAAAGGGTTCTCTTTTAGACCGTAAAAGCTCTTGTACATTCGCTCGTATCTCTCGTTCCGATTCCTGAATCCATTCTAGCGCCAGATCAATTGCCGGTTGGATTCGTCCGGTTACTACATCTTGAGACTACGGCAAGACAAACGGGCGCGTATGCCACTGCAGGTTCAACGCAACGGAATTATATGTCTGCATTGTACTGCAGGGCGTAAGGGTACATCCGGACTGAGTGGAATCATTGATATAAGCCGTGTAGGCCACGGCAAAATTCAAATTCCTGCCCAGAGGACGGCTGACGCCCCCGCCCGCAAACCAAGAATTGTAGTTTGGGAAGCTAGCTTGCATGGAATTCATGATTGCCGTGTTATGGGCGTAGCCAAAAGTAATGTTTGCACTCCAAATTCGACCCAGGTTCCGGGAGCCCCCGAAATTCACCTGGTCCACGGTCGAACCGGTGAAGACGCCACTACCGCCGGTGAGCCCATGAATATAGCCGGCAGAAAGGGCGCCCTTGCGAAGGCCATAGGTGAGATTGGCACTGGCGTTGGCCCCAATCCTGGACGATTGGGTGCCGAAGGGTACGCGGAATGTCGCAAAGTCTGCTCCTCCATAAAGCTGTAGGGCAAGGTGTCCAGTGATCTTTCGGCCGTAAGCTAGGTTTACGATGTGATCGCCGAATGCTTGTGGTTGGCCTGGATACTGGTAGCTGCTGAACCGGTACACGACACCGATGGTATCCTTAGAGCTAATTAGATAGTTATAGCCTAGGCTGCCCATTACAGAATTGTTATCAACGCTGCCCGCGTCCACAAAGCGTAGAATTCCATAGGAGCCGGAGGTTGTGATGGAACCTCGTGGAGAAATCAGGTAGTTGGCTTGGATAACTCCGGCATTACTGTAACGCGGACCGATGGAAGCATAGATGCTTTGATTTGGGACGAAATCGCTCCCAAGTCCTGGAATGGAAGGGCCGAGAGAACCCCCGACTCCCGGGATACCGAGATTTGTACCCCCACCAAAACCAAACGCGGATTGCGGCAAATAAGCGAACTGATCCAGGATCTGGAGTTGCCAACGATTCCAATGAAAAGTCTGCGAGAGGGCCAACTGCTGAGTATAGCTGTTTCCTTGCGTACTATTATTCGTTGAGAGAGCGCTTCCGCCCGAATAATTCACAGCCAGCTCCGAGCCACGCCAAGCTTTGAGCAAACTGATATTTCCATTCAGATAGTTGTACGCGGACCAGGCGGAGGAGTTCGGCTGATTGTACCCGTTCGATTGAATGGTGCTCGCGTATTGCAATCCTGGCACCCAGTAGCTATGGCGCATTTCGGGAGAACCTACGGTGGCGTTTTGGACGCCAGTGAGCGGGGTCGTGTCCGGTTGCAGTCCGTTGGTTGTATCCTGAACGCTGTTTTCGTCCTGCTGGTTGCCCGAATCAATGATTGGCATGGGATAAGTGCGGGCGGCGGGTTTCGGTGTTGTGTCTGTCGGTGCCTGAGGTTGCTCCTGGGCGCGCCCATTCAGCGCCCCAAGCAAAAGCGCAAGAGCGAAGAAACCGCCGCCGAGAATGGCCTTACGGAGGTTCATTTATGCACCTCACGGAACTACGATTACGTCCCCCGGTTGCAGAAGAATATTCTCCTCTTGATTCTTACCTTTGACGACTTCCTTGTAATTGAAAGGGTGCTTCGCCTGTTTTCCACCCTCGTTTCTGAGAATGTAGATGTTTTTCAGCTTTGCAAATTGCGTGAATCCACCGGCACTAGAGAGTGCCTGGAGGACGGTCATGTCTGGCAGTAGAGGTAAAGCGCCTGCCCGAGCGACTTCGCCGGTGAGGTAGACCCGGCGGCTGTTGATTGCGGTTACCGTCACGGTGACTTCGGGGCTGGTCAGGTATTTTGTGAGTCCGTCACGAATGTTCTTGCCTAGCTGGAGGGCCGTCAACCCAGAGGCTTGAATGTCATTCAGGAGTGGCAAGGAGATCTTGCCATCGGGACGGACGGGAATAGTTCTGGAAATCTCGGTTTCCTTCCAGACATCGATGCTAACAACGTCCTGTGGGCCAATGACGTATTCTGCATCGGTCGTTGTTGAAAGCGGACTAGTCGCTTTACTGGCGGAGTCGCTTTTGTGACTTGATGCACCGGTTGAGGCCTGTTTAGCGGTATCTTGCGCATAGGCCAGTAATGAGAAAGCCATCGTCGCGAGTAACAAAAATGGTCGGATGTGCATGATTGAATTTCGTCCCTTCAGCGCTCCAGTTCCCCGTTCAGCGCCCCGATCTGCTTGATCTTACATAGTAAGGACTTATAGCTAATCTGTAATTCCTGAGCGGCTCGTTTGCGGTTCCACCGCGTCCGTTCAAGAGCCTGCATAATTAACTCGCGCTCCGCTTCTTTCGAAGCGGCGCGAGCTGCTACTTTCAGAGAAGCGCCCGGCCCGTTTTTCATTGGCCTGTTGCTAACGATCCGGGCAGCCTGCAAGTCGTTCAGAACCATCTGGACATCACCGAAAAGCACGATTTTTCGGGCGAGATGTTCTAGTTCCCGAATATTGCCGGGCCAGTGGTAAGCGACCAGCGTTTGGATTGCTTTCTTACTGAGCGGGGAAACGCTCTTCTTCAAGGCGTTGAAGTGCTTATTCAGGAAGTATTCTGTCAGAATCGGGACATCCTCTCTGCGCTCGCGCAATGGAGGAAGGCGCAAACAAGCACCGTTGAGGCGAAAGTAGAGTTCGCGACGGAAGCGGCCTGCCTCGACTTCCGACTCGAGGCTTCGGGTCGTTGACGAGATGAAACGTGCGCACAACGTGTCGTTGGAGCCAGTGCGTTCTCCATCTGGCAGGTGAGAGAGCAGAACGCGCTGGCAGGGCAGATCCAGTTCTTGAATATTGTCAAGGTAAACGCTTCCAGAGACTGCGTGGTTTGAAAGCCTGCCCATGGCTTCATGGAATTGAGCGAGCAAATCGCCTGAATCAACGGCGGAGCAATTGATTTTCCAGGGGTGTGAGTCAGTTTTTTGAGAAAGGCGGTGGATCAGCCGGGCATAGGCATCCTTGCCGGTGCCGCTCTCTCCGAGAATCAGGACGGGGATATCGGTCCGGGCAATCTCAGCGGCCATGGCGTTTAGGTTGAGCACGGCCGGCCCGAGTCCATAGACGAATCCCAGCTCTGCTTGGCCTTCCGTGACGCTCGCTTCGATTTGGCCCATAGTGAGTATTCTCTGGCTCCTAAAGCCAGGCCCGACAAACTTACAGACATTGCCTAACAAAGAGGGTGCAAGTCCCCTTCCAGAAAGCGGAGGAAACAACCGAAAGCATGACCGGTGCTATCCAGCCTGTATTCTTATACTTAAGAGCAGTCTCATCGTAAAGTCGCGCCAGGGGGGGAAGAAGCCAAGTCCCGTAAAACTCCACGAAGTGGCAATTCTTTATCCCTTTCATATCAGTCTGCCGTTAGTCTCATAACATCAATTGACAGAAATGGATGGCTTGAAGACGAGCCGCAAGGGCCAGACTCCTATCTATCAATCAATCGTTGCGCAACAAACGCTTCGCCCGCGCCCCTTTTTTCGCAATGCATACTTGTCCGGAAACTGCTGTTCGGGGGCACCGGAACTCTGCCTCCGATAGCCTCGCCGTTTTGGTCCTTAATTCATGCGTCAACTCCTCCTCCGATAATTGCAAGCCAGCCGATGCATGATGTCATCGAGTGAACTCTCTGCATTTTTTAGCTCCCTAGTTCCTTAGTCGGTAGCATATGTCGAAATCGACTTTTTACGGGATAACTGCGTAGGTCTCGTTGGAATTGACACTCTCGTAACCTCGGGCATCCACTGCCCGAGTCGCATAGTAATAGGTTTTGCCGCTCTCGACCGTGCTGTCCGTGTATGTCAGTCCCTGAACAAGCGAAGTATTGATCTTCGCGTAATCGCGTCCGGGTGTCGTGCTCCGATACACGTTGTATCCGGCTACGTGCGAAGTGCTGCCTTTCCAGGTGAGCGTTACTTTGTGTTTTTCGCCCGACGCGTGCAGTTGGGATACCCCACCCGACGGAGGGACACCTATCGATAGGGAAGTTTTACCGTCGGTGTCAAACATGGTGAGATACGAATCAATGGGAGAGGCAGTGAGGGTTACGTGAGGTTTTCCGTTCTCGTAAAAGAGGTCAAGGCCGGGAATGCCGTTCTGCAGAGATAAGCCAGCACTGATTTCTTTCTCGTAGATGGCGAGGCCGACAAATTCCTTGTTGGCCCCAAGCTGCACTTGTTCAGTAGTTCCAGCCCTAGTTAGAAGTAGGAAGGGTTCATCCCCGCCGGTGAACGATGCGGCGGGGGTAGTTTGGTCACGAAAGAAGGTAAGCGCGGGTTTGTCCTTCATGTCCATGGACAGCCGTGCTCGCGTTTTCCCTGATGCATCCTGAAGCACAAACTCATTAGCCTCGATAACCTTTTTGGTCGTTGCTTGGCCCATTGCGATGACGGCACAGGCGACGATGAACGAAGCGATTCCAGCCTTCTTGAGGCGACGATTCTGCGCTTCAAGTTTTGCGACACGGCTTGCGATTGCTTCTAGACTAGATTCAGGAGTCTGCATGGGTTCCTCCAGGCTTGCGGTGGGACCGATACTCGGAGCTTGCGGAAGGAAAGAGCCACCGGGTGAATTCTCTCTCACTCTCGCGGTACTCATGCACCGCGGGTCAGATTAGCCAGTTATACTTCACGGCAATGCATTGCGGCGTCAGGAGGAACGCGTGTTGAAGTCCGTTCACGGTACCCACTCCTACAATTTGTCCTGCGACGTTAATCGCAACAGCGCCGCCGGGTAACCTACCTAAATCCGTAATGCCGTAGACCTCGGGCATCAAGCCCTCCTTTCGAAAACGACTTGCTCCACTCTTCACTAGCGCTCGGTGGCTAACAGAGCGAATCGGAATTCTTGATCTCTAAGAAAGCACCATAGTACACCCGTCTTGCCCGTCTGGTAATTACGCCGCGTGATGCTCTTCGAAACTACTACCGCCCCGGTGGGGACGCGCTCGTTGCGGGCAGCTTTCGTTTGACAAACGCTAGAGCTCCAATCATTTCGGTGCGATTTCCGCGGCAGAAAAGTTGGTCAAACCGAAATCGTTATTGCCGGCTAAGGTTCCTCTTTGATTGTAAAACCCAATACCCGGGCTGCCGGCGGAGTAGGTGCTATCCTTCGCTTGAATAATTGGAACTCCGTTGACGTAGCTGGTGAGCTTATCTCCAACCACAGTTGCCGCGATCACATCACCGCTATGGAGACCGGGACCCGTAGCGTCATCCAGGAGGGTGAAATTATTTAATGGACCGTTCCATCTGACGATTTGCGCGTGTCGTGATCCGTCCGCCGTACACTGAAAGTAAAACTCGTAGCCGGTGATGCTATGCGCGGTCACTGTGGTGCGAAGGCGTAGTTGCACTTCCTCAAAAATGGCGCTGTTCTGATTGACGGTGTGAACCGCCGCTTGGGCCATTTGGTTCGAGGCCCATGTGCCAGCAAGAACGGCCGTTGAATCGTTATAGGGTGGACCACCAGAAACGACCGTTCCAAAGGCAAGTCCGGGAACAGTTTGCACATTGCTCCAATCGAGGCCGACTATCCCGCCATTGATCCAGTTTCCCTGTTCAGAAATCGGATTCTCGGAGTGTGGGAAACTCGTGCTGTATGTCTTTTGTGTGTGCGGTGTGATCGAAGGCGTGGTGGGATTTATGTTTGGATTTCCGCCCGGTGATGAACCACAACCAACCGCCAGAATGACTATGTGCGCAAAGGCGGATGCAAGTAGGAAGAAGCGGATTGAGAACCTAAAGGACCAAAGGACCTCAAGTAAGTTACCCCCCGGGAACATTTGTTTGAGACTTCGAAGGCTGGCCAGATTGCGAGGCGATGCGCCCCGCCTTAAGTGTCGGGACACTGGTGAAAACTTACCTTAGGTATGGGACGCACTGAAAGCGAAGGATGGAAGCCAAACGAAGAGTGTCGAACCGAGGGAGGGCGAGGAAGATCAACAGATGGTTTGGTGCCCTACTAAGCCGAGACGATGCCGTCCTTTTGATCGAAAGAGCGCCCTCAATCCGAGACACAGAGGGCTGTGATTATTGCCAAACTGCCACGGATTGTCTTCTCTTTGAAGTCATTTATTACGAGCTCGAAGCGCCCGGGCAACTCACGATCAAAGAACAACTTTGCGGCAGTAGAATGCTTCGGCGTATCCACTTGAGGAGTTGCACTCCATGCCGCGCAATCGCAGGAGGGAAAAAAACGTGTCCGATGCAAACCAGCTCTTTGAATGTTGCGACCCAAACGTATCCATGATGTAACGCACTTTTTTCTCGCAGATATCGGACTCCAGGGGCACAAACACGCTGGGGCGCCCCATATCGCCGTCGTACTTCGGAATTTCGTACTCGAGAATCAGGTGGTCACGGAACGTGTTCCAGGTCAATTCGGCGAGCAGGCGGTGATCCTGGTGTGCATCGTGGCGATTGTGGGTGAAGATGAGGTCGGGGGAGATCGGCTTTAAGTCCTCAAAAACGGCTTTGACCTCTGCGCCGACGAACGGCATGAATCCATCCTGATACGTCTTGAGCAGGGGGCCCTGCAGGGAGTTGCTGCCCGCGAACAACTTGGCGGCGCGCTGTGCCTCAGCGACCCTAACCCCCGAAGAACTAAAGACGACCCAATGAAAAACGGCCTTGGGATATTGCGCAGCCAAACGGAGGATGGTCCCGCCACAACCAATCTCGATGTCGTCCGAGTGGGCTCCCAAACACAAGACCTTAAGCGGGGACGCCGGGTCCCCGGACAATCTCAAGGAATGCATGAAGTCTCGCCCGATACAGCTGCCCTAACGCTTGCAGCACTTTTGCGGCCGGCCTTCCATACTTCCCACGGAGCCGCGCCGCTGCCCCACAAGTTTTCCAACTCCTGCTTGTCCTTAAAGGTATCCATCGACGCCCAAAATCCGTCATAGGGATAACCAATCAACTGTCTTTCCTTGATCAGCCGCTCAAAAGGCCCGTTTACAAGTTCCTCCTTCTCACGAAGGTAGTCGAATATCTTGTGCTTGAAGGCGAAGAAGCCTCCGTTGATCCGCACGGAGCCATTGTTGATTGCATGGATGCCTGAAACCAGATTGCCATCGCCCTCCTGGAGGGATACCAGGTGATAGCTGAGATTTGGCCGGACGGCAAGGAAGCTGGCAATTTTCCCATTCTTGCGGAAGTGGTCAATTTGTTCGGGGAGCGGCAGATCGGTAAGGCCATCGCTATAATTGGCGAGAAACTCGTCTTCCCCTTCGAGATATTTCTCCACGGCCTTCAAGCGCTGGCCGATATTGGCGTCGATACCGGTGTCGGCAAACGTAATCCGCCAATCCTCGATGTCGCTGTTATAGAGCTCGAGTTTCTTTCCGCCCCAGGACAGAACAAAGTCGTTTGATGCGCACTCGCTGTAATTGAGGAAATAATTCTTGACAGTATCTGCTCGGTGCCCAAGGCACAAAATGAAATCCTTGTGGCCAAAGTATGCGTAATACTTCATGACGTGCCAGAGAATCGGCCGATAGCCGATGTTCACCATGGGTTTTGGGATGGTCTCCGAATAATCACGGAGACGCATTCCCAAGCCACCGCAGAACAGTACTACTTTCATAAACCGTCTCCTTAGAATTGGAACGAGTAGACTTTGAGAGGCCGGGATTGCGCTTCCAAGGAATCACCTAAACGAGGATGGACACTTTTCGCTGTCTAGCAGGACTTTACGAACCGCAGGCAAGCGCGAGATGAGTTGCGCGCTGCACTCAGGCTTGCGCGGTCGGGGTTAGCAATAAGGGGTTCCGGGCAAACGGTGCGGCGTTGCCTGCGGCACCCGAGTCTTCTGGACGTTTCGAGGGAACAAATCATCAAATTGAGCGGTCAATTCTGACTGATAACCCGCCAATTTAGCGGTCATTTGGCCCTTCACCTGGTCAGCATTCCGAACCAGTGAGGCGAATGCGTCAGTTAATTGAGCCGGGTCAAATGTCTGGATATCGACACAGTATTGCGATAGCCCGAGAGCATTCATGAGATTCGCGACCTTGGGATGGTGCGATATGGCAAGCACAGGCTTGTTCAGAAGATGTGCAAAGACAACACCATGAAACCTGCAGGTCACGACGAAGTTCATTGCGGACATTTCGGCCAATAGTTCGCCGACCGAATGCATCGGCTTGGATTGCGGAATAGAGACGCTATAGCGATTCTGCAAAATGGTACGGAAGTCCTCAATCGCCGAAGGATCAGCACCGGTGTCGCTGCCAAAAATTTTCAGCGAATACGATTGCCGGGCGAGTGATGAAGCAAAAATCGCGAGCTTGGCGAGATAATCTTCGTAAATTCCCTGGTGGTTTGAGGAGTGTTCCCTGGGATCACAAAAGGGATAAGGCATCGGAGCAATGCCCACGACGGGGTGTTCTCGTCTGAAGAGTGCAGCATTGGGCGGAGAAACCTCGAGGTCGTAAACGCTGTCCACGCAAACTTCGCTCTGGCCGGTAAATCCGATGCTCCGGGCAAGCAATTGGGAGGGTTCATCCCGGAAAGACACGTAATCCGCGGCGAACAAGGCGCGCGTGGCAAAAAACTTGCTTAAGGGATGTTTCAACGGGCCTGCGCCAACATTCAGGAAAATGCACTTGATTCCTGCTGCCTTTGCCATCAGCACCCAGGTGAAAATGGCGTAGGGAAAACTCCAAGGCCCGCTTCTTTCCGTGAGCTGACCACCGCCACTGACTACCAGCAGATCAAATGACCTGAGCGTGCGGAAAGACGCAGTCAGAAAAGCTAACTCGCCGAAGACGGCCCTAGGTAGGCGAATGAGTGGATTGGATGTTGTTTTGAGCCACCTGCGAAGGCCAAGTTTACTGTTGGGGTCGGAATTCTTCGGCGTGGACCCGTAGCCAATGGCCCAGATGTGTCTGCGGATGGGATAGGAAGGAATCCCGTGTTTTTTTTTGGTGTCCACGGGATTCATCGAAAACGCGGTAATGTCCGTTTGAGGCCAACGCCGCCTGATATTGCGGACGACGACACTCATCGTGGCATCGTCCCCCAGATTGCCACCACCGGTGTGGTGCAGCAGGCCAATCTTTATGGGTGTCCGCTTCATGGATTCTTTTTGTGAGATTAGTTGGTCCCGTCTTGTTTCACAATCTCAGCGAGGTTTCGAAGGTGTTCTTTCCTCTGACACAGCTGGGGCATTGGTTCAAGTTCCACGGCCCTGAGGATGGCTTCCCAGCGGTACACCCAATCATGCCGCATCAACGATTGGCGTATGTTCGTGCGCCGCATTCTCTCCTGTTTCTCGGGCTTACGGTCTAGCGCGCCAACGACCTCATTAATCTCCGCAGAATTGTAGGGCAGATGAATCAGAGAATCAGGCCAATCAAAAAGTCTTGCAAACTCTGCATTACTAGGACGCTCTCCCAGCATGACGGTGCCGGCTGCGGCGGCCTCAAAGTATCGGTTGCCAATTTCAACCTGGTCACCGCGAATATCGGGGCGGTCGATCAGCCCAGGATTAACGATGAAATACCGGCTCCTCTTAGCCACATTAGCAAATAGGGATCGATGTTCTGTCGCGTCCAGCACCTGATCCGCGGCAATGCTGTCGTGAAGATAAAACAAGCCGTCCTCGGCAGCCAGTTTAAGAAGGGCGTGGTGCGTCACCTTTGACCTGCGCCCAACGCTGTAGACATCCACGACTCTTTGGGGCGGATGCGGATAGGGGCAAAAGCGGATGGTGTCCACGCCAGGCGGCAGATACATGCACTTGCGGCCGACTCGTTTCATGAGCGGGTCAACGCTCTGACTGTAGTAGAGCAGGACAAGATCGAACTTTTCGAGCATGCGCAAGAAGTTTTGGTAGGAGGCCATCTGTGCTACCCACAGCTCATCTATGAGACAAACTGCCGTTTTGCAACTGGCCCTCCAATTACCGAGTGAGTGGATCCTGAGCAAGTCTGTGGGATCCCCGCAAATCGCGAGAAAGAGATCATAGTGTCCCTTGATGTGTGTTGGCGGAACCCCGGGGTTGGGAGCCAGCGGGGTATGATAAGTAATGCGTTTTGCCATAGCATGGCGAAATGTGGACGGATTCAGCCGTGGGGCGAGCATCTCCACGGAATCAATCTGCGAAATGACATCTTCGAATTCAAAATGGGCGCAACGAAAAGGAAGGGTTCTGGAAAGATTCCGTTGGGAGAAGATGAGAATGCGTGGTTCCTGAGAGTGTCCGTCCATTTGTCTACCGTTCGCTGCGGTGGTTTGGCTCTGCTTAATCAACCCCAGGTACAGTGGTGTGCCCTCGTTGGTGCTACCGAGACGAAGCAAATCGCGAAATTTCTTATGGTCGTCTTACGCAACTCTTGCATTCGACGAAAGCGCTGACAGTATGCGGTCCGCTGCCTGCTCGCCACTCTTGAAACTTTCGTCGGTCCACATATAGCCCCAATCGCCGTAGCGCCCGCAGTAGCCAATGCCCAGTTCATCGAGATACCCGTGGACGGTCTTCAGCGCAGCGGCGCGCTCGAGATCGAAGATGATGTTGGCGTAACGCAGCAGCATGGCCCCACGAGTCAAGATTTGATCCTCTGGCCGCAAAATGCCGCAGCGGCGCAGATCCGTGATTACGGGCTCAATCCAGTCGTCGGGTGAACCTGTGAGCGGCTTGTACTTTTCCGAGAAATAGACCTCGGCCTGAATGTTCCCTGCCCCTGCGGGCGCATTGGTCGCCGACAGCATGTGAGGGAAGCCGACACGCGTGAAGCAAATGTCCTCGTCGTAGAAGTACGTCATGTGGGCGCGGGAAAGATCCTGGCGGTTAACCCCGATGTTAACCAGCACGCATGTTGAACAAGCCAGTCGCCGGGAGGCGTCAACCACGTCTGCAGGCGCGCCCTGAATCATGGCGATGAGGTCGGGTAATGCCACGGAAGACACCAGCCCATCGTATTGCGTTACGTGACCGCTGGAGAAGGTGAGTTGCCGGGCCTTAGGATCGATGGATACTAGCTGATGGTTCAGCTTCAAGTTCCCCATCGGGACAAACTTCTTCAGATACGAGGTGAAACCTCCGTTGCTCGGGTAGCGGAAGTGCGTAATGTAGTGAACGTGAGGCGCGGAAGGCGAGAGCGCGCCTCGCAATACCTCCTCAAGACTTGGGCGGTAAATCCGCGGGCCGAGCCAATCGGTGCTCATATTTTCGGCGGTGGTGAGGTGATACTTTCG